>Ga0209101_1002060_pt1 | contig 13831 bp, 15 predicted proteins | sample ConPoolayeCmetaG_FD_185481 | JGI IMG/M metagenome (GOLD analysis project Ga0209101, IMG submission 185481) | Hot spring microbial mat communities from California, USA to study Microbial Dark Matter (Phase II) - Cone Pool mat layer C metaG... ... | reverse complement strand
CGGATTTGTATCGCTCTTTCGCTCTGGCGCTCTCCGTCTCACCGTGAGCTGGCCCTTTGTGAAAGAAGCCCTCCGCTTTGGTTTCCAGTCCCACATAGGAGATATTGCCCAGTATCTGGTTTACCGTCTTGATCTGCCGCTTGTCAGTTACTATGCCGGTCTGAGCGCCGCTGGCTACTATTCCGTTGCAGTACGGATTGCGGAACTGCTCTGGTTGCCGTCCAATTCGCTGAGGGCGGTCCTGCTGGCACATGTGTCTTCCTCACAAAACGCAGATGCAGATAAGCTGACGGCCCTATTGAGTCGGGTTTTACTTGTGTTCAGCGTGCTTGCCGCCATTCTCTTAGGAGCAGCAGGGCAGTTGTTGATAGGATGGATATTGCCTCAGTACCTTCCCGCTGTACCCCTGCTGTGGGTACTACTGCCGGGGGTCGTGACAGCCTCTGTATTTAGGGTGCTGATCGGCGATATAACAGGGAGGGGAACACCGGGGCGTGTTGCCCAGATTACGGTAGGCGGCCTGTTAGCCGGCTTGGCTCTCTACCTGATCTTGATCCCCCGTCTTGGGGCAATGGGGGCGGCCCTGACATCCAGTGTCCTCTATTTCGGCGAGTATATCGTGGTCCTGATCGTGCTGGCCAGCCGAAGCAAAATGCCGGTAAGGGATTTTGTATTGATCCGCAGGCAAGACCTGAGTGTTATGATGGGGATTGCCCGGCGCAACGCATCCAGTGTAACCGCCGCTCTCAAGGGAAGCTGGATTCATGTGGGGAATACAAGGCGATGATAATCCTGACCCTCATCCTGACATTGATGGCGTTCGGTATGGCATGGCTTTCAAAGCGCCGCTACGGTGACATACTGGCACCACTAGGTCTGTTCAGTATGGTCTGGTTTGGGATGCTGGCGCTGGAGACGATACCTATCGTTTCCTACACGCCTGTCTCAGCGCCAACGTGGATTATGCTGGTCGGAGCAGGCATCACCTTTGCTGTTGGCGCTTTGCTTGTCTCACCCCCCTCGCTGAATCCCTCGCGGCCAGAGGGGGTCTCTGCCGGGCAGGGACGCTCTCACCTTCTGGGCATTGCGTTGATCTTTGCGATAGGGTTGATTGGAACAGGGTCTTTCATCAGCTTGGTCAACAATCTGCTGGGATGGCAGGTGGTGCTTGAGGACCCGCGCCTATTTTTATATACCCGCCGCTTTGGTGACTTAACCAAGCTGGGGGTCATTGGTATTGCTTATTCTTCTAACGTGGTCCTCCTTCCGCTAGTTGCCATGTACGTTACCAAGTACCGACGCATGCCGACCTGGCTGTGGGCTGTCGTCATTTATGCATTGGCTGTCATGCTGATGGACCCCTCGCGTACCATGTTGCTGGTTGCTCTTTCGTGGGCAGTCTTTGCGTGGCTCTATATGGAGCAAAAGCGGAGAGCGGCACATACCCTTGCCCTCGCGGCGTTGGCTGTTGGTTTTGGGGTGTTCTTCCTCTTCAGCCAAGCCCGACTGCTGAAAGGAACTTTTGGCCCGCAGAACTATTTGTACGATTACTCCAACCTCCGCAATACGCCTTTTGAAGGCTTCTTGGATGCGTACATTTACGCCACCGGCTCGGTGCCGGCTTTTGATGTATTTGTGAGGCGGGTTAATCTGGATGGCTTCACGTATGGATTCGAGACGTTCGGTCCTGTTTTAAGATTGGCCAATGTGATTGACCCCCGCGTGCTGTACCCGAAAAGTGTCAGGGATTTTTCCTTGATCCCGTTTCCTTACAACACCTACACATTCCTTGATGCCTTCTACAGCGATTTTGGGTGGCTGGGGGTACTGCTGGGGCCTTTCCTCATGGGGCTTGTCAGCCAGAACCTGTATCGGAATGCCAGAGAGAAGGGGAATTTCCTGAGTGTCTATGCGGCCTCTTGGATGGCTTCCATCCTGCTCTCTACGTTCAACGTGAACCGATTAACGTGGATCATCACGTGGTACTATCTATTCATCGGGATTGTCTTCAGCCTGTTAGCGGCAGGGTCAAGACGTGCGGTGAATGGCCGCGCTGTTTCTCCCTCCCCCGCCGCTAGTGTGATCCGCCATGATATATGACGCGAATCATACTCCCCGGAAGCATATCTCATGGATGTCTCAATTGTCATCGTGAATTACAACACCGCACAACTCTCTGTCGCCTGTGCTGAGTCGATCCTACGGCAGTCTCTCCGCTCGCAGATTGAGATCATCATTGTTGACAATGGATCGGAGGATGACAGTGTTCCCCGCTTCAGGGCGTTGCCTCCGCCGGTGAGGCTGATCGAGAATGGGGTCAATCTGGGCTTTGCGGCGGCCAACAATCGTGGCATTCGGGAGTCAACAGGGCGCTATGTCCTATTGCTGAACAGCGATACCGAGTTTTTGGATGCCGGCCTCGACAGCCTGATTGACTATATGGACAGCGACCCTTCGGTAGCGCTGGTCACCTGCCGCTTGCTTAACCCGGATGGCTCTACGCAACCCTCGTTACGCCGCTTCCCGACGCTGGTGTCGGCCTTCATGGATGCCTTCCTGCTGACACCGATTATGGTACGTATCCCCTTCCTAGCCCCTCTGACATTGCTGGAACAGGATTACACCAGCACTCATGAGATCGAACAGGCCGCCGGCGCTTTCCTGCTCATACGGCGAGGTGTGTTTGACCGTATCGGGCTATTGGACGAACGCTTCTTTGTGTATTATGAGGATGTGGATTTCTGCCTCAGGCTGAAGCAGAGCGGCTACCGAGCTGTCTATAGGCCGGATGTAGCTGTTCTGCATCGAAGCGGCGGCACTTTTCGCGGCCATCGAGTCGCGGCTCATGCCGCGCGGCTGACCAGTAAGGTCCATTACTTCAGCAAGCATCATCCTGAACAAGTCTGGATCGTGAAGATACTGGTGAGCTTTGAACTATTCTGGCGGACCTGTTTGGCACTGGCGTATGCGGTCTTCAGGCCTGCACAGGGTGACCGGCCAAACAGGATTTTTAACTCATTCCTCAGGACACTGAAGGCAAGCTGGTCTGTATGAGAAGACCAATACGAGTGATGCTCCTCAGCCCCTACCCGTTGGGAACAGGCAGTAGCCTGCGTTACCGATGGGAACAATACATCCCTGCCTTCAAGGCGGCTGATATCGAGTTGGATGTCAGGGGCTTCCAGTCTGTGGCGCTGTTTCGCAGTAGTCAGTATGGCACGGCCAAAAGATCACGGGCTGTTGAGCTGTTGCGTGGGTATCTAAGGCGCTGGCAGGATGTCCATGAGGCGTTGTCTTACGACCTTGTGATTGTCCAGCGTGAAGCTACACCTTTCGGCCCTCCTGTCTTTGAGCGCTGGCTTGCCAGACGAGGCGCCCCGCTGGTCTATGACTTCGATGATGCCCTCTACGTCCCGGCTGGCCGATGGATCAGGCGGCTGGCAGGCTGGTCACAGAAAACAGGTGAGATCATCTCGCTAAGCCTCCTGACCATTGCGGGCAACCACCTTCTTGCCCAGTATGCCCGCCAACACAGCCGGCATGTTGTCGTAGTGCCGACAGTTCCCAACCCGGATGTCTATACAGTTCCAGAAAAATCGCGGCGGGAAGTTACCGTGGTCGGCTGGAGCGGTTCACGTCTTAACACAGATGCGCTTGACCTGATTGCCAATCCTCTTCGACAGCTTCAGGCTAAGTATGACATGGAGCTGTGGGTAGCTGGCGATTCTGGGATCAAGATAGAGGGACTACGGGCTACCGGCGTGGACTGGCCCTTCCCGCTGGATGATCACCAGGTCTGGGAAGCCCTCAAGCCAATGGATATAGGTCTGATGCCGCTGGCTGACACCCTTTGGAATCGGGGTAAATGCGGGTTCAAAGCTCTGCTCTATATGAGTATGGGCATTCCTCCAGTCGTTTCGCCAGTGGGTATCAATGCCGAGATCATTGAAGACGGCTCTAACGGGTTTTTGGCCCGCGATGAAGCAGAATGGTACTCAAAACTAGAGGCACTTGTGATCAGCCCATCCCTGCGCAGTGAGGTAGGGCGGCGTGCCAGACAGACTGTTGAGCAGAGATGGTCGGCTTTACTCGAAGCCCCCCGCCTGATCCAGCTTATCAGGGAGACAGCACATGTTTCCTGAGCGGAAGCCGATTCGGTTGGTACATGTCATGACCGTTCCCCTTTCGCTCGGTTTCTTTCGAGGGCAGGTCAGTTATATGAAGGAGCGGGGCTTCGAGGTGCACATGATCTGCTCGCCGGGGGAGGCCCTTCAACGCTTCGGCGAGCAGGAGCAGGTGGCCGTCCATGCCGTCCCTATGAGCCGCCGTATTGCTCCCTTTAAGGACCTAGCGGCATTGGTCAGGCTCTGCCGCCGGCTCTCTCAGCTCTGCCCCCAGATTGTCCATGCTCATACCCCCAAAGGGGGTCTGCTTGGCATACTTGCCGCCCGCCTCACTGGTGTGCCGATACGGATATATCATATACGCGGACTGCCGTTTATGACGGCAAAGGGGTTCAGGCGGCTGATCCTTCGTCTCAGTGAGCGGACAGCCTGTCTGCTGGCCAGCCGGGTTTTATGCGTCAGTCATTCCATTCGTGAGATCGCTGTTGCCGAGAGGTTGTGTCCGCCTGAGAAGATCAAGGTACTTCTTCATGGGAGCGGCAATGGCGTGGATGCTGTCTCCCGCTTCAACCCGTCTTACGCCGATGAGGAACTGCGTCGGCAGGTGCGCGCTCAAGCCGGTATACCGGCTGATGCGCTGGTGATCGGCTTCGTGGGGCGTATTGTGCGCGATAAGGGAATTGCGGAACTGGCGGAGGCATGGCTGAGACTGCGCGACGAATTCAACGTGCTCCATCTGTTGCTTGTGGGGCCGTTCGAGCCGCAAGACCCTCTTCCTGAAGAGGTGGTTCTCCTGTTGCGAAGCGACCCCCGTATTCGGCTGGTTGATTTGGTTGATGACATCTTTCCCTTCTATGCGGCGATGGATATTGTCACCCTGCCATCCTACCGGGAGGGCTTCCCAAACGTTCCTCTTGAGGCCGCCGCCATGCAGATTCCGGTGGTTGCAACCCGCATCCCTGGATGTGTGGATGCAGTACAGGATGGCTTAACCGGTATGCTGATCCCCCCGCAGGACGCCGAAGCACTGGCGACAGCCCTGCGGATGTACCTGAATGATCCGGGGCTAAGGCAGAGGCACGGCAGAGCCGCCCGTGAATATGTGCTGGCCAATTTTCGGCCAGAGGACATCTGGGAGGCTCTGTACCGCGAATACAAAGACCTGTTGTCCCTCTCTTGTTGCAGGACCCTGTAGCGCTCATTATAGTCAGTCGCAGGGGACATATCCGGCAGAGAGCTTACGGGGAGGAAGGGTGTTACAACGCATCAGGCAGTGGTTGGCTAATCGGCAACGGCGGCATGTTGTTATCCTTGCCCTTGGGGTTGTTGCCTTAGCAATGGTGCTTTATACGGGCTATCGGATCAGCCGCACCCGATTCGACCTTCGCGATCCGCGCAACCGGGCATTTCTTCAGTGGTTCGGAGGTGATGAGCAACAGCGCCGCTCATTGATAACGGTTGTCCAGCGCGAGCCGTGCCCCGGCGCTCCATTCATCCTTCCTGCCGAGGGCTACATTGGACTGCTGTATGGCGACCCCCGCCCGCCTTATTCGGCCAGCCATCGCCATCAGGGTATTGACATCTTCAGCCCCGGTGAGCCGGGGGTAACACCTGTCTATGCCGCCTACGATGGTTACCTGACCCGCGAGTCAAACTGGCGCAGTTCACTGATCATTCGTGTCCCTGACGATCCGCTTCATCCGGGGCGGCAAATCTGGCTGTACTATACCCATATGGCCAATGCTGAGGGGACGGAGGATACCATCGAGGATGCTTTTCCCCCCGGAACGCATGAGCTCTTTGTCCAGCAGGGTACGTTGCTGGGCTATACTGGGAATTACAGCGGCAGTCCCCTTCGGACGGTGGCGGTCCACCTGCATTTCTCAATTGTGCTTGATGACGGCACCGGAAAGTATCGTAACGAGCTGGAGTTTGCCAACACAATTGATCCGTCGCCCTATCTAGGTATGGCGGTCAACTATGCTTGTGCGCCGGTTGTGCCGGTTTGTACTGATTTACCAACCTGTCCCGACAGCGTAGGCAGGTAGGGTCGCTTCACAACAAGGCTCATCGCCGAAGCGTGGCAATGAGCCGCTTGGGTATCAATAACAGGTCGAGGGCATCGGCGATTGAGGCAACGACAACATCGGCGGCCTGAAGGGCCTCTACGCTCAGGCCTTCTGGCCCAAGCACGGCGATTCCAATAGCGGCGGCATTTAGCATCTCTGTGTCGTTTGCGCCATTCCCTACAGCAACGGTATGCTCCGGCCTTAGCCGGCTGATCAGAGCGGCCTTCTGCTCCCTTTCCTGCCCCACCTTGATACGCACTGCTGATATTCCCAGTTCAGCTTCGATGCCGCTCAGAGTGCCGTGTGTATCAGCAGTCACCAGATGAATCTCAATCTGCCCGTGTAGCTTTTCCAGCCGCTCTGCAACCCCCTCCAGTAACATCCCGTCGGCGGCAAGTGTTCCGTTGACATCGAGGACAAGATGCTTGAGAGCAAAGTAGCCCCGCCCAGGAATCTCTAGGTCAATCATCTGTCAGCCATCCCTTTTCCCGCAGAAGGCGGGGCAGACTGGAGAGGTCGGCGGGCGGCTTGACAACCCTTGCGCCCCAAGGGGCTTCAGCACCGATATATACACAGCAGGAGGGATCGCTCCCTGTCATCCCAGCTATGTAGTCCCAGCTGATCCCTTCCAAACCGAACTGACCTATTTCGTCAGGGCCGAATGCCCGGCAGACCGGTTCGCCAAGTTGGTCTTGATCTAACAGGCCGCGTATAAGGGCGGCGGGCTGGTAGGCGGCAAGGATACTCAGCCCAAACCCCTGACGGGCCAGTTCCTTCAAGGCTTCCACTGAACGGGGCTTCCAACCTTCACAGCGTTGCCCTATCTCATAGGGGATTTCATCCAGATAGAGAGGAATGGCATCCAGCGGCGGCTCCGGCATATGCATGAGCCGGAAGAGGGCGCGGATGATCCGCCAGCGCCCCTCGCGCCACTGAGCCAGTGAATCCTGTCCATCGAGACTGAGATCAGCCCAGTAACTGTCCCAGTCAGCCACGATCTTCAGATAGGCATCCTGCCATGCGCCGGCGTCTTGACCATGATGAGCGGCCATCACACTTGCCAAGGCGGCGGGCATTGTTTCGCCCAGAGCATGGTGATCGAGCAATATCTCTAAGTGAAAGACAAGCATCAACATGATCAACTTCACTCAAGCAGAAGTCCCGATAACCAGCAGGTTTCGTTCAAAAGAGGTGAGGCTTTCTGAGCCGTCTGGTGTGATTACCATGTCATCCTCGATCCGGATGCCAAACTCACCAGAGAGGTAGATGCCCGGCTCGACGGTAAAAGTCATTCCTGCCTCCAGCAGTTCTGTGTTGCCTTCAACCATGTAGGGGCCTTCATGTCCCTCCAAACCAATGCCGTGTCCAGTGCGGTGGATGAAGTGCCGGCCCCAGCCTGCCGCTTCGATCACCTGACGGGCGGCACGATCTACCTCCTGGCAGGGTACACCCGGCGCGGCGACGGCCCGTCCGGCGGCGTTAGCCTCCTTGACAACTTCGTAGATTTCGCGAAGCCTGCTGTCAGGTTGCCGGCCTACCACGAATGTACGGGTGATGTCTGAGAGGTAGCCCCCTACACTTGTCCCGAAGTCGAGCAGAAGTACTTCACCCGCCTGTACTTCCCGATTACCGGGGACTCCATGCGGCATAGCGGCGTTTGGCCCCGAAAGCACAATCGGTTCTATGGGGATAGCCTCACCGCCTGCTTCCAGCAAAGCAACACTCAGCCGGCTCGCGATCTGACGCTCGGTCATGCCGGGCCGTACCTGCTCGATCAAGTGTTGGAGGGCCTGCTCAGTGACCCGGACTGCCTCCTGCATCAGGGCGATCTCAGAAGGGTCTTTTCTCAGCCGGAGGACATCCATCACTGGCCTGGCATCGGAGAGGGTAGCGTTAGGCAGATGACGCTGAACCAGTTTTAGCTCCATGACACGCATCCGCAGATACTCTACAGACAGGCTCTGGACTTCCGGCAACGCCATGGTGGCCTGTTCGAAAGCGCTGGCTGGGCCTTCTGTATCGGTGTAAGGAAATAGATGGATGGGGTAGAGGTCGTCCCGCTCAAACTTAGGGCGTTCCAGTTCGGGGATGGCAAACACCGGCTGGCCTTCTGCAGGGAAGAACCCCATCAGAGGGCGCTCCATCAGGTGAAAGTCCAGCCCGGTCATATAGCGCAAGTTAGCACCAGGGATCAGGGCCAGACAGTCAAGCCCGCGATCCTGTAGTTCCTTTTGTAAGCGCGTGAGCCGCTCCTGTAGCATGGTGATCGTTCCTTCCGATGAGTCAATACTTGATGCCGATCAGTTCAACTGCATCAATCTGATTCCAACCGCCTGCGCTGGTTGACTGATCGAGATAGATGGTCACTACCGAACTCTGATAATCAGCGTTCGGTATAGCAATGACTAGAATGAAAGGGCATTCTGCCCGCGGCTGAGGGACAGCCTCGTAGACGACATGCTCTTCGTTGTAAATATCTGTCAGGCTGACCCGCACAATGAAGCCGGGGTTGAACGTTTCATGAATCAAGATGCCGGTTGGTGTAACCAGTTGGGCATAGTACAGCCTTAGGGTGCCCTGTCCGTTAGGTAACGCTGTAGCCCACGCGGTTCTGAAGTTGCCGCATCCGCTTGTGTTAGGGGGGCCTGCGGCCTGAACAGCCGACCAGTCCAGCTCGCCCAACTGAGAGTCAGCTATTGCTGAGGCCGCAAACTGTCGGACAGATTGCTGGCCGGCCAGCGAGAGGGTAGGCGCCGCTTCAGTCAGGGCGGCATTGGCCGGCGTTTCAGTCAGATAGGCCTCAATGGTAGGCACGTACACGTTATACTGGGTGACGGCGGCATTGATCGTTGCCTGAACTACCTCAGGGTTGACCGCCGGGTTCCCGCCCAGCGAAAGTCCTACGACCACAAGGACAACACCACCTATCAGCAGGATGCCCCACCAGATACGCGGGTCTAACCTGCCGATCTTACGAACAGTGCGCCTGAACCATGTCAGCACGAAGCCAGCCTCCTGCCTTTCCAAGCAGTATAGCCATGTATGTCTAACCTGCCAAGCTGGTATTCCTGCCTTGTGACAGTCTGGGAGGTACTGTAAAATGAGAACAAGTGACCATTATCCAAAAGGGACTGAACATGAAACCCCGTCTGCCCGAAGGGCCGCCGCCGCTTCATGAGCGTGTGGAGCTGTCCGAGCAACAGATACAAAAGCTGGCAGAAGAGCTGGCCGCCCTGAGTGCCAGTCTAGACTCATTGCCGGTTGTGTTGTCGCAGGATGGTGAAGTAGTCGGCTTTGCTGGTACACAGGATGTTGAGATTGCTGACCGGATCGCCAAGATGGCTGATCGCATCTGGCGGGAAGGTGCTACCCGCATTGCACGTGAGTTAATTCGCTTTGAGGAAGAGACCGTCAGCGACATGTCCGAACGGTCTAACTTCCTGCTCTATTCAGCCCATCTTTCTGGCGCGTTGGTGCTGACCATCGGCTGGCAGATGTCTGTATCTCTGACGCAGGTCCGTGCTGAGGTAGCGGATGCCATAAGCAGTCTCAAACGGATATTAGCTGGATAGCTATTGTGTTGAAGGGTAAAGGAAAGCATTGGTAGACCCCGATAATTCTCCCTCTCTGCCGCCCCATCTTTATACGGAGGAGTACTTCCTCACCGCCTGTGAGGGATACGAGGAGTGGGTAACCAGCGAAGGAGAAAATCTCTCCCGCAGGCTGGCCTCTGCCTTTGCTGTGGCGGCGGTTGAAGCTGGAATGATGGTGCTGGACATCGGTTGCGGGCGGGGCGAGATTGTGCGCCATTGTGCCGGCTTAGGGGCAGATGTGTTTGGTATAGATTATGCGCCTGCCGCAGTCCGCATGACCCGTGACCTGATCAGAGCACAACAGGCGGGGAAAGACCGCCTGCCGGGCAGAATGGAGGTCGCCTGTGCTGACGCTAAGAACCTGCCCTTCCCCAGCCAGACGTTTGACCGTGTTCTTATGTTCGATGTAGTTGAACATCTCTACCCGTGGGAATTACACCAGGCTCTTCTGGAAGTGCACCGGGTTCTGAAGCCGGATGGACGGTTAATCGTCCACACTGCGCCAAACCGATGGTATCTTGAATATGCCTATCCAGTGGTGCGGCTGGTACGGATGCTGATGGGACAGGGCAAAGACTATCCGCGAAACCCCCGCCAGTTCGGAGTGGCTGTTAACGAGCATGTCCACGTCAATGAACAGAGTCTGTTCAGCCTGCGCCGAGTGCTGGCTGAGGCCGGCTTTACGAGTCGGGTGTGGCTTGACTCGCCCCCCCAGAACCGTCGTGAAGGGCCGATCCTCTCTGCGTTGCGCCATCTAGCCTTTAACTGGTTGCCATTCAACTGGTTCTTTGAGCGTGAAGTGTTTGCTGTCGCGACAAAAACGGGGAAGACCTGAGTATGCGTGATCGCCGGTCAGTAGATGACCTGACGATAGAGGAACTAGAACAGATTCTCCGCATTAAGAAACGTCAGGCACGGCTGGAACGTCTGCGGCGCTTCGAGCTGGTGGGCCGTCGTCAGCCCCTTCCGCTCCAACAGGACAACCAGCAACAAGAAGAGGAGGCTTCAGATCAGCCCCCGCCGGCCTTGCCCTATGAATCATTCATGTATCAGCAGTCTACCGGGGGATGGCGCGAGCGCAACCTGCGCGATAGGTTGCTGTTGGCTGTTGAGCTGGTAGCGGCGGCAGGACTGGTTGCCCTGCTTGTGTTCGTGGCGCTGACTCTGCGAGACTTGAACCGTGAGGCAGTGGCTTCCCAGCAGGGCGAGTTTGCTATCCTCCCAACCGCTTCACCTACGCCTCTCATCAGTGCAGTAGTACTACCCGGCGGCCACACCCCGCCTACCGCACCGGGCGGCGCCCAGCCCAATTACAACGAGGTACCCCAGTATCTCAGGCCCGTTGTTGAGCAACAGTTCTTGGGGCCGGTGATTGTGCCAACCTCCGGACCCGCTCAGGCCATTCGCATTCGTATTCCGGCTATTGGGGTGGATGCGCCTGTCGTTCAAGGAGATGGGTGGGAACAACTCAAAAGGGGAGTGGGTCAGCATCTTGGGTCGGCCAATCCCGGCGAGAGGGGAAATGTTGTTCTCTCGGCCCACAATGACATTTACGGCGAGATCTTTCGCTATCTCGATCAACTTCAGGAGGGCGATGAGATCATTCTACAGACCCTCACACAGGAGTTCGTCTATCGGGTCGTGTATTGGGAAATTGTCCCACCTACTGAGGTCAGCGTGATGGAGCCGACCAATGAGGCAGTGGTGACGCTGATCTCTTGCTACCCCTATCTCATCAATTCCGAACGAATAGTAGTCGTTGGCACGCTGGAAGAGTAAAATTGCTCCGCTCTACATCTTCTGCAGATAAGGGGAACTCCTGATATGGCCAAACGCACGACACGCAGCAAAAACACACGTCGTCTCCAGACCTTAGGTAAGGGGATGGAGACATCCGCTGGAGCTGAGGCGGGACGAAAAGCAGACCTGATGGTAGAGTATCGCTATGTCGTTGATGATCTTAAGCGCATCGGAGTGATCGCGGGAGTCCTCATCGCGGTGCTGGTGATCTTATCGTTCTTCCTGAAGTAGATTGTTGTTCCCTGAAGCGTGACGATCAACAAAGTCGGGGCGGTCGGACTCGAACCGACGACCTCTGCGTCCCAAACGCAACGCGCTGACCGACTGCGCTACGCCCCGATCTGCCTGCGAGTATACCGGTCTCCAGCTAAAACATCAAGGAGTGTAGTCACCTGGCGGCGTGAGGGAGGCATCCGGAAGAGGGGTAGGAGAAGGGGTTGGCGTGGGGTTGGCGCAAGCCTCGGTCGCGGCTCTGTACTTCTCACGCACGGCGTTGTCCTCTTGTAAGTCCAGGGCGGCCTCATACTGGACTGCCGCTTCGCAATGTGCCCCTAGCGCCGCTAGTTGATCGCCATAAGCAGTGTAGGCTTCCCTCAACCGGTTGGGTACATCACGGTAATTGGGAACTACATCATAGAGGGCCTGGAAGTTCTGGATCACAACCGGCCAGCTTAGCCCCCAGTAGGTACGCCCTGTAATGTACAGCGACGCAAAATAGCGTTCGCCCGCTGTCTGATCGTCAAGGGGGCGGATGGCCTCAGCCTGCTCCAGCAAGACAAGACCTTCTTGGATTCGGTCACCTCGTATATAGCTCAGTCCCAGCGTAGTCAACGCCTGATACAACATTTCCCTGACTTGAATCTGTTGGTAGGCAGGATCAAGGGCTTGGATTTGCTGTAAGCGGATGATAGCGTTTTCCCAGTCCTGACGGTTAAACAGGTCCTGTGCCTCAGCAAACAGTTCTTCAGGGCTTTGCAGAGGAACGAGCACAGGAGTCTCAATGATCTGAGGGGCGCCGTCCCCTTGAGCGAGGAGGCTTTCTGCCTCTGCCAGTTTCTGAGCCGCGCCCGGATAGTCAGGCACGCGCTCGATGATCCAACGGAAACGCAGAGCCGCAAGTTCGTAGCGCCCTTGCTGGAGGTCATTGATACCCAGACTATATTGAACATCCAGATCAGCAACAGTGGTTTGTGTAGCCTGAATGTTGCGCTGATTCTGCCCTGCGATGACTCCGCCGCCAGCCGCAACCGCCAGTGCCGCCGCCATAGCACAGGCAACAATGATCACCAGCGAGAGGGTAGACAAGACAAACTGCCTGCCGGGGTGTGGCGGCCCGGCATGAGGAGAGTCTTGTTGCAGGGGCAGAAGGTCGTAGTCGGGATTCGCGTCTTGCTTCACGCGCCGCATTATAGCGATTCGAGCGCGACTTTGTCCAACACTCGGCGGACAGGAATACTACTCTTGCTGGCCGCGGGGGTAATAGGGGTTGGTGCCGGCGGCGTGCTCAGTTAAATCCACTACTTCCTTGATTTCGGGCACGGCCTCCCGGATGATCCGCGATACCCCTTCCTGAAGTGTCATGCGGGCCATGCCGCACCCCTGACATCCACCGCTCATCAGCACATAGGCTACCCCATCCTGTACATCTACCAGCATGATGTAGCCGCCGTGAAGAGCTATACCAGGGTTGATCCGGTCGGCAATGACACGAGCTACAGCCTGAGCAATGGGATCGGTCCAGACGGGGTTGGGGTTGTCAATTTTAAAGCCGCCGCCGTCTGCGGTGCTAAAATCCACTGTTGCCCCTTCTAAGAAGGTAGCACTGATCGGATCAATTAGAACCTTGAAAGTGCCCATGTCCATTACAGTGTCATCGGGCAGGCTCGCTGTCTCTTCAACCGAGCGGAAATCATACAGGAAGCTGTCTGCACTGCGCCCCCTGATCGCCAGTCGTACAGCGAAGCCGCTCTGTCCCTTTTGGGCTAATATTTCGGTGATCTTGCTTTTTGCTGTTTCGGTAAAGATGAGCATCCATTTCTCCTGGGCAACTAATTGAGTCTACTAGAGTATAGCTGGAAAAGGGTGCTGGTAGTAATGAACACGCGGGCTACATCAACCGGGAGTGGCTAAAAAGCTGGAGCCACAAAATCAATGAGGCAGGTAGGATAAGCAAGAAAGCGCTGTTTGTGAAGTTGGCGTTGGTTCCAGCAAAAGACGAAGAGGGAAACAGCAGCCCGCAGGGCAT
>Ga0209101_1002059_pt1 | contig 13834 bp, 8 predicted proteins | sample ConPoolayeCmetaG_FD_185481 | JGI IMG/M metagenome (GOLD analysis project Ga0209101, IMG submission 185481) | Hot spring microbial mat communities from California, USA to study Microbial Dark Matter (Phase II) - Cone Pool mat layer C metaG... ... | reverse complement strand
GGGCGGTGTCTCTCAATCGTGAAGGTAGCGGTGTATGGCCCCGTGAGCATGTTGCCAGATGTGTCGGTGATACCGGTGAGGGTGAGGGTGTAGGGGTTACCGAGAGCACTGAGGGGGACAAGCGGCGCAAGGGTAGCCATCGTGCCGTGCACCTCAATAGCAACAGGAACAGCAACGCTACTCGCATCAGTCAGGAGTACGGTGGTTCCATCGGTGAATGAGGAGGGATCAACTGGTTCAGTAAAAGTAATGGTAATGGGAGTCATAGCCGCAATGTTGGCCGCTCCCGAAAGGTTCACCTTTGTCCCAGAATCGGTGAGTGCAACGGCTCCTGATACTGTTGGTGCGGTGGTCTCGACAGTGTAATTTACCACCGTATCAGGGTCGGTAGAGGCAATGGTGTAGATGTTAGCAATGCGGTTTTTGCGGACTGTCAAGCGTACCGCGCCGGCGCCTGCTTTGAGGAACCTCGTCGGGTATATCTCCGCGATATTGCCCGTCTGTTCTGGGACGAAGTAAAGGACAAAGGGAATAGCATCAATGAGTTCCCACGCAAGTCCATTTTGGGTTGATGCAAAGACTGTGTCAAGCGTCACGCTCGTATCACTATTCACTGCTATAATGGTGCGTCGGCCGTTGTTCCCCGCGGTCCCTGAACCGCTGGTTACGATTACCTTCCCGAGGTCGCTGGCACTAAATGTTCCTGCTATACCAACGGTAAAGATTGGACTGGCAGCCACAACAGAGCCGTTCGTCCCACTCATCATTATCTGGTCAAGGTACACTGAATCACGGTTGATAGTTGTCGGTGCCATGCTGTACTTGTGGTTGGCGCCGCCGTCGGGCCATTTGATGACAAAGTGTTGATCTCCTCTTATCGCCGTACCACCGGATGGTGTGATGTTGAGCATAACATTCGGCGTGATGGCAGATGTCGCCGGGGCAGTCCCAATATCCGTCCATGTTGTAGATGCAGGAATAATGGGGTTGCCTCTATAGTCCCATACCCCTTCTGTGACAACGAGTGTTGCATCAACTGAGCCATTAACCAAGGCAGGAATGGGTATCAGAAGGATGCTTGTTGGAAGACTCGACTCGGCCGCGGTAAGTGAGACATTGATCTCACCTCCTTGTTCTAGGTAGAGGGTATCAATAGTAATGCTGTCGCGGTAGATAGGACGCGAGAACTGAATAAGGGGGTTTTCGAGCACATTGATAGATGTTGTCTCCGGCGAGAAACGAATGTGGGTTTCGGGGCTCGTAACGAAGGTATAACGCGATATCCCTGCGAAGGGGTTGCCGAGTTCATCTTTGAGATAGGTAACCGTGTTACGGTAAGTACGCCCTTTGATAATCAAACGGTGGTAGTCTTCACGACTCGTAATACGCCACGGAATGTTGCTTTCGGCGGTCGTGAATGTGGTATCGGTGGTGAGGGTATTTGCTGCCTCGTTGACGGCGGTGATGAGAGCACTTACCGCGTTTCCTGCCAGGGTTCCAAAAAGAATGATGTATTTGCCAATGTCGCGGTAGGTAGCCACACGATAGTTGTCCATAGTTGTGGGTATGGTGACGATGTTCGAACCCGCTCCAACTGAGGCGTGGAATCCATAGTAGTCACTGTGGTGTATAAGGGGCTTGGTGTGGGTCACATGAATTTCTGTGTCGTTATTTTCGATGCTAAAAGAAAGGTCAGAGGGGTTCCAATAGCGCGCCCACGAGAGGTCACTTGCCGTTTCGGTAAAGGTAATCCCATCGAGAATCACTATTCGATCATTAATCACTGTTACGATAGAATAGGTACCGTCGTTTTCTGCGGTACCAACAATCTCTATCATTTTCCCCTCATCGCGGCCGGCGAGGAAGGTCCCGCGTTTTCCCGTGGAGAACTGGGATGAGCCAGTGGTTATTGCTCCATCAACCCCACGAGCATCCTCGATGGTAATAACCGAACCGTTCACGGAGGAGGGATCTATCTTTCCGCGAAAAGATACCACAAACTCGGCATTGACTGGCACCTCATTAGCACCGTTTAGGTTGGTGAGTCCGACAACAGCGTTTTTATACTTGACGCTCAGTATCGAGATGGTGGGTGGTGTTTTGAAATCGGAGAGGAATTCGTCGGCACCGCCCGGCGCTTCGACGTGCAGTGGGTTGCTTCCCCACTGGGCGTTCCGAATATAGGTTGAAATGTGGACGGTGAATTGAGTATTGAGGGGGAGTGAGAACTGCGGGTCACTGGACTTTTCACCACAGGAATAGAGGGCAGTGAGGTTGGGAACGAAGGTGGCGACTGTGCATCCGACATTAGTTCCGGTATCGCACCCCGTGTTCCACAAAATCATGCCGGGGACCACTGTGATACCGCCAAACTCGTTCTCATAGGTGAGGTAGAAAGTGCCGGTGTTGACAGTCGTCGTATCAACATCCTCACGGAAGTAGGCACTTACCGTAAGAGTATCAATGGTGTCTGGGTTATTGACGGTAACATAAAGGAGGAGTCCTGCGGTACCGGTATGGAATGTGCTAGTATAGAAGCCCGTAAGCGTCCTGCCATCCACATCTTGTATGTCTTTCGAGACAACAATGGTGTAGTCACTATCAGGCATAAGTGTTGCCTTTGGCTTGAGTGTCGCTACTGTTTCCCCGGCAGTCCACTCGATGTCCATCTCTACCGCCGAAGGATCTGCACAGTTGTATTGGAGACCAGGCAGGATGCAGATGTTCGGAACGATGCCATCAGCATCGGCACCGAGGTCGCTCTCAACGCTTGTGGTGTTCACCGGCGCGCTGAAGGTAACCGTTGGTGTCATCGAGACAGGTACTCCCGTTGCACCATTAGGCGGGGTAATGACCGCAACGAACTCGCCCTGTTTGGCAGTGTGGAACGAGAAGGTGTACTGCGGCGATGCGATGCAACCGTCATCGCTGGTGTCTCCCGGAACCTTGTCTGGCGAGCAGACTCCCTGATAGCCACCACCAATGGTGACCGTGTAATCGCTATCATAGCAGAGGCCTTCGGGATCGCAATCATCGTCATCGGGCGTCAATTGAATCGTTGCTGACGCAGGAGCAGTGCAGGTAATTATTGCGGGAAGTTTTTGTGTCGGATCGCTTCCTATTCCTTTGTTGATAAAGAAGGTTGTGTTTGTAAGCGTCGCGCAAGCAACTGGCTGACTGAAGGTGACAGTGATCGGTGTGTTGGGATCGAATGCCGATGAGCCAGCAGCGTTCGTCGAAACGACAACGAGTTTGTCGAGGTGTTTGGTCCCAAACCCGAATGAGTAAGGAGGTACGAGGTACCCTTGGGTCGGGTCATTCGGATTGGTTGCTCCATTCGCCGCTCGTTCGTCACGAATTTCACTCGTAAGCACCACGAGGATATCCCGTCCATAGCCAAATTCTTCGTCGGCGGTGAAGGTTACCATCGCATCACCTGCGTTGCATGACCATGTGCCGGGAATAGGGGCGCCAGCAGCGTCCACCGGGTCGTCGGCAAAAACGCCCGTGTCGTACGTCACGAAAATGGTGTCGTTCGTGATGGTCGCACAGTCGGGAGCATGGCTAAAGGTAACCGAGATGGTTGTTGCGGTGTGGGGGACCTCGTAGTTACCATGTGCTGGTGCCGTTGCCACCACACGCAGTTCGTCGAGCCGTTCTACATCGAGCAAAAAGATGGTATCCTGGGTGTGCTGGCCGCCGCGTGATGTGGCACGATCGGATTTTACCACGGATGCTGTGGGGTCAGTGGATCCGGGAATGGTTACCCGGATACGGGTACCATACGGATATGGCTCGGTTGGCGTGAATGTCATAAAGATATCATCGCCGATGAGATCGCCGTTTGCGGGGGCATCATCGGTATTGTAGGTGAGTGTACCCACGATCTCGCCGTTTGCCGGATCATTCAAGGGATCAGCAAGACCAGTGACATCCTCCACAAAAATAGTGACACCAAGCACGGCAGATGACTGGGCTACCCCTTCTGAGAAGCCGACGATAATGGTATCGGTGCGTGACATGAGGAAGTGTCCGCTGCCGGTGCCGATTGTTACGACGCCAAGCGGCGGCGGATCCATGGTACGATACCGGAAGGAATACCCGCCGCGCAGGTGTCCCATGAGCGGGTCAGCATATGGGTTGACAAATGCCGCCTCGGGAGAAGCGATTGCCTCGGTAAGTGTTACGACCACATCGCGGCTATATTTAATCGGTATGTCGGGGACGATGGTTACCTGAGTGTCGCCAAAAGCACATGCGGGGCTGATGGTTGCTGGGATGGGATATCCTGGCGCTTCGGGGTCGGTCGAATCGAATGCGAGAAGTATGGAACTTCCCACCACGAGGGTGGCGCAATCAACCGGCCTATTGAACCGAATCGTTATGGTGCTGTCTATTGGTTTACCCTCTTCCCCATCGCCTGGGGTGGTACCAACAACTGTTAGATCGGCAACTTTTTCTGTTTCAAAGAGGTAGGTGGTAGTGAGGGGAAGTTGTCCTCCGCGGTCGGTCGCGCGGTCTGATTTTACTACCATTGCCGTGGGGTCTTCGGAGCCAGGCCAAACCACGCGGACGCGGGTGCCATAGGGCAGCGGACTGGCGGGTGTAAAGGTTACAACATTGTCGTCGCCGATGAGTGCACTGCCGGTGGGGGCATCGTCGGCGTTAAACGAAACGGTGCCGGCAATGGCACCGTGTGCTGGATCGTTTATCGGATCAGTGAGTCCAGTGACATCTTCAACAAGTATCGTTTCTCCGGTGACAACCGTTGCTTGAGCAACGCCTTCTGAAAAACTAAAAATCAGTGAGTCGGTGCGAGGCATCGGGAGAATGCCGGTACTGGTGCGAGCAGATACAAGTGAGAGAACAAGGGGGTCCTGCATGCGGAACAAGTAGGTGAGGGTGGCAGGCAATTGTCCGCCACCAGAGGTGACACGGTCAGAAACGATAAGCCCTGTCACAGGATGTGTGGCGTCGGTATCGCCAATGAGAGTTACCCGGATGAGGCGCGAGTAGTCCAATACCTGGAGAGGAGTAATGCGTACTGTGGTGTCGGAGCCGACGAGATAGCGTTCATCCCAGTGGGTAGTGTCTCCTGCGTCTTCTGCTGTATTACCGGAGATATCAAGCCATTCAACAGTACACGGAATTGGTTCTGCGTGCTGCTCGCCATTGGTAACATCCTCGATGATGAGCGCACCACCTTCATCGACAGAGATCTCTCCGTCACCGTTTTTATCTATCTCTTCCTGTTTTACTCCTTCGCTGAAGGTGATAATGAAGGAAGTTGCCTCGTTCGAGTTGGGCTCAATCTCCCGGAGAATTCCCTCTGCCGTGCCGGAAGGGGTGATCGAGACTACAGAAACCGCTGGCGGATTGAGCGTCTTGAAGAAAATGACAACATCTTGGGGAAGCGCACCACCACGTGCTGTTGCCACAGGCGTTCGTACTGCTGTGGTGAGCGTTACGCGGATAGTGCGGCTGTAGCCGAACGGAGCCACCGGTGTGAAGGTGAGGATGGTATTTTCTTGTTCCCAGGTGATCCCATTTTCTTCGGCTGGTGCTATCTCAATGGGTGCTTCCTCGGTGATATCCTCGACAATGAGGCTTTCTCCGGCAACCACTGATGCAGTGTCAACAGGGTGTGAAAAAATAATCCGAATATCGCGATACACTGCCGTATCCCACGCTCCCGCCGCAGGGGTGGTGTGAACCACCATAAGGTCGGCAGGATCTATCGTGCGAAACACTGCCTTTACCTCGAGGGCAAGTTCTCCCCCCTCTGATGTGCCTGTATCTTTCTTTCGAATGTGTTTGGTAAGTACGACACGGTACTTTGTCGAGTAGGACAGGTCTTCCGTTGGAGTGAAGGTCGCTGTTTTGGTTTCTTCGTCATAGGTTACTGTCCCCGGGACACGCACGGGGTTTTCGGGATCGGCGATGTTCTCAACGAAAAATCCTGAACCGTCGGTGACCGTTTCGGGCACCACTGCCTCACTGAAAACGGCGCTGACTATCGTGTCGAGCGCAACGCCGGTGCTTCCATCATTGGGCGATAAGTAGACCACACGGAGCGGATTGTCAGCAACGACGACGAAATCTTGGTCACTACAGCCTCCCACCGCTATCGTAGCGACAAGTACCACTACTCCCAGCAGAGAATGAGCACAGTTTCTCATCCGAGCCTCCATCTTGTTGTGTTAGTATGTGTACTTATAGCCGACCAATACCATGGCTCCGCCAATGTCGCCGAGTTCCGTGTTAAGATGAGGATAATCGAAGTCGAGGTAGAATCCTGAATGACGATATTCGACTGTTACGCCACTGTAGGGGAGAAAACGAAACTCAACTCCCCCATGGACATAGTACCCGAATGCAATGTCCTCAGCAAAAGTTGTCCCGCCGAACATCTCGCCATTCGAGCGTGCCCATGCGATGGAGAAGCCACACCCACCGATGAAAACGAGCCAGTCAAGCGGCTTATTGATTTCAATGGCAGCACCGATATTTATCGGAACCGCGTCGATCGTCCACGAGTAGCGGTAGAGCCCAATCTGAGGATCATTTTGTGTTCCCTTACCCGAAAGGCGATACCATGCGGCATCGATACCAACGCTAAACCACGGATTCATCCACGGCAGGATGTAACGAACGTCAAGGTGTGCCCCAAATCCTGGGTTGACACGAGCGATTGGTACCGTCATGTCGCCCTTCACTGCGATGCTGAAATAGAGGGGGCGTTCCTGCTCCTGTTCGTGTGTGGCATCGACTGGTTTTGTATCACCAGCGTCCCTGTTCGTTCCCGGCGATTCTTGCAATACCGAGAGAGGAGTAGATGTCGGCTCTGAAGATGATGCCTCTGTTGACATCTGCGTTGGGTTTGCGTTCTGGGGCTGGGTCGAAGAAGATGAAAGGTCCGCTGATCCCAGCACGAGGGGAACAGCCATCGTGAGCGTACACCAGAGCAGTCTTGTCATGTGTTCCTCCTCCTTACTCAATAACCGTAAAATGGGAAATCACATCGTTTCCGAGCGGAACACCATTCGCATCGGTGACGGTAGCAGCGACAAAGATGGTGTAGCGGTGCTGGGGTAGTAGTGCCCCGCTTCTGAAGAGAAAGCGGACGCTCATCGTCTTCGGATCGTATGTCACGTCACCTTCAAGATCACTTACCAGTACCGTTGCAGGTGTCAGAACTGCCGGATTCATCGGTTCTGAAAAAGTTACCACCACCTCGGTCATATCGGCAGCAACCTCTGTCTCATCAGCGGGGGTTACCGAAACAACCGTCGGTGGTGTCGCCAGAGTGGTAAACTGTGCCGTGAAGAGACCGTCAAAGCCGCCAATGTCGAGCGGGATGCCATACTGATCGCGGATTTCACGAGAGATCTCGATAACATAAGTCATCCCTTCCGCGAGTGCGGTCGCCGGAGTTATCGTGAGTACCGTTCCGTCGGCAGATAACGTTCGTGTTGCCGCAATGGACCTGCCACTTCTATCGCGAAGGCGAACGGAGGAGGAGGTCACTGTAGCTGGATCGAGTGCTGCTGTGAAAGATACTGTAATAATCGCAGTGAGCGGGACATTGGTGGCCCTATCTGCCGGTACGATGTCTCCTATGCGGGGAGCCGTTGGGTGTTCTTCGTCGGTCGGTGAATAGTCAGGGGCACACGCCGTCGTTGCGCCGAGTATGAGCAGACAGAGAAGGAAAGAAATTCTCATCATAAAGAACCTCCCTCTTAATTTGGTACACTCTTAGGACGAATCTCATTGCACCTAAGTTCCCGATTCTTGTTCTTGTCTATAGTATAATTGGGGGGAACTTCTCGGCATAGGACTACGTCATACAGGTGTGACGAGATTCCGCCACAGAGAAAAAGGAGGATGCCATGAAACGGATGGTAACCATTGGAGGATTGGTAGTGTTCTTCTGCTCGATCGGGCTGTGGGCTAACGAGGCGGCCGAGCCGGCAAAGGAGCAGACGAAAATCGAGGAGAAACAGAAGGAAGAGGCGGCGAATGCCGGCGATGAGCAACAGTTGCGCGAACGGGAACGGCTCCGCCAGCACCTCGAGGTTGGCTCGGGGAAACCGATTGATGCGGAACGTGCTGCGAAAGAGGAGAAAAAGCGCGAGAAGAAGGAGGCAAAAGAGGAGCAGAAGGAACAGAAGAAAGAGATGAGGCAGGAGCACAAGGAAGCGAAGAAGGAGATGAAAGAGGAAATGAAAGAGCAGAAGAAAGAGATGAAGAAGGAGCAGAAGAAAGAACGTGAGGAGATGAAAAAACAGCACCGAGAAAAGCACAAGAAGGGTGCCGACGACGGAGAGCCGCGCCCAAGTGGGCAGTGAGAGTTCTCGTTTCCTCTAGTGTCGAAACAGAATCAAGAGGTTCCCCGCGAAGCGATTATGTTCCCTCGAGGATAGATGTTTAGAAGCGATGGAGACCTGAAAATCTCCTCGCCCTCATGTTTCCCAACACCATCAACTGCTGTACCTCCTTCCTGCTCATTTGAACACGACATCTCCCCATAAAGGAACATTTTGGCCCTTTGCTATACCCATTTGCCCATTTTTCCTTGCAATTCATTTTGCTGTGGTACCATTGTTTCGGTACGGGGAATACTAGTTGACAAATCTCTCCCAACCCCCTAGAATCGCCTTCCGTAACATGACCGTCAGTAACCATGGAGGCACAGATGCTCGATCTCAAGTACATTCCGCAAGTTGATCCCGATGTTGCCAAAATCCTCGAAGAGGAGGCGGAACGGCAGGAATATGGGCTCGAACTCATCGCAAGCGAGAACTTCACCTCGCGCGCCGTGATGGAGGCGCAGGGATCCATCATGACCAATAAATACGCCGAAGGCTATCCCGCGAAACGCTACTACGGCGGCTGCGAGGTGGTAGACAAGGTGGAGCGGCTCGCCCAGCAGCGTGCATGCGAACTCTTCGGTGCCGAGTATGCCAATGTCCAGCCTCACAGTGGCACCCAGGCGAACATGGGGGTCTACTTTGCAGCGCTCAAGCCGGGCGACACGATTCTCGCGATGAATCTCGACCATGGCGGCCACCTGTCGCATGGGAGCCCCGCAAACTTCTCGGGCAAACTCTACAAAATCGTTCCCTACGGCGTTTCGAAAGAAACCGGACGGATAGATTACGACGAACTCGAGCGGCTCGCCGTCGAACACAAGCCCCAGATGATTGTGGCCGGTGCATCGGCATACCCGCGCATTCTCGACTTCCCACGCTTCCGCGCAATCGCCGACAAGGTGGGGGCACTCCTCTGCGTTGACATGGCACACATCGCGGGTCTCGTGGCGGCCGGCCTGCACCCGAGTCCGGTTCCCTACGCCGATTTCGTAACGACGACGACCCACAAAACGCTCCGCGGCCCGCGTGCCGGTCTCATCCTCGCGAAGAAGCAGTACGAGAAGGCACTCAACTCGGCCGTCTTCCCCGGCATGCAGGGCGGTCCTCTCATGCATGTCATCGCAGCAAAGGCGGTGTGCCTGAAAGAGGCGATGAGTCCCGCCTTCAAAGAGTATCAGACACAGGTGGTCAAGAACGCCGCAGCCATGGCAGACGAGTTCAAAAAACTCGGCTACAACCTTGTCTCGGGCGGGACCGACAACCACCTTATGCTCGTTGACTTGCGCAACAAGGGGCGCACGGGGAAGGTGGCGCAGACGGTACTCGATCTCGCCCACATCACCCTCAACCGCAACATGGTTCCCTTCGATACGGAGAGCCCCTTTGTGACGAGTGGCATCCGCGTCGGATCGCCCTTCATTACAACCCGCGGTCTCAAAGAAGAGGATGCTCGTTATGTCATCCGGCTCGTAGACAAGGTTATCTCAGCCATCAAGACAAACGATATTCCTAAGACCGGCGTTGATGAAACGGTTGTTCCGAAGGCGGTACTCGAAGAGGTTGCGACCGAGGTGCGTAAGATTTGTGAGCGTTTCCCGCTCATCAGAAGGTGGTCGTGATGCCGGCAAACCGCCCTTCGTGGGACGAGTACTTTATGGCCTTTGCACGGCTCGCCGCCCGGCGTTCGACCTGTCTGCGGCGCGCCGTCGGCGCGGTGCTCGTTCGTGACAAGCGGGTGCTTGCGACCGGCTACAACGGCGTGCCGACCAGTATCACGCACTGCAGTGAGACCGGCTGTTTGCGCGAGAAAATCAAGGTACCATCAGGTGAACGGCACGAACTCTGCCGAGGTCTTCATGCCGAGCAGAACGCCATCATTCAGGCGGCGCACCACGGTATTCGTATCGAGGGGGCAACCCTCTACTGCACGACTCACCCCTGCGTCATCTGCACCAAGATGCTTATCAACGCCGGCATCGTCGAGATTGTCTACACAGAAGGATATGCCGATGCTCTCTCCGCCGAGATGCTCACGGAGTCGGGTATCCTGCTGCGTCGCTATGAAGGAGGGGCGCAATGAAATGTCCCTTCTGCGGAAACGACGAAGACAAGGTTATCGATAGCCGTGCTATCAAAGATTTTACGGAGATCCGCCGGCGGCGCGAGTGTGTCATCTGTGGCCGCCGTTTCACCACCTACGAGCGGATAGAGGAAATGATGCCGCAGGTCGTCAAGAAAAACGATGTGCGCGAGCCCTTCGACCGCAACAAGATTGTCCGTAGTCTCGAGATCGCCTGCCGCAAGCGACCGGTATCGCAAGACCAGATAGAAAGTATTGTCAAGGCGATAGAGCGAAGCATCCAAGAACTCGACCGGCGCGAGATATCGTCTCAGACTATTGGCGAACTCGTGATGGAGCATCTCCGGGGACTCGACAAGGTTGCCTATGTCCGGTTTGCCAGCGTCTATCGCGAATTCAAGGACGTAGATGATTTCATCGTTCAGGTTCAAAATCTCGGTAAGGAAGAAGAAAAGAAGTGAGAGGAGAAATTCTCTCGTATGCTAGCGGGCGCACCGGAACCCGCGCGAGACGCTGGCGTCTTCTGCCGCCGCGCCATAGTGTCCGTATGTGGTCAACTGGAACAGTTCTTCGCTTCCTACCATAAAAGAACCACCGCGTATGACGCGGTTTGCAGGACGGGTTGCATCAACCCATGCCGATCCATCGGTTGGAGCACCCGTGTAATCTTCGTGCCAGTCATCCTCGACCCACTCCCAGACATTGCCTGCCATATCATAGAGTCCATAAGGGCTCTTCCCGTTGGGTTTGCTTCCGACGGACATAGCAAAGCCATTGTCACATCCCCAATCAGAATTTCCTTTCATTACCGTATTGTAGCAGGATGGCCCCGGCGCATTACCCCAGGGGTACCACCGCTTGTCGGTTCCCCGTGCTGCAAGTTCCCACTCTGCCTCAGTTGGAAGCCGCTTTCCTACCCACGCACAGTAGGTGCGTGCTCCGTACCAACTCACACAGTTCACCGGAAGGGAATCGTCGAGGCTTGACCCTACCACGCAAAAGGGATGCTCCTCATCGTACGCAATGTACTGGAGAGGGGATCCCTGAGCGTTCGTGCACACCTTCGCTTTTATGCAGGCTTCAAAATCCTTTTTGGTGACCTCATACACATCGATTTCGAATCCCTTGACAGTTACCTCATGGTACGGTGTCGCCTTGGTTTCGGCACAGTTTGGTGCAACCCCCTCCTCGCACCCCATCATGAACGTTGTCCCTTCTATGGATACCATGTTTTCGACGGGGAAAATAACATCTTCATCGGTGATTTCGTCGGACAGCCCATCGCCATCGTTTCCCAGCATATCATGATCCGCCGTGGGAGAATCATTGTCACCTATGGACGCGCCAGAGAACGACATGTCCTGATCTTTTGGGATGCCAGCGGTGTCAGTACCATACCGCACACCTCCGGAAACATCGACACCACAATATACGCAGTCGTCTTTACTGCACGCAGTACAGACAAAGAGAAAAAATCCTATTGCCATCGCTTCCATTCTGCGCATGTGTCCCTCCGTTGTCTTAGTGTACCCTGACTACCATTTACCATATCGCTTTCCTGTTGTCTTTGCAAGGAAAATGTCCTTGTGCTTCTGGCGGAAGTAGTCTCCGCCGCTCACAGAACAAAGATGATCTCAAGTTACAAGGACACACCCACCCGACCGGTATTGTGTTGGGATACAACAGTATGCAGGCAGACAGACAGAGACGTCACCATTCACAGGTCCTTCCGAATCCTTCACCTTCACCGAGGCATCCGGTTTACCCTCGATGATGGTGTGCGGCTCGTCGCCGGTGAGAAAAGTGGACACATGAGAGGTATCTTCATCGGGAAGGCGCCGTAGCGCTCACGGCAGGGTATGGGCGCTGAAGAACTCCCACATTGCTTCGTTGGCGTCAATATCCTTCGACGGCACATCGGCTTTTTTATATACATGGTTGCGCATACCGCCGGGATAAGCATGACCGCCGCCGTCATAGACCTTTTCTCCGTCGCTCAACGGCGATTGCGGGTCAACGATACACATCACAACGGGAGCATCTCCGTCGTAGGTCGTACAGGTCGCGTCGCCTTTCTGGTAGGTGACGGTTCCCGGTTCGGCGGCATTGTTCATGGCAAGCCAATCGCTGAGGGTGTCTGGCTTCGTCGGGTGAACGACAGGGTAGAAATCGACCCCGGAGAGACCATCACCGACACCTCCCTCTATCGGGTAGTTTTCGTCGGTCGTTCCGTGAAACATGATGATGGGCACGGGGCGCGACGGGGCGCAGACGGTGAAGTCGCCGCCGAGATTGATCCCTCCCGACAGGGGAGCGACGGCGGCGAAGAGATCGGCTGCCTCGCAGGCAAGGCGGTGAGACATGATTGCGCCGTTGGAGAAACCCGAAGTGTACACCCGTTTATGGTCAATGGCATAGTCTCCGACGAGGGTCTCTATGAGTTTGCGGATGAATCCGACATCGTCTATCCCGTTTTCCACCGCTTTGCCGCAACAGTTCCCGCCGTTCCATGTCTGGATGAGGGTCGCACCGTCGGGATACACCGCAAAGAAACCGTGATCGTGCGCCGCCCGGTTGAGTTGCGACATTTGCATATGCCCGAGCGCCGTACCCGATCCGCCATGAAGCCCCACAACGAGCGGAAGCGGGATCACGCCGTCGTAGACCTCGGGGACATAGAGAAGATAGGTTCGTTTGCGCAGATCGTGGGTGATGCTTCCTGCGTAGAGCGTTCCCGCCACGATGACCTCGGCATAGGCATGGTATCCTTGATAGTCGGCACGCACGAAGGTCTTTCCGGGAGTCACCGGCGTGAGTACACCTGCGGCATCAACCGTCACAACGCCGGGATCGAGCGAACTCCACGAAGCCTCGCTCGTAAGATACTGGGGGTAAAGGGCCGAACCATCATCGAGCACTGCCCAGAGCGCAAGCGTCGCATCAACTTCACCGGAAGCCGGGAGCCCCAAGACGGTGCGCCGCGGCTCGATATCAAAGGGACACTTGTAATCGCAAAGAATCGGCGCATCGTCATCCGGCATCTCATCGGCATCGCTTCCCGCCTCATCAGAAAACACATCGTCTTCTTCCCCATCCCCGATCTCATCGGGCAGCGCCGCATCATCATCTTGAGGAGACTCTTCCGTTTCATCGGCCGGCTCTCTCTCGGTGTCAAGAGTTTCCTCTCCGACTGCTGCATCGGCCTCGTGTTCGATCTCTCGATCAACCTCCTCGAGGGAATCGAAGTCGCTCTCATCTGGCGACGCCGCACTGCAGGCGATTACGACAAAAAACATCACGAGGTAAAGAAACACTTTCACTCCTGTTTTCATCGTCTTCTCTCCTTCACCTGATCTTGTCGGCAATGAACGGTTCCTGCATG
>Ga0209101_1002058_pt1 | contig 13841 bp, 10 predicted proteins | sample ConPoolayeCmetaG_FD_185481 | JGI IMG/M metagenome (GOLD analysis project Ga0209101, IMG submission 185481) | Hot spring microbial mat communities from California, USA to study Microbial Dark Matter (Phase II) - Cone Pool mat layer C metaG... ... | reverse complement strand
CGGCCTGCAGCTCGGCGATGGTGCGGGCTGCCGAAGCGCTATCCACCAGTTGTTCTTCGATGGTCTCGACCTCTTCCGCCGGCGTTTCATCGTAGAAATCGTCAATCTCGCCGTTATCGGCGGCGAGGGCCGTCACGGTTTCGAGTTCCCATTCGGCCTCTGCACCCCGCTTGAGGAGCTGTTCCTCGCGCAGGCGGTTCTCCAGCCGTTGGCGACGGCGGTGCAGCGACTGATAGATGGCCTCCGGCGAGGAAGCCAACCGCCGTTGCAGGATGGTCAGAGCGAAGCCGACCATGTTGCCGCGCTTGCGCTGTCCTTCTTCGGCCAGGCGGTCGGCGCGGTTCATCTCCTCGCGCACGTAACTGGTAACCTCATGATAGAGACGGGCTTCAGCGTCAGAGAGCCTGTAGTTCACGGTGTAGGCGCGACGCTCCGGAAACAGCGGCCGGCCATCGAACTTGACCAGGTGTTCTTTGACCATACGGCGCATCAGGTCGGACGTATCCACCATGTGCACGCCGTCACGGAAGCGCCCCTCGAAGCGGTCGGCGTCCAGCAGGGCCATGAACAACTGAAAACTTTCCTCGATGCCATTGTGGGGCGTGGCCGTCAGCAACAGGAAATGGCGGGTGATGCTGCCCAGCAATTGGCCCAGGCGATAGCGTTTGGTGGCTTTGACTTCGCCGCTGAAGAACGACGCGGACATCTTGTGCGCCTCATCGCACACGATGACATCCCAGTCGGTCTGTTTCAGCCTGGCCTGAATGTCTTCGTTGCGGCTCAACTGATCGAGGCGGCAGATGACCAGATTTTTCTCGGCGAAGACATTGCCGCTGCGCGCCGTCTCAATGGTCTCGCGGGTGATGATGTCAAACGGCAGGCTGAAGCGGCGGTACATCTCGTCCTGCCACTGCTCACAGAGGTTGCCCGGGCAGCAGATCAGACATCGCTGCAAATCGCCGCGCATGAGAAGCTCTTTCAGGAACAGGCCGGTCATGATGGTCTTGCCCGCACCGGGGTCGTCGGCCAGGAGATAGCGCAGCGGCTGGCGGGGCAACATCTCACCGTAAACGGCGGTGATCTGGTGCGGCAGCGGCTCGATATCCGAGGTGTGGATGGCAAGGTAGGGGTCGAACAGATGGGCCAGGCGGATGCGCTGCGCCTCAGAGACCAGTCGGAACAGCGCGCCGTCGGCGTCGAAGCTCCACGCACGGCCGGCGGCGACCACTTCGAGCGTCGGCTCGTGATCGCGGTATACGAGCTGTTGGCCGACGCGGCCGGCCGGGTCCTTGTAGGTCAGCGTAATCACATTGTTGCCATGCCAGGTCACATCCACGACGGTGACCGTCGCATCAGGTAAGACACCTTTGACATCGGCGTTCTTCTTGAGGTCTTCGAGTCTGGCCATAGACTGCTCCTTTGAAGCAAACGGAAGGCGCGCCAGGCCCAATCAGGCGGCGTCCCGTTCAGTATCAGGTCCAACAGCGGCAGAGCGTGGAACAGGCGTAACCGTATGTTACGCCAATTGTACTACATTGGTGCGGATTTGTCTAAATGGGAAGCTGTCGGTCGGCAAGGCGTGTGAGTTGGCCGGCATGTCGCTGTGGGGGTTTCGCCAGCTTCTGGCCTGGCGGCACATGAGCGTGTGTCGCTGCGTTGACACACACGGATAGCGGTGGTATACTGACCAGGTAGAGAGATTTGAAACCGGGTGACGCCGGGTGAAGGTTGTGTTGATCGTGTAGTCAAAATGTTATGGTGTTGAGAAGATTTATGACGTGCCCTGCTGCCATCAGGGCCATGAAGTTCCCTTGGGGGCACTGTATTCCGAACACCAGGTTTTCCTCTCAAAGTTGTGGTTTGGCGCATGGGTGTCAAGGTAATGGGCATCAGGGAAATCGAAAAGGCTATCGCTCAGCTTCCAGTTGAAGACCTGGACAGGCTGGCGAGTTGGCTCGAAGAGTACCGGGCGCGGATGTGGGACAAGCAGCTTCAAGAAGACCTCGAAGCCGGCCGCCTCGATGCTGTGCTGGCCGAAGTGGATGAGGAGTACAATGCAGGGCTGAGCCAGACGCTGTGAAGCACCTGACTGTCCCCCACTTCTGGGAGCATTACCGACAACTCCCAGAGGAAGTACAGGAGTCGGCAGACAAGGCCTTTGAGCTGCTCAAGTCCGATCCCCGTCATCCCTCACTACACTTCAAGAAGCTGGGTGGAGCAAAGCAGTTGTGGTCAGTGCGTGTGGGCGCCCACTACCGGGCCCTGGGTGTGCAGAAGCCAGAAGGCATTGTGTGGTTCTGGATCGGCAGCCACGCTGACTACGAGAGAATGTTGTCGCCATAGTTCGGCTACTCTCCGACTTTGCGGTGCTTAAGTGGAAGAGCTTCTTGAAAATGGTCTACTCCGCCATTGCGAGGAGTGCAGTAACGAAAAATCTCGCGCTTCCTGGTGGCCGAGGTCCCTCGCCGCGTTCAGGCTGACGTGCATGAATTTTCACCCGCAACCATGACGGACGCACTGGGTCAGCTTGATTCCCGCCGGTTTTGGTACAGCACCTTGTGATACGTCAATTTGCATTCCATACGAAATTGTGTAATAATTAAGATAGCTATTTGGTTGTAGCTGTGCGCTGTTAATAATACGTATTGCCCAGTTCCTACAATCCTGACTGAACTTACGATCGGATCGGCCAGAAGTCTAGATGTTTACGGATGTGCCAGTATACACAAGCACATCACCCTCAAGGAGTGAAGATGTCAGCAGGGCTGAAGGAGAACTACCCGTCTAACAGAAGTCATTCTGTTTGGTTTGTTCTTGTTACGGCAGTCTTCATCACTTGCCTGATCACGGCCAACATCACGGCAGTCAAACTGGTGAGCGTGTTGGGTCTTGTGCTCCCAGCCGCGATTATTATTTTCCCCCTCAGCTACATTTTTGGCGATGTTCTGACAGAAGTGTACGGCTACCACCGAGCGAGGCAGGTCATCTGGCTGGGTTTCCTATGTAATCTGATCGCCGTGGCCGCCGTATGGATAGGACAGGCATTACCACCAGCACCGTTCTGGGATGGCCAAATAGCCTACGAACGCATCTTAGGTTATGCTCCTCGGCTACTAATCGCTTCATTCCTCGCCTACTTGGTGGGTGAGTTTGCTAACTCCTTCGTGCTAGCGAAGATGAAGATCGCCACTCGCGGTCGCTGGCTTTGGACACGTACCATCGGTTCGACGTTAGTGGGACAAGGATTGGATTCTCTGGTATTCATCAGCGTAGCGTTTGGGGGTACCATCCCAATGACTGAACTTGCCTCAGCCATTGTGACTCAATGGCTGGCGAAGACGCTCTACGAGACGCTGGCTACTCCACTCACATACGGAGCAGTGAGTTTTCTGAAACGTCAAGAGGGTCTGGATGTCTATGATTGGGATACGCACTTTAGTCCATTTGTGATGATAGAAAAACCATGGATAGTCACATCTGATGACGGGTAGCTGAACATGTCTGAAATTGGAAACATTTATGCTCGGTATGGCGAAGCCCTGGAGTGGGGGATCGAGGATTTTGAGCGTTCTCGCAAACAGGCCTTGGATGCTATCCGCCAGCTGTATAGGCCTTTTCTAGAGGCTCTGGTCTGCAAGTGTAGCGAGTTTGGAGGGGATGAATCTTCACGACGCGCAGAGATTCTGCGCGTTTTTCGAGAGCAGTTCAATGATGGCCATCCGGATGTCAGTTTTGCAGCAATTGATGGCACATGCGGCAAAGAGCAGCTATCAGAGTTGATGGTGTTCTACGGCGCCTCCTACGCACAAAATGGTACGCTGAATGTAGGAGACAGGCTTGGTAGACTTGCCTATACGCGATGGACCCCTAGCGAAGACACCAGCTTTGTCGCCTATCTACCGATCCCGCTGAACGCTTTATCTGAGTTGCAGGACGAAGACTGGCTGTTCCGCGCTGACGATGAAGAGCGTTCGGCTGTTACGATGATCCATACTGGACTTATGCAACTGGCGGAGATCTTCCTCGCTTACAAGCGAGTTATGTCAGAGGACCGCCCTCCTCGCATTGTTCTGCTTGATCGCAGCCTCTCGAGCATATTCCTAAGCTCAGACGTGATGCACCTGGTGAGACAGCGACGCCCTGATCGCCAGACGTTGGGATGGATCGGGGCCTATATTCCACGTTGGGGACGGATTTTTGAACCAGCAGATGGATTGGTCGCACATGCTCACCCAATGAATGGAAGCCTACAGATACCAAGCCTTCGAGGAAATGCCCTTAATGAACGAATTGTCGCAGAAATGACAGACTTCTGGCAAGTCGGTATGACCGGCGAAAGGGAAGTAGGACGCAGTCTCCCAATTCATCAATTGAGCCTGCCTAATGTCAGTCAAGAGGAGCTGCGGGACCGCATACGACGGGCAGCCAACGATTACCAGGTCTTTGATCTGGAGGGGGACATGGTAAAACCCTCAGTAACCCAAGGCTGGCAAGGACATAGGCGCACCCTAAGACAACGTTGGTACGACTTAAGGCTGCTATTCGAGGACACCTGCGAGCGCCTCTTCCGTGAACGTCGGCTGGACGCCTTACAGCTCACCTATCCAGAAGGTGGGGGAACTCCTGGAACAAAGTGGATGGATGACAACGACATTCGATTCCTTGTGGGAGTTGGCCTGCGACTCTTGATCGAAGTGTGTTGGCAACGCCGAGTATTGTTGATCGGCATTGTGAAAGACAGCGCTTCTCGATTCCTTTTCAAGAATTATCTGTCTGTGTTGGATGCGTCAGGGCTGCTGTCTGTCCCACGGGCACCTAAGCTCGTGGGGACTGATCGAACGATTTGCGAAATGATTGCATTGGTTGACACAGAGTTGACTGCCCCGTGGAGCACAATCGAAATCGATGGCGTTTTCATGACACTGCGAGCCCTGATGGACCCTGACACCGGCAGCCCGCTGATACAGGGTGTGCGCGGCGACGTACTCGCTCCTGGAGATGGACTCTTCTTACGCAGCCTGGTACATCTGTTTCTGCAACGTCGCGGGAACAAAGCATCGCCCCTGATGGGCCATGTACTGTTTATGGATCGAATTGCTTATCCATACTTTGATGCCCAAAGGCGACTCCCCAATGCGATTGTGACACGATCAAGTTCGGTTCATCCCATCATGCACCTCAGCTGTAGAGATAAGAACGAAGGCCATGAGATCACGCTGGTCGTCACCGATTTTCTCACCCGGAACATCTTTCCAGAGGCAATTGGGCAACCTGATCCGCTACATCGAGCAGATCTAGGCGCTAAAGCCCTTGGTAAACAAATCCAGCACCTCGTAAATGCGAGCATAGAGCGCTTTCGGCAAAATCCGCTAGCCTGGAGTTTTCGAGATATCAGAGCAGGGAGGGCGAGATGAACCTACCATGGAGAGAAGAGCCTTGGAGCAAAGGCATATTGCTTGGACTTCGGCCTGATCCGAACTCCGGATATCGAGCAAGCGTATGGTTCGAATACACCCGATTTTTATTCAACGAGATTCGTGAAGGTAGTCTCATCGCTGTGCGCAATTTCAGCGATCGGAAACGTAACCCAGACGGAAGCCCGGCTGGGGGCCGAAACGCAAGCTACGAGGAGTATAGCATCCTACAGATCGACCAAGTACATCCCTGGCACTATGCGATCCAAGGAGGCGGCGAGCAAGGTTATCCAGGCTTCACTGTCGCGGCAGCCGAAAGTGCCCGAACCGACTGGACTGACATGGACTCTGAGAACCGTGATGATGTTTCTCGCATCAGGTGTGAAGCCATACCTCTTCGGTTGGCATTCCGGGCAAGCCGAGACTCTGATAAGCTGCCAGAGCCATTCTATGATCGGTCCATGCCAATGCCAGGATTCGAAGTCAGGCTGCTGTCCTCCGCCATGATGCAAGCCGTCTTGAACAAGGGAGTCAATGAAATCAGCGCATTCGAGCTGGGTAAGCATATCGTCCAATACGATGTGCCCATCAAGATGCTCCGTGGGGAGTTGGTCCGACTACATTTTGGGGTCTTTGGCTACACCGGAGCCGGAAAAAGCAACCTGGTCAGCACTCTTATTGACAACCTGCTGTCCAGCAATCATCAGCCACTAACCCAAGGTGAAAAAGCATTTAAAGTAGTCCTGATTGACTTGATGGACGAGTATACGGGTCTCTTGATCGACCACCTGTCACGTCATAACTATAGCCGCCTGGTAGTCTGCGGCCGTCATGCCTTGCCCGATCGCGTCATACAGGCCTGCGTGGCATCTGCGCAAGGAGAGAAAACTGCCACACAACTGGCTCATCAGGCCGCTGAAGATTGGAGCGAACGCCTGATTCTTCCATCGGAGCTCAAATCGGAAAGCCGCAAGTTTGTAGGGTCGTTGGCAGACCTGATCACACAGAGGAAGATCCTGTTCTATGAGCCAACACAACAACAAGGATTGGATTTCGATCTGGATGCTGAAGACTTATTAAATGAAATCGGACCGAAGGCTTATGGGACCAATCAAACAGATCGAGATAACCGTGTGAAATCACTGATCGAAAGAATCACCCCTCTCATTAAAAATGCACAAGCGGTCGAAGGGAAAGACAGAGATGTACAACTTACCAAAGTCATTGACCATTTGCGGGCTGAGCTCCAGAAAGTCAAAACATCTCAAGCCCAAAAGGGCATACGGGAATTTATAGGCCGAGTCGAGAACCAAATGCACACCCGTGGGAAACTGCCAGACAGCATTGCCACTGACCCTTGGAAGATTGCAAATTTGCTGAATTTCCAACCTCGGAATGAACGACACCACTTTTACCCCTCTCTGACGGTCGTGATCGGTGAGAGCGATGAGAGCATCGCCAATTTTATTCGGCAATTGGTCGACCGCTGCTTCGAGCAACGCAGGGTGGAGAGCATCCTTTATCCGTCCATCAGTTTCATTTTTGATGAAGCCGACGTGTTCATCGGTCAAGTAAGAGGGCAGACTCAGACGGGAGCGAGTCTCATTGAGCAAGCCACTACGTTGGCAAGGCGAGGTCGGAAATTCGGCCTCGGCATTGGGATCGCCACTCAACGCGTGCGTTTTCTCGATACGTCCATTATGGCACAGCCTCATACTTACTTCATCAGCAAGCTGCCACGGAAATCTGACCGTGAAGCGGTTGCCGAAGCATTTGCGCTCTCTGATGAGACTCTAGAGCAAACTTTCGGTTTCACTGTAGGACAGTGGTTGGTAACGAGCCACGACGCAACCGGACTGAAAGGGGTACCGTTCCCTGTCCAAGTACCCAACGCCAACACGCGGGTTCTCAGATGGCTCGAGTCTCATAACAGCAAATCACACGATTATCGGCAATAGGGCTTCTTCTGGCCAGGTGGTATCGTATCACTGTGGGGCTTGACCCAATGCAAGACACACACCATCACCTGCTGCTTATAGCTTGTTCTCAGCGCAAGCGCACTGACCAGAACCTCGTGCCGGCATTAGAACGGTATGATGGTAATACCTACCGCATGATTCGAAAGCTGCAACATGTGAAACAGTGGCCCTCGAATGTGGATATCTTAATCCTGTCCGCTGAGTTCGGTCTAATCGCTGCGGATCAACCTATCCCCTTCTATGAGAAGCGGATGGACCGAGCCCGCGCAATTGAATTGCGCCCTGCGGTGCTCACCGCTCTTCAGAATTGTTTGAAGGGTGATAAGCAGTATGCCAGCCTGTACATTGATCTCGGGAAAGACTATCTACCGGCGATTGAAGGATTTGAAATTCTGTACGGCAACATGCAGATTACGTGTGCTCAAGGTCGAATTGGTCAACGTCTGCACAATTTGAAATGCTGGCTTACGGAAAGATGGCTGCAGGCATGACCGTTCCCTTTTTTGTCGCTGATCGGCCTATGAGCCTGAGACTGCTTAAGGGACTACCATTGCAACAGTATCCCGGAGTCCGTATCGGCATTATGGCTCATGCCAATACGACAGCAAATTTCCAGGAGGCTTTCAGCAAATACCCCTGCGACGACCTGGAGTATTGCGATGCGATAGGAGGTCCTTGCAAGTACAGGGTTAACATGGAAGAATGCCCAAGCAGGCAGTATCTGTTGGAGCACACAATAAAAATGTGTGATTCAGGGATTTTTACTCGCGAGGGGGCTACGCTTACTTACCATGAGCTCTTTAAGGCTTATGCCCGAATGAACGTCGAGTATGGCATTATGATCGACGTGTTTCAAAATGTGCAGGCAACCCTAACTAGCGCCGAAAATGCATTGCAGCATTACGCCCCTTACCGAGACAGGTTCAAGCTAATTGGTGTAGCACAGGGCGACACACTTGAAGACTATCTTGAGTGTTACGCACGGTTGCAACAGATGGGTTTTGACCACATTGCTGTCGGTGGGCTCCTACGTCGCCGGGAGAACACAGTGCGGTTCCCTTACGTTCGCGATCAAGAGTTTATGTTTCGAGTGCTTGCAGAGTTGCGTCGACTGTACCCTACTGCTTGGCTATTTGCGCTAGGGTGCTTTCACCCTAGTCGCCTGGTTCGCTTTCAAGAACTGGGTGTCTGGGCCGATTACAAAGGATGGATATTTCAGTACAAGAACCCAAACGAATCCGTCCTCCCTCACCTTAAAACTTTCGCTTCGAATCACCTGGAGCATCTCGGGGACCAGATTGGCAGCGTACAAATCACAGCACTGCGACGGATAATAAGTCTTTTGCAGAGCATGACAGAAAGGCGGGCGAGACTGTCTCAAGAGCTTGTGAATGGACGGCGAACCCTAAGAGCGAGTTTGAGATTGTTGTATGTTGACTTGCAAGATAAATTGCCAGACCGAGCACCCCAGTTCAGAGATATCGTAACACATGGACTTCTTGACAAAACGGAGGAGCGGCGTGTCAAAGGGGCACTGCGCGACCTGGGCAAGAAATCCGATGACATCAACAAAATCCTAAAGAATATTCAGAGTAACCGTGAGTTGAAAAGACAGATAGAAGCCGCTGACAGCCGAATTCGCCAAGCAAACAGCCTGTTAGCAAGAATAATCGTTCGTCTTACGACAGGGAGTAAGCAATTACCAGAAGATACACGTAATGTGGTTAAAGAGATTGCGGACATCATCGGAAGAACTGAACGGGAACACCGCTTTGAACAAGTGCGACGGAGGATTGCGGGTAAGATTCTTGCACTACTGTGAGGTGATTCCGACCATACGCCAAGTGTCAGTCTGCCCCGGCAGAGATCGCCCCCGAAGAGGAACTCTCACGACGCCCGAGTCAACTCCGGCCACCTCCAGCTCCCGTGGGTTAAGGCCATGCCACCGAACAGTTGCCGATGATCCTGGCGGCCCACTCCGCGGGTATGGAGTGGACGCGTGCTCTTTGGGCAGCGATTTCTCCCCCTGCCGAATGCGGTAGCGGTTGCCGGTCTCCTGTATGCGGATGCGTCGCCGCGTCTTCATGTCGGTCCTCCTGTGGGAAAAAAGTGGGGGCCAGCCTCTCGACCGGCCCCCAGTGGTAATTCATGCGCTCAAAGGCGCCGCTTCTGCCGCGTCACAGGCGACCTGGCGGATGACCTGCTCGACGGCCACGCGCACCAGGCCGTCGGTCCAGTCGGCTGGCCGGTGCACCTCCAGGTCGGTGTAGCGGGCCAGGGCCTGCAGCACGTCGCGCACGCCCAGCTCCTCGGCCATGTCGTCCACGACGCGGAAGACCTCATCCTCGAAGCGGCGGTAGAAGCGGAAGATTGAAACCTGCCGGACGACGCCCGTAGGGCGTGGTCCGGCCCCAAAGAGGACACACAAAAGCCTGAGACTGTGAGGCGGCTGTCGTGTGGCCGACTCAAGGTCTCAGGCGGAGGGATTTTCAGATAATAGGGCTGATTTTAGCCCGAAAGGGCCACGCCCTTCGGCTTGGGTAACAAGACGTAGAGTCCAAGCACGTCTGGACTGCCTTGGGGGATCACTCTGAGCTGCCCCACGCCAATTTGCTTCCGCACGCGGGCATGGGACTCCTGCAACCGGGCGGCGCGAGCCTGTGCAATCTCTTTCAATTCGTTCTCCAGGCCAGGCAGAGAGTCCAGAATCTTCAACAGCACCTCTCTGCGCTCTTCAGCACTCACGTTGGCGACCGGACGTGCTTCACGCAACAATTGAAGGGCTTCCTGTTCCTCAAGCCATTGCACCTGGCCTGCCTGACCCGAAAACGCACAGACTACACATTCCTCGGCCAGGACAGGCGGGCGTCCGGTGTGTTCCTCCAGCAGGAAGCGCAGCCGCAGGAGCAATAGCGCAGTCCGGCGGGAGACGATCTCCGTGCGGATCACTGAACAGCGAGCAGCCGGCGGGTCCTCAGCGACTGGTTCGATCGCCGTATCGAGGAGGTATTCGACCAGGCTGTTGGTCAGCCAATGGTTGCGCCCGACGTACATTGCCCCTTCGGGCGTCGGCGACGAAAAACTCAGGCACAACTTCCCTTCCCTGCCAACGCGCTGGCGAAGGAGCAGAGGCAAGCCGGCCGTATCTAGCTGCCACACTGCCCCCTTTTCCTCTAAGGGGGCGCCCAGGCGTTGACAAGCGGTCCGGACAAATCGTTCGACAGTTGTCGGGTCGCCCAACACCGCATCGGTCTCTTCTAGCTCGCGGGCAACCTCTTGTGGATTGAGGGTGTATTGGGCGAATCGCGTCCGGCTTTCCTTCTCTCTGTCCGCGGCGCGGTCCCACATCTGATGCAGATCCTCGATCCCGACCTGATTGGCTTGGATATACAGGTCCTCGAAAGAAAGCTGGCGAGGTTTCGGGCTGCCCTGCAGGAAAAGCGAGTGCAGCACAGCCTCTATGACACTGTCGCTGTCCGTCGGCACCGGCACTGTGATGCCGAGCGAACTGCGTATTTCGATGGCCTTACGTATGAGGACCTTCAGCACCGTCCCATCAATTGGGTTGTCCTGGCCATAAAGCAACGCAACTTGCACTTGGGGCGACGTTTGCCCGTAGCGATCTACCCGCCCCTCGCGCTGTTCGAGTCGGTTGGGGTTCCAGGGCAGGTCATAGTGCATGACGGCATTGAAGGCCTGTTGCAGGTTAATGCCTTCGCTGAGACAATCAGTAGCGACGAGAACACGCCGTGGACTCTTTGCCAGTTGTGCCACTCGGGCGACACGTTCGTCTTCGGTCAGGCGGCCGGTAATCGAGATCACATCCAAGTCAGGCCAGCGGGGCCTCAATCTCCTTTTCAATTCTTCAGCCACGTAGTCCGACGTGGCAATGTAGCGACAGTATAAGATGGGGTGATAGTTTTGCTCCAGCCATTTCGCAACTTGTTGAGCGGCCTTTGCAATCTTACTATCCTTGTCGCCGCGCAGTGCTGCGGCCCGACGGGCAAAGGCACGCAATCGTCTGCGTTCCGGGTCGGCCAGTTCTTTTTGACCCTCTTCGATCACATACGAGGGCGAGATGTCAACCGTTCCGTTCTCGTCAATCATATCATATACGTAAGGCCTGAACAGGTTGTCTTCGCTTTCAATGCCTACCGACTCCTCCAGACGGGCCAGACGGCCCTCCAGGGCTATTTCGGCTGCGGCCGGGCTGGACATGACGCAGCGTAACAGAGCCAGCGCAGTCCAATAGCGTACGCGACGCCGGAATCCGCTCAACGTCTCTCCGGAGCGGATAATCTCCCAGGCAAACTCGTAAATATCCTCGAACAGAGCGTGATACTCTGATGTCAGCTTATAGGGCGTCTCCTGGTAGATTCGTTCCGGGAACGGGGTCTCTTCCCCCAGCCAGCGCACCACATCTGCTCGCCTGCGCTGCACGAAGTGAAGGGCCAACTCCGCACGCTGGTCCTCCGACAGTTGGTGCCAGTCCCACGCAGCGAAACGTCCCTTGAGCAGGCCCAGGATGGAGCGGAACGATTCCTCAACGCCGCTGTGCGGGGTGGCTGTGACCAGGATCACATGTCTGTCCTCGCGTGCCGCCAGATCGCGCAGCAACTGGTGTCGTTGTTGCTGTGACCCAGAACCGTCGGCTGGCCGGGCTGCACCGTGGGCCTCATCCACAATGACCATCTCCGGACAGTGCAACAGAAAAGCATCTCGTCGGCGTTCGGCTTTGGCATAGTCAATGCTGACCACCAGGAACGGATAATATTGGAACACGCTCAGGTCTTGACGAGGCAAGGCGCGCTCCAATTGGCCGGCCGTGCCGCTGCGGAGCACGACCGCGTCAATCTGAAACTTTTCGGCCAGTTCGGCCTGCCACTGATCGCACAGATAGGGCGGACAGAGGACAGCCAGACGTCGGATTTCACCCCGTTCGAGCATCTCACGGGCGATCAGGCCAGCTTCGATGGTCTTGCCAATGCCTACATCGTCAGCGATGAGCAGGCGAATTGGATTCAGACGCAGGGCCATCAGTAAGGGCACAAGCTGGTAGGGCCGTGGCCGAACGGAAATCCTGCCAAATGAGCGAAATGGCCCTGCCCCACTGCGCAGGCTCAATCGAGCGGCATCCCAAAGTAGCCTTGCTCCCTCATAATCTCCGGCCCGGGCCGGGTCTGGCGGGGGAAAACTGGCTGGCTGCACCGATTCCAGGCCAAGTGGCAGGTAGATGCCGACCATGTCGCGCTCGCCCCCACTGATCGGCCTGAGCAACAGCAGCTCAGGGTCATCTGCAGGGACAACCACCCAGTCTCTGCCCCTGGCCCGCACCAAACTGCCCGGACTATACCAATCCATCGCGTCGCCTCTCCCCAAACACATCTGGATATTCCCTGATTTGCTCTTCCAGGTCTCGGTCGTAACGGATGGTCACCACGCGATAGCCCTGGTCTATCAGCTCCTGGCGGGCCTGTCGGTCACGTTCCCTTTGTTCAGGGTGATCGTGCACACTGCCGTCGCAGAAGACACACGTCCCCGTCCCGTGTTCGTAGTAGAAGTCTGGTCGAACCGGCGAGTCCAACAGGGTCGGCTGGGCATAATCTGGCAACTTTCGCCCTGTCCGAAACAGATGATCGAGCAGCTTGCGTTCCAACTCCGAAGTTGGGTCCGTGCGTTCGCGCAACCAGCGGTATTGCTCGTCATACGGACGCCCCCGGGTCTCCCGCTGAACGCGCCCGCCGGCCAACGAGAGCAGAATGTCGCGCACCAGATGGCGATTGAGACGAGAGTGGTCAAGCTGGTTGCTATAGGTCAGCAGGCAATCATAACAGGCACGCACGCACCCATTGGCCTCAGTCGGTGGCCGCAGGTCCTCACCGTCGAGGCCGAAGTGGCAGACATCCAACGCCTTTCGTGCGACGGCAGCCAGGGCGTCAGGCTCTTCCACCAGCCGGCTCAGGATGCCCAGACCACCCTCAGCCGCCTCCCAAAACAGGATGCCGCGCCAGGCGCCCTGGCCCAGCCGTTCAGCGGCCAGTTCGCCCGTGCCGATCTGGAATACGAGCTCCATGCCCCGCTCCAACGCCCATTGCAGGCTGGCCATGGTGGATTCGTCCAGACAGGCGACTCCATCGCCGGCGCCGCTGCTGCCGCTTGAGGGTTGCGCTCCGCGCAACGAATGTAGCAACAGGATATTGCGAGTGTCACGGACCATGAGCCGCACTCCGCTCAGGCTCTGGCCGGCGGACGGACACGCGGCCGTTTCCTCGTCAGCTCCGGGCCGACCCAGCCACTCGCCGGTGTTCTGATTCAGGGTGAACCCTCTCTCCTGGGAGCGACGCCAGCCGTGGTTGACCCGCCACAATGTCGCCGCCGGGCCAAGCGTAAGTTTGAACAGGGGCTGTCCGTCGGCGTCAAGAGCCTCAGCCCTGACCTGGCGCACGCC
>Ga0209101_1002057_pt1 | contig 13845 bp, 7 predicted proteins | sample ConPoolayeCmetaG_FD_185481 | JGI IMG/M metagenome (GOLD analysis project Ga0209101, IMG submission 185481) | Hot spring microbial mat communities from California, USA to study Microbial Dark Matter (Phase II) - Cone Pool mat layer C metaG... ... | reverse complement strand
TCGCGAAGCTTCTTCTCGGCGTCCAAACGCACCGCCTCGGTAAACCGCCGGGGACCACGCCGCTTCGCCCGTTCTCGTGCCTTCCAGTGCGCTTGTTTCCACCGGCAGCCCCTCTTCCCCTGGTTCCGGGCCAGCTCCCGGCTGATGCTCCCCGCCGATCGCCCCGGACGCCGCGCTGTCTCCCGAACTCCACATCCTTCTCGACGCCAACGATAAATCAGCCTACGCTCTTCCTGAGTCACGCGCTTGTAAGTCACTGCGTCCTCCATGTGTTGATAATACACGAAGAACGTACCTTGCCGCGTGACCACCTTCACATCACAACTGTTGCAATGGCTGCTCGCACGCGCGAACTGTGTCCGTGGAGGTTCAGGGAACGAAACATGGCCTCATGTTTCTGGTGAGTTTTGGCTGATGAGTGGATCCTGATCTAAGCGCTGCGCCGTTTATCGGTCTGCAGAATTGCCAGGGGAACAAAGAGGTGGAAGCAAAAAAGGGCATCAAGAAAGTTCTCGTTTTGGCCAACCTCAGATCCGGGTTGCGCTGGTCATTTGACGTTGTCCGTCGTGCGATGGACAGATGGTGGGAGGGACCAGAGACTGATGTGCGTTATCAGTTTGCCCAGAATGTTGCGGATGGCGCGGCGAAGGCGCGGCGGGCTGTTGAGGAAGGAGTGGATTGCATTCTGGTGGCCGGAGGCGACGGCACAGTGAGCACCGTCGGCCGGGAGCTTATCGGCACCAGCGTGACTTTGGGCATGATCCCGCTCGGGAGCGGCAACGGATTTGCGCGCCATTTTGGCATCCCTTTATCGCCGGCGAGGGCGGTGCATGCTCTGGCCGGCGCGAAGGCGCATAAGATAGACGTCGGGGTCGTGGGAGAGACCCCTTTTCTTGTCACTTGCAGCATGGCTTGGGACGCTTCCATTGCCAAAGCATTCGCGCGGTTTCCAGTGAGAGGAATTTTGCCATACGCGTTGGCTGGGGCGCAGGCGCTTTTTGAATACAAACCGCAAGCTATGGTAGTTCGACTCGACGGAGGCAAGGAGATCCGGCTGCCAACTCCGCTTGTTTTCACTGTGGCTAACCTTTCACAGTATGGAGGCGGGGCCCGTATTGCACCACGGGCAAAGGCTGACGACGGCTACCTGGAACTCGTGGTGGTGCGTATGCAGGATATCCCCAAGCTCATTATCCAGATCGGGCGACTCTTTGACGGTTCGATTGACCAATTACCTGAGGTGAGCACCTGGCGTTTTCGCGAATTACATGTGCGTCGGGAAAATCCTACCGCCATTCAAGTGGATGGCGAACTGCTGGGAGCTCCGACCGAAATTGTCGTGCGCGTTCTCCCCAGGGCCCTTAGCGTGCTCGTGCCGGCTGAGACAGTGTAATAGACGCGACCACCTGCAACTGCACACTTCATTGCGAGACGCCGGAAACCTGCTTGTACCGCGTTGTGTCGGCCACAGCACATCGGCACCCTGGGGCCTGAGTCCCAAGTAATCAGTATTTCTTCTCGTATTCCCCTTTGCCGGTTCTTTGCAGTTTGTGAAAACCGGCCTCTTTGGCTCGGCGGTCAAAATCACTGCGTGAAGAGCCAATGGCAGTGACTGAAACCACCTTGCGCACCGGCGCACCGCAGCGCGGACAGCGGGCCAGAGGCGGATCGGATATTTTTTGAACAAACTCAAAAGGACGCACGCAGTAATCGCAATTCTGTTCCGAGTTAACCGCTTCGTACTCGTAAATAGGCATGCCAACCACCACCTGAACTTTTTATACTAAGAAAGTTGGCCAAGTTCAAGCCTTGGACACCGGATTTTGTTTGAGAAATGCTGGAAGAACAACGGCCTCCTTGCTTCGCTGGGGGAGAACTTGACTACCAAGGGGAAGGTCTGCACTCGCGAAAGATGGTACTGGAACCGGGAAGAACTGGGCTCGGGAAAAACGGCACTGGAGTCCGAAACGGCGATCTGGAATCGCCTTCGGAACTTACTTCCCTGGCAAGATGTTTGTGGGGCAGCGGGGGCGCGCCGCGCACGGGCCAATCGCAGAATTCGGGATGAGAACCTCTGCGACCCCTGGGACCGCTGAAGAACTGGCGGTCAGCTCGCCTCATTGGTAAAATAAAGCAGGTTTGCCTTCGAGAAATGGCTGAGTTGCGTGAGGCGCTCGAAGGCGCAGTGTCAAAGGAAATGCAGTCGTTAACGACAAGCGTGAAAAATGGCGACGGAGCGGGGCGCTAAGGCCTCGCCTGAATCCCGGCTAGGGATGGCCCGGAGTGCAGCATTTGCTTTTTTGCGCGGCACCGACAGTACAGAGACACGGTGGCGCATCGCCTGCCGCTCATCTGCCGCCCTCGGGCTGGTAGCAAAATTCGGGATAAATCCAGGTCGACAAGCTCAGGTAGAACGAATGCACAGCGACAACGGAAACGGACAGTCGCAGTCGGTTTCCGATTCGGGAATGACCTGACAATGGCTGATTGCAAGATAAAAAGTACTGCCTGCGATTTGCTGGCGAGGCTTTCCCCGCTACTGGATCAGATTTGCATTGAAGGCGGGGAATTCGCCATCGAGTGTCTGCCAGGAGCTGCAGAGGCTGTGCTGGTGTGGGTGCTGTACGGCCGCAAGAGTTCCACGATAGTAGTGGTGGCTGATGGGCCTGAGTCTCAGGAAACGAGGTATCAGGATCTGATCACGCTGGCGCCGGCGGGATGCGCAGACAGATTGCTCTATTTTCCGCCTGCTGAGATGCGGTCCCGGCAAGAACCCGCATGCGATCCGGAAGTCACGGGGTACCGGTTAAATACGCTTGCCAGACTGGCCGGAATCTCGGAAGGAAAGCGGGGCAGTGAGCGCGGCTGGGTAGTGGTCACTTGTATTCAGGCTTTATTGCAGACGGTTGTGGAGCCTGAGGTGCTTCGGCAAGATGTCACGCTCGCCGCAGTGGGGGAAGAATTCGACATTGAGTGGGCTGTTGAACGTCTGATCAACCAGGGCTACGCGTTTGAGGCTGAAGTAGTGGAAAAAGGTCAAGTTTGCCGCCGCGGCGGGCTCCTTGACGTTTGGCCGTTAAGTGAAGTTTGGCCGCTGCGTCTGGAATTATTCGGCTCGACGGTGGAGTCCATACGGACATTCGATCCCGAAACCCAGCGTTCGGTCGGGCGCCGGGATTGGGTGGTGATTCTCCCGGCGGTGGAGAAGCAAAGCTTGAATGGCCGTACGGCTCTGGATTATTTGCCTGACGACGCCATGTTGCTGTGGTCGGACATGAGCAGCATTCGTTATCACGCGGGACTGTACGAGGAATTTTTGGCCGAAGCGGAGAGGGGGCGCGGCGTTTCCTTCCAGGCGTTGCGCAGAATCGCGGCGGTTCGCCGTCATCCGCAAATCGTGATGGAAACCGAAACGGGCGGGTTACATCAGCCTTTGCGGCTGGATCTGGCGCCGTTGCCGGAAGCCGTGCGCTTGTCGCGTGAACTGATGCCGCCGGACGTTTTAGAGCGGACCCGCAAGCAAATGTTGGCGAATTTGAAGGCCCGTGCCAAAGCCGGACACAGCGTGGTTTTTTTCTTCGATACGCAAGGCGCGTTGGATCGGTTTCGAGAAGTTGTTGCGGCGGAATACGCTTCTGGCGCTGACGAGGCTGAAGGCTGGGACCTGCGGGTGGGCGTCCTTTCCGGCGGCTTCGTAAGTGAAACAGGTGGGGTGGTCGTAGTCGCGGAGTGCGATTTGTACGGCCGACGCAAGCGTGGCGACCGGCGGTACGATCCGGCGGGTGACCGGCCGCGTCCGCGGCGGCTGACAGGAATGCGCCTCACCGACCTGACTGACATTGAACCTGGCGATCTGGTTGTACACGTTCAGCACGGTGTGGGGCGCTATCTGGGCATGAACGAAATCATGTTTAACGGCCAGCGTCAGGAGGTACTGACGATCGAGTACGCTGAAGGCGCAAAACTGCATGTGCCGGTTTCGCAAGCGCATTTGCTGAGCCGTTATGTGGGACTTTCGCGGCGCAGCGTGCAATTGCACCGGCTCGGTGGGCGACGCTGGCAGCAAGACAAGGCAGCGGCAGAGCGGGCCATTATGGACCTGGCTTCGTCGCTGCTCGAAACGCAGGCGCGGCGCAGTTTGCTTCCAGGCACTGCGTTTCCGCCGGACACGCCTTGGCAGCATGAGCTCGAAGCCTCTTTTCCGTATCGAGAAACAGCCGACCAATTGGCGGCGATCGCGGATGTCAAGCGGGACATGGAATCTCCGAGGCCAATGGACCGCCTGGTATGCGGCGACGCCGGATACGGCAAGACGGAAGTGGCGTTGCGGGCCGCCTTCAAGGCGGTCACAAGCGGCAAACAGGCGTCAGTCCTGGTTCCGACGACCGTGCTGGCCCAGCAACATTTCGATACTTTCCGCGAGCGGATGGCGGCTTTCCCAGTGCGGATCGAGATGCTCAGCCGCTTCCGGAGTCGCCGTCAGCAGGCTGCCGTGCTGGAAGGCTTGGCGGCGGGCACAGTGGACATTGTGATCGGTACGCACGCGCTCCTGCAGCCCGGCGTGCGCTTCAAGGACTTGGGATTAGTGATCATTGACGAAGAGCAGCGTTTTGGCGTGGCTCATAAAGAGCGACTCAAGCAACTCCGTCTGTTGGTGGATGTGTTGACTTTGACGGCCACTCCGATTCCCCGAACGCTCTACATGAGCCTGACAGGGGCGCGGGATATGAGCCTTTTGCAGACCGCGCCGAGCGAGCGGCTTGCTATTGAAACGATTGTGGCCCGGAGCACGGACAAAGTGATCCGTGAAGCTATCTTGCGAGAACTTAACCGCGAAGGACAGGTCTACTACGTCCATAACAGGGTCATGACCATTGAAACCGTACGCGCGCGTTTGGAACAGATTGTTCCTGAGGCACGTATCCGTGTGGGGCACGGGCAGATGTCCTCGCGCGAATTGGCCGCCGTGATGCGGGCTTTTGCGGAAGGCGAATTTGACGTGCTGTTGTGCACCACTATTGTCGAAAGCGGACTTGATATTCCTCGGGCCAATACGATCTTGATTGACAGGGCCGATCGCTTTGGCATTGCGGAGCTGTACCAGCTACGCGGCCGCGTGGGACGGTCCAGTCGTAAAGCCTATGCCTATCTCCTGCTGCCGTCGCACGGCGTAATCGATCCTGACGCGCGCGAACGGATTGCGGCGGTCAAGAAATATTCGAGTTTGGGAGCGGGGTTCAATTTGGCGTTGCGCGACCTCGAAATTCGTGGCGCGGGCAATTTGCTCGGTGCCGAGCAGAGCGGGCACATTACGGCCGTGGGATTCGGTTTGTATTGCCAGTTGTTACAGCGGACAATTGCGCGTTTGAAAGGTGAACCGCTCCCACCGCTGATCGACGTCGAAGCGCGTCTGGACTTTTTGGACCTTTCACCGGCGGCGCCGGATCCGGCGGCGTCGGCGTTCATTCCCTTCAACTACATCGAAGACGAACGTCTGCGAGTCAGCGCTTACCGTCGGATTGCGGAGGTGTCCACAGTTGCCGATCTGGATCAACTGCGTGCCGAGTGGCACGACCGTTACGGCCCGTTGCCTCCTCAAGTCGCGCGTTTGCTGCGCGTGGCTGAACTTCGGATAGTATGCACTGACCATGGGATCCGGGCCGTTGAGACGCGCGATGGCAGGGTGATGTTGACCAATGATGCCGGCCTGATAACCCGGGGCGGACGTTTTCCGCGGCTGAACGGCGGCAACGCTGACGAGAAACTTGAGGAGTTGATCGCCTTGGCTGCCGAAAGCGGCAATTGGGTCTAGTTTATGCTCAGCCTCCTGTGCTAGGCTTGGTCCGAACGCGAGGTCGAAGCCGGATTTTGCGTTTTAGAAATGACCGGTTTGAAAGGCACGACCCGGAAGGGTTAAAAAAACGTTCAACTCTGAGTTGATTGCATATGAACCTCAGTGCTCTGCTTGCAATCAGGCGGAGGTCCAAGGCAACCATAATACTGGTTATGCTGGCGTTTTGCAGCGCGCTGTCGGGTGCCGCTGATTTTATAGTCCGCTCCGGCAGGACTTTGATGCATGGCCGGTCACAGGAACTTGGACAGCATACAGATCTACGGATGGATGGAGCATGGCCGAGGCGCAGGTGCGGACACAACGGGCCTGGTCTCCGCCGCGTTCCATGCCCAATGCCGCCTGACTCCGTGCTCTTGATGGTACGAACTCGTGGGTGCAGACGTCGTGGCTGGAGCGTGGGGCCGAAGCGGTGACATTTTGGGTTTCCCGTTTTTCGGGGTCGTCCGGCACGAACTGGGTGGAGGTTCAATTCTCGAACGATATGCTCGTGTGGCACGTATTGGGATACTGGGCGCAAAGTTCCAGCGTCTGGACAATGCGCGTTTGCCGCGTGGGCACGCTGGCTGGCGGTTGGTTGCGCTTCGTGTGCACCGCGGCGCAGCCGAACGATGCCTATCTCGGACTTGACGATGTGACCATCCATTTTGAGCCTTACCTTGAGCCGATCGATCCCGCGGTGACGCAGCTCAGGCAATTGAACCCGTCGAGTCGGCGGACGCCGCTGGTAATTTCCGAGATTATGTATCACCCGGGCGCTTATGATCCCGACGAGCGGCTGGAGTTTGTGGAACTTTTTAATAGCGAACCAGTTGCTCAGGATCTCAGCGGTTTCCGCTTGTCGGGCGCGGTTGAATTTCGTTTTCCAGCCGACACGGTGTTGTCCGCTCGCAGTTATTTGGTCATAGCCGGCGATGTGGCGGCCATACGCGCCGCCTGCGGAATCACTAATGTGATTGGACCCTGGCAAGGCCGATTGCCGAACGATGGGGGGGTGCTCCGCCTTTGCAATGAGCGCGACGCGGTGCTGCTTGAGGTGTCCTACGCAGATCAATGGCCCTGGCCGGTGGCGGCGGACGGCGCGGGGCACTCCCTGGTGTTGCTGCGGCCGGATTATGGCGAAGGCTCCGTTAAGGCCTGGGGACCAAGCGCTTTTGTAGGTGGATCGCCCGGCTGTCCGGACCCGGAATATCGAGACGCCCTTGACGATGTGGTGATCAACGAGTGGCTGGCAAATACGGATTGGGAGTCTGCCCATCAGGTTGATTTTGTAGAACTGTTCAACCGGGGGACGCAGACCGTGGATATTTCCGGGTGCACGCTGAGCGACTCGGCGCAGCAAAATCGCTTCACGATTCCTGAGGGGACACGGCTCGGACCGGGCGGATTTGTGTGCTTCGTGGAATCCAACGCGCTCGAAGTCGGCTGGCCGGTCGTAAGCAGTACCAACCTCGGTTTTTCGCTGAGCGCGCGGGGCGATGAGATTTTTTTGAAAGCACCCCGCGGCAACCGTGTGCTTGATGCCATCAGGTTTGGTGCGCAGGCTGACGGGGTTGCCATGGGAAGACATCCCGACGGCGCCCCTCGCTTTCAAGAGCTGAGCGCGCCGACACCTGGCACCAACAATGCGGCTCCCTTGCAAAGGGAAGTGGTGATCAACGAAATCATGTACCACCCGATTTCAGGCGATGAAAACGACGCGTACCTGGAACTGCACAACATCGGCAGCAATGCGGTTAATGTCAGTCACTGGCGTGTAGAGGGTGGCGTACGTTTCACAATACCCCCCGGCACTGTCATTCCCGCCGGAGGTTTCTTGGTGGTGGCAAAAAATTGTACCAACCTCCTGGCCAAATACTCGCATCTGGACGTCAGCAACACGGTGGGCAATTTCAGCGGCCGATTATCGGACCGTGAGGAGCGTGTGGCTCTCGTCAGACCGGAGGATCCGGCTGTGTCGGACCGCGACCTAGTGGTTGTGGACGAGGTCAGCTATGAGGACGGCTGGACGGTATGGGCAGACGGAGGCGGCAGCAGCTTGGAACTGACCGATCCCAGGAGTGACAATAGACTGGGCATGAATTGGGCTGATAGCGACGAGACGGCCAAAGCGCCTTGGACGACCATTGAGTTTACCGGCATGATAAATCCCGGTGCGGGTGCAGTGGCAATCAGCAATCTTTACGTCTATCTCCTGGGGCAAGGGGAATGCCTTCTTGATAATGTGGAAGTGTTCAAACAAGGTGAGTCGGTCAACAGGGTTCCGTCATCGGATTTTGAATTCGGTCTGGGCGGTTGGCGCGCGGTGGGCACGCACGAGCGGTCGGGGCTTGAAACCACGGAAGGCTTTTTGAGCTGGCGGAGTCTGCGCATTCGGACAACCGCTGCTGGCAAAGGCTACCGTGAGCTTGCCAATAACGTTAGCACAGTGCTGTCGCCGCCGCTTTCGGGAGGAGATGTAGTAACAATTCGGGCCAAAGCGCGCTGGCTTCGGGGATGTCCCAATCTGGTGCTTAACCTCGAGCAGCCGGCATGGGTAGAGGCCGCGGGAAGGCTGGCAGTTCCCCACAATCTGGGTTCGCCGGGGTTGGCTAACACTCGCCGCGTGGCCAATGCCGGCCCCGCGATTTGGGATGTGGCGCATACGCCGGTTCTGCCGCAGACCAATGAGCCTGTGCTGGTCACCTGCCGCGTGGACGATCCCGACGGGGTGGGATCCGTGCTGCTCCGTTACCGGGTGGATCCAGCGTCGGCGCTTTTCACAGTGCCGATGCGGGACGATGGCGCGGCGGGAGATGAGCGGGCGGGCGACGGCGTGTACACTGCCTGCCTGCCTGCGCAACCGGCAGGGAACGTGGTTGCGTTTCACATTGTTGCCAGCGAGTTGGCGAATCTTCCAGTGACGAATCGCTTTCCTGCGGCGGCGGAGCGCCAGCGTGAGTGTCTGGTGCGTTTCGGCGAGACTTTGGTGGGCGGGGTGTTCGGCAATTACAAGGCATGGATGACAGCCACCAATTTGGCGCGGTGGGCGGCGCGTGATGTGTGGAGTAACGAGCCTTTGGATGCCACGTTTGTATTTGGACCGTACCGCGTGATTTATGGAGCGGGGATTCGCCACCGAGGCAACTGGCGGTCTATGCAGGCAGCCACGGGACCTACCGGCAGCGTGATGTGCTCATACAGTATTGAAATCCCAAAGGACGATCGGTTTTTAGGGTGCACCGAACTGAAGTTGGATATGACCGGCCACAAGAACCGGGACAAGACCAGGCAACGGGAACGTCTCTGCCAATGGGTGGCGCGCAAGCTTGGCTTGCCCTCTGCTTACCTGCGCATCGTTTTGTTTCACATCAACGGAGTGTTAAGGGAGCCCCTGCATGATCTCCAGGTTCCCAACGAAGACTTTGCGCAGAGTTATCATCCGGACGATGCTGATCCCGTGGTGTTCAAGAGCGAAAGCGGCAAATTGTTCATGAACTATCTTGCTGTGGACGGCACTAAAAGCAAGCCGCAGTATCGTTATTACTGGCGACCGTATAGAACCGAACGGTCGGATGATGATTTTTCGCCGATTTTTCGGCTGGTGGACGCCCTTAATCTCGTCGATCCCGAGTTGTACGACCAGCGCACCAGAGCCTTGGCGGACACCGACACCTGGGTCGGTTATCTCGCCGTCAACCATATTCTGGGCAACAAGGACAGCTGGGGTTATTTCTGGCATAACAACGCGTGCCTTTATGCCCCGCAAGACGCACCAAGCGAGCTTTACCTTTATGATATGGACATGGCATTCGAGCGCCCTTACACCGAAGACGTCTTCTTCAACGGTAACGAAAGCGGGGCCGATCCCGATCCTGTGGCGCAGCGCATCTTCGTGCACCCCGCTACCGGCGGCGTTATTGGCAATACATAAAGGCTGCGACTGAGGGGCCATTGCGGCCTGAAAATCTCAATCCAGTATTGGACGAGCTGTATACCGCATTTCAGACCAACGGCATCCAGGCCGTTTCCCCCGATGCCCTCATTGCGTCTCCGGACACAGGTAATTTCAGCACGCGGGGGTGGCTGTCAGGCCGGCGTGGATATCTGGACGGCGTTCTCGCCGCCAGCCCCGAAGGAAGGGCGGCTTTTGCGATAACCACCTTCGGAGGAAACGACTTCACCACCACGACTAATCCGCTTGTGGTGACGGGCACAGCGCCGCTGGAGGTGGCGGAGATCAGGTTGAATGGCGAGCCGGTGGAAGTGACATATCCCAGCGATTTTTCGTGGGCGTTGACAACCTGGCTGCAGCCCGGTACTAATCGGCTGGTGGTTGAAGGTTATAATCGCCGTGGAGAACGCGTGGCCGGAGCGCAGGACGAAATTACAGTGACCTTCACAGGGGCATGTCGACTGCCGACAAATGGCGAGGTGATTATCACCGAAATCATGTATGACGCCGCGGCGCCCGGAGGTGATTTTGTGGAAATCTTCAACAGATCTCCGGAGACAGCATATGACCTCTCCGGGTGGCGCCTGACGGGTGCAGATTTTGTTTTTCGGTCAGGCTGCAGCATTGGCCCTACTCAGTTTTTGGTGGTGGCCGAGAATCTTACCGCTTATGCGGCGAACTATACCAATGTCGAAAAGGTTGCGGGAGTGTACAGCGGGCGGCTTGACAGGGCTGGCGAAACGCTGCGGCTGTTAATGCCGGTTGCCCCGGGCCGCTGGTTCGAAGTCAATGCCGTGGCTTACGGAACGTCGTCACCATGGCCGGCCGGCGTTGGAGGATCGCTGCAGGTCGTGGATATCTCGCAGGATAACCGCCGTGTCGGCAACTGGACGGCCGTGGCCCCGGGAGGACCAGTGGAGCCTTGGACGCCAGGCCGGCCTGATTCCGTGGCCGCGGGCGGTTTGGCATTTCCACCTGTGTGGATTAACGAGATCATGCCGGTGAACGCGAGCGTGGCGGCGGATAATCTCGGCGAAATCGAGCCGTGGTTGGAACTGTACAATGCGGGGACGACCGCTGTAGATCTGAGTGACTGTTACTTGAGCGATGATTGCGAGAATTTGCAGAAGTGGTCCTTTCCGGAAGGAACAATCCTCGAGCCGGGACGTTGGTTGGTGGTGTGGTTGGATGGGCAGACGAACCAGAGTGCACCTGGCGCGCCGCATGCCGGATTCAGACTCAGGGAGGCCAGCGGGAGCGTGGTGCTGTCGCTCCGCTGGGGCTCGGGAGTCGCAGTGCTTGACCACGTTGCATATTCCGACCTTACCGCGGACGTGGCGTATGGGGATTATCCTGATGGAGCCCCCCTTCGCCGGCAGGTGTTTTATTTCCCGACGCCGGGAGGGGCCAATGTGGCGAGCGGTGCAGCCTGTGCTGTGCGGATCAACGAATGGATGGCTGACAACGGAAATTTGGCGGACTGGTTCGAATTATATAACGCAGGAGCAAACGATGCTTATCTCGGTGGCTACGCCCTGGCGGACAATCTGGAAGGCCGCGGCCGCTGTACTCTTCCAGGCGGGTGGCTGCCGGCCGGGGCGTTTCAAGTGATATGGGCCGATGGGCAGTCGGTCAGCGTCACCAGCAAGGAATGGCACGTAAATTTCAAGCTTGATCGTGACGGCGAGGCGCTTGCCTTGTTCAGCCCGGATGGGACTCTCGTGGACGGGGTGAGTTTTGGGGCGCAAACGCGCGGTGTGAGCGAGGGACGGTGGCCGGACGGCCACGGGGCTATCTATCGCTTGGCGGAGCCGACGCCGGGGGCTTCGAATGTTGTTTTTCATATCCGTGCACTCAAGTCCGGGCGGGAACGGGGCTCAATGGAAGTGGAATGGTGTGGAAAAGCCGGTAAAGTGTACAGGGTCGATTCCTGCGATGATCTGGCATCGGGGATTTGGACGTTGAGCGGTCTGGTAACAGCGCGAGAGTCTACCGTGAGATTTATTGATTTGCACTTGGAAAACAAACCACGGCTTTTCTACAGGATCAGGGCGTACTGACAAGCGGCAAGCGCTCGACGCTGGCGCAACATCAGATGGCTATACGTCGCGGTTGGCGGCGAGGACAGGCTGCGGAGAGGCGCTCAGGGCAGCGTCGCAAAGCGAATGGGCCCGAAGCAAGGGCCGTTTTCCACTTACGACCCGGAGGCATTGGAAAGCGAACCGAGTGATCGAAAGATACGAGGTGGAAACGAATGAGAGGTGGGGAAAAAGAAACAGCAGAAATTGTTTGTGAAAAGGCGTGCGGTGCCTGTTGCACACGGCTGGCCAATTTCAGTGTCAAAATCGGCCGGCGTCTGATTCTTGACAATATCAATCTTCACCTCCATTGCGGTGAGATGGTCGCTCTGATAGGTCTCAACGGTGCCGGTAAAACGACCTTACTCAGGGCCATCATGGGCGAAGTGCCGCATCGGGGTGAATTGCGGTTCATACCGTTCAAGGCCGGCCAGCGGGCCCCACTGGTAGGCTATGTTCCGCAAAAGCTGGAGATTGATTCCTCGTCGCCTGTGACCGTGCTGGACCTGTTTTGCGGTGCGCTCAGTTTCCGGCCTCTTTTGCTGGGATATGGCAAGAATTGTCGCCCTCAAGCTCAGAAGGCTTTAGCTTTGGTGGGCGCGGAGGAGCTGATCCAAGAGCGGATCGGTGCGCTTTCGGGAGGACAATTGCAGCGCGTGTTGTTAGCTCTGGCGCTTACGCCGCTTCCCGACATCTTGCTGCTCGACGAGCCGCTCACCGGTGTGGACAAGGCCGGTATCGAGCGCTTCTATGAAACGCTTGCCAATCTTCGACGGACTTACGATCTTTCGATTCTGCTGGTTTCGCACGATCTCTTGGCCGTGGGAGCGGTGGCTGATCGCATGCTTTTTCTCCATCAGGGACGCATCGAGTGCGAAGGAACTCCGCGCGAAGTGCTGCAAAACTCGTGGGTACGCACGGTTCTTGGTTTTGAGCGCGAAACCGTAGGCCGGCTTCCGCTTCCAAAGGCGAAACCGGACTTGCATATGGCTCGGAATGACGAGGTGGCTGGGTGAACTGGTGGCACAGCGTTTGTCAGTTTCTTCCATTTGCCTGGACGCAGTTTGCCTTTATGCGGCAAGCGCTGCTGGCGATCCTGTTGCTTTGCCCGCTGCTGGCGTTGCTGGGATGCATGGTAATCAGTAACAATATGGCTTTTTACTCGGATGCCGTCGGCCATGCTGCGCTGGCGGGAGTTGCCATTGGAGTACTGCTTGGGATGCGCGACCCGCTGTTGGGTATGCTGGCGTTCGCAATGCTCCTGGCGCTGGCAGTCACTTCAATGCGTCGTTACAGCGCAGTTTCCATGGATACGGTTATCGGGGTAACGATGGCTTTCAGCGTGGCATTGGGAATTGTTTTGCTTTCCCGTGGAGGCAGTTTTGCCGCGTATTCACACTACCTGGTTGGCGATGTGCTGACGGTGGGCCAGTCGGAGATCAAGCGGCTGGCCTTGCTGACCCTGATCGTGCTGGGCCTTTGGATGATGTTTTTCAATCGGCTGCTCTTACTGAGTCTCAGCCGCTCGCTGGCGAGCAGCCGCGGGTTGCGGGTGTGGCTGCTGGAAACGCTTTTTGCCATACTGGTAGCGGCCGTGGTGACAGCGGCTATTCCGTGGGTTGGACTCTTGGTAGTGAATTCTTTGCTCGTTGTTCCGGCTGCGACAGCACGAAATTTAGCTCGGAACACAGTGGGGTATTACAGTCTGGCGGTAGGTGTAAGCCTGGCGTCGGGAATCGCGGGATTGGTGCTCTCTTTCTATTGGGGGACTGCTACCGGAGCGACAATTGTGCTTTGCGCGGCATCTTGCTTTGCTTTGTCTCTGGCCTGGAGAAGGAAAGCAGGCTGCAGTTACCCTATATAGAGCAGTTCAGCCGTTTCGCGGCCGAACTGTTCTTATTGAAGTTGCTGAAGGCAAGGCGGTTACGGATGAGCCGGTGGTTCGGGCAGGCTTCACCAATTTGGTGAAAGGCACGCAACGC
>Ga0209101_1002053_pt1 | contig 13878 bp, 9 predicted proteins | sample ConPoolayeCmetaG_FD_185481 | JGI IMG/M metagenome (GOLD analysis project Ga0209101, IMG submission 185481) | Hot spring microbial mat communities from California, USA to study Microbial Dark Matter (Phase II) - Cone Pool mat layer C metaG... ... | reverse complement strand
AGACTGGGCGGCGGAAGAGTCTTGAGGTGCCGAATGAGCCGCTGGCAAGAAAATCCACGAGATTCCGGTGGCCGGGCGCGAAGCCTGGCGGGGCACCAGTGGATTCAACGGTTTTGGGCCTTCGCTGGTCTTGGGCGATGGCAAAGGCGCGGCTTCTGGGGGCTTCGCCGGAATTGGATAGGGAACCGATCCAGGCATCGCCTCGCGAAGCGGTTGCTCCCTCCTCACCGCCGAGGTATTCGCCGCCGATGCCGTGTCGTAAAGCGAAGGAAAAACAGGACTTACAGGAACAGGGTGAAATCTCGGGAAATGGTCGTCGAAGGGGCGGTACGGTTGTCGCCCGGCCGCACGACGGCACGCCTCGCGGATTCGGGCCACAAGACACCCATCCGTGTTTGAGCAGCACGCCTCTTCGCCTAACGCGGTCCAATGGCCTAGGGCAAGAAAAACTAAGCCCGTCGCCCCGACGCGGAGAATCCTACAAGGGAACGAACCAGCCATGGACAGACTCCCCAAGAAGTTGCTCTTGGGTTAAATCGGCCCGCAAAGACTTTTTATTGAGAACAACCGTCAAATTCAACGCAGACCTCCTATTTGGCGTGAAATCGCACGATCATGTCCCACGCTTCCTCCGGGGTGTCTGCGTAACGGAAAAGATCGAGGTCCGCCTCGTCGATGACGCCTTCCTCGGCGAGGAAGTGAAAATTGATCGCTTTTTTCCAGTATTCACGCCCAAAAATAATAATCGGGATGTCCTGCATTCGGCGCGACTGCCGCAAGGTAAGGCATTCGAATAGCTCGTCCAGGGTTCCATACCCCCCAGGAAAGATCACCAAGGCCTTCGCCCGAAGCAGGAAGTGGAACTTCCGCATCGCGAAATAGTGAAACTGAAAACATAGTTCCGGAGTGATGTATGGATTGGGCTTCTGCTCATGCGGGAGGTGGATGTTGAGGCCCACCGACTTGGCGCCCACGTCATAGGCCCCGCGGTTGGCCGCCTCCATGATGCCCGGGCCGCCACCGGTGACGATCACATAGTAGCATCGGCCCGAACGTTGCCCCTCGGAAGATACCAGGGCGGCGAACCTTCGGGCTATCTCGTAGTACCGGCTCTTGGCCACAAGCCTTTCCAGTCGGGCCAAGGCCCGACGGCGGCGCGGATCGTTGGGAGTCTCGGCCAGACGATCGCGGGCCTCTTCAAGCTGCTTGGCGGCGACCGCCGGGTCGGGAATTCGCGTGCTACCGAACACGACGATGGTGGAATCGATCCTTTCTCGCTCGAAGATCAACTCGGGTTTCTGAAGCTCCAACTCGATCCGAGCGGCCCGCATCTTCGGATGAGACAGGAACTCCACATCCTTATATGCCAAACGATAACTCGGCGAATGAAGGATTTTTTCCAAATTCTCTTGGCGCAGCCGTTCCTCGTCCATTCGGTACTCTCCGCTGGAAAAGCTTGTTTTGCTCCCTCTAGTGTACCATAATTGGCCTTATGCTCCTCCCTTTTGCCCGCCGATTGGCAACTCAAGTTTCGCCCCGGCTGCTCTGGAAGGCCGGTTATCTTTGGGCGTATCACGGAATGAAGGCCGTCCGGGCCTATCGCCGGCGACTGAGGCGAGGGCAAGTGTTCCCCCCCTTCTTGTTCCTCGCTCTGACTGATGCCTGCAATCTACGATGTCATGGTTGCTGGATTGCGAGTCAGGGCAAGGCGAGGGCGTTGTCGGCCGAACAGATCGACCGCATGATCAACGCCGCCAAGCAGCAAGACAGCCGGTTTTTCACGCTGCTGGGGGGGGAACCGATGCTTTATCCACGCTGGTGGGAGATCCCCCAACGCCATGCGGATTGCTACTTCCAAATCATTACCAATGGGCTGTTTTTGACTGAAGCAAATGTTGCCCGGATCGAGAGATTGGGGAACGTCACGCCCTTGGTCAGTCTCGACGGCCTGAAGGCAGCCAACGATGCCCGCCGGGGTGACGGTGTGTTTGATGCCGCGACCGAGGGAATGGATCGGCTGCGTCAACACAAGATTCTTTTTGGCGTTGCCACAACGCTGACGGGCGAAAACTTCGACGAAGCGCTGAGCGATGATTACGTTCAGTCGTTGGTGGATCGCGGGGCCATGTACCTTTGGTACTATGTGTACCGGCCGGTGGGGCCTGATCCTTCGCCAAGGTTCTGCGTCGATCGCCACCAGGTGGTCGAGCTTCGCAAACGACTCCTCCAGTTGAGGCGAAGACATCCCATCCTGCTCATCGACACTTACTGGGACGCCGACGGTCGGGCCGTCTGCCCGGCGGCCTTGGGGCTGGGGTTTCACATCGGCCCGCAAGGCAGCATCGAACCCTGTCCACCGCTTTCCTTCGCCCGTGAAACCATCGACGACCACGGCGGCGACTTGTTCCAAACCATCAACGGCAGCGACTTTCTGCGATCCTTCCAGCGGTTCGTGGCCGAGCGGACGCGGGGATGCGTGATTCTCGAACGGCCCGCCGAACTGGTTCAGTTCCTCCGCGACCAGGGGGCCGCCGATTTTAGCGGGCGTGATGCCCTCGCGGAGTTGACGGCCTCATGCCCTCGCACAAGCCACCACTTGCCCGGCGAAGAAATCCCCGAAGATTATTGGGTCTACCGGTTCTTGAAAAAGCAGTTGTTCTTCGGGATGGGCGGCTACGGCTGAGGGGACCTACACGACCGGCACCTTCCCCGGTCGAGTCGGGCCGGGGGCGCGTCTTGCCGCCTGGTGGATTCACGGGAAGCGACGTCGGGCCGCGAGGAGGGCCTCGACCGCCAGGTAACCACTTCGCACCGCGCTTTCCATGGTGGCGGGCCAGCCCGTTTGGGTCCAATCGCCCGCAAGCATCACGTTGCGCAGCGAGGTCGCTTGCGGCGGACGCCGGAAATCCACGCCCGGCTCGACCGAGAACACGGCGGCAGGCTCGACGACGAGCCGCGAACGCACCAGCCGGGCATCGCGCACGACGGGCCAGATCGACTCCAGTTCGCCGCGGACCTGGTCCAGGACCTGGTCGCGGGCGCTGGGATGCACGCCATAAGCGGCGCTGATGACCACTTGGTAATAGTGCTCGCGCGAAGATCGACCATCGGCCACGCCGACCTCCGCCGTCACCGAAGGCCCGGAGCCTCCGGCGACGGCCGGCCTCGTGGCGCGGGCCCCTTTGGCGAAGATCCATTGCCCCAGTCGGCCCACCAGCGCGGCATGAGGCAGTGTCATGATGGGCCGATCCACCCACAGGTGCAGGGCCGCGATGGGGGCCGCGCGGATCTGCTCGATGCCGGCCAACTCGGGCAAGGCCTCCCAAACCGGCGGGGTGAAAAGTCGGCGCAGGTTGTGCCAAGGCACGGCTACGATATAGTAATCGAACGATCCACGCACGCCATCTGCGAAATGTACGGCCGTGGCCCGGCCCGATTCGACCTCCAGTAACTTCACCCTCCGCCCCCGATGCACCTTGACCCCGCGTTTAGCAAGCCAGGCCGCGACATGCTGATCGTGAATTTCGGCCAGGCTGAGGGTGGGAATGATGATTTCATAGGCCCGGCGGCTGGCCATGAATCCTTCCCGAAGCACTTGACGCGCAGCGCGGACCGAGGCCCTTTCGAGCGATTCGCCCAGCGCGCTGACGAAAAGGACTGACCAGAGCCAGGCAATCCCCCGTTCCGATTGCCCACGACGCCGCAGCCATGCGCCGATGGTCTGTTCGGAAGGCCCCGCGTCGCGCGAGTCTCGCCCGCTTGCCCCGCCTCCGATGGCAAGGCGACATTGCGCTGGGCGATCCTCGCGTGCCAGCGCAGCCATGGCGCGGACCGCGCTGAATCGTTCGGTCCAGCTCAGGTAGCGGAATCCAAGCAGCGAGGGCAGCAAGTGAAAGGGGGCTGGCAGGGGCCAGGCGGAGAGGCCGTAGGCGACTCCGTCCGGCCCGAGGAACCATAGGCGCCGATGTCGTTGGAAAAACCGGTCGATTCCCGTGAGACGGCAAAAATCGGCCCAACGCGTGCAGCAGCCCATGGCCACGTGCTGGCAGTAGTCCACGAAGTCGCCGGATTGCGGGTCCACAAACGAGCTTGCCCGGCCACCCAGCCGCTGGCGGGCCTCGAACAAATCGACATCCAGGCCGGCTTCGACCGCGGCCGCGGCCGCCGCAAGCCCGGACAAGCCGCCGCCGATTATCGCAACTCGGGTCATGGCAGGCGGGGCCTCCGGGCCGGAAGGAGTGCCCAGCGCGCGGCAAGCCACAGTCGCGTCCCCCAGGGCAGGGTTACTCGCCGCTCGAGCACGCTGCGAGGTCGTCGGGCAATGATTGCCAAGAGGCGAGCGTAGGTGGAGGCCATCATTCCGAAAATCCTCCGCCCAGGCCGATCCAACCAGTCAAATAGCAATACCCCTTGGCGAAATAGTTCGCCGGCGCGGTCGATTTGCAGGTTCATGAGCTGATCGAACCGCTCGTCGGCGAGGCCGCGGACAAGCTCGCCGGGCGAGTAGCCGCACCGGGCGAGGTCTTCCATGGGCAGGTATACCCGCCCCCGATCCGCGTCTTCCTTCACATCGCGCAGGATGTTGGTAAGCTGAAAGGCCCTGCCGCAACAACGCACGGGTCCGAACGCGCCTTGGCCGCGGAATCCCCAGAGGTGGATGCACACCAACCCCACGGCCGAAGCCACTCGGTCGCAGTATTCCATCAACTCGTCGAACGTGCGGTAGCGCCGCTCCTGGAGATCCATCTCCACGCCATCGAGGACCGCGAAAAGGTGCTCCACGGGAACGTGAAAGCGTTGGCAGACGTCGGCCAGGGCTGGCAGCAGAAGCAGCCCATCCGACTGGCCATTCAGGCCCACATCGCCATACGTATTTTTCGGCCCTGGCGGCCGTAAGCCGGGCCCCACGAAACCCAGTCCGCCCGGCAAGGCCTCGGCGATGGCGAAGCGCCAGCGGGCAAGGGCGTCGCGTCGGACGGAAGCCGGCGCCGGGCCGTCCGCCAGATCATCGGTATAACGCAGGAAGGCATAAACAGCCTCCATGGCCCTGCGCCGCGGCTTGTCCAGCAAAAGAAAACTGGAATAGAAACTCGATCCCGATCGCCGCGTCATGCGGTGGCACACGGCGTAGCTCGCCTGGAGGGCGTCATGTGGCAGGCTCATGCGATTCCTCGCGGGCCGCTGGGCGTCGCAACTGCCACCAGCAACGAACCACAAGCCGGAGCTTCTCGAATCTCGACAAGACTGGCCGCCGTGTCCACACGTCGTAGTCCACTTCCCTTATTTTCTCCAGGATCGCCAACCCGCCGTGGATGAACAAGGCCACGTTCAGTTTCAGCGAATCGGGCGCCAACTCAATCAGCGGCCAGCCCCGGCGAAGGAAACCTTCGGCTTCGCCCGCCTCCGAATCCATAAGGCGGCGAAAGGCCTCGTTGCAGAGCCGTTGGGCAAACATGCTTTCATCATAGCCGAAGCTTTGCAGGTGCGTTCGCGGAAGATAGATCCGCCCGCGGTCCCAATCCAGGGCGACGTCCTGGATGAAATTGACCAATTGAAGCCCCGTGCAGATCGAGTCGGACAGCATCGCCGATTTGGCGTCGCGACAACCCGCCAAGTGCAGCACCAACCGACCCACCGGATTGGCCGAGTACCGACAATAGTCCAGCAACTGATCGAAGGTGTCGTAGCGGGTCTGTCGCTGGTCCTGGCGGAACGCGACGAGCAAATCGACCAGCGGATCCATCGGGATCGCGTACTGTCGGATGGTCTCTTCGAGGGCGATAAAGACCGGGTGCGCGGACCGGCCACGGTAACACTCGCGAAGCTGATGTTCCCACCAATCGAGGAGGGCCAATCCCCGTTCTGCGCTGCCCCCCTCATCAGCAAGGTCATCGGCCCAACGACAGTAAGCGTAAATGTTGCATAAATGCTGCCGCAGCGGACTTGGGAAAAGGCGGCTGACAACGGTGAAATTCTCATAGTGCCGCGCGGCCAGGCGGCGGCAGTATCGGCGGGCCTTGCGGAGGGACATCCGCTTGGCCGGGGGGGCCTGCGGACCGTACAATTCCAGGTCGGCTTGGAACAGTCGGCTGGACATTTGGCCTCTCGATGCACACATGGCGATGCAACGCGCCAGGCCGCGATCCTCCAACTTCACCATGACCCCAGACGCCGCAACCGAGGTCCTGGCTGCATCCCGCCTCAGCCTCGAAGTGTCTCGGACAGCACGCGGCCCTCCCGCTCCCCTGAATGAAAGAGACCTCGAATCCAAGGGATCCGTGGCATGGTGGGCTGCGTCGATCTGGCGTGATCAAGTTCCGTGACGCCGCGAACGATCCATTCGATCTTACTATGATAACTTTCCCAAGGCGAGGAAACCATGCGTGTGATCCTAGTCAGCCCGAGGGGCTTCTGCGCCGGTGTCAACATGGCGATCGAAACCCTCGACCGGGCAATCGAGCGATTCGGCACGCCGATCTACGTTTATCACGAGATCGTACACAACAAATGGGTAGTCGACCGATTCCGCTCGCTAGGGGCAGTATTCGTCGATAGCCTGGAAGAGGCGCCGGTGGGGTCACGTCTGGTCTTTTCCGCCCACGGTGTCTCGCCGAGTGTCCGGCGACTGGCGGCCGAACGTCAGTTGAGGACGATTGACGCCACTTGCCCTTTGGTCACCAAAGTTCACCGCGAGGCCATCCGGTTCGCCGCGGAAGGCTACACGATCATCCTGATTGGTCACGCGGGCCACGACGAAGTGGTGGGCACGCTGGGCGAGGCGCCCGAGTCGATCAAGCTGGTGGGAAGCGTCGAGGAGGCCGATGCCGTGGAGGTGGCCGATCCTGACCGGGTCGCCTATTTGACCCAGACTACCCTTTCCGTGGCCGACGCAAACATCATTGTCGAGCGACTCCAGCGCCGTTTTCCCAAACTCCTTGGACCGCCGCGGGCCGACATTTGCTATGCCACGCAGAACCGGCAGGACGCGGTGCGGCAATGGGCCGGCGCGGCCGACGTGGTGCTCGTCGTCGGCAGCCAGAACAGCTCGAATAGCCAGCGTCTGGCGGAATTGGCCAGGGCGAGTGGAAGACTTGCTTACCTCATCGACGGTCCGGAAGACATCAACGAGGCATGGTTCCGCGGCCACGAGACGGTGCTGATCACGGCCGGCGCCAGTGCGCCGGAATCGGTGGTGCAACAGTGCGTGAAGCTGCTGGAAGACCGTTACCAGGCAGGGGTGGAACAAGTCACCGTCCGCAACGAGGAGATGCGGTTTGCGCTGCCGCGCGAGGTTCGCGAATAATCGACCGAAACGCGGATCGGCTTGTTCGTTTTTCTTGATTTTTACATGACTTAGCGCCGCGTCTTGACTTAGTTACGTTTCGGCGCGGAGGGCGAAGCGAACAGATTTTCCACGGGGGCGGTGGAAAGGGTTGGGAGGCGCGAAGGAAAAAAATCTTGGCGGTTCCCCGGGGTTTTTCTGATGTTTCCGCGCATTGACTGCAACGAGCAAAAAATCTTTTCCTAACACAGGCCGCGGTGGTTTGACAGCACTGCTAGCACGGCTACAATCAGCACATCGGGTGACACACAAGTAAAGCGAACCTAGACATTCCCGCCGGGACTGTCGAAGAACGTGCCTCTTCCTCCATGACTTGATGACAAGCCGGGAGGCGGGTGCGCGCCGGGGTAGCGAGGAAGTGACCAGGGACGATACGGAGATCGTGTCGGCCGTGCGCGACGCGCTGGTTGACAAGGTCGGCCACCACCGCTTCGATTTGTGGTTCGGCGCCAGCACGCGGCTGGAGCTGAGCGACGGCGCGCTGGCGGTGGTCGCCCCCAACTGGTTCCTTCGCGATTGGCTGGCGTCGAATTTTCGCCGCGACCTGGAGGCGTCGTGCCAGGCCGTGCTCGGCTGTTGCCCGCGACTCGATTTTCGGGTCGATGAGGCGACCGCCCCCAACGAACATCCCGAGCCGGGGCGGGCCGTGCAGCGGTCGCTTTTGGACGAGCCGTCGGCGACGCGGTGTCTGGACTCGGGAACCGGTTCCGGGGCGGTAAACCACCGCCGCGCCGCTCCCACGCCCGCACTTGAAAAATCCCCCCGCAACGAGCCGCCCTACCGTTTCGACACGTTCGTCGTGGGGCCGTCGAATCGGCTTGCCCGGGCGGCGGCCGAAATGGCGGTCGAGCGACCTGGCGAGATGTCGCCGTTGGTGCTGTACGGCCCGACGAGCGTCGGCAAAACCCACCTGGTCGAGGCGATCTGTCGCGCCATGCGCAAGGCAAGGCCGGGCGCCTCGGCCGTGTACTTGACCGCCGAACAGTTCACCACCGGATTCCTTCAAGCGTTGCGGGGAAGCGGCTTGCCGAGCTTCCGACAAAAGTATCGTGGCGTTTCCGTGCTGGTAATCGACGATCTCCAGTTCTTTTGCGGAAAAAATGCCCGCTGCACGCAATTGGAGCTGCTCTACACGATCGACTCCTTCCTCCGCGAACGGCGGCAAATCGTGTTCACCTGCGACCGGCCCCCGGCGGAACTCGCCGAGCTGGGACGGGAAATGTGTACGCGGCTGGAGGGCGGCATGGTGTGCCGCATCGATCCGCCAGAATACGAAACGCGATTGGGCATCGTGCGGCAGATGGCCCTACGCTTCGCGGTCCAACTGCCGGAAGAGGTCCAGGTCCTACTCGCCTCGCGCCTGACCACGCACGCTCGCGAGTTGTCGGGCGCGGTGTGCCGGCTTCGGGCAGCAAGCCAGGCCTTCGGGCGGCCGATCGACCTGGCCATGGCCGAGGAAGCCTTGGCCGAGCTGATCCGGCCCGGCGCCCGCCTCGTCCGACTCCCCGACATCGCCAAGGCCGTGTGCGAGACCTTCGGCCTGGAACCACGCTCGCTTCAGTCAGGCCGGAAGGCCAAGAACGTGAGCTATCCGCGGATGCTGGCGATGTGGCTTGCCCGAAAGCACACCCGCGCGGCCTTGAGCGAGATCGGCCATTACTTCGGCCGGCGGAGCCACAGCACGGTCATTTCGGCCCAGAAACGCGTCGACGCCTGGCTTGCCCAAAACACGCCCGTGGAACTCGGGGAAGGACTGTGCAGCATCGACGAGGCCATCCGCCAGGTGGAGCAGCGTCTGCGAGCGGGCTAGCGTGCCCCATGCTCAACGGACCGTCTCGACCTCGCGGCGAAACGGGCTGTTTGGCCGGTCGGGCCTCAGGCCCCTTGTGCCCGACGGCGTCCCTCCGCCATCATGTTCCACGTGGGTGAGAAGAAACCCACGGTGTCAGCAAAGCCAAATTCCCCGTAAAGAAAGGCCGTACCATGACCGATCGCGCGCGGAACTCTTGGGTTGCCGTGGCCGCGGCGATGATGACCTTATGGAACTGCTTGATTGGCGCGGCGGAAAAGACGCCGCCGTCAGGCCAGGGCGTGGTCGTGCCGGCGTCGGTGGTCTCGGACGCCGACCGCCGCAAGATCGAAGAGGCGATTCCCCGCCAGGCGCCGGTCCAACCCATCAAACCTCGGAAGCTGCTCATCTTCGATCTGAATGTCGGCTACGGCGGCCACCGCAGCATCCCGTTCGCCAATCTGGCTTTCGAACTCATGGGCCGGAAGACGGGAGCGTTTACCGCCGTGGTGAGCCACGATCCGGCGGTTTTTCGGCCCGACAGTCTCAGGCAATTCGACGCCGTGTTTCTCAACAACACCGTGGGGAACTTGTTCGAGGATCCGGGGCTGCGCGAGAGCCTGATGCAATTCGTCTACGGTGGCGGCGGGTTCTTGGGCGTTCACGGCACGAGCGTGGCCTTCACCCGCTGGCCCGGGGCCGTGGAGGACTGGCCGGAATTCGGCCTCATGCTCTCCGCCCGAGGGGCCAATCACCGCGAGCCGCGCGAGCGGGTATTCATCAAGCTCGACGATCCGCGCCACCCGCTCAACGCCGTCTTCGAGGGCCAAGGTTTCGAGTATTGCGACGAGTTCTTTCGCTTCCACGATCCGTACAGCCGGGACCGCGTCCGCGTGCTGTTGAGCATCGACACGCAAAAGACCGATCTGGACCGCGAGCCGTATCGCGGCCGGAAGGAGCGGGCGGATGACGATTATGCGCTGGCGTGGGTCCGCAACTTCGGCCGCGGCCGCGTCTTCTACTGCACGATCGCCCACAATCCCGAGGTCTTTCAGGACCCAAAGATGCTCCGCTTCTACCTTGGGGCGGTCCAGTTCGCGCTAGGCGATCTAGCGGCGCCGACGCTTCCCAGCGCCAAGCTGACGCCGGCGACGTTGGCCCAGGAACGACTGGGCTGGCGGCCCGCCGTCACCGCCTACACGTTCCATAAGTTCACCTTGTTCGAGACGATCGACAAGACCGTCACGCTCGGTTTGCCGTATCTGGAGGGATTGAGCTTCCAGAAGGTTAGCAAGGAAATTCCGAAGGACTTGGACCCCCGGCTCACGGACGAGGAAATCGCCCAGGTGCGGCGCAAGCTCGACGCGGCGGGCGTGCGGATGCTGACCTATTACTATCACTCGATTCCGGGCGACGAGGCCGAGTGCCGGAAGGTGTTCGAGTTCGGCCGCAAGCTGGGGATCGAGGCATTCTTGTCCGAGCCTGACCCCAAGGCGCTCGACACCATCGAGCGATTCTGCAACGAGTACGGCATCGACCTGGCCTTGCACAATCACGACGCCAAGGCATCGCCCCATTACTGGCATCCCGAAAAGATCCTCAAGCTTTGCCAGGGCCGGGGACCTCGCATCGGGGCCTGCGGCGACCTGGGCTACTGGATCCGCTCGGGCATCGATCCGGTCGAGGCGGTGCGGATTCTCAAAGGTCGGCTGCTGACGGTTCAGGTCCACGACTTGCACGAGCGGACGCCCGACGGGCACGATGTGCCTTGGGGAACCGGCGCAGGCCAGACGGCTCGATTCTTCGAGGAAATCCGCGCCCTGGGCATCCGGCCGACGGCGATCGGCTTCGAGTATTCGCGCAACTGGCTCGAATCCATGCCCGAGGTCGCGCAGTGCATCGCGTTCTTTAACGACGTCAGCCTGAGGCTGGCGAAGTGAGAGCCTAGCGCGGGCCGTGCTCGTCACGCAGGAGGGAATCGCCACTTGGCGACCTGCCCGCGTGGTCTGCGGCAAGCTCGACCGCGGACTCCAGTCCCCCGGCTGAGTCCATCGCGGCGGTACGGAGACGGTTGGGCCCCTGGTGCGGCGCTTGCGCCGGGACGGTGGTCGCAAAGTCCGCCGCGGACTTAGCCGGGTTGCGCGATGGTCGCCTACAGGCGCATGACCGTGGTTCCGCTGACGCGGCGAACGAGGCGGCGCATTTCGAGAACGCTGAGCGTGGCAAGCACTTGGGCGATGTTCAGGCCGGTGGCCCCCACGAGCGCGTCGATCGGGGTGGCGTCGACGCCGATAGCGCCCAGCACGAGCCTTTCGATGTCGTTCAACAGCAACTCGGCGGGATGATGGACGACGCGGCCGTCGTCGTGAGGAGCGGGCGAGGCCAAAGGTCCCAGTTCCTCGAGCACATCGTCGGGCGACTGGACCAACTTCGCGCCGTCGCGGATGAGCCGATGGCAGCCCACGGAACTGCGATCGTCGATCCGGCCGGGAACGGCGAACACCTCGCGGCCTTGCTCCAGGGCGTGTCGGGCGGTGATGAGGGCCCCGCTGCGTTCGCCGGCCTCGACCACGATCACGCCCAGGGCCAGGCCGCTGATCACTCGATTCCGCTGAGGGAACATGCCTGGAAGCGGCTCGGATCGGGGCGGGGATTCGCTCACGAGGGCCCCCTGAGCGACGATTTGCTCGGCCAACTCGGCGTGTTCCGGCGGATAGACGTTGAGAACGCCGCTGGCCAGGACCGCGATGGTACGCCCGCCCGCGCCCAACGCGCCGCGGTGCGCCGCGGCGTCGATCCCTCGGGCCAGTCCGCTGATGATGGTCAGTCCCGCCCGAGCGAGGCTAGCCGCCAATCGCTCCGCCTGACGCAGTCCATAGGGAGTGCCGTGCCGCGTGCCCACCATGGCCACCGCCACGGCGTCGCGAGGCTGCCACTGGCCGCGAAAGAAAAGCACGGCCGGGGGGTCATGAATCTCCCGCAAGGGACGGGGGTAACAGGGGTCCGCGTCGGTGACGATCGAAACGCCGCCCTGACGGCAGATCTCGATTTCCTTTTCCGCGTCCACTTCGTCGCGGGCGGCGGCGATCTTGGCGGCCAACTTGGCCCCCACGCCCGGCGCCTGGCGCAACTGGCTCGGCAACGCCCGAAGCACCGCGGCCGAGGAGCCGAAACGCTCCAAAAGGGCTTTTCGCGTCCGCGGCCCCACTCCGGGCACGAGCGCCAACCGCAGCACGTCGGCGAGGTCTTCGGAATCCGAGTTGGTCATGCGAGGGTTTCCCTTTCCGTGTGGCCGTGCATAGCCGCTTGGCTCGCGGCTTGCGGCGTCCTCCGAGGGAGGCGGCCGCGGCCATTCCTTGCTCATTTTTTACTTCCGCCAGTTCGCCGCCTCACGATAACGCGACTGTTCGGCGGCCAGTCGGCGGGAATCCCAACCAAGCGTCTCGGCCATCCAGACGGCGACCCGATCGGCCAACGCCTCGTGGTCCTCGGCGTAATGCCGCCAGCTCGAACGGCGGATCATCACGTCATCGAGGTGGATGGCCCATTCGCGCGTGCAATAGTGTTGGACGCATTCGCGGGCGGGCGGCGGCGGGAGGATCGCGCCGGCTTGTCCGACGTCCGCCGCCGACGAGAGCGGTTGTTCGGCCGTCAAGCAGGGTCGCCTCGCCACGCCCAGGAATCGGACCAACAGGTCCACCGTCTCTTCGGCGATCAAGCGATAGGTGGTCAGCTTGCCCCCGGCCACGTCGATCCAACCCGGCTGGGACATGGCGATTCGATGGGCGCGGGAAATGTCGGAGGGGCGACCGCGATGGTCGGCCACCAACGGCCTCACGCCCGCCCAAACGCTTTGCACGTCGCCCAATCCGAGCGCTGCCTTGGGAAAAAAACGGTTGACGACAGCAAGGATATCATTCGCGTCGGCCGGCTCGGCGCGGACCGATTCGGGCGGTCCATCGTAGTCGGTGTCGGTGGTGCCGAGAATCACGCGATGGCCCCAAGGAATCGCGAACAGCAAGCGGCTCTCGTCGGTCATCACCACGGCGTCGGGGATGGGCAACCGCCGTCGATCGATCACCAGATGGACGCCCTTGGTCAGTCGCAAACGAAGGCGGCTCTGGGGGAACCGCGATCCCCAAGGCCCTGTCGCGTTGACCACCGCGCGGGCATGAATTTCTTCCGCGCGGCCCGACTCCGCGTCGCGAATCCGGCAGTTCCAGCCGTTGGCCGCGGGCGAGGCCTCCTCGAGCGGACAATAATTGGCGACGATCGCCCCATGCTCGGCCGCGGATCGCAAGGTATCGAAAACCAGCCGGGCATCGTTCGTCAGTCCGTCAAAATAGCGGACGGCCCCGACAAGCGACTGCTCATTCAAGCCAGAGACCAATGCCAGGGTCGCTCTGGGATCTAGGGCCGAGGAAGCACCGAAGTTCCGTCCGCCGCAAAGCAAGTCATACAGCTTCACGCCGATTCGCAATTGCCAAAGCGGCCAGGCGCTCTTGCGGTAGGCGGGAAAAACGAAGGCCAGCGGGTCGGCCAGGTGCGAAGCGATGCGGTGCAGGGTCCGCTTTTCGCGACTTGCCTGATACACCAGCCCAAGACGCCCCTGAGCCAGATAGCGCATCCCACCGTGCAAAAGACGGCTCGTGCGGCTGCTCGTGCCGAAGGCGAAATCGTGCTGCTCGACCAGGGCGACCTGGAGGCCGCGCATGGCGGCGTCGCGGGCCACTCCCGCCCCCACGAC
>Ga0209101_1002052_pt1 | contig 13880 bp, 9 predicted proteins | sample ConPoolayeCmetaG_FD_185481 | JGI IMG/M metagenome (GOLD analysis project Ga0209101, IMG submission 185481) | Hot spring microbial mat communities from California, USA to study Microbial Dark Matter (Phase II) - Cone Pool mat layer C metaG... ... | reverse complement strand
GTGGGGAAGGGTCAGGGCGGGGGCCGGCGCCGTGCCCGCGGCGCCGTGGCGCGGGCGGGACGCCCGCGCTCCCAGGGCATGGGCATCGCGGCGTGGTGCGCCATGCGCATGACCGTCTCACGTGAACCTACACCCTCGGCGAGGGGGATGGGGCAACCGGGTTTCCCCACGTCCCCGCCGCACAGGGGGATGGGGCAACCGGGTTTGCCCATCCCCCCACCCGGTGGGAGGGTTTGGGAGGGCGCAGCCCTCCCAGGAAGGATGTTCATCCCGTCGGTGTGCGGCGGAGCCGCACAGACAACTGATGCCATTCTACCCAAGGGAAGGCGCATGTGTCAAACGAGCGGTTCGAACCTCGTCTACGCTCCCTCGATATCCAGCCCGATATCCAGGGCCGGGGCGCTGTGGGTCAGCGCGCCGACGCTGACAAAGTCCACCCCGCTCTCGGCAACCGCGCGGATTGAGCGCAGGGTAATGCCGCCGCTGGCCTCGGTGCGCGCCCGTCCGGCTACGGCGGCCACGGCGGCCCGCAGTTGTTCGGGGGGCATGTTGTCGAGCAAGATGAGGTCGGCGCCGGCTTCGGCGGCCACGGCGGCCTGCTCGACACTCTCCACTTCCACCTCCACCCGCACCATCGGCCCCACTGCCGACCGCGCCCGGCGCACCGCTTCGGCCAGATCGATCCCGTGCGCGGCCAGGATAGCCAGGTGATTGTCCTTGAGCATAACCCCGTCGTACAACCCGAAGCGGTGATTGACGCCTCCTCCGACGCGCACGGCGTACTTCTCCAGCGCCCGCAGCCCCGGCGTGGTCTTGCGCGTGTCGAGGAGGCGCGCCCCGGCGCCCTGCACCTCCTCCGCGTAGCGGGCGGTCAGGGTAGCGATGCCGCTCAGGCGCTGGAAGAGATTGAGGGCCACGCGCTCGCCGCTGAGCAGGCCGCGGGCCGGGCCGGCGATGGTCGCGACACGCTCCCCGGCGGGTACCCGCGCGCCCTCGGCCACCCGCGGCCGCAGGGTCAGGGCCGGGTCCACCAGGGCAAAGACGGCCGCCACAACCGGCAGGCCGCAGACCACCCCGGCCTCACGGAAGACGAAGTGCGCCTCGGCGCGGGCCTCGGGGGGTATGACCGCCAGGGTCGTCAGGTCGCCCGTGCCCACATCCTCGTGGAGGGCGCGCGCGACGACATCGCGGATGAGTTCAGCAGGGAGATCGAGGGGATTCATCGTTTCACACCTACGTTGCCGTTCTGGAGCCTCTGCATGGGAGGATGGGGGAGGGCTACGCCCTCGCAGGGGCTAATCAGCCGCGTGCGCCCGCGCCAGCGGCGCGGCGATGGTTTCGACCAGAAACGGGGCCTGACCCCGGACCTGCACCAGATGGGCCTGCCAGCACTGGCGGGAGTGCGGGAAATCGGCGCGGAAGTGCCCGCCGCGGCTCTCCTCGCGCGCCAGCGCGCCGGCCACGATCAGCCGGGCGGTCAGCGCGGCGTTGACGGCGGTGAGCGCCTCCGGGTCGTCGGGATCGGCCTGTTGGGGCCAGGCTGCCAGGCTCAGCGCCCCGGCGCGCAACCCCTCGCCGTCGCGCAGTGGCCCGGCGGCGGCGCGCATGGTCGCGGCCAGGGCCGCGCGCCAGTCCGGCGCCGGGAACGCGCCGGCAGATCGGTCAGCAACGGGGTCGGGCGCGACCGCAGCGCGGGCGATGGCGGCGGGGGAGCGTTCCAGAGCCGCGGCGATGCCGGCGCGCCGCCCGAAGACCAGGCACTCCAGCAGCGAGTTGGAGGCCAGGCGATTGGCGCCGTGCACGCCGGTGCAGGCCACCTCGCCGGCGGCGTACAGCCCGGGCAGGCTGGTAGCGCCATGCAGATCGGTGCGCACACCGCCCATCAGGTAGTGCGCCGCGGGGGCCACGGGGATGGGCGCGACGACGGGATCAAGCCCGTCGTCGCGCAGACGGGCACAGATCGTCGGGAAGCGGCCCTCAATCGTCGCCCGGGGCAGATGGGTCAGGTCGAGGAGCACATGGTCGCTACCGGAGCGGCGCATAGCGGCGTAGATGCCGCGGGTCACCACATCGCGGGGGGCGAGTTCGCCGCGGGGATCGTATTCAGGCATGAAGCGTTCGCCGGCGGGAGTGCGGAGGAGACCGCCCTCGCCGCGGGCGGCCTCGGTGATCAGGAAGCCCTGGCCGGCGCGCGTGCGGTAGACCGTGGGATGGAACTGCACAAACTCCAGATCGGCCACCTCGGCCCCGGCGCGATAGGCCATGGCGATGCCCTCGCCGAGGGCGACGGGCTGATTACTGGTCAGACCGTAGAGCGCGCCCGCGCCGCCGCTGGCGAGGATCGTCCCCGCGGCCAGCAGGCGCTGCCAGGCCCCCGCCGGGTCGCGCGCCAGCGCCCCGACGATCCGGCCCCCCTGGTCAAGCAGATCGACGACCTGCCACCCTTCCAACAGGGTGATGCGCGGATGGGCGCGCGCGCGGGCGATCAGCGCCGTGACCACCGCCAGGCCGGTCGCGTCGCCCACGTGCACGATACGGCGGGCCGAATGGCCGCCCTCCAGCCCCAGGGCGAAGCGTCCGGGGGCTACGCGCTCGAACGGCACGCCCGAGGCGGCCAGTTCGCGCATCAACACCGGCGCGGCGTGGGCCAGGGCGGCCACGGCCTCGGCGTCGGAGAGGCCGGCGCCGGCCACCAGCGTATCGGCGACGTGGGCGCGGGGCGAGTCGGCGGCATCGAGGGCCGCGGCGATGCCGCCCTGCGCCCAGGCCGAATTACTCTCGGGCAGGGCGCCGCGGGCCAGCACCAGCACCTCGGTGTACTCGGCGGCCGCCAGGGCCGCTGCCAGGCCGGCGGCCCCGGCGCCGATCACCAGCACGCCGGTGGTCGTCGTGACAGCCGTGGGCCAGGCCGCCAGCGCGAAGCGAGGAGCGGGTATCGGTTCCATGGTTGGTTCTCGTTTCTTCAAGGCGTGCGGCTGCGCCGCACACCGACGGGAATGAAAAAAGGTTCTTCCTGGCAGGGCTGCGCCCTCCGAGACCCTCCCAGGGGGTGAAGGGATGGGGAAACCAGGTTTCCCCATCCCCCTGCGCGAGGGGCTGCGCCCGCCCAAACCCTCCCAGGGGGTGAAGGGGTGGGGAAACTAGGTTTCCCCATCCCCCTGCCTGCGCGCGCCGGGCGGGAGCGCAACCCACCGGAGCAGATCAGAGCGCGATCATGCGCTCGATGGCCGTGCGGGCGCGGGCGGCCAGATCGGGCGCCACCGTCACCACGTGGGTCAGGTCGCGCAGACTATCGCGCACCTTCTCGAGGGTGATCATCTTCATATACTTGCAACTGATCGACTCATCGATCGGCAGGAACTGCTTTTCAGGATTGGCCTTGCGCATGCGGTGCAGCACACCGATCTCGGTGGCGACGACGAAGCGCGAGGCGCCGCTGCTGGCCGCGTGGCGGATCATGCCCTCGGTCGAGAGAATATGGGTGCCGCGGGGATCGAGCCTGCCACTCGCCAGGTAGTGCATGGTGCTGCTCACACAGCCGCACTCGGGGTGGATCAGAAACTCGGCGTCGGGCGCGGCGGCGCGCTGGCGCTCGACCATCGCCGGGCGAATGGCGGCGTGCACGTGGCACTCCCCGGCCCAGATCTGCATGCGCCGGCCGGTTACCTGCCGCAGATAGCTGCCCAGAAACATATCGGGAAGAAAGAGGATCTCTTTATCTTCAGGAATGGCCCGAATGACCCGCTCGGCGTTCCCCGAGGTGCAACAGTAATCGCTCTCGGCCTTGACCTCGGCGCTGGTATTGACGTAGCTCACCACCACCGCGCCGGGATGCTCGGCCTTCCAGGCGCGCAGTTGCTCGGCGGTAATCGAGGCCGCCAGCGAGCAACCCGCCTCGGGGTCAGGGATCAGCACAGTCTTCTCCGGCGAGAGGATGGCGGCCGTCTCGGCCATAAAATGCACGCCACAGACGACCAGCACCGGCGCGTCGCTGCGAGCGGCGAACTGGGCCATACCCAGCGAATCGCCAACATAATCGGCCAGGTCCTGGATCTCGCCGTACTCATAGTTATGGGCCAGGATCACCGCGTTGCGCCGGGCGCGCAAGACGTTGATCTCCTCCATCAGGGCCGCGGCCGCCTCCGGGGCGGTGTGGGTGAGCGCCATGCTCATGGACAACCTCCTCGATAACCTTACCTAACCTCACGAAGTAGTTCAGACGCGGGCATCCCTGCCTGACGATCGTTCCGCCGCCCCTTCCATGGTTTCGCGGCGCGGCCTGGTACGCACCCGTCGGGGAAGTGCGGAGAGCTGAGGTGACCATCGTTCGCCGCGTTCAGCCCCCCTCCCAGCCTCCCCCCGCCGGGGGGAGGCGCCGGGTTCCCTCCTCCAGCGGGGGAGGGCTGGGGAGGGGACCGTCACCGTGCCCGCGGAGATGCGACGCGGGCGGGACGCCCGCGCTCCCGGGCCATGGTCATCGCGGCGTGGTGCGCCGTGCGCATGACCGTCTCACGTGACCATGGGGGAACCAGGTTCCCCCATCCTCCGCCCGCAGGAGGGTTTGGGCAAGCGCAGCCCTCCCAAGAAGAACCTATGTTCATCCTGTTCGTGTGCGGCGGAGCCGCATGGACGGCTGATGAAGATGAAGCATATGAACCCTCGTGCCGTGGGGTTGATGGTCTTTGAGAAATTCATCCGCTATGCCGGGCTGGCCGTGGGGCTAAAGCCCTCGGCTACGGAATGCGAAGCCCGCCTGCGCGGGCTATACCGGATGATGTATTCAAAGACCACGGCTATACCGGGCAAAGCCCGCCTGCGCGGGCGAGAGCGGATTTAATTCTTGGGCATGGTTCAAACGAACGTGACAATCCAGCCTTCAACTCTACAACTCTACAACTCTACAACTCTACAGACCGGTTCGGTGGAGGGGTGGAGCAACGGTCAAGCGAGAACGCCCGATCCTGAACCATGCCTTAACGCCGGATTATTAGTGTAATAATAACACTAAATATCCTTACCAGAGAGGCCGGGCGACCAGCATTTGTGTCTCTTTGACACTAAATCTGCCTGGAAAAAAGTGGCCGCCCGGCCTGTTGTGAAAGTGACACTTAGTATACGACAGGGGTCAGGACTTGTCAATAGTGGTTTCGCCAGCGCAGCGCTCGATGATGGTGGCGATGCCCATGCCCCCGCCGACGCAGAGGGCCGCCAGGCCGTAGCGCCCGCCGCGGCGCTCCAGCTCGTCGAGCAGCGCGCCGAGGATCATGGCCCCGGTCGCGCCGAGGGGATGCCCCAGGGCGATGGCCCCGCCGTTGACATTGATCCGTTCGAGGTCTACCCCGGTCTCGCGTTGAAAATGCAGCACCACCGCGGCGAAGGCCTCGTTGATCTCGAACAGGTCAATATCATCGAAGCCGAGGCCGGCGCGTTCGAGGGCCAGGCGCGCCGCGGGGGCCGGGCCGGTGAGCATGATCGTCGGCTCGCTGCCGACGACGGCGGCGGAGACGATGCGCGCGCGGGGCGTCAGGCCCAGGGCGCGCCCCCGCGCCGCGCTGCCCACCAGCACGAGCGCCGCGCCGTCGACGATGCCCGAGGAGTTGCCGGCGGTGTGCAGATGCTCGATGCGCGTGAGGTGCGGGTAGCGCCGCAGGGCCACGGCGTCGAAGCCCGCCGCGCCGAGTTGGGCGAAGGCCGGCGGCAGCTTCGCCAGGGTTTCCAGCGTGGTGTCGGGGCGCATATGCTCGTCTTCGGCCAGGAGCACCTGGCCGCCGGGGTCGCGCACAGGCACGAGCGAGCGAGCGAAGCGCCCCGCGGCGCGGGCGGCGGCGGCGCGCCGCTGCGACTCGACGGCGAAGGCGTCAAGCTCCGCGCGGCTGAAGCCATCGAGGGTGGCGAGCAGATCGGCGCCGATGCCCTGGGGCACGAAGCCGACCGCCTGGCTGATCTCGGGGTCGTCGATCAAGGCGCCGCCATCGCTGCCCATGGGCACGCGCGACATCGACTCGACGCCCCCGGCCAGCACGAGCTGTTCCCACCCCGAGCGGACCATGGCCGCGGCCAGGTTGACCGCCTCCAGGCCGCTGGCGCAGAAGCGGTTGAGTTGCACCCCCGGCACGCGCTCGTCCCAGCCGGCGGCAAGCACCGCCGCGCGGGCAATGTTGGCCCCCTGCTCGCCGACGGGCGTCACACAGCCGAGGATGACATCCTCAACCGCGGCGGGATCGAGGCCGGCGCGCCGTGGCAACTCGCGCAGCAGTCCGGTGAGCAGGTGCACCGGTTTGACCCCGGCCAGGCCGCCCCCGGCCCTGCCGCGCCCCCTGGGGGTGCGAATAGCGTCAAAAATGAAAGCGTCTGGCATGGCGCGATCCCTTTCGGAAGTCCCGGGAGCGTAACTACCCTTGCCGTTTTGGAAACAGCGAGCGCCCGATAATCTCCTTCATAATCTCGGTGGTGCCGCCGTAGATCGTCTGCACACGGGCGTCAACGAAGGCGCGGGCGATGGGATACTCGCGCATATAGCCGTAGCCGCCGTGGAGTTGCACCCCGCGATCCACCACACGGTTCTGCAATTCCGTGGCCCACCACTTGGCCATCGAGGCCTCCTCGGTGGTCAGGCGGCCGGCGGCGTGGGCCTCGATGCAGCGGTCAACAAACACGCGCCCGATGGTCAGTTCGGTCTTCAACTCGGCCAGCAGAAAGCGGGTATGCTGGAAATCGCCGATAGGCCGGCCAAAGGCGGTGCGTTGGGCGCAGTAGGCCACGGTCATCTCGAAGGCGGCCTCGGCGCCGGCCATGGCGCTGACGGCGATAATGAGGCGTTCCTGGGGCAGCTTGCTCATCATGTAGGCGAAGCCGCGGCCCTCCTCGCCGAGCAGGTTGGCAATGGGAACCCGCACGTCATCGAAAAAGAGTTCGGCGGTATCCTGGGCGTGCTGGCCGATCTTCTCGAGATTGCGGCCGCGACTGAAGCCGGGCATATCGCGCTCGACCACCAGCAGGCTGATCCCGCGGTGGCCCGCGGCGGGGTCGGTCTTGACGGCCACAATCACCAGGTCGGCATTGATGCCGTTGGAGATAAAGGTCTTCTGCCCGTTGAGGACGTAGTAATCGCCCTCGCGCCGGGCGGTAGTGCGGATGGCGGCCAGGTCGCTGCCGGCGGCAGGCTCAGTCATGGCCAGGGCCCCGATACACTCGCCGCTGGCGATGCGGGGCAACCAGCGGCGACGCTGCTCGACGCTGCCGTGGTTCACCAGGTAGGGGATGACCAGATCGGTATGGACGGAGAAGCCCACCCCCATAAAGAACGGGCGCGACAGCTCCTCGGTGATGATCGCGTTGTAGCGGAAGTCGTCAATGCCCGAGCCGCCGTCCTCCTCGGCAATGCCCAGGCTGAGAAAGCCCGCCGCGCCCGCCTTTGTCCACAGGGCGCGCTCAACCACCCCTTCGCGCTCCCAGCGCTCGTAATGGGGGGCGATTTCGCGCTCGACGAACGTGCGAAAGCTCTGGCGAAACAGGTGATGCTCACTGGTAAAAAGTGCGCGTTCCATAGAAGTTTCTCCTCGTTGAGGTTGCGAGCGTAGGCAGGTCGTCCGGCGCGGCGCGGCTTCGCCGCGCCGGACAGGGGCGTCTGGCGGGGCTTCGCCCCCTCCGAGACTCCCCTCCAGCCGTCCATGCGGCTGCGCCGCACCACGCCGCAATGAACAGACGGTTGTTCCTGGGAGGGCTGCGCCCTCCCAAACCCTCCCAGGGGGCGGGGCCTGGGGAAACCCGGTTTCCCCACACCCCTCGCCGAGGGCGTATGTTCACGTTAGGGGGTTGTGGGGCGGCGACTGCGTAACTCCTGTTAGCTTACCACACCCGCGGGCCGGGCGGGCAGCGGTTCTGTACGGCCTTTGCCCAACATCCGAGTGAGCATTGACAACTTTAGGCGAAGATCGCGATACTATTCTTTACAATCGCGAAGCGTATGTGTTAGAATAGGCTCCACGGACGCGCAACTGCGGTATAATTGCACACACCATACCTCTCCTCGTCGCGGAACGATATCGAGGGCGCCGCCAGGGTGATGCAGCGCCCTTGCTGTGTAAGGCATGGTTCAGATCTACGTGACATCTGGCAGAGCGCTGGGAGGGGTCGCCTCTCCGCACCTCCCGTTCCGCTCGCGGCGGCAGACGCATGTGGCCCGCGCCAGGGCGCGCACTCGCCGCGGGCAGACCAGCGGGATCGCCGCGGGCCGGGCCAGCCGCGTCTCCCTTCAAGCGTTACGCACCAGGCCGCGCAGCCAACCCATGTCTGAGGCCTGGTTCAGGCTGCGCCTCGCCAGCCTGGTTGATCCACAATAACCAGGCTGGCGAGGCGCAGACCAGATGGTCACGCGAGTGCGAACCGCGCCTGAGCGTGATATGCGGTTTGCTTGCCGACGCAACGTGAAGGAGTTGGACGATGCAGGATCTCACAGCACTACAGCAGTACGCCGTATGGACGGTGCTCATCATCTCCATCTTCGGCATCGCCTACGCCTTTTACCTGAGGAGCATGATCCTCGCTCAGGACAAGGGCACGACGAAGATGCAGGAGGTCTGGGGGTTCATCAAGTCGGGCGCCAATGCCTATCTCAGCCAGCAGTTCCGCACCATTGCCATCCTCATCGTGATCCTCACGTTCGTGCTCGGCGCGAGTGTGTTCATCATCCCGCCGACGCGCGAGGCGGTGGAACACTTCGGCAGCCCCGAGGCGGCCACGCTGTGGGTGGCCATCGGGCGGGCCATCGCCTTCCTGATGGGGTCGCTCTTCTCCTACAGCGTGGGCTTCGTGGGCATGAACGTCGCGGTCGAGGGGAACGTGCGCGTGGCCGCCGCCTCGCGCAAGGGGTACAACCCGGCGATGCAGATCGCCTACCGCGCCGGCTCGGTGACCGGTATGCTCACCGTGGGCCTGGGGCTCCTGGGCGGCACGTTGATCTTCATGGTGTTCGGCATCGCGGCCCCCGACGCGCTGCTGGGCTTCGGCTTCGGCGGCTCGCTGATCGCGCTGTTTATGCGCGTGGGCGGCGGCATCTACACCAAGGCGGCCGATGTCGGCGCGGACCTGGTGGGCAAGGTCGAGGCCGGCATCCCTGAGGATGACCCGCGCAACGCCGCGGTGATCGCCGACCTGGTGGGCGATAATGTGGGCGACTGCGCCGGCATGGCCGCCGACGTGTTCGAGAGCTTCGAAGTGACCCTGGTCTCGGCGTTGATCCTCGGTCTGGTGCTGGGCGATGCTGTGGCCGGGACGATCGGCGACGGGCAGTACGATCTGCGCTTCATCATCTTCCCCCTGGTGCTGCGGGCTATCGGCGTGGTCGCTTCGGTGATCGGCAACCTGTTCGTCACCACCGATGAGCGCCGTCGCAACGCCATGGCGGCTATGAACCGCGGCTTCTACATTGCCGCGGGCCTGGCGATCGCCGCTTCTGTGGCCGCGACGGCGGTGTTTATGCGCGATCCTGCCAGCGGCGCGGTCGACTGGCGCCCGCTCTGGGCCACCGTCGCCGGTGTGGCCCTGGCCATCGTGCTCGATAAACTGACCGAGTTCTTCACCAGCACCCACTACAATCCGGTGAAGGAGGTGTCGCGCTCCTCGCAGAGCGGCGCGGCCACGAATATTCTCTCCGGTCTGGCCCTGGGTATGGAGTCGAGCGTCTGGGCCATCCTGGTGATCTGTGGCTCCATCCTCACCTCGGTGGTGATCTTCAGCGGCTATGCGGCTGATCCGGTGGTGACGTTCACGGCAATGCTCTACGGCGTCTCGCTCACCGGCATCGGCATGCTCCTGCTCACCGGGAATACGATCTCGATGGATAGCTTCGGGCCGATCTCCGACAATGCCAACGGTATCGGCGAAATGGCCGGGCTGGACAAGAATGCCCGCAACGTGATGGATGACCTGGACGCGGTGGGCAACACCACCAAGGCGGTCACGAAGGGTATCGCCATCGGTTCGGCGGTGATCGCCGCCGTGGCGCTCTACGGCTCCTACCTCACCGATGTGAACAAGGTGCAGCAACAGTTGATCGAGGCGGGCAACCAGGGCGTGCAGTTGCTCACCGGCATCAACGTCTCGGCGCCGATCGTCTTCATCGGTCTGCTTATCGGCGGGGCCGTGCCCTTCCTGTTCTCCTCGCTGACCATTCGGGCCGTCTCCCGCGCCGCCTCGCAGATCGTCAACGAGGTGCGCCGCCAGTTCCGCATCCCCGGCCTGATGGAAGGCAAGGTGCAGCCCGACTACGCCCGCGCGGTGACCATCAGCACCACCGCCGCACAGAAGGAGTTGATCAGCCTCGGCATTATCGCCGTGATGGTCCCCATCCTGGTGGGCTTCACCCTGGGCGTCGAAGCGCTCGGCGGCTTCCTGGCCGGTATCATCCTCTCGGGCCAGTTGATGGCCGTGTTCCAGGCCAATGCCGGCGGGGCCTGGGATAACGCTAAGAAGTACATCGAGGAGGGTAACTTCGGCGGCAAGCACAGTGAGCCGCACAAGGCCGCCGTGGTCGGCGATACCGTCGGCGACCCGCTCAAGGACACCGCCGGTCCGGCCCTGAACCCGATGATCAAGGTGATCAACCTGGTGGCCCTGATCATCGCGCCTATGGTGGTGACGATTGATCCCGGCAGCCCGGGGGTGATCATTGCGATGATCATCTGCGCCGCGGCGCTGTTCTGGGCGATCTGGCAGAGCAAGCGCGAGGCCCAGTCGCTGGTTGAGCCGGCCAAGGCGCCCGCCAGCGCCGATTAGGCGCGCGAAGGGTGGGGCGCGCGGGGCGCCCCACGCCCCTGCCGGATGGGCGGATGGAGGAGGGTCTGGCCCTCCTCCATCCGCCCTTGTTCATGTCAGCCGTCCATGCGGCTGCGCCCCACACGAACAGGATGTTGTTCCTGGGAGGGCTTTGCTCTCCCAACCCCTCCCACCGGATGGGGGGCTGGGGAAACCCGGTTTCCCCAGCCCCCTGCGTGAGGGCGAGGCCCGCCCGCGGGCGGGGGTATGGGGGAACCGGGTTCCCCCATGTTCACTTCAGCCGTCCATGCGGCTGCGCCGCACAACGCCGTAATGAACATACGGTTATTCTTGGGAGGGCTGCGCCCTCCCACACCCTCCCGCGGGTGGGGAATGGGGAAACCCGGTTTCCCCATTCCCCTGCGGGGCGGGGGCGTGGGGAAACCCGGTTTCCCCACACCCCTCGCCGAGGGCGTATGTTCACGTTAGCCGTCCATGCGGCTGCGCCGCACAACGCCGCGATGAACATACGGTTGTTCCTGGGAGGGCTGCGCCCTCCCAAACCCTCCCGCGGGCGGGGGCGTGGGGAAACCCGGTTTCCCCACACCCCTCTTCAAGAGCCTATGTTCACGTCAGGTTATCAGCCTGTTGTCATGGCTTAACCGGGCCGGCGACCGCCCTGGTGCACCATGAGGCCAGGACGGGGCGATGGGGCGCCCCGCGTACCGCGAGGAGGCGACTATGGCCAGACGCAAGCCCGAAGGCTACTTGAACGGACGGCCCCTGCGTCCCGAAAGCCTGATGATGAGCTATGGCTACAAGCCCGAACTGTCCGAAGGGGCGATCAAATGTCCGATCTTCCAGACCTCAACCTTCACCTTCAAAACCGCCGAAGAGGGCAAAGCCTTCTTCGAAATCGCCTACGGCCTGCGCCGCCGCGGTCCCGACGAAGAACCGGGCCTGATCTACAGTCGCCTGAACAACCCCGATCTGGAGATCCTCGAAGATCGCCTGACGCTGTGGGACGAGGCGGAGTGCGCCGCGGTGTTCGCCAGCGGCATGGCGGCGATCAGCACCACCCTGCTGACCTTTTTGCAACCGGGAGACGTCCTGCTCCACAGCGAGCCGGTCTATGGCGGCACCGATTACCTGCTCAAACACGTGCTGCCGCGCTTCGGCATACGGGTGGTCGGCTTCCGCGCCGGCGCGCCGCCCGAAGCCGCCGAGGCCGAACTGCGCCGCCTGGGCCTGGCCGAGCGCCTGGCCCTGATCTATCTGGAGACCCCCGCCAATCCCACCAACGCCCTGGTGGATATCGCCGCCTATGCTGGCCTCGCCGCCCATCTCAGCGGCCAACGGCCCATTCTGACCGCGGTGGATAACACCTTCCTCGGGCCGCTCTGGCAGCAACCGCTGCGCCACGGCGCCGACCTGGTGCTTTACTCGGCCACCAAGTACATCGGCGGCCATAGCGACCTGATCGCCGGCGTCTGCCTGGGCAGACGCGACCTGCTCGACCAGGTCAAGTTTCTGCGCACCATCTTCGGCACCATGGCCGGTCCGCATACCGGCTGGCTGCTGATGCGCAGCCTCGAAACCCTCAAACTGCGCATGACCGCCCAGATGAAGACCGCCCGCCACGTGGCCGAGTTCCTCAACGATCACCCCAAAGTGGACCGCGTCTACTACCTGGGCAACCTGACCGAAGACGACCCGCAGTACGAGGTGTACCATCGCCAGTGCAGCGCGCCGGGCGGCATGATCGCCTTCGATGTGGTCGGCGGCGAGCGCGAGGCCTTTCGCCTGCTCAACGCGCTCAGGCTCATCCACCTGGCGGTAAGCCTGGGTAGCAACGAGTCGCTGGCCGAACATCCCGCTACCATGACCCACGCCGATGTGGACCCGGAAGAGCGCCTGGAACTGGGCATCACCCCGGCGATGGTGCGCCTGTCCATCGGGGTCGAGCACCCCGAGGACCTGATCGCCGACCTGGCCCAGGCCCTCGAGGCCGTCTGATCAGCGGGAGGAGACGGTTGCCCCGCCAGGCAGGGGCATGGGGCAACCGGGTTTCCTCATGCCCCTGCGGCCGGAACGCGCAACGGGTCGCCCAGATGGGCCAGAAACCCCATCACCGCCTCCTGGAAGGCGACGGGGTTATCCCAATTGACCCAGTGGCCGGTCCTGGGAATAACCGCCAGGCTGGCCCCGGGGATGCCCGCGGCGAGCCGAACGGCCTGCGCGGCGGTGAACAGGTAGCCGTCGCTGGCCACAATCAGCGTCGGGGCGGTGATCCGTTCCAGACGCTCGTGGCTATCGAAGGCGGTGGCCGCGTCCCAGATGTGCAGGAGCGTCTCGCGGTCGCCGAGGTAGCGGCTCATCGTCTGGAGGGCGTAGGGGCGAATGGCGGGCGTGCGCAGCGCCGCGCCCCTGGACATGATGTCAATGACCTGGGCCACCGGATAGGCCCGCAGGAGCCAGTGCAGGTAGGTGGTGCGGAAGGGAAAAGGTTCGAGGAAATAGCCCCGCGGACGGCACCAGGTGTCGGTGAGGATCAGGGCCCTGACGCGCTCGGGGGCCATCAGCGCCAGTTCCTGGGCCACCATGCCGCCGAGGGAGTGGCCCAGCACCCGCGCCGCGGGCAGGTCGAGGGCATCGAGGGTGGCCAGGACCTCCCTGGCCATGTCGGCGATGCTGGTCGGCCCGGCGAGGGGCGGGGCGGCGCCGTGGCCCGGCAGGTCGCAGGCGATCACCTCGTGGCGCGTGGCGAACACCGGGATCTGTTCGCGCCAGTACTCCCGGTCCACCATGGCGCCGTGGAGCAACAACAAGGGGGGGCCGGCGCCCCTGCGTTCGTGGGGCAGGGCCTGGCTGGCCGTTGGGGTGGCGTTCATTGGAAGCTCCTCTACGTCAGGCACCATGCGGCTCCGCCGCACACTGACGGGATGAAACTACTTCCTGGGAGGGCTACGCCCTCCCAGACCCTCCCGCGGGTGGGGGGATGGGGGAACCTGGCTCCCCCATGGTCACGTGAGACGGTCATGCGTATGGCGCACAACACCCGATGAACATCGCCTGGGAGCGCGGGCGGCCCGCCCTCGTCGCATCTCCGTGGGCAAGGTGACGGC
>Ga0209101_1002051_pt1 | contig 13884 bp, 10 predicted proteins | sample ConPoolayeCmetaG_FD_185481 | JGI IMG/M metagenome (GOLD analysis project Ga0209101, IMG submission 185481) | Hot spring microbial mat communities from California, USA to study Microbial Dark Matter (Phase II) - Cone Pool mat layer C metaG... ... | reverse complement strand
ATATGTAATTGTTCCAACAAAGATAAAAACCGCTGATAAAAATCAAGAAGATAAACCAGGATATGCGGTAGTTAGGGTGGAAAAGGATGCTAAAGGCAAAGACATTATCTGGCTTGAAAAAATCATGGCTGAAAAAGATATTAAAGACGGATCTCAACTTACTCTCAAAAGCGGTGAAAAAATAACTTTAAGACCAGCCCCACAAACACCAGCAGAAGTACCAGCAGCAGCAGAACCACCACCAGCAGCAAAACCACCAACAGAAGCAGCAGAAGAAGAAGACACGGACGCAAGAAAAAAAAGAAGAGGTCCTTCTATTTTACAACGCGCCGGATCTAAAACTCGTCAAGTTTTTTCTGATCTTGTTAGAAAATTAAAAAAAGACTCTCCTCCTCCCCAACCTCAAAGAAGAAATCGAACCGCTATCTAATTTTAGATCATAAAAGATATACCCAACGTCATTAAAATTGTAAGAAAATGAGTCCGACGAGCGACGTCTAAAAGGGTCTGTTGATCGGACTCTGACTTCCGACGTTAACAGTCGGAACGTCGGAGTCGGGATATACCCAAATTACTTAGGTTTGTAATCATATCTCATTGTCATGCTGACCTCCGATTCGGAGGATCATCATCCCAATAATCTAAAATGAGATCCCGAAACAAGTTCGGGATGACATTGAGAGATCCTAATCCTCTGATTCTAAGAACAAGATGATAGAAAGTTGCAAAACTGAGTTAGTTAGGTGTATGCCTAATCTATCTTAATTTGCAAATTTTTTGGTTTTGTCATTCCCGCGAAAGCCAGGTTACGGTCCTGTACCTGGTCTACTAGGGTTCCTGATCAAGTCAGGAATGACATAAAATTGCAAATTTTTAATTAGATGGAGTATTTTTTCTTACTTATTAACTTATCCCAAAAATTGCTATACTTTATAATATGGCCGAGCAGTTAGGAGCAATCACTGAATCAGCGCCTATTGAAAAAAACCAACTCCTCTCAACCGAAAAAATCATTCAGGAAATCGAGGAAAAAGTTGGTCCTGTGGCTTTTTTTACCCGAGCAATTTGGCGAATCGGCGGGTCTTCCTTTTTACCGGTCAATCCTTCTCAACCGCTAATTAAAAACGATCAAGGTGAATATACTATCAACTACCTTCCCCAAACCGACCCAAGACGACAGAGATTTGAATCCGCAAGAGAAAGATTAATTGAGGGTTATATCGCCCGCAAACCTGATGTTTTAATCTATGCCTATTTAGCTGAAATACCAAAAGAAGAGTATGAAAAAATAATTTCAGGCAAAACCCAAATCCCATCCGCGGATCAAATTTTAGCCCGAGCAAAAAAAGAAGGTTGGGATCTTTACGGCTATTTTAACGATTTTTTATTAGCTCAAAAACAAGATCAAGAAACAATAAAAACTTGGCAAAGACTTGGTTTAATTGATCCAAAAAAACGCTCACCAATTAATCTAAATGCTTTGGTGCTTACCGCAACAAGAGTGATTGAACCGCTTCCCCAAACAAAATATACTCCTGGTTTCCTTTTTAACGAAACCGTTTTTAATCTTGGCGACGGACGCGATGCCTATAAAAACTTTCGCGAGTATTGTCAAGTTTTAGAAGAAAGACTAACTATGTTTAGGGAAATTGAAACTAATCCTGGTGCGGAATATTCGGCTAAAAAAATGCAAGTAATTATCGGCGAACGATTAACCACCCTAATAAAAAACGCCGCCGAGCAGATCTTAATCGCGGCTGATTGTGGTGAGTGTCAACTTACCCGACAACAAAGAGAGCAACTTTCAAAGGCTTTGGCGATGACCGACTGGTCGTTTTTTTTTGGCTGGGATGAAAAAATAAAAGACGTTATTACTGAAGAGTACGGGAAAAAACACTGGAAAAAAAAGATAAAAGAAAGACAACCTTACATAAAGATAATGGCCACTATTTTTAAAAAGTTAAGACAGCTTTCAGAAAAAAAATCTCCTTTTGCTGTTATCCTTGAGGAAGATAAAGAAAAAAGTGCCCAAACCCAAAACCTTACTCAAGAGTATGAAAAATGGCAAAAAGAAGTTTTAGCCTCTCGCCGCGCCCGGTTGGCGGCAAGATTACTTACTTTGGCAGTTCCAGGAGTGGCAGCCTATCGTATTTTACGCCAACCCTTATCGCAAGCGATAATAACCGAAATTCCTCCAGCGGCCCAAGCCGCCTATGAAGAAGCACTTCAATACTTGGAAGATAGTTCTGATGATTCGCTGATTGTAAAAGCCCGTAATTTAATGGGGTTGGCTAAAACTCTTTGGCAGATAAAACAAGAGTATGGTGAAGAAGTTCTTTTTGAAATTGGTAATCGATATTTTGCTGATTATGCTGCCCAAATCAGCACTGATCGTTTCCCTCAGCTAACCGTTTATGAAACAAATACCTCATCTCCTTTATCCGAAGCTGACTTTATTGAACCCTCTCCTCACCTTCCCAAAACTGTCGGCGAGCTTTTATCAACGATAGAACAACCAGAAGGCTACCAGCGATTTTTATCCGCTCTGCGGCAAAACTTTTACCAAAGAGGGTCATTTCGTTTTAGTGACGAAATTCTTATTGAAATTGGGTATCATAACTATGACTATAACTTTCTTCCCCAAGAAGACGTTAACCGGCGCTTAAACGAATTAATAGAAGCAATAAAACTTCAACTTAGAACTGAAACTAATCAAAATTTATCAATTGATTCACTTAATCCTAACTCAAGAAAACACGGCGCCATCTCTGACTGGGATGAGTTAATCACCGAAGTTCTAACACCCTATGCTAATGCTCTGGGTGATAAAGTTGCTTTAGTTGAACCAGAAATTATCGGTGATCCAAACAATCCATCTGACTATAAGGATTGGCCGTTAGAATATGCTCGTAGGAGAAGTGCTTATTTAGCAACCGAGGTAATCTTTGCCCAAATCTTAACCAAAACTATGCTTGAGATTCAACCAGCAATTAGAATCACTAACCCACAACAATTAGAATCATTTTTTAATGAAAGTTCTTTCCTTCCCTTCAATCGTTTAGAATTTAAAAACTGGCTTGATAAATTTTCGCAAGCTTTTGGTGACGAAAAAACCAAGTGGCAGTTTGTCTCTTGGGCTATCAGTTACGCTCAATCTGGAGCAATCGATCTTGATTTAATTAGTAGACTTGTTGATCTTAACCGATTTAACCACATTCTTCAAGAATCACAAACAAGCACTGGTATTGAAAGGATTGATTCTTCATTGGTTACTTTAAGTGGAGTTTTATCGCTTTTTTCCCAAACTCAAAGAGCAAAACTTACCCGCCGCGAGTTTTTAAAGTTGGCCGGGATAACGGTTACCTCAGCCGCATTAGCTGAAACTGCTTCTAAAATCGGTCAAAAGGTTGAGTCCCGCTTTGACGTTATTGATGACATATTACAACACTTTAACGGCCAAGTCTGGCAAGAGGTTGAAAGGCGTCTACCGCCGCTTTTAACTCTTAATCCAACCGGTTTTCCCGAAGCCTTAATCGTCAAAACCGCCGCTGGTCAGGAGATCGGTCGTTATTTTGAAATGAACAAAGAATTTCTTCCCTTTGATCAGATCCCAGAAGAGATTAAAAAATTTTTGGTGGCGGTGGAAGATAAAAGATTTTATGACCACCACGGCGTTGATCCGGTGGGAATTTTTCGCGCCCTTAACTCTTCTTCTGCCGGTGGTGGCTCGACCCTAACCCAACAACTAATTCGTCTTCTCTGTTTCTCTCAACAAGAGATTCTTCAAGAACAAGACAATCATAATCTAGCTTACCAAAGAAAAATGACCGAGATTGCCGCTGCCTTAACTTTAGAAAGAAAATGGAAAGAATATTTTCTCAGACAGGGTTATGACGAAAAAGGCGCGCATCAACGAACTAAGGAAAAGATCCTTGAACTTTATCTTAATAACGTTCCTTTTGGGTCTAATGTTTATGGAATAAAAGCAGCCAGTAAGTTTTACTTTAACAAGGAACCAAGCCAATTAACACCAATTGAAACTGCTTTTTTAATCGGCCTAATTCAAGATCCTGTCGGTTATAATCCACTATCGCTTTTTTATTATGACTCAGCCGGAGAAAGAATAACTACGGGTTATGTCGAAAATGACAAGATAGTTCTTCAAAGCAATCATCCGGCAGTAAAAAGACTAAGTATTATTCTTTTTCCTCTAATTGAACAAGGAATTGTTGATAATGAAACAGAGGAGTGGTTAAGAAATAATTCGTTTGTTGTTACCCCACCGCCGCCATCCGATTATCAATATTATGCCGATATGGTAATTAACCATCTTGCTACTTACTTATCCCGGCAACAACTTTTTAGCGGTCTTGAAGTTGTTGTTCCTTTAGATTTAAAACTCCAAAAAAGTTTAGAGCAAAAAATATTAGAAAAAGTCGCTGCCGAAAATCAAAATGGCGCTAAAGAAGGCGCGGTGGTTGTTCTTGATGGTGAAACCGGGGCGATTTTAGCCGCGGCTGGAGCAAGAGTAACAGTAGAAGATTCCAGCGTGGTTATTGATAATGGAGTTACCTTTTTAGATAACTATCCTGGTTCATCGGTTAAACCGCTTACTTATGCCTCCGCTTTAGCTGAAGGTAGATTGTCTGAATCTGAAACTCTTACTGGTAATAGATATCGCGGGGTAAATAATGCTGGTCAACGAAACTATGGTCCTCAACTTTGGCGAGTCGCCCTTGCTTCATCGCTTAACACGGCTGCCCAACAGGTGGCTGATCGTTTAGGTGCCACCTACTTACGAAATTTGTGGGATAAATTAAGACTTCGAAGAAGCCAAACTTTACCTTTAAGTAGAATTAGCACTAATATTACCTTAGGCACCGAAAGAGTCCGCCCTATTGACATAGCAGCCGCTTTTACCTCATTGATAAACAGTGGCAAATTATCAAGGCCCACACCGGTCTTACAGATTAATCAACACGGCCGGCCGGTTTTTGCTATCAGTCCAGAACAAAGCATTCCTGTTTTTTCCGAAGAAGTAGCCCAACTTATCTTTGATGCTTTAAGTAATCCGGAAAATAAAATCCTACCCCGTAAGCAAACCTGGGCAGCATTAAGAGATGGCGCTGGTTGGTACTTTGCTAAAACTGGCACCGAAAGTAATGCCCAAGGCAGTCAAAGGGCCGTCTGGGTGGTTGGGGGAATGATTCATCCCCAAACTCAAAAAAGATACATCGTTTTAACCTATTTAGGAACCCAAAAAAATCGAGGAATGGCTCCTAATGTCTGGGGTGCCTCTACCCTCGCTCCTTTTTGGCGCGAAGTTCTTGATATTTTAAAAGAAAGACAATAAACCCTATCCCCTTCCTCCCCCTCCTCCACTTTCAGCTTTTGCGGCCATATAGGCCAGTAAAGCTAAAATTCCAGCTAAACCTAAACCAACCTGAATTCCTTTGTCTTTTACTCTTTCAACAAATATTTCTTTCAATAACCCCTTCTCATCTTCACTTAAATTATTTAAACTATTGACTAAATTGTTAAACTCGTCTGAAAAACTACTAACACTAATTCCATCTCTTTTAAGCGCTTCTTCCAAGCTACCAATAAATTGATTAAATTTTTCTTGATTAACCGAAAATATCATCTTTTTCTCATTCATCTCGATACATTCTCCCATACCTTGCTCAAAACTAACTGCCATTAATGACAGCGGATTATCAGATAAATCCCTTTGTTGTTTTTCAGTAAGTCCGGCTGCTCGAGCTACTTTTTGGGCTAATGGTTTTAGTCTTGTTTCTACCTGGTTGGGGATTTCTTTTCTTCTCTCCCCTCTTTCATTTTCCGCTTGAATTTTCTGCTTTTTTTCTTCATTTGCGTCTTGTGGAATCTCTATCTCACCATTTCTTTCTTTTTCTATCCTTTTTCTTTCTTCTTCCAATTTTTCTTTCTCTTCGGCTAATCTTTTTTTCTCCGCCTCAATCTTAACTTTATCTTCATCAGATATATCTTTATTTTGAGCCAATTCTTCGTATTGTTGAATCATTTGATCAATCTGGCTAATCTTTTTTTGTGTAAGAAATAAATCAAGATCATAACCTAAAGCACTAATTGTGTCATCAGGACTGGCTTTTAATTTATCAATTATTTCTAAAAGTTGCTGGTGTTTTTCTTTAGTAAAGTTTTCTACAAACTCTCTGGCTGTCTTTTCAAACCGTTGAATATTACCCTCTCTCTGCTCGGGTGATGATACATCTGATACTCTTTGTATTAAAGCATCAACTATTTTCTGTTCTGCTCTCTCAGTAATCGGTGAACCAGCCCCGGCAAAAAGAGTGAGTAATAACTCTTGGATTGCGGCTCTTTGCGCTTCATTTAAAGTTTCTTCTGATACTTGAGCAATTTGTTCTAAAGCTTTTCTAGCACCATCTCCATTTGGATCAGCTGCCGCTCCTTCCCCAGCTTGTTCATCAATTTTTCGTCGAGCCGCGTCTGAATCTTCTGGTCTTACCGCATCACCACCTTGTCTTGCCTCTTGCCCGACGACAGGATTTTCTCCGGAAGCACCCGATTGACCAGTGGCTTGACCTTGATTAAGATTAGCATCAACCAAAGAAGTAACACTACCTGGCCGCCTGACCAAATCACTCTCGCCTCCTCCAAACGGCTGTCCTGCCGCTATCGAAGCTTGTTCTGAATCAGTCATTTTTAAGTTTTATTAATTTTTAAAAACTTTGAATTGCTAATGCTGTTTTTAAATTTTTCGGCAAATTTGAAATAATTTGATTCATTAATGTTGATAATAAAGAATTTGGATCTAATAAACTTAATCTATTAATAAAATCATCTAAAGATAACTGAGATGATTTTTCTGATATACATGTTAACAACTTTTCTAATTCCTGTTTTTGTTCGGGAGATACTTTATCACCAAGTTTTTCAAGATTTTTATCAACTAATGCTTTAAAGATATCAAAAGGTGGTTTTTCTTGCATTTGGGAATTTAAATCTTTCATTTCTTCTTCTCCCAGACCCAACGATAGTCTTAAAAAAGTATCCGCTATTAAAGATTTTTCTTCTTTTTTTTCCTCATTATGCCAATCAGTAAAAAATCTGCTTCCTAATTGTTCAGAAAAATTGCCAGATTCTGTTAATCTTCTCATATCTAATTCTGATACAGATTCTGCCATAAATTACTTTCTTATAAAAACTTGTAATAATTTTCTTTTCTCGGCAATAATTCTGTTTTTTAATTCTGATAAGCGTTCTTGATCTCCTTTCCCCCCCTGTATCCGTTTCTCAACAACCGCTAACTGTTGATCCAATCTCCTATCTTGATTAATAAATTTTCTAAATTCTTCATCGCCACCCAGCAATTCTCTAAGCGCTCTTTGATAATCGCTCTCTTCGCCTCTTTCTCTTTTTTCTAAAATATGACCATTAGCTTCTATCCTTACTGGTAAATCTCCTTCTAAACTTTGATCATAAACATCTTTTATCATTTTAACTAATTGCTGATAAGAATCTCCCCCAAACAATCCTATCACTTCTTGATGAATTTCTGAAACATAAACCGTAATATGAAGTCTACCGTTTTCATCAATCTTATACAATGGTTTATTACCACAAATACGATTAACATTAAAGATCCAACTATCTTTATTTAAACTTCTTGCTGTCATTAACAAAGCTTTTTTATCATCCTCAGAAATATCCTGGCTTTGGATTAAAGCTGCCAATTGGCTTTTTAAATTATCAATCATCCCCTCATCACCTACCTCGCCGGCTGTTCTTAATAATCGCATAATCTTTAATGTTTCTGGAATCTGGTATAAAAGTTCTGGCAGCTTGTCTTCAAAAGCATGAGTGTTATCCGCTGTTCGGATTATCGACTCAATATTTTTTCTTCGTGATTCTTCTGTTTGATCTTGTCGCATATCAAACTCAATCAAGGCTTTGCCGGTTTCATTTTTATCATGATATAAAATACCCCGATGAATTAAGCTTCTTTCTTCTTCACCAAAAACAGATCTTAAAACATCGCTTGAGTTAGCAACTCTTTCGCGAAAATATCTTGCTGCCAAAACATTATGACCAGCATCCTGTCCTTTTACTCCTTCTTGATTAATTGCCCCTCTTACTGGCGCAACCGCATAACCTAAATCATGAAAAATCATTGCTTGATGTAAAACTAATCTATCGATTGCTCTAACTTTTACTCCTTGTTTTTCCAACTCATCGGCCAACATCATCGAAACCCGAATATTGTGATCAATTAAATGCCTAACCCCATGATCACCTAAAAGATTCTCTGAAGCAGCTCGATCCTGAAGAGCTAAAATTTCAATATTTCCTCTTACCAACTCAAAAACCTGACCCACAGTCAACACAGAAGAAATCGAACCCTCAGCCTGAGCAGCAAAGATTAAATCTAAATATTGGTTAACCTCCCAACTCACCATCTCTGCTTTTTTTTGATTATAGATACTCCCTTCTTTATTTAAAAAAAGAAGTCTTACTTGGGATTCCAACATCTGTCTTAAGGCTCGTCTGTCTTCTTCATTAACTAACTGTCTATCTGAAAATTCTTGCCATTGTTTATGCGTCTTTTTTTCCTCATCGCTTAAAGATAAATTATCAAGTTGCTCTTTTGTTTCTTGTGTTAAGGAAGAATTTTTTTGATTGACTAAAAGCACATCAATCTCCCATCCAGTCAACACTTCTCCATTGGCTCTTTTCTTTAAAATTGCTCTTACTGATAAAGCAGCCGCCTCATCACCAACCCTTAATATCCGTTCATCATGATATCTTTCTTTTAAACCAGCTTGTTTTTTTGGATCAAAATTAGCTAGATATTGTTCTTCTGCTTCAGTCATTTTTTTCTGATTTCCATTTTTTGAATCTGGATCAGCAATAGCCTCCAAACCTGCTCTTGGATCACTAACTACTCCCTCCCCAGCTTGTTTAGCAATCTCTTGTTGAGCTGGGTTTGGGCCTTCTGGTTTTCCAGTATCACCTTGTCCAGCCGCTTGTTCCTTTTGTCCATCTTCTTTTCCTTTTCTTGGCCCGGTAGCATTTTCCCTGAAAGGAGGCGGTTGTTGTCGAGCTACCTCTTGACCACGAACATCACCCGAAGAATTAGCGCCACCTGACCTTCCACCCACACCACCTCCACCTTCTACAAACGGCTGCCCTCCCACTACCGAAGCTTGTTCTGAATCAGTCATTTTTTGGTTTTATTAATTTTTAGTTTTTAATTGTCACCTTGCCTACCGGCAGGCAGGTTTTTATTTTTTAATTTTTATTTTTTATTTAACCATCTTATACTCCAACACCTTCTTTACTATCTTTTCCGCCTCCTCATAATTCCCACTTCTTACCAGTTGCGTTACCTGTTCTAAAGCCTTTTTTTCATATTTTTCTTCATACTCTTTCATCAATGCAAAAACCACTGGTGAAAGCTCGGTAAACTGATCATCCAAACGAGCTGCGTTTTGAAAAAGTTGTTCCACCGTCATCCCAGGCATTATCAACTCCAAGGTTTTTTTTGCCATCGCCCGAAGCCTTTCCTCTGACGTCTTTCCCTCTTCCGCCAATTCTTTAATAATCTTTAAAACCTCAACCTCGATAAACTTACGAAACACCTCGGGCGATTCGGTTGAGAGTTTAACCTCTTCTTCTTGAGAAGAGATTTGCGGAGTGGTTGAAGGTTGGGTTAGAGTTTGCGGTTGGGGTGTTTGAGATGATGAATTTACTTGGCTAATATCCACTACCGGAATCTTACCACTATCAGTTGCTACCCCTTGCGTTTTTTTTCCTGAGGGATCGATATAGGTTAGTTGCATAGAATAAATAAATTATGGAAGAAAGAGAACAAAAATACAAGTTGAAAATCAAGAAGAATTCGGAAGATTTAACGCTAGGTTTTGCGGATCAATCTGATAGTAAAAACAAATATCAGCAAAAACTTGATTAAAGCGTTCAACAAACTGATCTTCCGGAGTAAATTGAAAAATTTTTCCTGTTAAAAAATTCAAAAAATTTCCCCAGATAACTTTTTGTGTTCTCTCACTAAACAATTGATCAAAGAGAGAATCAATATTATTATTTTTTAAATTAGAGAGAATCTTTTCGCCTCGCTTGGAAATCACCGTTAATACTTCTTCTAATTTGTCCATTAATTCTTTTTCTGATGATAAATCACCTATAAACTTATCACCAATTTTTACTGTTTTCATCTTTTCTTTAACCCAACTAACCAATCCTTCAAAAGTAGCTGGGTTACCTTTATCATCAAAAACAGTGATGGTTTCTTTTCCTTGCAAATAGTTTACTGTTTCTGATAGAGCTAAGGCTCTAAAACTATCTGATAAAGCTTGCGCGCGTACCTCTGTAAAAGAAACTCGCTCTTTTTTTTGATAAAATTTTTTTCCTAAATTTGAAGGTGGATTCGCAGCTATCCCCATTCCCTCACCAACGGGAAGCAACATTGAATTAATCTCTCTTTCTCTAAACCACTCCGGATGAGCAACGGCTAACTCTTTTAACTTTTGTAAAATTCTGTCTAACTGTGCCATAGAAGAATAAATTATTAATCGATCTAAGCGAGGCGTGTTTTCGTCTTGGGTTGGATTAATAAATTTAAAATAAATTCCTGATTCTCCTGATTCCTGCCACTCAAATGAAAGATTTAAAATCTCTTTTATTACCCCCGCCAGTCCATTGGTGGTTGGATTTAAATATATTCGCACATCAGAAGACGGTCTTTGTCCTAAAAGATTATACGGCTTATAATGAATGAAGCTCTCGCCTTGAAAAAAAATTGGGGCGATATCGTTCCAGCGAATAGCTTGATTTCCTCTATCCAATCCAAGACTCGGTAAATTACGGTAAAATTCTTCGATATCATCAATCGAACCAAATCGATCAACATCGGCCGAAAAAAACTGTCTTAAAGCCGCTTCAAATTGGGACTGATCAAAACCATCACCATATTTCCTTCTTAGCCTATTTTTAAACTCTTCTAATCTTTCTGGTTTAGAAAATGCTGTTCGCCATATACTCTGCCAATTTTTCATTAAAGCCTTTAATTTCTGAAAAACTTCTTTTTTCTCTTCTTCCAAAAACTCATCTCCTTTATTTCCCAAATAAGCATCATTTAAAGCTTCATAAATATATTCATTATTATGCCAAGGATGATTTGTACCCTTAAGTCTTTCTCTTAATAATCGCAAAATCTCTCGATCAAATCTTTTTTGCGAAGGCAAACCATTTCTTTCAATAATTTCCCTAATAGGGGAAGAAACGTTACTTGGTTGACTTTCTTGATTATCGTCTCTTGGCAATTGGGATTTTTTTTCTTTTTTACCAATTAGCATTAATATCCTTTTCTCCTCATCATTAAGATCATTAACACGAGTGATTGGTTGGCCTTTTTCGTCTTTTTTGCTGGTTTGAGCATTGGCTTTGTTTACTAACTCATCCGGGTTTTGTTTAAAAGAAACCTCGGCAGCAAGCAAATGGGCAACAACTTCTTGAGAATCAACACCAAACATCCCGGCCAACCACTGATAAACATCAATGTTTTCCTTTATTGCTTGAAAATTGTTTTGCTGAATAAATAAGATATCAGTAATAAACTGATGAATGTTAGAGGTTTCTCCTTTCTTACCAAAATAACGGTTATATATCTTTTCTCTTATATCAGAAGTTGTCGCTTTTGAGATATCTTCAATCCCTAAGCTTTTAAGAAATTGATCGACTGCTTTTCGCCAACGAACCGCGGCTTGGGGGTCTTTTTTTGAGCCAGAAAAATCCGATCGTAAAAGTTCTAAAACTCCTTTTCTATCTTCTTTTCCTTCGATCCAAATTCTGATCGCTTCTTCTAATTTTTCTTCATCTACCCCGGCAATTCTTTTTCTTTCGGCTACCGACACTTGACTAAAAACATCGTAATCATCTCTTCTTTCTTCAAAGGATTTAACTTGGGTTTTATTAACTATGGGTAATTGGTTGTTTTGTGGATCCAAAGCCTCACTTCCTAATAACAATCGAGTATGAAGACCATCATAATAAGAGGAAAATAGGTCTTTTTCTTTTGATTGGTTAGTCTCAGGGGCGGTTAATCCCTCATTTGATTCTGACATGAAGTAAGTATATAATTTTTTTGAATTTTTTTTCAAATATTTTATCTCTTTTCAAACAACTCTTCAAACAACCTTTTCCTTTCTTCATCAAGCGGCTTTCCAAAAACCCAGGCAACAAAACTTTTTGCGACTTCTTTTTGATTCGGAGTCAGAGGAAGAGACATAATTTGGGAAAGAATGTTTCCTATCATTACCATTTCTTGTGATGGAATTGGAGGTGGACTAGGTTCCATTGGTTTATTATAGATTATTTACCTGATGGAGTCATACCTTTTTCTTCTCTTTCTTGGAAATATAAATCATTAGCGTAATCACATACACGATCTTCTGCGCCAACAAGGGGATCTTCACTCCAATCAAAATTAGTTACATCTAATAAATTATTCGGTTTAGTTCCTTCTTCATTAACCATATTTTAGGATAATTCTCTAAATTAGCTGCTAATTTTTAATAATCTAACTCCATCTTTTCTGGCTTAAAACATCGCACCAATTCTTGTCACAGATCAGAAATCCGGTGAAATCCCACCTTAGCAGGAATGACAAAATAGATAAAAGTTAAAAAACATTAAACTGGGTATATTTCTCTCCATACTTAATAATTACCTTATCCATATAATTATAACTTTAATAAAAAAACAGTCTCTATTCTTCTTTCTCCCACGGCTTAATTTTATTAAAGATTTTTTTTGAAAGCCCTAAATAAAAATTAACCAAATCTTTTTGGTTGAAGGGTTTGAGGGTTTTTGGGAAGTGTTTTATCTGGAAAACTCTTGTCATTATATCAGCCAAATAAAACTCTTCCAATCCGGCATCCTTCTTTTTTGCCATCAAAAAAAGCTCTTCTAAAGTAAATTTTTTTTCTATTTTCAAAAGAAAATAAAGATCAATAAAGTCTTTAGCATCAGCTCGACCAAAAAGAGCCAAAAGCTTACCAACGCTAATATTCTCTAAAGAGTCAACCCGGATTTCATTAACCTCCTTAATCGTTCCAAAATGAGGCAGGGTATCTTTTACCACGTCAATTTTTAGCGAAGAATTTTTTATCCGAAAAATATACTGAATAAAACTTGGGCCCAAAACCTGATGCTCTATTTTTGCGCCAAAAGAATTGATGATTTTTAAGAGTTCGGTATTCACCTGATCAAAACTAAGTTTTTGATTAATGGTAAACAAATCAATATCTTCACTTAAACGATGTTGAAGATAAAATTCGGCTAAAGCAGTCCCTCCAGTTAAAAAAAAATCCTTTTTTAGATGAGTATTTAAAAAAGCTTTTAAAAATTTATGTTGAAGAGCGGTAAGAATTGTCATTAAATTTTTCGTCAATCCCCCAAGCTTTAAAAGCGTTTAACCAGGCTTCCTTGATTGGTTTTTTTAACTTAAGTTTGGGGAAAACTTTTAAAATTTCCTCCAAAGTTAAATAATGCCACACATTCTCATATTTTGCACTTTCTAAAATCCTCCCTATCAACCACAAGCGGCTGAACTCATCACCTTCTTTAAGAATCTTTCTTACCTCCTCTTCAGTTAAATCATAGTCCCAAAGAAAATACGGAATTTTATTAGATTGATTTTTACCTTTTTTCATAGAAAAATTATATATTTTTTTCCTTTTGGATGCAATAAAAAATAAGGGTCTAGATTACTTTAGCATATATTTTATGCTAAAATATGTTATCTAGACAATGAAAAATAAATATCTAAATAACGCTCATATTTCAGAAGCAAAATTTAGAAAA
>Ga0209101_1002050_pt1 | contig 13886 bp, 10 predicted proteins | sample ConPoolayeCmetaG_FD_185481 | JGI IMG/M metagenome (GOLD analysis project Ga0209101, IMG submission 185481) | Hot spring microbial mat communities from California, USA to study Microbial Dark Matter (Phase II) - Cone Pool mat layer C metaG... ... | reverse complement strand
CTGGTAGATAAAGAAGGCTGAATACACCACACCTGTAGGAACCCCTACAAGCTCAAAGAACCCCGACTTATCTGTCTGGCCAGATGCTACGACCTTACTCATATCCAGCTCTGGCGCATTAAAGAACTGTCTGCACGTCACCCCTGGCATCAGTAATCCGAACGTACCTCCGGCCAACGGAACGCCTGAGTTACCATCCACTGCCTGCCCCGTCAGAGTGATCCCTCTGCCCTCCGCCTGACCACCAGCCCCGCCGCCGCTGGCATAGGAGATCGTGAGAGTATAGGGGTCTGAGGTACTGGCACCGCTGTAGGAGGCCACGGCGATCCAGTAACGGCCTGTACGAGGCGGGGAGAACTCAATGGTCTCTTCAGAGCGCGTACTCTCTGAGGACGCAATCACCTGACGCCCATCCAGCAGGAAGAGATCGTAGTCCGTCCCAAAGGGGCCGCTCAGGCTGGCCGAGATGGGCTGGGTATTAGAGACCTCAAAGAAATAGAAGTCAACATCATCCTGCCAGGAGATATAAGCCGTGATCGTCTCACCGGAAGCTACAGGCCCGGTAGCCTCCTCAAAGCTGTCATTGGGTTCATAAGGGTCCGGGTCACTACCGGGCGGGAGACTAGCCTGACCGGACGTTGCAGGCGCACCCGGATGCTGGCGGACTATTTCGAGCAGGTTGACAGGACGCAGAATGCCCAGCCCGCCGATTGTCACTCCCTCGCGCACATCCGGGTTCACCGCCGTAGGGATAGCTATCAACCTGCCATACAAGTCAACGGCTGTGCCGCCGCTGTTCCCGCTGGCAATAGCCGCATCTGTCTTGATGATCACTCGTTGTGATACACCACCCACTGTTGCGCTCTCAAAGCCGCTCACAGAGCCGGTTGTAAAGGTGATAGTCTCTCCCCCTACCCCCGGATAGCCAAAGATGTAAATTTTATCCCCAAGGCGCAACTGATCTGAATCTCCTATTTCAAGATAAGGCAGGTTAGTCGGGCTGACGGGATTCCCATTTATATCCGTGGTGATCTGCAAGATGGCTAGGTCAAGCTGTTCATCCGCGTAGGTGATCTCGGCAAAGTAACTTTCCTGAGGAGGCTGATCAGGGGTAACGGTCATCAAGATTTCCAACAAAGGCGCACCGCAGGCCACATGGCAGTTGGTGACGATCTCGCCCGTAGGAGAGATGATCGTCCCAGAACCCGACCACAGAGGCCGCAGGGCACCCCCCTGTTGCTGAACCGCAAGGATCTGCACAGAAGCCCGGCTAATCTGTTCTATCTGGTCAACGGTCAGCTCATCAGGCGGCCTGTCTGATGGCTGGCTGGACTGGGAGGGTGGTTGAATAACCTCCGCAGTAGGCTGTGGCTGAACAGGCTCTAATGCAGGTGATTCTGCCGCACCGGGCACATTGCAGGCCAGCGCAGCCAGAGCTATTACCGCAAAAGCTAACAATACTTTACGCATCTGGATGTCTCTCCTTGCTCAACCAGAGCCTTATGGCTGTTCAGCCTGAAAACGAACCGAGCGGAGAAGTTGACTATACTGGACTTGGCCTCTCTCAAATGAGCCTGGCTCAGCCTCATAGCGGAAGATATACAGGCGCGTTCCCGCTAGCACATAGGTCTCGATGCCATTGACCACGACAGGCTGGCCCGAGGCCTCAGTAGCATACCGATACTCCACCTGAATGGCAGGATTCCCATCAACCGTAAGATCATCCCGCCTGCTGGTCTGGGAATAGAGGAGGTTCTGATGCTCATGATTCGTCAACCGCTCAGCCACCAGAAAATCAAGTGTCGTCTCGCCTCGCAGCTTCTCAGTCATCACAGTGAGAGAAGGCTTGAATGTGCCCTCACCAAGCAGATCAATCAACGACACACTAGCCGCGCCGCCCGTCTGTACAGCCCACCGTGCCGGGTAGCGAAACACAACAGCCATATCGGCACTGTCATAGGCCCTCGTCTGGCCACGGGCAATCACACCCGCCCCCGCGCTGACCACCAGAGCCACAACCAACGCCCCGATCAACAGCCAGTCATAGCGGACGTGTATATCCCACGGCATATCTTTGGAGCGGGCATGTATCTGGATCGAAACGGTTTTTAGCTCGCCAGTGGCACGGCGAAGTGCCCGCCGGAAAAAGTAGAACAGGGTAACCCCGACGGCTAGAGCCAGCACTAGTGCGGCTCCTAGACTGTACCATGGGTTGAAGACCAAACTACGTGACAGCTCATCACTAGCCACTTGATATATGCCGTTCACCACTGTCACAATGGCCAGCCCCTGCGCCATCCAGCTAAGCTTCTTACCATCAATCTTGACACGCCCAATGTAGTACCCGCTGACTGCCCCCAGCACGCCATGCACAAGAGCGTTATCAACAGCCCGAATCGCCCCTGCCAGCGGGACAACTCCATTGACCCGCAACACAAAAGCAATGGTTAGAACGGTCGCAAAGCCCAAACCGGCGGCCAGCCCATAGACAATGCCATCCGGGTGACGGTCGAACTGATCAGTGCCAAGCACGACATAGCGTACCATGGCTACCTTGAACACTTCTTGGATCAATGAGATAGTGAACACGGTCAAGACCAGCCGCACAATGAGGTTGGAAAACTGACTGATCGTCTGGCTGGCAATCTGATCGGTCAGCGGGACAACAACAGCGGCGGCCAGCGCGCCAAAAATGAAGATGCGTGCTACCAGACGTTTAGGCTCTGGCTCTGAACGGTCTTGCTGGTAAAAGAAACCCAGCCAGATCAAGGCCGGCACCAGCGCTACAAACACGCCCAGCAAGAGGATACCGGTACTGTTGCCGGGGCGGGGGATCAGGGCACTGATCCCGATAAATAGCGCCAGTCCAATCAGTGTGATCAGGCTGGAGGCCCATACGCTTCGACGAAAAGCAACTTGTTCCTCCACCGCTCCTCCTGTTCCTTGCTATTACTTCCCCACAACAGGGCTGTGAACCAAGACATTCCCTACGAATAGCTAGATTACACTAGCTAATAAGCCACTGCAAGCCAAGAGAACTTTTTGACAGCCAGTTTATCTGTTTTTAGGATCAGGTCTGCCAACGCAAGGAGGGAAGCATTCATCACAAGATGGTCCGATTATTCCGGCCGAAGCACTTCATCCTGCCCGCCCTGACAGGCCTTGCCGCTCTATGGACGGCGTGTAGAGCATCGCCAGCCGCCACCCTGGCCCCTCTCACTCTCATTACCCCAACGGCAACAGCCACCTCCAGAAGCACCGCTATTCCCCTGCCCACCCTAACGCCAACGCCGAGTGCCACACCTGTATTCTCCCCTACCCCAACCTATGATCCTGGCCCGGCAGGCCAGATTCTACAGGCAGGTAATGCGAACTATGAGGCAGGAAACTTCATTGGCGCATTAAACGATTACTCCCTCGCAATCTTGGCTGATCCATCCTGCGCTGAGGCGTACTTCCGCCGAGCGCTGGCCTACATCCAGATTGGCAATCTAGAATCCGCCCTCGCAGACCTCAATACCTCGCTCCAACTTGATCCATATCGTCCCGCCGCCTACGTTGCCCGTGCTCAGGTCGAGATCGCCAGCGGAGACACAGACGGTGCTCTTGCTGATCTGGCACAGGCAGAGGCACTTGATCCCTATTACGGCGAAACCTATCTGGTACGAGGGAAGCTCTACCGACAGCTTGATCTGCCTGAAGGTGAAGCCACACGGGCGCTCACCGACCTCGACCGCGCTGTTATCCTGATGCCAGAACGAGCGGAGGCCTACTATGAACGGGCCTTGCTCTATCTAGAGATCGGACAGCCCCGTATGGCAGTCATTGATCTGAATGTAGCGCTGGCAGTTGATCCCCTCTATGCAGTAGCGTATGCGGCTCGCGGGCGGGCTCATGCCGCCCTTGGACAGCCACAGGAAGCTATCGCTGACTTCGAGGCCGCTCGTTCCATGGGGATAGAAGATGCTGACCTATTGACCCAACTAGGGCTGGCTTACATCCAGTCTGGACAGTACATCCAAGCGTTGGAAGTGTTGAACACTGCCGTTGAGCTTGCTCCCGCCAGCCCGGAAGCCCATCATGCACGGGGGTTGGCCCTGTTGTTCAACAGGCAATACTACATGTCGCTGGTGGAGGCAAACACAGCACTCAGCTTACGCCCGGATTACATTGAGGCACTCAGCCTGCGTGCCGCCGCCTATTTGAACCTGCGGCGCTGGCAGGATGCCATCTCAGACTACAGGCAGGCTTATGAACTCAACCCGGAATATGTAGATGCTCTGTATGGAATTGCTCAGGCCCAGATCGGGATGGGCCAGCTTGGGCAGGCCATCTTGACTCTGGAAATATACTTAGACACCGCCCCGCCAACCAACCCCAACATCCCGACAGCCTCTGCCTTACTAGACCTGTTACGGGCGCAGGTCGGTACAGCCACACCGCCGCCTGCAAACCGACCCAATTCTCCATAAGGAATAGGGGCATTAACTCCCTTGAGGAAGACTAGACAGATGAGGACTAGCCTCGCCCAGTAGTTTGCGGGTCAAAGTAATATCGGCCTCTATCTGGGCCACCAACGCCTCGACTCCCCCAAACCGCTGTTCGTCACGTAGCCGGGCGGCAAAATGGAGGGCCATCTGTTGGCCGTATAGATCGCCGGAGAAGTCCAGCACGTGTGCTTCAATAACCATATTGCTGGCCCCATCAAAAGTCGGACGTGAGCCAATGTTAATGACAGCCAGTTTTCGTTGCCCCGCAAATTCAGCCCAGCCTGAATAAACTCCCCGTGCAGGAATGGCCTGTTCCACTCTGACTTTGAGGTTAGCCGTCGGAAAGCCGATTGTGCGTCCCCGTTGCACACCATGAGTGACCTCACCGGGGACAACATACCATCGTCCCAGCAGTCGGGCCGCCTCAGCCACATCACCCTTTGCCAGCGCCTCGCGCACGCGACTACTGCTAATACGCTCGCCAGCAACATCCATCAGATCAACTACGCGCAATTCAAACCCTTTCAGCTCTGCCTGACGGCGCAGGAAGGCTACATCCCCTTCCCGCTTGTAGCCAAGCGCGAAGTCCGGGCCGACCCAAAGCTCAGCCATATTGAGAGACCTGATCAGCCCGTCCACAAAATCAGCCGCTCGTATCTGCCGGATGGCATCATCGAAAGGATGGGTGATCACCAGCTTAACACCCAGTTCAGAGAGCAAGGCGGCCTTAGCATCCGGCAGGGTGAGGTAAAAGCCTGGCCGAAAGCCGTGCAAGACCATTTTCGGGTGCGGAAAGAAGGTTAAAACCACTGGAATGAGGCCGGTCAGGCGGGCATGGTGAATAAGCTGGCCGATCAAGTGCCGATGCCCGCGATGAACTCCATCAAATGCGCCAATGGTTACAACGGATGCCTGTGAGAGATTGGCCTCGTCCAGTGATGTGATATGTCGCATGATAACTCAGCAGCCATTCTTCATTTTGGGAGTCAGGTCACTCGTCAGAACTTTCTTGGGAAGCCACAGCCCTCGTGCTGGATCACCTGACAGCACAGCCACAAAACGCCCTTCCTGATCATATGCCCGCCCTAGACCGGCCTCTACCTTACCCAGCGGCAAAGGCGCTCCGTTCAACAAGCGTTCCAGCCAGACCTCGTCAAGCATAATCCGGGGAGTGCCTTCCAGAGCCAGATCGGCGGGCAATAGGTATGATTGCCACGATCCATCCTGAAAGGCCTTCTGCAGAACAGGCCAATTGACTGCATCCTCTATCCTGAAACAGCCGCTGGCAGTACGTACCAAACCAGCCAGCATGGCCCCACAACCAATGACCTTTCCGAGATCATGCGCCAAACTGCGGATATAAGTACCAGCCGAACAGGTCACAGCGAGCTTCAAAAACGGCGGCCCAAAAGACAACACCTCCAGCCGCACGATCTCAACACGACGGGGGTGCAGGATGACTTCTTGTCCCGCCCGTGCACGGGCAAAAGCCGCTTTGCCCTTCACCTTCACCGCTGAATAAATGGGCGGCGTCTGCTCAATTTGCCCACGGAAGCGATCCAGCGCCGCCTCAATTTGCTCTGCCTTCAGATCAGAAGGGACTGGCCGACGGTCAACAACCTGCCCCTCAGCATCGTAGGTGTCTGTTGTGACCCCCAGCATCAGATCGGCTATATAGGTCTTATATGAGCCTGCCAGGTATTCGAGCAGGCGGGTTGCCTGCCCCAATGCCACTACCAGAACTCCCTGTGCCAGAGGGTCTAATGTGCCTCCATGACCTACACGCCGCTCCCTGCTTCCACGCCGCACTGCAACTACTATGTCGTGCGAGGTAGGGCCAGAAGGTTTATTGATGTTCAACAGCCCAAATGTCAAACAGTTTTTCCCCTTCTTACCCGATCTGCACGACCTGCTCTTTCAACAACTTCAGGACACGTTGTACTACTTCGTTCAAACTCCCCTCCACTGTGCAACCTGAGGCCGCGGGATGCCCTCCACCGCCTAACGCAAACGCAACCTGTGACACATCCAATCCGGGCCGCGCTCGGAAACTGATCTCTACCTTATTCTCCGGCAACTCAGTGAAGACCGCTGTAACCACAATCCCCTCTACAGAGAGAAGAAGGTTGGACAGCCCCGTATCCGACGGGCGGCCAATGTGTAGCTGTTTCTGCTCCTCTAAAGGAAGCTCAGCCCACAGAATGCCATCTTCCTGGCCCATGTGGGTAAGACCAATCCCCCACAGACGCAACAACTCAAGTGTGCGCCGGTTAAACACCCGCTCAGTAATAGTCTCCAAGTCTGCCCCTGCGGCAATCAGCCTTCCGGCCGTAGCAAATGTAGCCGGCGTTACGCTGGCAGTCGAGAAGCTACGGGTATCCCCTACCAATCCCGCCAGCAGACAGGCCGCTATCTCCTGAGAAAGGGGCAGGCCCAACCCGTCAAGAAGGAGCACCATGATCTCGGCTGTCGCCGCGCATTCGGGCAGGACCAGATTGACGGTTCCATAGCGGGTGTTCGTGATATGATGGTCAATGCTGATAATAGGTATCCCAGCCCCTATCAAGGGCTGGGATACTATTCCCAACCTTTCTGTATCACTGGCATCTACACCAATGAACAAATCCGCGCTGAAATGATCGGGCAACCGATCTTGAACCTCTGCGCTACCCGGCAGAAAGGCCAGCTTATCAGGCATAGGATCGTCACACAACAAGGCAACCTGCTTACCCATCGCCTGCAAGGCCAGCCCCAGCCCCAACAGCGAGCCAATCGCATCGGGGTCTGGAGAGACATGAGTAGCAACAGCGATTTGGTTCGATTGCCGAATCAACGCGACTACTTCATTGAGAGTCGAGTGTGTCATGCTCTGCGCTGTCTGCCTCTTCAACCGTTGGAGGAATATCTAAGGAGTCCAGAATCTTCTCGATATGCTCCGCCCTTGAGAGCGTTTCATCCCAGCGGAAGCGCAGTTCGGGCGTATGACGCAGATGGACCTGTGCCGCCAGCTCACGCCGCAGAAAACCAGTAGCGGCTTGCAAGCCCTTCATGACTTCTCCTCGCATCTCTTCACCCAACAACGAGTTGACATAGACAGTGGCATACATCAGCTCTCGGTCAATCTCAACATCCATGATGGTGAGACCTTGCAGGCGCGGATCGCGCACCTCAAGCTGGATCAGCCTGCTGAGTATCTCTTGTATCTGTTCGGCGACTCGTTGCTGTTTCTTGGTAGACATGTCCTCAGCTTCCAATCTGGTCAGATGTCAAAACTAACCGGTTTAGCGGACGCGCTCCCGGACTGTAAACTGGATCACATCACCAACCTGAAAATCTGCAAATCCTTCGACGTTAAGACCACACTCAAAGCCGGTACGCACTTCGCGCACGTCCTCCTGATAACGCTTCAAGGCAGACACACTCCCCTGAAAGATCACCTGGTGATTACGCAAGATACGCACCTGTGCATCACGCCGAGCCTCACCCTCGCGGACAAAGCATCCAGCGATATTCCCAACTTTCGATATTTTGAACACCTGCCGGACCTCAGCCACGCCTATCACCTTATCCTCGTAGACCGGTTCGAGCAGGCCTTCCAGTGCTTTTTCAACATCCTCTATTAGCTCATAGATGATGTCGTAGCGGCGGATGTCCACCCCCTCACTGTCAGCACGACGGCGGGCGGCTGTGTCTACATCCACCTGAAAGCCAATAATGATTGCATCGGAGGCAGAGGCCAGCATGACATCAGATTCCATCACATCGCCAACCTCAGCATGCAGGATGTTGACCTTCAGCTCAGAGTCTCCCTCTTTGACACTCAGTTTCTCCAGCGAGCTGATAATTGGCTCCAGCGATCCCTGTACGTCAGCTTTCACGATCAGATTAAGCTCTTTGGCCTCTCCAGCCTGAAAGCGGGCATATAGGTCTTCTAGTGTGAAAGGCTTGCGCTGTTGGGGCGTCTCGCGCTGGGCCTCAGCGCGGGCAGTAGCTATCTCACGGGCGACCTTCTCATTCTTAACCACCTCAAAGATCGTCCCTGCCTCCGGGACAAGATTCAACCCCATAACCCGTACCGGCGTTGAGGGGGGAGCTTCTTTGATTTCCTTCCCCTTCTCGTTAAACATCGCCTTGATGCGTCCAAAGGAGGTGCCTGCCAGCACGACATCTCCAACACGCAGAGTGCCATTCTGCACCAGCAAGGTCGCCATGACACCCCGACCCCGATCAATCTCAGCCTCAATCACAGTGCCGCCTGTCTTGCCCTCCGGGTTGGCCTTGATGTTTGAGTCATCGGCCACAAGGAGAATAGCCTCCAAGAGGTCATCCAGTCCCTCCCCCGTCTTGGCTGAGACAGGCACAACAATCGTATCGCCATCCCATTCATCAGGCACCAGGCCGGCCTCGGCCAGTTGCTGTTTCACACGATCAGGATTAGCATTCTGCTTATCGATCTTATTGAGGGCAACGATGACAGGAACTCTAGCCGCCTTGGCATGGGAGATTGCCTCGCGGGTCTGAGGCATTACCCCATCATCGGCGGCCACAACCAGTACAGCGATGTCCGCCCCCTGAGCGCCTCGCGCCCGCATGGCAGTAAACGCCTCATGGCCGGGCGTATCGAGAAAAGTGATCTTACGCCCTTCCAGCTCAACCTGATAGGCGCCAATATGCTGGGTAATACCGCCTGCCTCGCCCTCAGCCACGTGACTTGATCGTATCCGGTCAAGCAGACTGGTCTTGCCATGATCAACATGTCCTAAGATTGTCACAACCGGAGGGCGAGGGACTAGTTTCTTGGGGTCTTCTTCCTCATAAAACTGACGCCACGCCGGGGCCCCACCTTCTTGAGGAGCTGCCTCTTCGACAGGAGTCACCGGACGCGGCTCAAATCCCATCTCAGCGGCCACAATCGCCGCTGTCTCATAGTCAATTTGCTGGTTGATCGCGGCCATGATCCCATTGCTCATCAATTGCTTGATCACTTCAATGGGAGAGGCATTAAGCAAACCAGCCAAATCCCGTACTGTCAGATAATCAGGTATCTCGACTGCCTTTTGCCCTGTTGCTTCAGCCATGTGCACCTCCACATCATTCGGCTATCTCATTCAGGGAGTGTGCCCAGGAGCAACAAGAGCTACCAGGTTATCCTGGTCACACCCTGCCTATTTCTGGCATAGCCGCCTACTCATAGTTTGATCTCGTCTTGGGGCTTTAACTGTGCCCCATACGCGGCAATCAGCACGCGCTCTTCTTCCGTCAAAGTTGTCCGCAGAGCCTTATTTAACACATCGCTACGTGCCGCTTTAGCCCAGCATAAAGGATTGTTGCACAGATAAGCCCCGCGTCCATTCTGTTTGCCACTCGGATCAATCTTAACGCCCGCGTCGGGGGTCCGCACCAGCCGGATCAGTTCGCGCTTAGGCTTGACCTGCCGGCAAATCACACAGGTGCGCTGGGGAACATGCTTACGCCTGCTCATCACATCCCCGCCATTCGACTTCCACGAGTTGTATCAGCCTCTGGCACGGCTAGTTCTGCCCTACTCCTCTTCGCTGTCCCATTGCCCCCGCACACGCCCCGGCTTCCGCCGCCGCTTAGAGACGACCTGCCCTAGCTCCTCATCGTAGATCAGCTGGCGCCGCCGCTGTTTGGCCTTCTGGCGGCGTGCTATCTCGACCTCTTCTTTGGTCATCCCCTCATACTCATAGAGGTCTTCTTCATCCTCATCGCTGATCATCTGTTCCCTGATGGTCTCAGGCCTAATAGCTCCGATGCGGCGCTCCAACTGTTTCTCTCCAGCTTCCTCCTCAGAGGAGCGGGGCATTGCCATCTCAGGCTGTTGCTGGCCGGTCAACTGGGCAACGAGAGCGGCACGGCGGGCGCGGGCCAGCTCTTCATCTTCCGACCAACTGATTTCTTCCGTCTCCTCCGCAACATCCACAGGGCCGCCCACCACATCAGGCACTGGCTCAGGAGCTTGTTCAACCTCTGCTGTCAGCTCAAGCTCCTGCAGGGCTTCCAGTTGCACTTCCTCGAATTCCAGCACCGGTTCGGTCTCAACAGACTCGGCAACTGCCTCCGGTGACGGGAATTCGATTGTCTTCAGCATGTGTTCAACAGCTTCAAGCGCCTGACTGGTGAAGCCCGGTATGGACATAAACCGTCTTGGAGACAGCTCATACTGCTCCATGACTTCGCCCACCGTCGAGTAACCAGCCTCGCTCAGCAAGTTAAAGACGCGCAACGGCAAATCGGTATCCTCCAACGGATACTGATAAGCGACAGGCGGAATCTGCGCCCGGACAGCCTCTTGTCGTGCCCGCTGTTCCACCCGGTCAGCCTCGCGCAGCTCAAGCCGCCGCCCCTCCACCAAACGGATGAAGTCCACCAGAAGCTGATATTCCTCCGGCGTAACCGCGCGGTTGGCCGCTTTCTTCGCCATAATTGCCTCAACCTGCACGGTAAGACCAGCCTGCGCCTCAGCCAAATCGGCAAGCTGGGGTTCGCGAATGTGAATAAGAGCCTCTTGAGCCGCCTCAGTGATACTCTTGATGTCAATCCGCCAGCCTGTCAGTTTGGCCGCGAGGCGTGCGTTCTGGCCTTCACGCCCAATAGCCAGCGAGAGCTGATCATCTGGGACCACCACAGAGGCTGTACGTCCTTCCTCCGGGTCATCATCGAGAAAAACGCAACTGACACGGGCCGGGCTAAGCGCCTTAGAGATAAAGACCGCCTGGTCAGGACTCCACTCGATGACATCAATCTTCTCACCCAGCTCCTTAACGATGCTCTGAATACGCACTCCGCGCATCCCAACGCAGGCACCAACCGGGTCAGCCCCCTCCTGAAGTGCCGCTACAGCAACCTTTGAGCGCGCCCCCGGCTCACGTGCAATGCTCTTGATCTCCACAGTACCGTTATAGATTTCCGGCACCTCATATTCGAGCAAGCGGCGGAGCATATTGCGGTGCGTGCGGCTGACAATAATCTGAGGCCCCCGGTTTGACCTGCGAACATCCATGACGTAGGCGCGTATCCGATCATGTACCTTATACCGCTCACCAGGAACCTGCTGACTACGCGGGAGGATCGCTTCAGTGCGCCCTAGACCAATCGTCACCACGTCGCCGGAGTCGCTCTGTACTGTGCCAGTGACCAGGTCGCCAATGCGCTCTTGATACTCCTGATACTGGGCTTCTCGTTCCGCCTCACGCATACGCTGAAGGATAACCTGCTTAGCGTTCTGTGCCGCGATGCGCCCAAAATCTTTAGGAGTATTTTCGGCAATAACGGTCTCACCAAGCTGGACATCGGGCTTGATCTTGCGTGCCTCTTCCAGCGAGATCTCCGTCATAGGATTCTGGACTTCCTCAACAACTTCCTTTTCAACCCAGATGGTAGGAGTACCTGTCTTCTCATCAATACGCGCCTCGACATACTGGGCCGTGCCTGCCCCAACATTATGGCGATAGGCAGATACCAGCGCCGCCTTAAGTGCTTCTAGAATTACCTCGCGCGGTAATTTACGCAGTTCAGCAATTTCGTTGAAGGCCAGAATAAATTCGCTCTTCATTGCAACCGTGGCTCTCCAGCACTCTTTCCGACTTACTTGGATGATTGAGTTACCTTCGCCTGCGCCTCAAAAACGAAACGTGGGGGATGCCCACGTTTCGGAAGAACGCTATAAGAGGTCAAAGGCAACTCTAGTATATCACGCGCACCCCAAGTTAGCAACACGTTCTGGGTGTCATTTCGATCATCCCCCCCGCAAAAACTTGCCAGCGGGGTCAGGCCGCCATGACTTTAGGATTTTCATATAGTTTGCCCGCTCAAATGCGGCAGGCTCAGCTACATTCTTCTGGCTCATACTACCCTGCATCTGAACTACCGACTCATACTCGTGTTCGTGCATCCATGATTCCATCGCAGTCAGGATTTCTCCAATCCGCTGGATGCCGTTTCGCAACAGCTCAGAGGCCATCATGGTCACTTTTGCGCCTGCCATCAGACCTTTAAGCACATCTTCATGGGTATGAACGCCACTAGTAATGGCAAGGTCAACAGGTACACGGCCATACAGGATGGCAACCCATCGCAATGGAAGCTGTAACTCAGATGAACTGCTCAATGTCAGACGCGGCACTGGCTCTAGAGCCTCTAGATCAAGGTCGGGCTGGTAGAAACGGTTAAACAGGACCAACGCATTTGCCCCTGCCTCGGCCAAGCGGGCGGCCATGTTAGCTGTGGCGCTGAAATAGGGGCTGAGCTTAACTGCAACTGGTATACGAATGCTCTTCTTGACATCCCGTACAACATCCAGATACATCTGCTCGACCTCAGCACCAGTGATGGTCGTAGAGGTCGGGATGTAATAAATGTTCAGCTCCAGCGCATCAGCGCCAGCCTGCTCAATCTTATGAGCATACTCTATCCAGCCACCCGTAGAGACACCATTCAGGCTGCCAATGATCGGGATACCGACGGCCTGCTTGGCCTTCTGGATCAGCTCAAGATATTCCTCAGGCCCCACCCGATAATCGAGCGAATTCGGAAAGTAGCTTAGTGCCTCAGCAAAGCTGTCTGTGTTGTAAGTTAGAAAATGATCAAGCTGATAACTTTCCTGAATGATCTGCTCTTCAAACAGGGAATACATCACCACTGCCGCCGCCCCAGCATCCTCTAGACGACGGATGCCGTCCAAACTCTCAGACAGCGGCGACGCTGAGGGTACAATCGGGTTTTTTAACTTCATCCCCATATAGGTTGTGGACAGGTCCATTGTTTTGCTCCCTTGGGTGTTCAGCTATGAAGTGGTGGGGGCCTGGTTTATCACGCCCCCACCACTCCTCACATTGCCAGCGAGGAAATCCTAGTAGCCAATATCAAGTCCTGAGGCACTCCCTATACTAGACTTCAGCTTCAGCCTTGGCCTCAGGCTCATATGACATCTGAGCCAAATACTCGTATTTACGCCACCGCTCATTAACCGCCTGTTGCGCCTGTGCGAGCAACCGCTCGGCAACCTCCGGCTTGCTCTGGGCCAACATGCGATAGCGGGTCTCATTGTAGATGTAGTCCTTGAGCGGAATCTTGGGCGGCTTAGAGTCAAGTTGTAGCGGATTCTTGCCCTCAGCCTTGAGGGCGGGATTGTAACGATAGAGCGGCCAGAAGCCAGACTCGACCGCCAGCCTCTGCTGTTCCAGCCCCTTGACTGTATCAATACCATGCATGATGCAGTGGCTGTAGGCAATAACCAGAGACGGCCCATTGTATGCTTCCGCCTCCAGGATAGCCTTCACCGCCTGAATGTCGCTGGCCCCCATTGCGATCTGTGCCACATAGACCGTGCCATAGCTCATAGCCATCATACCAAGGTCTTTATTGGCAGTGGGT
>Ga0209101_1002049_pt1 | contig 13887 bp, 14 predicted proteins | sample ConPoolayeCmetaG_FD_185481 | JGI IMG/M metagenome (GOLD analysis project Ga0209101, IMG submission 185481) | Hot spring microbial mat communities from California, USA to study Microbial Dark Matter (Phase II) - Cone Pool mat layer C metaG... ... | reverse complement strand
ACCTGGAGTGGCGCCTTCAAGTGAAACGCTCCGGCTCTAGCCCCGACTCCACAGCTCAATGGAGGTCTTTTGATCCTGCACAAGATTTTCTGGAGGCCTGATGGACAGGTTGCTTGAAGGAATTGTTGTTGCCATGATTACGCCGATGAATCAAGATGAATCGATCGACGAGGTGGGCGTGCGCACGGTGGCCGATTATCTGATCGGCAAAGGGGTACATGGGCTTTTCCCCGGTGGCAGTCAGGGCGAATTTTATGCCCTGACTACCCAAGAGCGCAAACAACTGCTCGAATTGACCGTGGAGACAGCCTCCGGACGCAACGTGTTTGTTGTCGCTCACGTCGGTGCGGTCACCACCCGCGAAGCCCTTGACCTGACCCGTCACGCCGAGGCCGTTGGCGCCGATGCGGTTGCGGCGGTGACCCCTTATTTTGTCAGCCCCTCGCAAGAAGAGCTGTATCGCTATTTTGCCGACATTTGCGCCGTGACCTCGCTGCCGGTGCTGGCCTACGACAACGTAGGCCGCACCCATGTTCCTTTGAACACCTCAACCGTCGCCCGCCTGGCTCACGACATTGAGAATTTTGTGGGGATCAAAGACTCCAGCGGCGATTTAACCCAATTGGCCGAGCACATTCGCCTTTGCCCGCCCACATTCAAAGCCTTCATCGGGCGCGACTCGTTGATCTATGGCGCGCTGCTCTACGGCGCCGCAGGTGCCGTCGCCGCTACGGCCAATGTCGCGCCTGAACTGGCCGTCGGCATTTGGGAGCGTGTCCGTGTCGGCGATTGGGCGGCGGCACAGGCATTGCAAAGACAACTGGCTCCCGTGCGCATGGCTTTCGGCCTGGGCACCTTTCCGGTGGTGATCAAAGAGGCAATGGCCATGTTGGGGCTCCCTGCCGGCCCGACACGCAGGCCCGTCGGCGCGTTGTCCGATCATGCGCGTGCTCAACTGCGTCTCCTCTTGCAAGAGGCCGGCGTTTTGACGCAGTGACCCAAGGGGTAACTTGCCAATCAGACCAAAACAGGGCATAATAAAAGCAAAGGAGGGGGCAAGTTCAACTTGGCGGATGCGGAGGTGACCGATGACACAAAATAAAGCCAAGATCGCCGCGCAGGTTTTATCAAGCATTGCGCACGATCTGCGCAGCCCGCTGAACGCAGTGCTCGGGTTTTCCAAGATCATGCTCAAAGGCCTCGACGGCCCGTTGACCGACATGCAAATCGACGATTTGCGCGCGATCCAGACCAATGGGCAGATGATGCTGGACATGGTCAACGAGATTATCGATCTGGGCAAACTGGAAGCGGGCACGCTTATGCCCGGTCAGGCCGAAGTTTACCTGACTTCGGTGATCGAAAGCGTCGTGACCCAGGTCCAGACACTGCTCAAAGATATGCCGATCCAGATCAATGCCGATGCGGGCGATCCGTTGATTTCAATCCGCGCCGAGCAAGGGCATATCCAGCAATTGCTGCTCGATCTGCTCCTGGTTGCCGCACACCTCATTCAGAGCGGCACGGTCAACTTGAGCGTCGCAAGTGACCGTCATACCGTCAACGTAACCGTGTGGGGAGAGGCCCAAGCCGGCCTCTCACCGGATGTGCCGGTCGTTTTAGAGGCCTATCGCTCCGGCGGCGCCTCTCATGAACGGCGGGTCGATCTTTACAGCCTCAAGCTGCTGACCGGCGAGAGAAGAGTTTGGCTCTACCAGGGCGAGTTTTGGGTCGAGCAGCCCACTGAAAACCAGATCACGTTCGGCTTCAGGTTGCCTACGACCCGGCCCCTAGCCTGAACCACAGCCGCAGCGAGCGTTTGAGCGGTTCCAGACCGGCCAGATCGTCTGGAAAACAATTGTGCAACTGGCGGTCGAGAAGTTGGATGCCGACCTGTTCCAATGCCGAACGGGTCGCCAGCACTTGCACGATGATCTCGGAACAATCGCGTTGCTCCTCGATCATGCGCTGAAGCCCACGTACCTGTCCTTCGATCTTGCGCAGCCGTTCGATCAATTCCCTGTCTATTGATGAGTCCTGGGGTTCGATTTTGCACCTCCTCGCCAGGTTGAAATGAGGAGCGACATTTTGTGGTGAATTTTCGATCACTTGAATCCTGCTTGTGTGTCGTCAAGCGGCATTGGGATGCCGCTTGCTACGGTGTGGCCGACGTATCCCTATGCGTCGGCGTTGTACGGGGTGAAAGGAATTTGCCGCCTTGACAAAATACGGCAGGTATGATATACTAGCCTCCAGATACCAGTACCCCCTATGGGTAGGGTGTTAAAATTATAACATGTGAACGCGCACTTTGTCAAGCACAATTCGTCAATGTTTCGATCCGAGGGAAAAGCGGTGAGCAATCTGATCTTTTCGCCAACCTTGAGCTTGAATTTGAGTGGAACAGCCAGGTCAGACCAGGACCTGATCATCATCGGCGGGGGGCCGGCCGGGCTGACCGCAGCCATTTATGCGGCACGTGCCAATGTCAACCCGCTGGTGCTGGTCGGCGAGGTTGCCGGCGGACAGGCGGCGACGACCCACGAGATTGAAAATTACCCCGGTTTTCCGGAGGGAATCGGTGGCTCAGCACTGGGCCAGCGGTTGCAGGCCCAGGCCGAGCGGTTCGGCGCTCGGGTACAACTTGATTTTGCTACCGAAGTGGATTTCAAGCGTTATCCCTTTATGGTCAAGACCCCGTTGCAAAGCTACACGGCCAGGGCCGTGATCATTTCCACCGGCTCGTCACCGCGCAAACTGGGCGTGCCGGGCGAAGAGCGGTTTCGCGCGCGCGGAGTGTCATATTGCGCCACATGTGACGGCTATTTTTTCAAGGACAAAGAGGTGATCGTCGTTGGCGGCGGCAACAGCGCACTGGATGAAAGCCTTTTCCTGACTCGCCTGGTGTCCAAAATCACCATCCTCCACCGTCGCGAGCAGCTACGCGCCGATCCGATTTTGCAACAACGCGCCCTGGAAAACCCCAAGATCGAATTCCGGTGGAACACGGTGGTGGAAGAGATTTTGGGCGACACCGAGGCCAGAGCGGTGCGGGTGCGCAACCTCAAAACCGACCAGGTTGAGACCATTGAAACCGGCGGGGTGTTCATTTACATCGGTCACACGCCGAACACCAGGCTTTTTGAAGAGCAGTTAGCGCTGGATCAGGCCGGCTATATCATCACCGACCGCCGTCAGCACACCAGCGTGCCCGGTGTTTTTGCGGCCGGTGACGTGCAAGACCCGATTTTCAGGCAGATTGCCACGGCCGTAGGCACAGGCTCGGCGGCTGCCATTGAAGCGGTTCATTTTTTGGATGAGCAAGCTGCTCATATCGTATAAACTTTTGAAGGAGAAACAACTTATGGCTGAAACAGTCAAGCATATTAACGACACCGAATTTGAAACCCAGGTGATCAATTCACCGTTACCGGTGGTGGTCGATTTTTGGGCTCCATGGTGTGGCCCTTGTCGGATGATCGCCCCGGTCATCGAAGAACTGGCCCAGGAATACAAGGGCAAGGTAGTTTTTGCCAAACTGAACACCGATGAGAATCCTATGGTGCCGAATCAATATGGTATTATGAGCATCCCCACATTGCTCTTTTTCAAAAACGGCAAACTCGTTGATCGCAGTGTGGGCCTCAAGACCAAGTCGGCGCTGAGCAAGCTGGTCAACGAAAAACTCCTCTCATAATGTTGAACAAAAAATTTTGGAGAGAAAACGGGCTGTTCATCGGAATCATCATCGGGCTGATCGTGGCCTTTTGGCTGTTGCGCACACGTGGCGACCGGTTTGCTGCCTCATCGGCATTTGATGCCGCGATTTCTGCCGGACGGCCAACCGTAGTCGAGTTTTTCAGCAACACCTGAAGCGCTTGCCTGGTGGCGAAACCCGTCGTTGACGGGATCGAACAAGACCTGGCCGGGCGTGCTCAGGTGTTGCGGCTGAATGTTGCCGATCCGGTTGGCCTGCAAATTGCCCAACGGTATGGCGTGCGCAGTCTGCCGACGTTGGTCATTTTGGACGGCAAGGGGCAGGTGTACAAGCAAATTGTGGGCGTTCCAGGTCGCCGCGAAGTGGTTGAATTGGTCCGCACTTTACCATAACTGCATGTTGATCGTCAGTCGGAACCATGGACACATCAAGATTGGTGCTGGAACATGGCAAATCCATGCCGGTCGTGGAGTGGTGGCTTGGGCCAGTAGAACGCAAGCTGCCACTCCCGAAAACCTGACCGGTTTTGTATTTTGAGGGAGATTGAGGTCTATGCCGATTTTCGAGTATGTATGCCGGGCTTGTGGCCGCAGATTTGAAAAGCTGGTTTTGTCGAGTTCAAGCGCTAAAAAGGTCAAATGTCCGGCGTGTGGAGCCGAAGAGGCTGAAAAAGTGATCTCGACGTTCAGCACGAGCAGCAGCACCGGCGGTTCAGGCGCCACGAGCTGTGGCCCAACCGGTGGTTGAGGGATTCGACGTGCTTAGGGCCGGTGGCCCTCATTCAGAAAATTCCTGCGTTCTTGCGAACGCATTCGCAAGAACGCAGGAATGAATTTCCTGAAAAGTTGCATACGACGAACAAGTCAAGATGGCCAGATTATCAGATATCTTGGCCCGATTTTCTTGACAAATATTCCATCAGTGTCCCGACAGGTGATTTAGAGCCTATCCGAAAACGTAGCCGACGCATCCCCATGTAGGTCAACGCATCTCTATGTAGCCGACGCATTCCTATGCCGACGCATTCCTATGCCGACGCATCCCTATGCGTCGGTACTTCGATTCAATGAACGCTCTTCCGAAAACCCTTCCGGGTAGCGCTGCCGCAGCTTTTCAATGTTGTCCCGTGCGATTTGTTCCAAAGGAATGCCCAGCTCATGGGCCATAACCGCCAGGTACCACAACACATCGCCCAATTCTTGGCTCAATCGCTCTTTGTTCAGCGGATGAGCGTGATAAAGCGCCTTTTTGATTTCCTCGGCCACTTCTCCCGATTCACCGGTCAGGCCCAAAGCAGTGTAGGTCAGCACGTGTTCGGCGTTTTCCCGGTGCCCTGCTGTGCGCAAAGCTAATCTTTGATATTCATTCATTTCCATACATATTGTCCGTTCTACTCTTGTGCTGCGACTTGGGCCTCGATATGCGCGCGATATTCGGCCATATCGATCAATGTGCCACCGTTCAACCGCGAGGTTTCGGCGGCAAAGGCCATCAGGTGACTCTCCAACGAATCGCGGGCGGTTGTGTGTAGGGCGGCGCGGTTGCCGTTGAGTGCGGCGACAAAAGCCGACATCACCCCATGGTCGCCGCCGCCGTGTCCGCCTGCTGCCTCAGGAATCGGTATCGTTGAGGGCTGTAGGGTGCGGAATGGGTACAAGACCAGTTCACCCTTGCCGTCGTGACCGCGCAGACTGGCCCGTGTGCCGTCGTAGCGCATCGTGCGGCAATTTTCGTGAGAAAAGGCGTGCATGGTAAACGTGACGGTCACCTCTCCTTCAAAACACATATTGATCGTCATATGATCGACCACGTCGTTGTCGCAGTGGTAAACGCAGCGTCCGTAAGGACCGTTTTTGAGTGCCTCCAGGCGCGCTTCATAGCGATAATCTTCGCTGATGACATTGACCGGCCAGCCGGTGTGATCGCGCAGATAAAAACGCGGGGCATAGTAGGGGCACTCATCCCAGTGCGGACAGCCATCGGTGCAGCGTTCGGGGGCATCAGGGGGGGCATTCTCGGCGCGAAAGTGGCTCAGTGTGCCCAAGGCCGAGAGTCTGATCACTCGCTTGCCGAGCAACCAAAAGAGAATATCCATATCATGGCAGCACTTGGTGAGGATCATCGGGGCCGTGCGGGTGCTGTTACCCCAGTTGCCGCGTACGAAACTGTGCGCCTGATGCCAAAAGGCCACGTTTTCGCGGTGATTAACGGTCATGACCTCGCCAACGGCGCCGGAATGCAGCGTTTCGTACAGAGTCATGTAAAAAGGGCTGTAGCGCATCACATGACAGATGCTCAACATACGTCCGGTTTGTTCGGCAGTGCGCACCAGGCGTACGCACTCGTGTGGTGTAGTGGCCATCGGCTTTTCCAGGAGCACGTCATAGCCGAGTTGCAGCGCGGCCAGCGTCGTTTCGACGTGCAAAGGATCCATCGTCGCATTGATCAGCCCTTGGGCCAGTTGCCCACGGGCAAACAGTTCATTGTGGTCGACAAAAACGCGGTCGGCGGGCAGATGGTGTGCCTGAGCAAAAGCCTCGCGTCGGAGTGGGTTCGGCTCGGCCACGGCGACCACGCGAATCTGATCCTGGTGCTCTAGAATCCATCGTCCGTAGCTATGATGTCCCCGTGAACCGGCTCCTAACACGACGACCTCAACAGGTTTCATGTCTCCTCCTTGTCGATGAAAAGTGGTTTGAACAGGCTATTTGTATCACCAAAAGAGACGATTGTCAAAGCTCTTACTAGGCTTTGGTGAATCTATGTCTGGTAGTGGAGTTGAGGCTTTAGCCGGACCTGGTAGACCGGCTGAAGCCTCAACTCTGCAAAACACCAAAGGCCGGTTTTTTGCGTTTTCAAGAGAACCGAGTATAATAAGCAATTACTATCAAATCCACGAGGGAAGGTAAAAACCATGGGAGAAGAGGAATTCGCCCAAGCGGGGTCGGCAGAGCCTGTTATTCACGAGTCCGTTGCCCCAGAATCGGGAGAGGAATGGCTGGAGACATTCGATTTCAAAGAGTTGCAGCGCGGTCAGGTTGTCGAAGGAATCATCGTTCACGTCAGCGAAAATGAGGTTTTAGTGGACATCGGTTCCAAATCGGAGGGTGTCATTTACGGGCGCGAACTGGAACGTCTGGGGCCCGAAGGGTTGGCCAAACTTCAGGTTGGCAAAAAGATCCTGGTTTATGTGTTGATGCCCGAAGATAAAAACGGTAATATCGCCTTGTCGATCTCCCGTGCACAGGCCGAGCGCGATTGGCGCAAGGCCGAAGAGCTTGAAAAGTCCGGCGCTATCTTTGAAGGCGAAGTGGCCGGCTATAACAAGGGTGGCCTGATCGTCCGCATGGGCCGAGTGCGTGGATTTGTGCCTGCCTCACAGATTGTTTCACAGGGAACCAATACCGATCCTGCCGGCCTGGTCGGCAAAAAGTTATGGCTCAAAGTCATTGAAATCGATCGCGCGCGTAACCGGCTCATCCTTTCGGAGCGTGCGGCCAGGCGCGAACAGCGCAAACAACAAAAAGACGACCTGCTTTCTGAACTCAAAGAGGGCGACATCCGCACCGGCGAAGTGATCAGCCTGTGCGACTTTGGGGCCTTTGTCGATTTAGGCGGTGCCGACGGATTGATTCACCTTTCGGAAATGTCATGGCGGCGGGTGAATCATCCCAGCGAAGTGCTGGCTGTTGGTGACAAGGTCAAGGTGTATGTTTTGAACATCGATCGCGAGCGCAAACGTATCGGCCTTAGCTTGAAACGTGCTCAAGAAGATCCGTGGACGGTCATCGCCCGTCAATATCAGAAAGGGCAATTGGTCGAAGGGACGATTACCAAGCTGGTCAAGTTCGGTGCATTTGCCCGCCTTGCCGACAGCGATGTGGAAGGGCTGATCCATATCTCTGAGCTGAGCAATGAGCATGTGAATCACCCCAAAGAAGTGGTCAAAGAAGGACAGGTGGTGACCCTGCGCGTCATTCACATCGACCCGGAGCGACATCGCATTGGGTTGAGCATGAAGCAAGTAAGCTCGCCCGAATATATCGAACAGGACTGGCAAGAAGAGATCGACGAGTTCGAAGATGACCTTTTGGAAGAAGATGTCTGCTCCCTGGAAGAGGATGAAGAGGACGAAATCGCCTGATCGGCAAGTTATCGTCCATTGCACCTGACAAATTCCAAGATCCCGGCACGTCTGAAAGGTCAGAACGAAATACCGTCACCCCAACATCAGGACCTACCAGAGGCAAACAATTTTTTGTTGTGGGCCGGCCACTGGTTTACCTCTGGAAGTCGAAGCTGTAGCCGGCTGAGGCCTCAACGCTCCAAGACGCCAGAGTTCAGGTGTGGGGATAAATTTTCAGACATCTTGTGTACACATACCATAATTGACCGACGGAGACCAGCCCATGCCACCGTTCACCGAACATGAGCTGGTCTCTTTTGTTTGCCCGGTGGCTATCGACCAGAGCCGGCAGGCTCAACATCGGCGCTTCTGAAAAGTTGCCGATTCTGGCCAGGCTACATCCGGTAGTGGAGTGGAGGTTTGGTCGTTTTTCACTTGAAATCACGCAAATGAGTGTGGTATAATGGGTGTAAGAAACCGCAGGCTTGTCCTGTCAAGAGAAGTGGCTGTTGTTTGAATCGGCAAGTGATTAAGGGATAGGGCGAGTTCAGGGATCGAAACAAAGGAAATGTATATGTCAGAAAAGTGGGACAAATTTACCAGTCGTGCACAACAGGCAATGGCGTTGGCCAAGGAAGAGGCTCAGCGCTTTTATCATACCTACATTGGGCCGGAACATCTGCTTTACGGGCTGGTCAAAGTCGAACAAGGGCAAGCCAGCAAGGTGTTACGCGCAATGGGGCTTAGTTCCCGTTTTGTCCAAATCCAGATCGAACAGCTCGTTGGCTATGGGCCGCGTACCCGGTATGGACAGGAACAAGGACATCTGGATCTCGACGATCAACTCAAGACCGTAATTGCGACAGCCGTTTCCAAGGCGCGGCAATTAGGGCATGCCTACGTAGATACCACGCATTTGCTGCTGGCGCTGGTAGAGCAAAATGATAGCCTGGCGTTGCGCATCTTGCGGCTGGCCAACATCTCACCGCAAACAATCCAGCGCGAGATTACCCAGCGGATGGAGCGCACTCCTTCCGAACCGGAGATGCCGGTGCAGCAAAAGAGCGGCAAAAAGGACTCGGTGCTTGAGCAACTGGCCATCGATCTGACGGCCAAGGCGCGGGCCAATCAACTGGACCCGGTGATCGGACGAGAAACCGAGATCGAGCGGGTAATTCAGATTTTGTGTCGTCGCACCAAAAACAATCCGGCATTGATCGGCGAGCCGGGCGTCGGCAAAACGGCAATTGTCGAAGGAATAGCCCAACGCATCGCGGCGCAAAACATCCCTTACCCATTGCGCAACAAAAAGCTCTGGCAACTCGATGTCGGCTCGTTGGTAGCCGGCACAATGTACCGGGGTCAGTTTGAAGAGCGACTGAAAAAGGTTATCGACGAACTTAAAAATTCAAACAGCATCCTCTTTATCGACGAAGTGCATATGCTCGTTGGTGCAGGAGCCGCAGGCAGTTCGGTTGACGCAGCCAACATTCTCAAACCGGCCCTTTCGCGTGGCGAATTGCAATGTATCGGCGCGACGACATTGGAAGAATATCGTAAATATATCGAAAGTGATGCCGCACTGGAACGTCGTTTTCAGCCGATTACCGTTGATGAGCCATCGATCGACGAGTCGATTGCCATTTTGCGCGGCATTCGTCCGCGTTATGAGGCCCATCATAACTTGCATATCACCGACGAGGCCATCGACGCGGCGGTGCATCTGGCTTCACGATACATCACCCAGCGTTATCTGCCCGACAAAGCGATCGACCTGATCGACGAGAGCGCCGCGCGGGTGCGTATGTACAAGTCACCGCTTCACAATTCGCTGCAAGAAATTCAAGCCGAGCTGCAGCGGGTGCGCCTGGCACGGGATGAAGCGGTTGCCGCACAGCTCTACAGCCGTGTTGAGCAACTCAAGGCACGCGAACAGGAGCTGCTGCAATATTTGGAACGGCTGCAATACGAATGGAGCAATGACGACTCGCTGGAAGTGCAGGAAGAAGACATTGCCGAACTGGTTTCAATGTGGACCGGCATTCCGCTGACCAACCTGCGTGAAAGCGAATCGAAACGGCTGCTCAACATGGAAAACGAGTTGCACAAGCGCGTTGTCGGCCAAGATGAGGCCATCGAAGCCATCGCGCGGGCTGTCCGTCGCTCACGCTCCGGACTCAAAGACCCCAACCGACCTATCGGCTCTTTTATTTTCGTCGGGCCGACCGGCGTGGGCAAGACCGAGCTGGCCAAAGCGTTGGCCCAATTCATGTTTGGCAAAGATGATGCCCTCTTGCAGCTGGACATGTCCGAGTTTATGGAGCGTCACACTGTTGCCCGGTTGGTCGGCGCACCGCCGGGGTATGTGGGCTATGAAGACGCCGGACAACTGACCGAATCGGTGCGGCGGCGTCCGTATCAGGTGATCTGCTTTGACGAGATCGACAAAGCCCATCCCGAAACTTTTGGCATGTTGTTGCAAATTCTTGAAGAGGGACAGCTCTCCGACGCGCGCGGACGCAAGGTCGATTTTCGCAACACCATCATCATTATGACCTCCAACATCGGCACGGAAGCGTTGAGCAAAGGGCCGTTGGGCATTCCGGGCACACACAAAAAGGAAGAATACGAGGAAAAGGGCTACGAAGCCGAACTCAAACGCCTTTTCCGGCCCGAATTTTTGAACCGTGTTGACCAAATTGTCGTTTTTCACACCCTCACCCCAGAACAGATCGAACAGATTGTTGACCTGGAGTTGAACAAAATCAACGAGCGATTGCGTGAACAAGACATTCGCCTGGAGGCCACACCAGAAGCCAGACATCTGCTGGCCGAACGGGGCTATAGTGAGGAATTTGGCGCCCGCAACCTACGGCGAACGGTTCAGCAGACCATCGAAGATGCCCTGTCGGAAGGCATTTTGGCCTCACGCTTTATGCCCGGCGACGTGGTGCTCGTCGAAGTTCAAGATGATCAGGTCGTTCTGAGAGTCAAAAACGAAACCAAAGAACCTCCACTGTGGGAAGCCGTTCCCCATGCCGAAATCTAACCTCAAAACCAGGTTCATCTGTCAAAATTGTGGCAGCGTCCAGACCAAATGGGCCGGACGCTGCCCTGATTGTGGCGAGTGGAACACGCTGGTCGAAACCATCGTCGAAGAAACGCGCACTCTGGCGGCCACAACCACCGCCCCGGTGACCACCGGCACACCACGCCGTTTGAATGACATTCATGCCGACGAATTGGAGCGCATTGCAGTACCCTTGGGCGAGTTTTCGCGCGTACTGGGTGGCGGCATCGTCCCCGGTTCGATGGTGTTGATCGGCGGCGATCCGGGGATCGGCAAATCAACGCTGTTGCTCCAGGTGAGCGCTTTGCTGGCCCAACGTGAAGGCCGTGTACTTTATGTTTCCGGCGAAGAATCGGCCCAGCAGATCAAAATGCGTGCCCGCCGCCTCGACCTGTCTCCGGATAACCTCTACCTGCTCACCGAAACCAACTTGCATGCGATCATTGAACAAATCCGCCAGCTTGGGCCGACTGCCGTGGTCATCGACTCGATCCAGACCGTTTACCTGGACGAGTTAACCTCGGCTGCAGGCAGCATCAGCCAGGTGCGCGAGTGTGCTTCGGCCCTGACACGGATGGCCAAAGAGCAAAACATCCCCGTGTTTCTGGTCGGACATGTGACCAAGGCCGGGGCGATTGCCGGCCCGCGCGTGTTGGAGCATATTGTCGACACCGTGCTCTACCTGGAAGGGGATCGTTTTCATGCCTATCGCCTGCTGCGCAGCGTCAAAAACCGCTTCGGGCCGACCTCGGAAGTGGGCGTGTTCGAGATGAAAAATGAAGGACTGATCGAGGTCACCAACCCGTCGGCGGCATTTCTCGAAGAGCGGTTGCCCAATGCCTCCGGGTCGGCCATCGCGGTGACGATGGAAGGCACGCGACCGATCCTGGTTGAGGTGCAGGCATTGGCCAGCACCACCGCCTTTGGCCTGCCCCGACGCACGGCCAACGGCAACGATCTCAACCGTCTCTTACTGCTGGTCGCCGTGCTGTCCAAGCGCGTGGGGCTGCGCCTTTCCGATCAAGATGTGTTTGTCAACGTCGTCGGCGGACTCAAGGTCAGCGAGCCGGCTTCCGATCTGGCCGTAGCCGCCGCCATCGCTTCCAGCTTTCGCAACAAGCCCGTTTCTGCCGACCTGGTTTTGGTCGGCGAAGTCGGACTGTCGGGTGAATTGCGCAGCGTAGGGCAGATCGAGGCGCGGCTCAGAGAAGCGTCCAAATTGGGGTTCAAACGTTGCGTCATCCCCCGTTCACTGGCCCGCACCGTGATCGACAAACTGGCCGACGACAACGCTTCTTTCGAGGTTTTAGGGGCGCGTTCATTGGATGAAGCGATCGATATGGCCCTGATCTAGAAATCGACCGGCCGGGTAGCCAGACAAACGTCCGGACCTGTTTTCTGTGGCGAACATTTTCTTGGGCCTATCCGAAAAATGTAACCAACACATCCCGATGTTAAGAGCCTATCCGAAAAACCGTACGAGCGGCATCCTGATGCCGCTTATACCGACGCATAGGGATGCGTCGGCTGCGTTTTTCGGATAGGGCCTAAGCGGCATAGGGGTGCTGCTTGGACGGTTTTTTGGAGAGGCTCTTAAGTCGAGACAAAATGCGTGCTTTGACCTATAACCGTAAACTCGAACTCGATGCTGTGCACCCCGATCCCCAACCGGCTTCCGGCGAGGCCGTGATCCGCGTTCTGCTGGCCGGCATTTGCAACACCGATCTGGAAATTATGCGCGGATATGCCAGTTTTACCGGTGTGCTCGGCCACGAATTTGTGGGCCTCGTTCAAGATGCGCCCGACCCGACATGGATCGGGCAGCGGGTGGTGGGAGAAATCAACTGCCCATGTGGTCAATGTCCCACATGTCGCCGTGGTGACGGCATTCACTGCCCGACGCGCACCACGCTCGGCATCCACGGACGAGACGGCGTTTTCGCCGATTTATGTTCATTGCCGCCGGAAAATCTGCACCGCGTGCCGACCGAATTGAGCGACGAACAAGCGGTATTTGTCGAGCCGCTGGCGGCGGCATTGGAAATCACCGAGCGCATTCACATTCGCCCAACCGAGCGGGTGATCGTGATCGGCGACGGCAAGCTGGGCCTGTTGGTGGCCCAGGTGCTCAGACTGAGCGGCTGCGAGCTGGTGGTGATCGGGCGTCACGATGAAAAATTGGCGATATTGAGGAAACTTGAGATTCAAACCCTGTCGGAAACCGACGTGCGTGCCGATCTCGTTGCCGATGTGGTCGTCGATTGCACCGGACATCCAGATGGCCTGACGCTGGCCCGACGGCTGGTGCGTCCGCGTGGCAGGCTGGTGCTCAAGAGCACCTTTTATGGCGATAATCGGGTCAACCTTTCGTCGCTGGTGGTCGATGAGGTCTCCCTGCTTGGATCGCGTTGCGGGCCGTTTGCACCGGCATTGCGACTGCTGGCCCAAAAGTTGATCGATGTCGAGCCGCTGATCGATTCGATCTATTCCCTTGACGACGGCCTCGCGGCTATGGCCCGCGCGGCGACCAAAGGCGCGCTCAAGGTGTTGATCCGGCCTTGAGATGACAGGATAAATCCTGTCTTACTTGATGCACGGACAGGATAAATCCTGTCTTACTTGACGCACGGACAGGATAAATCCTGTCTCACTTGATGCACGGACAGGATAAATCCTGTCTTACTTGATGCACGGACAGGATAAATCCTGTCTTACTTGACGCACGGACAGGATAAATCCTGTCTTACTTGATGCACGGACAGGATAAATCCTGTCTTACTTGACGCACGGACAGGATAAATCCTGTCTTACTTGACGCACGGACAGGATAAATCCTGTCTTACTTGACGCACGGACAGGATAAATCCTGTCTCACTTGATGCACGGACAGGATAAATCCTGTCTTACTTGATGCACGGACAGGATAAATCCTGTCTTGCTTGACGCACGGACAGGATAAATCCTGTCTTGCTT
>Ga0209101_1002047_pt1 | contig 13889 bp, 9 predicted proteins | sample ConPoolayeCmetaG_FD_185481 | JGI IMG/M metagenome (GOLD analysis project Ga0209101, IMG submission 185481) | Hot spring microbial mat communities from California, USA to study Microbial Dark Matter (Phase II) - Cone Pool mat layer C metaG... ... | reverse complement strand
CCCAGGAACCATCCCCTGTGCCCCCCACCAGCCCTCCGCCAACGGCGACCAGACCGCAAGTCCCACCGCCGACCATCGGCTATTTTCGCGCCGGGCAGACGACCATCGAGCAGGGCCAATGCACCCGCCTGCAATGGGGCGAGATCACAGGCGCTACCAGCATCACCCTCAGCGGGGTGGGCCGGGTGAACCCGTCCGGCCAGCTCGACATCTGTCTGGACACCAGCAAGAGCTACACCCTGCGGGCGTCAGGCCGGGGAGGGGTGGTGGAAAAGAGGGTCGAAATTGTGGTGCAACCCCCGCTCGGCCCGGTCGTCGAGTATTTTCGCGTTGTGCCCAGCCTCATTGCCCCTGGCGATTGCGCTCAACTGGAATGGGGTAAGGTGGACAACGCCACAGCAGCGGACATCCAGCCAGAGATCGGCGGAGTGGCCACCCCCGGTTCGCAAAAGGTCTGCCCTTCCAGCACGACCACTTACCTGCTGACCGCCGAAGGCCCGGCGGGCAGGACCACAGTCCAGGCGACCCTCGTCGTTGCCACCGGCACGGGGCAGAAACCGGTGATCGCTTTCTTTACCGCCAACCCGGCCAGCATCCAGGCCGGCGAGTGCACGACCCTGAGCTGGGGCAAGGTGGACTATGCCAGCGAGGTGACCATTGACCACAACATCGGCGGGGTGGCTACCCCCGGCTCCAAAGAGGTCTGTCTGGGGACGACGACCACCTACCTGATGACCGCCATCGGTCCCGGCGGCGTGGCCGAGTACAGGCTGACGGTTCATGTCTCGCCAGGGCAGCCGGCGAACCTGCCCGATCTGGTGATCGAATCTATCCTGTTTGAGCCGAATCCCTGCTATCGGGGACAGGCGTGCAAGGTGCGCATCAAAATCCGGAACGATGGGCCGGTGGATGCCGGACACTTTTTGCTGCACTGGGCGCCCAGGGGGGAAGAGGTGATCCCGGTCGAGTGGGACATAGACAGCCTGGCTGCCGGTCGAGAAAAGATGCTCAGCTACACCTGGTTTCCAGACCGGGCCGAAACCGACTGGCAGACGGTCGCCACGATTGATGTCCACGATGAGGTGGAGGAGATCGAGGAAGGAGCAGCCAACAGGTTGGAGCAGGTCATCACCGTGCTGAAGCGGAGCGGCTGAAAAGGAAATCTCACCCCATCCCCCAACCCCCCTTCCGGGGCCAGGGGGTAGGGGCATATGCGTCAAGTTAAGCGACTCAAGTCGCACCTCAGGGGCCTGCGGCCAGGCGTCCACCGGCGTGGACGCCTCCGTCCGCGCAGGCGGACGGCCGGGTAGCCGAAGGCAATGCCTTCGGCTACCCGGTGCGATTTCCAATCGCCCCCGCCTTAAGGGGGGCAGGGGTGAGGTCGAATCGAACAGGATCGAGATCGATACCTGGCCAGGCCGATTTCCAATCGGCGCAGAAAGGGAGGCAGATGGACGAGATCTGGTCTGACACACCGTCCGGCGGGGATTTCCCCTGCCCCAGCAATCAGGAGGGGCAAACGGCCCGGCAGGCCCGCCAGCCGATCAGCGGCACCTATGTCGGCCAGCACGGCTCCCGGCGGCTGGAGCTGCGCATTGACCTGCGGGAGCCAGACCCGCCAGGCCCCTACTCACCGCTCAACCTGATCAGCGGCGACCTGTTCCAGGAGGTCGGCGGCGAGTGGGAGTATCGCAGCTCCTTCCTGGTCGAGCATCCTTATGTCCATTGGGGAACCGACCGGGTCATCATCACCGGCACGATGAGCAGTCTTCGCCACCTGGAGCCTGCTCCGGCAGGCCACGAGACGGCCTCGCGGCAGGTGCTGCGGATTACGATCCCGGTGTACACCCCCCAGGAACCGCCCGCACCGGCCATGGTGGAGATTTTGCACTGGGGCACCTATCGCTCCACCTTCCTGTGCGACCGGGTCTCGGCCTTTTTCCGCACCATTGAGCTGGAGATTGACCGCATTACCGGCACAGAGCTGCCCCGCCCGTTCAACACCCAGGCTGTGGCGACGCGCCCCGCCGACCTGCCGGCCTTCGACCTGGACATCGTTCGGGCCTATCAGCGGGCAGGTGTGGACCTGCACCTTCTTTCGGACGAAGAGGTGTTTGCGCCGGCCGAGGCCGGAAGTGACCTCACCTGGACCGAGGATGAGCTGCACAACGCCATGCAGCATCACTTTTCCCTGTGGCGTGATGAACCGCAGTGGAAACTCTATCTGCTGATCGCCACCCACTTCTGCCTCTACCCCCAATCGCTGGTCACCGGCATCATGTACGACAGCCAGTCCCGCGATCCGGATGACCCTTATCCCCGTCAGGGTGCAGCGGTTTTTTACTCGACCATGAAGCTGGCCGAGGTGTGGGGGAACCTGCCCTCGGCCGAGTTCGACCGCAACTTTTTGCGCACCTGCGTCCACGAGCTGGGCCATGCCCTGAACCTGCTCCACTCGTTTGACAAAGACCGGCCTGCTTCCCTGTCGTGGATGAACTACCCATGGCGCTATCCATATGGCTACAACCTGCCGCCCGGCTGGGATGGCACCCAACAGTTCTGGCGGAACTGCCGCTTCGAGTTTGACCTGGAGGAGCTTCGTCACCTGCGCCACCATGCCCTGCTGGAGGTTATCCCCGGCGGGGCGGCCTTTGGCGCATTGGGCCACGATCTGCCCGCCCCTGTGCCTGCCTCTCTTCAACAACTGGCGCAGGCCCCCCTGGCCCTCTATGTCCGCACCCGGCCGGAACGGTATCTGTTCCAGTTTGCCGAACCGGTGACGGTCGAGCTGAAGCTCAAGAATCAGGGCCAGAGGCCGGTGATCGTGCCCAACATGCTCAACCCTGAGTGCGGGTTGTTGCAACTCTACATCCGCGACCCCAGAGGGCAGGTGCGCCTGTACCGGCCCCTCTTCAAGCTGTGTGGCCAGGGGCAGACGACCGAACTGCCGGCCGGCGAGAAGCTGTATGCCAGCGTGTTCCTGGCCTATGGAGCAGATGGCTTTTACTTTCAGGAACCGGGGGAATACCAGATCTGGGCGGTGTATGGCGCAGGGGGAGTGCGCCTGCGCTCCAACGCCCTGCGCATCCGCGTTGCCTTCCCGCAGACAGCAGGGGAGGAGGAGATGGCGTTGTGGACCTTTGGGCCGGATCAGGGCCATGTGCTCTATATGCAGGGCGCACCCCACCTGGATGAGGGCAACGAGCAACTCCGCGAGGTGGCGGAGCGCTTTCCCGACACCAACCTGGCCCGCTACATCCACCTTTGCTTCGGCTACAGCCAGGCCCACCAGTTCAAAGACCTGGTGGCCGGACGGGTCCGGCCGGCACAGCCGGAAGCGGCCATCCAGGAACTGGAGCAGGCCGTCTCTTTCCCGCCCAAGGCCAAACAGTCGGCGTTGGATAACATCACCCACGGCGGGGCGGTGGACCTGCTGTACGAGCTTTACCGTCAGGCGGACCAGCCGATGCGGGCCAGGTCGCTGCTGACCGAGACCGTCCGTTACTTCAAACGGTTGGAGGTCAGGCCGGAAGTGATTGCCGAACTGCGGGACCGGGCGAAGGCGATTGAAGTTGGAGAGAGTCGGTAGAAGCAATCCTGGCGAGCGCCCTGGAGGGGAGATGGGTATGGAGGAGAGTCCGCTCAAAATCGAGTTGAGTTCTGGCAAAGGACCCCGGCAATCGGTGGACGAGCCGCTGGAGCTATCGGTGCGGATCACCAATGTCTCGGACAGGCCGGTGTGGGTGGTGGGGGTGCTGCCCGGCTCCGAGGGGCTGCGCTATCCCCAGTACCGGGCCGAGATCGAGGGGCCGTCGGGACCGGTCGAACTGCGCCTGCCTGAGGGGCTGGACTATGCCCGTGGCCTGCAACCGGACGATTTTGTGCGCCTGGCCCCCGGTGAAAGCTTTGATCCGCAGCGAGGCAAGGGGTTCATCCCCATCCAGCAACTGGCCTGGTTCAAAGCCCCCGAACCGGGCCGTTACCGGCTGCGCCTGCGTTTCGATGCCACAGCCGAGGATCCTCGCCGCTGGCTGGGACAGACCGTTGTCCGTGACCGGGGCAGGGTGGAAGCGTTGCTCAAACAGGTGCCCAAGATCGCGGTGCAGTCCAACACGCTGGAGATCGAATTTCTTGACAAGGGGACCGGGGCGTTGCTTCCGCGTTCTGGAGCGGTTGGGGCTGACGAGGAGACGAGAGGAAGGGGCGACTGAAGGCCCGACCGTCGGCCACAGGCCCACAAGGATGACAGAAGCGGCGCACGGGCGTGCGCCGCTTCTGTCTGACCTGGGGTTATGGCCTGGGCGTCCCCGGCCCGCATTCTCCCCGGTAGAAAGCCCATTCCTCGCACTCGGTGCCGTCGGGGAAGAGGCAATAGCCGGTCTGGCTGCCATCGGCTGCGGTGCGGATCTCCAGCTTGTAGCCCTGATCCTGACAGAATTTGGATGCCGGGTTGGGCAGGCCGGTCGCCGACTCGGCCGGGCCGGCAATAAAGTAGGTCACCTGGACCTGATAGGCAACTTCCAGTTCGCCAGGGGTGATCGTCCCTGAACCACCGGCAGCGGCACGCTCCATCGCCACCGGGACCACATATGTCCCTCCACTGACGACTTCGCTGACCGACATGACCGGCCCCAACCTGACGCCGCTCAACTCTGCCAGGGCTTCGGCGCGGGCCCTGGCATCGGCGATCGCTTCGGCGCGGGCCTGAGCCTGGGCCGGCCTGGAGTCTTCGATGCTAAAGTTCACGCCCCAGATATTATTGGCGCCCGCCTCGATCACGGCATCCAACAGATCGCCTATCTTTTCGAGATCGCGGGCGGTCACCTGGACCATGTTCGACACCCGGTATTGGGGCTTGACCTTTTCGCCTCCCGACACCGACTCGGGATACTGCTCAAAGTAGAGGCTATAGTTCATCGTCTGGATGTCCTTGTCGGCGACACCGGCTGCCTTCAGCGCAGCCAGGATGGCCTCCATCTGCGTTTCGTTCTCCTGAACCGCCCCGGTGACGGTCTCGGCCCGCGTCTCCACGCCGATGCTGATCCTGGCGATATCCGGCCGGACGTGGGCTGTCCCCTGGCCGACGACGACGATGGTCTGATGGGGGCTGTACTCCGTCGCTATCGCCTCCGGAGTGGTCTGGGCCAGAGCCGGGTTTGTCGGCCGGTCGTAGAGCCAGATGCCGGCCAGCCCCACCATGGCCAACAGGGCCAGGAGTGCAACGATCCCTATCACTCGTTTCAACATTTTTTCCTCCTCTTTGGCTCCTTAGCAGGTAGTAGATTTGCGTGGGATGCCACACACGATGGATAGACGCTCCATGAGAGGGAAAGGTTCCAGAGGAAAAAAATCAGGCCCTCCCGCAGGCTGCCAGGCCAGTTTCCAGGCCTGCGGGAGGGTGACGGTTTTCCTTCGTGTTCCTTTGTGGCCTTTGTGGTGAGCTTTTCAGCCTGGCTCTGAGTGGTTTTCAAAGGCCTCGGCAGACAGGAGTCCTGAGGCAACCCTGGTCACCGCCCCAGCCAGCGAAACGGCCATCTCGTCAGAAACCAGGACATCTATCACACCGCCAGGCATGTGGACCGCGACCTGTGGGTCGCACAGCCCCAACCGGCAGGCCACCGCGGCTGCGGCGCAACTGCTGCTGCCTGAGGCCAGCGTATATCCCACCCCCCGCTCCCAGATTTCGATCCGGATATGGGTTCGGTCCAATACCTGCATAAACTGGACGTTGGTCCGGTTGGGGAAGCGTGCTTCTTTTTCGATCAGCGGCCCCCAGCGACGGGCCAGGTCGGGCGATACCTCATCGCACAACACGACGCAATGGGGATTGCCGACCGTGGCGGCGCAATAGTGGAACCTTTGCCCTTCCAGACTCAGCGTCTCGTTCAACACCTGGCGCGGCGGTCCGGCAACCGGGATGCGGCGGCTGTCAAAGCTGACGGTGCCCATTTCCACCATGACCCGCCGCCCGTCCGGCTCGACGCGGGCCGTGACCGGACCGCCCGGCGTGGCGACGGTGAACGGTTCCTCGCCCACCAGCCCTCGATCCCAGAGATAACGGGCAAAGATGCGCAGGCCGTTGCCGCTTTTTTCAAACTCGCTGCCGTCGGGATTGAACAGCCGCAACCGAAAATCGCAGGTCGGATCGTCGAACGGGCCGAGCAGCAGGCCATCGGCGCCAACGCCGTAGTGACGGTCACAGAGGCGGCGAATCTGAGCCGGGGATAGCTCGCCGGCGAGAGCAGCGGGGTCAACCACCAGGTAATCGTTGCCCAGGGCCTGGTATTTCGCATAGGGGATGTGGCCCGGCCTGTCATCCCGACCGGGACCCGGCCATCGCTCCCGGCGCAGCAGGTCCTCAAGCGTCTCGCGGGCCTGGATCAGCCGCACGGCCCCTTCTTCCAGCCACAGCACCGCGGGGCGGCGTGCACCGTTGTAGTTGCTGGCCATGCTGAGCTGATAGGCTCCGCTGACCGGGAGGGCGAGGAGTTCGCCGGGTTGCATATCGGGCAGAGGCAGACCTTCGATCAGCAGGTCGCCGCTCTCACAATAGGGGCCGGCCAGCCAGGCCGGGCCGGCCGCCGGTCTGTCTGGCTCGTACACCGGCAGCGCCGAGTAGCGGGCGCCATACAGCGCCGGGCGGGGGTTATCGGCCAGGCCGCCATCCAACAGCAGCCAGCGGCGCCGGGCGGAGCGTTTCACGGCGCCAACCCGGTAGAGGGCCACCCCCGCCCGGGCAACCAGGCTGCGCCCCGGTTCCAGTTGCAGCCGGGGCAGGGACAGGCCTCGCTGCCGGCAGCCAGCCATGATCGTCTCGGCCACGCAGCGCACATACTCGCCGATCGGCGGGTGGGGGAGCTCCTCCTCATGGTAAGCCACACCCCAGCCACCGCCGGGCGAGAGGGTCCACGCCCCGTTCAGGCCGATGGCGGCTGCCAGGTCCAGGGTCCGGTTCAGGGCCTGAACGATGGGGGTCGGATCACGGAACTGGGAACCCAGATGAAAGTGCAGGCCGGTGAGCGGCAGGTCATGCTCCCGGCAAAGGCGGGCGGCCAGCAGCACCTCCTCCTCCTCCATGCCGAACTTGCTTTCCTGCTGGCCGGTCTGGATATGGGTGTGGGTGTCCACCGTCACGCCAGGCCGGAAGCGCAACCACAGGTCGGGGAAAGGGCGCTGTCCTGATAGTCTCAAGGCCCTCAGCCGTTCCAGCTCGATCAGGTTGTCAACGACGAGGGTGCCGGCCTGTCCCACAGCCGCTGCCAGGTCGGCCTGGCTCTTGTTGACCCCGTGGACGAGGATCTGCGGCCGGGGCACGCCGGCCGCCCGGGCCATGCCGATTTCGCCCAGGCCGGTGCAGTCAATCCACAGGCCGACCTGCGCCGCCCACCGGGCTACCGCCGTGCAGAGAAAAGCCTTGCCGGCGTAGGTCAGACCCGCCTGCCCGGCGTAAGCGGCTGTCAAAGCGGCGCGGTAGGCCGCGACCGCCGTGTCCAGGGTGGTCCGGTCATAGAGGTAGAGTGGGGTGCCGTATCTGTCCGCCAAGCCCGCCAGATCGACGCCGGCAATGGCCAGGACCTGACCGGCCGGCGTCTCTACGACCGTGGTGGTGTCTGGAAACAGCTCCCGGCGCCGTAGCCAGTTCGCCGACATTGCTCCTCCCGTATTCCCTGCACCTGTTTGTTGGCCGCGTCCCAGATACACCGCAGAAACGAGGAGAACAACTGTGCCCTTTGTGTCCTTTGTGGTCTCCAGACCGGTTCTTACAGCCTGTCAAACCACATCAACACCCCCATCCCCACGAACAGCACAGCCGCAATTTTGCGCAGGATCGCTTCGGGGATGAAGCGGGTGAGCAGCTCACCCCCCAGCACGCCGATCGCCGTCACAGCCGCCAGGGCCAGCGTCGCGCCGACGAAAATCCAGAGCGGCATTTTGTGCCTGGCTGTCATGCTGATAACGGCCAGTTGTGTCTTGTCCCCCAGCTCGGCGACGAAGAGCAGGGCAAAAGTGCTGAATAGAATCTTCCATCCTTCTGACATCGAATCTCCTGATTCCGCGCGTCCGCAGTTTTGTTGTCCCCTGGACAGACCTTCAGCGCACCCACCAGCGTAACTGATAGCGGGCCGGATAGATGTGAGCCAGCCGCTCGCCGGAGAACGGCTCGCCGTGGCCGACATAGACAGTGCGGGGTCGGAGCGCCCGCACCCGCTCGTAACTCCGCTGCCATGCTGCCCGGTCCCACAGATAGATCGGCTGGCTGGGCACGGTAAAATTGACGAACAGATCGCCGACGAACAGGTCCCCCTCGGCGGTGATCAGCCCCAGCGAGCCGGGCGAGTGGCCGGGCAACAGCACCGTCCGGGCCTCCACGCCGTAGGGCGACAGGTCCGCGCCATCATCAAGCAACAGGTCGGCTGTCAACGGTCTGAAATGGATCAGGGGTGACAGCAGCAGGTAGAACCAGCGGATCACGCTGCCGCGCAGGGTCTGAGCCGGGGGCAGGGCATGGCGTCGCTTCTGGCTGAATTCCGGTTCACCGGGGAAGGCAGCGATCGGCGCGCCACACCAGCTCCGGAGCAGAGATGAGTGGCCCCTGGCCTCCACTGCCGCACCGTAATGGTCCAGGTGACCATGGGTGACCAGGATCAGCCGCACCTCCTCCGGCCGCAGGCCGGCCCCGGTCACGCCGGAAATCACCTTCCCTGCGCCGCCGGGCGGGCCAGGGTCAATCAGCACTGCCCCGGCATGGCCCTGCAACAGGTAGCAGTTGGTCTCGCCGACCCCGATCCGCACGATAGACATCGTCCCTCCGAGACAAGCGCCGCCATTGTACCACAGGTCCAGGGCGGCGCAAAAATTGAACGCAGCAAACGGCCCACTGCCCTCCCCTGTTGGCAGTGGGCCGCCGTGCAGGCTGCCTGTACCCCCGCCATGTCAACAGGCTGAAGCCGCCGCTCCGGCACCTTCTTTGACAGGAGTTGCGCAACTGCACAACTCCTGTTATCTGAAAGGCATTGGGATTAACACCCCTCTAACACTTTTATAATGCCCCTCTAACATTCCTGTGGTATGATAAACGCAGGGTGGAGAGTCAGGAGTGTGATGGTCGCTCGCAGGGGAGGAAGGTCTGCCTTCTGGCAGGGAAGGGCCTCCTCCTGGAGCAAACAGATTGAGGGGGAGGTGGCAGATGAAGAGTTCGGTGCGATTGGTCAAGATATTCGGCATCCCGATCGGGATCAACTATACCTGGTTCATCGTCTTTGCCCTGGTGACGCTGTCGCTGGCGACAGCCTATTTTCCCGGCCGCTATCCAGGCTGGGGACCGGCCGGCTACTGGAGTGTGGGGCTGCTGACCAGCCTGCTCTTTTTCGGCTCGGTGCTGTTCCACGAACTGGCCCACAGCGTCGTCGCCCTGGCCTGGGGCATCCCGGTGCGCAGCATCACGCTGTTCATCTTTGGCGGCGTGGCCAGCATTGACCGCGAGCCGGAGCGACCGCTGGCCGAGTTTCTCATTGCCCTCGCCGGCCCTCTGGCCAGTCTGGCGCTGGCCCTGGGGTTTGGCCTGTTGTGGCTGGTAGGGCAGTTGGCCGGCCTGGAGCCGCTGGCTGCTCTGGGGCTGTATCTGGGTGGCATCAACCTGAGCCTGGCCCTGTTCAACATGCTGCCCGGCTTTCCGCTGGATGGTGGGCGGGTATTCCGCTCGGTGGTGTGGGCCTTGACCGGCAACATGGCGCGGGCCACCCGTTGGGCGGCAGCCACCGGCCGGGCTGTGGCGCTGCTGATGATCGTCGGGGGTGGGATGTTGTTCCTGACCGGCAACTGGTCCAGCGGCCTGTGGCTGGCTTTCATCGGCTGGTTCCTGGATAACGCCGCCAGCCAGAGCGCCATGCAGGCCTGGGTGCGCCAGGCGTTGGAGGGGTACACCGCCGGCGATTTTGCCACGGTCGGTTGCCAGGCGGTGGACAGCAATATGCCGCTTGACTGGGTGGTGCGCGACTATGTGCTGCCCCAGGGCCAGAGCTGCTTCCTGGTAACCGACGGCATCCAGACCAGAGGAGTGGCCACCCTGAGCCAGATCCAGCAGGTGCCGCGCCAGCGGTGGGGGTGGACACCTATCCGCCAGATCATGACCCCGCTGAACCTCCTCAGACCGGTGCCGGCCAGCGAAGCCGCCTACCGGGTGTTGGAGCGAATGATGGCCGAGGGGCAGAGCCTGTTGCTGGTGATGGATGGCAGCCGTCCGTTGGGCCTGGTAGGCCAGGACAGCCTGCTGCGCTTTGCCCAAAGGCGTGCCTCGCTGGGGGTGTAAACAGCCAAAACCGGGGCGGACAATTCGGTCCGCCCCGGCGATCGTTTGGCCGGTGTTAAGGATAGATCCGACCCAGCAGCCGGGGGAAGGGGATCGTCTCGCGGATGTGGCTCAGGCCACAGATCCACATCACCGTCCGCTCCAGCCCCAGGCCAAAGCCGCTGTGCGGCACTGAACCAAACCGCCTCAAGTCCAGGTACCACTCATACGCTTCGCGGGGCAGGCCGTGGCGGGCGATCTGCGCCTCCAGGAAGGCCAGGTCGTCGGAGCGCTCCCCCCCGCCGATGATCTCACCATACCCCTCCGGGGCCAGCAGGTCCGACGAACGGCAGGTCTCCGGCCGGTCCGGCTCCTGGGCCATGTAGAAAGCTTTGGCCGCGGTGGGATAGTGATGGACAAAGACCGGTCGGTCGAACTGCGCGGCCACGTAGGTTTCGTGCGGCGCCCCAAAGTCATCCCCCCAGACGATGGGCGGCACCGGTTCGTCGTTGGGCGGGATGAGCACCCCCGCCTCGGCCGCCCGGTTGATCATCGCCACCGCCTCGTCATAGTGGAGACGGGGAAAGGGCGGCTCGATCCTCTCCAGTCGGCTCAGGTCACGGCCCAGCAGCTCCAGTTCCCTGCGCCGCTCCCGTAGCGTCGTCTGCACGATATAGCTGACGAACTGCTCCTGGATCTCCATATTTTCCCACATATCCACATAGGCTGCTTCCGGCTCCACCATCCAGAATTCCTGGATATGCCGCCGTGTTTTGCTCTTTTCGGCGCGGAAGGTCGGCCCGAAGCAGTAGACGCGGCCAAAGGCCATGATGTTGGCCTCGTTGTAGAGTTGACCACTTTGGGTCAGATAGGCCGGCGTACCATGGTAGTCGGTCTGGAAGAGGGTCGTCGTCCCCTCGCAGGCGGCCGGCGTCAGAATGGGGGTGTCCATCAGGATAAAGCCATGGCTGTCCAGCCAGTCGCGAATGGCCTTGACGATTGTGGCCCGCACGCGCAGCACCGCCCATTGCCGCGAGGAGCGGATCCACAGGTGGCGGTTCTGCATCAGGAAATCCACCCCATGCTCTTTAGGGGCGATGGGATACTCGTCGGTCACCAGTTGCACCACCTGCAGGTCGCGGACATCCATCTCCAGGCCGCCGGGGATGCCGGGAGCCCGTTCGTCGGCGCGGATCGTGCCGGTGACGATCAGCGATGATTCCTGGGTCAGCCGTTGGGCTGCTTCAAACACCTCCGGCGTCACATCCTTTTTCAAGACGATGCACTGCATCGTGCCGGTGCCATCGCGAACCTGCAAAAACTGGAGCTTGCCCTTGCCTGTCCTGGCATAGAGCCAGCCCTTGACCGTCACTTCTTTGCCGATGTACCCGGCTATCCGTTCGATATAGACATGTTCGGCCATTTTTCTCTCCTTTCATTCCGTGTCGCGTATTCGTCTTATGCCAGGCAAGAGTTCACCTGGCAGCCGACGAACTGGCCGAACCGCATCCCGGTCGGAGTCCGTGTTGCTGCCATTCAACGCCTCCTCGATCATGCCGGTCAGAGCCGGCGCGTTGCGGGCGCTATTATAGCACACCTCCCCCAAAAGCGCCAGACCTGACCGGTTGCTCCGGGCGTCTGTTTACTGCGTCTCAGATACACCGCAGAGAACGCCGGAGAGACAGGGGAGATCAGGCTGGAGTCGAGGCCTCAGCCGGCCTTTTCCGCCTGAAGGCTCCACCAGGTCCGGCGTTTGGGCTACCGGCCCCAGGAGAGAACCCGCTCGCTGGCCCACTCGTAGCGCAGGCCCAGCCTGTCCAACCTGTCTCCAAAGAGCGGACGCTGCCCCGAGCCATCGGCATTCATGACATAGAGGCGCCACAGGCCGTCACGGTTGGAGAGAAAGGCCAGGTATTGACCATCGGGGGACCAGGCCGGGGCGACATTGCTGGGCGGATCGGCCAGGCGGGGGTCGCTCCAGGTCAACCGCCTGCGCCCGGAACCGTCCGCGTTCATGATCCACACCTCCCAGCGGTTGTGCACCCGACTCATGAAGGCGATCTGCTTCCCGTCAGGGGAAAAGGTCGGCGAAGTGTCCCAGGCGCTGCCCCCTTCAAATCTCCCCTTTTCCATTGTGTCCAGGTCAATCCAGGCCAGTCCCTGATCCCCGGCGTAGACGATGCGGTGGCCGTCCGGACTCCAGGTGGGAGCGTGGACGGCTTTGTCATCCAGGGGCAGGCTGAGGAAGCTGCCGCTCTCCAGGTCGGCCGTCCACATCTGAGCGGCGGAAAAAGGGGGCAGGCTGAAACAAAAGCCGAAAAAGCAGAGGGTCATCGGCTCGCCGGAGCCACGGTTGACGGTAAAGGCCAGCTTTTTTCCATCTGGCGACCAGGCCGCCTCTTTGAGCTGCACCCCGTCTACGACCCGCTCCTCGCCGCTGCCGTCCGGGCGGATGAGATAGAGGCCCCAGGGGGTGCGCCAGCGGGTGAAGGCGATCTGCTTCCCGTCGGGAGACCAGGCCGGGTCCAGGCCATCGGTCAGACGGCGGAGGCCCGAACCATCAGCCCGGATGAGATAGAGATCGCCGCCGCTGCTGACCTGAAAGACAATCTGGCCTTCGAGCCGGGGAGCCGGCCGGCCTGTGCCGCGCTGGGGCGTGGGGCCGGGCGTTGGGGTGTATCGTTCGCCCAGGGTGAGGCCATCCACCAACCACAGCCCCCGCTGTTCGGCCAGCAAGAGGGTTGCCGTCTGGCTGCTGCCATCGGCCCAGCGCAACAGCGCCCGTGCTTCAAAACTGGCCAACGTCGCCCGCCGGAATTCCAGCAGCATCGCCTCGGCCAGGCGGGGGTCGGCCTCTGTCAGGTGGACAAGCCACCGACCGACCTCCCCCTGTCGTGCCCGGTCGGTCAGGTAGAGATCAACAGTTTTTCCGGCTGCCAGGCGTGCCAGGAACCCCTCGGCCGTCCGTCGCGCCAGCCGTTCGTCCAGCCCGGCCAGCCCGGCCGGCCGGTTGCTGTCAGATCGGGTTGGGGTGGCAGTGACGGTGGCGATGGGAGAGGGCAAAGAGGCCAAGGTCGCGGTCGCCGCCGGCCGGCTGGGGCGCGGCGAGGGTGTGGCCGTCGCCACCAGGGGGATGGCCGTGGGGGTCGGCACCGGCACCTCACCGGCACAGGCTGCCAGCAAACTGAGCAACCCGGCCATCATGGACAGAACAACGAATCGCCGCATCAACCCCCCGCTCGTCTTCATCAGACAGGTTTTTCTATTCATATCGAAGCGCATCAATCGGGTTCAACCTTGCTGCCCGGAAGGCAGGGTAAATGCCGAACAGCAGCCCCACCGCTGCCGCCACGCCGGTGGAGAGCAGGATGACATCGGCGGTCACCACCGTTGTCAGCCGCTCGGTCAGGCCGGCCACCACCTGGGCGCCGACAATCCCCAGGGCGATGCCCACCCCGCCGCCAAAGAGGGACAACACCACGGCCTCGACCAGAAACTGGACCAGGATGTCTCGCCGTTTGGCTCCCACCGCTTTGCGGATGCCGATCTCCCGCGTGCGCTCGGTCACCGACACCAGCATGATGTTCATAATGCCGATCCC
>Ga0209101_1002045_pt1 | contig 13909 bp, 7 predicted proteins | sample ConPoolayeCmetaG_FD_185481 | JGI IMG/M metagenome (GOLD analysis project Ga0209101, IMG submission 185481) | Hot spring microbial mat communities from California, USA to study Microbial Dark Matter (Phase II) - Cone Pool mat layer C metaG... ... | reverse complement strand
GGTGGGGACTGATCGCGTGGACATGCAGGCGGCCCACGAGCTGGGGATCCGAGTCGTGAATACTCCGGACGCCGCCAGCGATGCGGTTGCCGAGCTGGCCGTGGCATTCATGCTGCTGCTGCTGCGTCCGATTCCGCGGCTGGCCGAGGCGTACCGGCGTGGAAGGTTCGACGCCGCACGGTCCGTGGCGCACGGACGCGAGCTGCGGGACTTGACCGTCGGCATTGTGGGCATGGGGCGGATTGGATCGCGTGTTGGGCGCATCTGTGCGGCGGGGTTCGGGGCGCGCGTCTTGTACAACGATATCGTTCCCGTGGGACCGTTTGCTTTTCCGGCTCAAGCGGCGGACAAGGAAACCATCTGGGCACAGGCCGACGTCGTCACGCTGCATGTGCCGCTGACCGAGCTGACGCGCGGCCTCGTGGACGCCGCCGTGCTGCGGTGCTTGCGGCGGTCGGCCGTGTTGATCAACACAGCGCGCGGCGCCGTGGTGGACACGCCGGCGCTGGTGGAGGCGTTGCAGGCCGGGCGCTTGGCCGGGGCCGCGCTGGACGTGGTCGAGCCCGAACCGCTACCGGTCGGGCATCCGCTCTTCGACTGTGAGACGTGTTTGCTTACGCCGCACATTGCGGCACGAACCGCTGGCGGTCTGCGAAGGATGTATGCCGTGGTGGACGCAGTGCTGGCTGTCCTGCGCGGCGCGGTGTAGGTCACAGGTGCTTCATGGGCCGGCCGGGCGTTAGCCTGATCGTGACGGGCATTCTGCTGGTCGTGCTGAGCGCCCTGCTGCTGGCGCCGATCTTCGCCGTGCTGCGCGCTGGCTTCGAGGACGGCGGGCGGTTCACGCTCCAGTGGCTGCGCTGGGTGCTGGAAGACGAGCAGTACCTGGCCGGGCTGCTGAACAGCGTGTGGCTGGCGACTTTTACGACGCTGCTGTGTCTGGTGATTTCAGTACCGCTGGCGTTACTGGCTGAAAGTTGCAACTTTGCCGGCAAACGCTGGTGGCTGGCGCTGATTCAAGTGCCGATGATCCTGCCGCCATTTGTGGGCGCTATTGGCATCAAGGGCTTGTTGTCGCGCAACGGTGGCATCAATTTGCTGCTGACTCATCTGGGCCTGCTGTCACCGGGACAGTACATTGATTGGCTGGCCTATCCATTCTGGTCTTGTGTGGTTCTCGAGGCGCTGTACCTGTACCCGATCACGTTTCTTAACATACAGGCCACTCTGGCTAACATCGACCCGGCGCTCGACGAAGCGGCGCGCAATCTGGGTGCCGGACCGCTGCGGCGTTTTTGCGGCATCACCTTGCCGCTCATGCGTCCCGGTCTTTTCGCCGGGGGCACGATCGTCTTCATCTGGGCCTTCACCGAGCTGGGCACGCCGCTGATGGTCGGATTCCGCGACGTGACCGCCGTTCAGGTGTTCACGCAACTCGAAACCACTAACCCGATGGGGGATGCTTACGCGCTGGTAGTCGTGCTGCTGGTCGTTAGCGTGGCCCTGTACTTGGTGGGCAAACTGGTGCTGGGACGTCCCACTGCCGGTCTGGCGGTCAAGGCCACTGTGGCCGCACAGCCCCGCCACCTGACTGGTCTGCTCGCCCTTATGGCCACGCTACCGTTCGCTGCTGTATTCTTGGTCGCCGTCTTGCCGCACGTGTCGGTAGTTCTGGGTAGCATCACGGCCACCGGCATCATCGAGCTGCACCCGGAGCACCTGACGCTGGAATACCACTACCGCTTGCTGCGGGATGTGGCACACTACGGGGCAGGCGGCCGCGGCCTGGCAGCGCTCAGCGTAGTCAACAGTTTCAAGTACTCCATCCTGGCGACTGTCGTCGATCTGGCACTGGGCTTTGCCATCGCCTACCTGGTGGTCCGTCGGCGCTCCTGGCTGACTACGGTGCTGGACGGTTTGGCGATGTTGCCTTTAGCGGTACCCGGCCTGGTCATGGCCTTCGGATATTTCGTGCTCACGCAGGGCGACACTTTTCTGTCGCGGTTCAATCCGCTGCGCGCCGACCCCACGCCGCTGCTGGTTATCGCGTATGCGGTGCGGCGTTTGCCCTTTCTCGTGCGTTCTTGCGCTGCCGGCCTCGAGCAGGTGCCGGTGACGCTGGAAGAGGCGGCGGTCAACCTGGGTGCCGGTTCGCTGCGTACTTTGTTGACAATAACGATCCCGCTGCTGACCGCCAATTTCATCGCCGGCGGACTTCTGGTGTTCAGTCGTTCCATGTTGGAGGTGTCGGACAGCCTCGTGCTGGCTTTCGACCGCAATACTTACCCGATGACCAAGGCCATCTACGACCTGGCGGACAACCCCGAGTCCGGCTTGCAAATGGCATCAGCTCTGGGTGTTTGGGGCATGCTGATTCTCATTGTTACCATCGGCGGAGCATCACTGGCCTTGGGAAAGCGCCTAGGTGCCCTTTTCCGCGTGTGATGCTCGGCCACGGCCGGTGGCGTCATGGCAAGCCCAGCAACTGGATGAACGGGTTTATGTCGCCAAAGTTCACCTGTCCATCGCCGTTGATATCCGCATTGCCGATTGGACAATCGGCATACACGGCCAGGTAGCGCTGCGGCCAGGCGAGCGCCAGGACAAAGGCGTCTACGTCGCTCGAGTCGATGCTGCCGTCGCAGTTGAGGTCGCCGGCGACCGTGAGCAGGAAGCGCGCCACCGCCGGCCCGCCCGGCAGCCCATCGCCGCTGGGCAGCGGCGCGGGTCGATCCGGCTTTATCAACTCGCCATCCAGGGCCTGTCCGGAGACTGCATCCACCACAGTATCCGCGACCGTCAGCGTGTAAGTGTCCGACTTCAGAGTCGCGGCCGGTTGTAGGATCGCGGCCCGCCGCTGCGGGTCGTAGCCGAAGACCGTCGCGATCTGGCCCTGATGTGCTCCCGTCAGCGTGATCTGGGGATGGTCCACGAGGACGTCTTTGTGAAAGACGATCTCGAAATGAGTGACGCTGGCCGCCGGCAATTCGGCGCCCGGCGCCGGATTCATGCTAACCACCTTCGGCGGTCCCTCCTCGAATGACACTGCTACCCGTTCGAGCCACAAGATCCACGGCACGGGATCAAGCGTCACGCCGGTCACTCCAGGTTCGTCGAGAGGGATCAGCAGGTGTTCGCGGCGGGCGTCGTTCCAGATCGCATAAGTGCGCGTACTGGCGGGCGTCGTGACCGCCAAGTCGATCGGCATTGTATAGGTGGGCCAGAACAAAGACTGCCCCTGCCGCACGTACAGTTCGAGATAGGCCCGGCCGTCAGCCTGATGCTCGCGCCAGGCGAAGCGGTACTTCGGCGCGCCGGGGCGATACACCCACTGGCCGAAAAACCAGTCCAAGTCCCAACCGGTCCGGTTTTCCAACAGCTCCTGGAATTGTTGCGTGGTCACCGCGCTGTTGGCAAAAGTGCCGCGATAGACGTTCAGGCAATCGAAGAAAGCCTCGTCGCCGAGCACATGCCGCAGCATGTGCAATACCCAGGCGGCCTTGAGATATGAATAGTCATAGTTGAAGATGCGGTTCGGATCCGATATGTCATAGCAATACACACTATCATTGACGTTGGCCGGTCGGCGCGCGGCCATGTGGGCATGCAAGGCGGGTGCCCCCGGGCTGCCGGGCTTGTGCTCGAACCATAGCGCCTCGCTATAGGTGGCGAAGCCCTCGTTGAGCCAGATGTCGTGCCACGTGGCGCAGGTGACTTCGTCACCCCACCACTGGTGAGCCAGCTCGTGGGCGGTGGTGCTTTCCTCGAAACCCATCTGACCGGTCATGGTCTGGTGTTCCATGCCGCCGAACCAGACGTTGCTGAACTGGTAGATGCCGTATTTCTCGGCGCTGAACGGGTAAGTACCGAAGAGATCGCTGAAAGTCGTTAGCATATCGGCTGTCTTCAGCCAGGCCTGGCGGTTGGCGGGTGTGTCGGAGCCGGGAAAGATGAAGAATTCAAGCGGCATCGAGATGGCGCCGTAATTCCAGACGCTTGTGAACGTGTTGTATGTAGTGGCGCCGATGCAGTACAAGTGGTCTCCGGTAGGGTATTCGGTCTTCCACCGATAACGGCGCCGATCGCCGCCTACATCATCGACGCCTTGCAGCACGCCGTTGCTGGCCACCGTCATGGTGGCGGGCACGGTAAAGGCCAAGTCGGCTGTGGTCTTGTCGGCCAGGGCGTCCTTGCATGGCCACCAGAGATATGCGAACCACGGCTCGCTGATCGTGAACACCGCCGTGCTGGAAACATGCACATACCCGTTGCCCGTAACCGGTCGGCCGGCGTAGGCCACGCGCAACCGGAAAAGCTCCCCGGCCCGATAGGGCCGGTTCAGCGTCACTTCGATCGTGGCATCATTCAGCCGCGACCAGTTGGCCGGCTGCCCGTCCACCGTAAGACTGTCGATAGCGTAGGCGTTGTGCAGCCGAAAGCAGAAGGTCGTCAGGTCGTCCACCAGACTGCGCACCGTCATCGTATTACTGCCGGCAATCCAGCGCGCTGCCGGCACGATCTCGATGTCCAGGTCGTAATGCAAAACGTCGGTATCGGCAGCCCCGCGCGGACGCGCGGCGGGATGGCCGGCAGTGCCGATCAGCGCTTGCATCCAGGCAGCGGCCTGTGCTTTGGCGTGACCACACGCGTGTGGTTGGGCCACTGGGTCTTGGGCGGCCGCGTTGGCAACAAGACTCGCGACCAGAAGGGTCAGGGTGGTTTTACGCATGACTCACCTCACCGTGGTTTGCGGACCTTGGCACCATTATTCCCTTCCGCTGCTGCCGGCCTATCCGCTGCTACCATACTACCGGGCCGCGTCCGCACGTCGAACGAAATCCGCCGCGCGTCCGATAAACACGGTGCTGCCGCAATTCACAGCCAGCGCTTGCGCGCCCGGCCCGGCGGGCGCGGCAGATGGCCCGGCAAATGGCCGACCTTGCGGTACCCCACTAGCACGCGCGCCGCCGAATCCCCAGGCAATAGGTAGCGCACCTCCCCGGCGGGCTCCAGCACGCACTTGATCGCGACCCGCTGTGCTGCTGGTATTTCCGTTGCTAGCGCGTCGGCGGACTTGAAAAACCACGCCTGTCCGCCCGGGACGACGAAACCGGCGGCGTACTCCAGGAGCACTGGCAGCGGCGCCACTGCTCGGGCGGTTGCCACATCAAAGTGCTCCCGGTAACGGCTGTCATGGGCCAGATTTTCGGCGCGCCCCCAGACCGCTTCGACGTTGGCCAGTTTCAGGCCGGCGCTGATTCGCTCCAGTGCCGCGACTTTCTTGCGCGTGGCGTCCAGCAGCGTAACACGCCAGCCGGGACGGGCGCAGGCCACTGCCAGCCCCGGCAGTCCTCCGCCACTGCCGATGTCCAGCAGAGCGCCGGACAAGTCGGCCGGAATCGCGCGCAATAATACCAAGCTATCGCAGACGTGGCGGCGCCACAGCTCCTCTGTCGTGGCCGCTGCTGTCAGTTTCACCTGCTGGTTTTCGGCCAGCAGCAGACTTATGAAATGGGTCAGGCGCCGGTAGCTTGAGTCGTCGATCTGGATGCCCAGGGCGCGAACGTCGCCAGGGGTCACGGCAGTCCTCGAAACGGGCGGCACCTCCGGGGCGCCAGCGCGACAGTCGCCCTTGCCCCGGTCAGATCAGCCGCAGACGCACTTCGCAGCGGTCGGTCCCTGGCAAAGGTCGGACTTCGAAGCCTAGTTTACGCGTCAGGTTGAGCATGGCCTGGTTCTCGGCCAGTACCTCGCCGACGATTTCCTGTGTGCCGCGACTCTTGCAATAGCGAATCATTTTCTGCATGAGCGCCGTGCCCAGCCCACAGCGTTTCAGGTCCGAGCGAACCATGACGGCAAAATCCGCCTTGGTGCTGTCCGGGTTGTACAGCGTGCGCACCACCGCCAGCGTCTCGTTCTCGCCACGCTCGTTCGGCGCAATGGCGATGAACGCCATCTCGCGGTCATAGTCGATCTGCGTCAACCGCGCCATCTCCGAAGGCGGAATGTCGCGGATCACGCCCAGGAAGCGAAATCGCAGGTCTTCGGGCGTCAGCCGGCTGACGAACTCCTTGTGCAACGGGCCGTCCTCCGGTCGGATCGGCCGTACGAGCACTTCGCGACCGGAGGGAAGCCGAATCACCTCCTCCAGCTCACGCGGATACGGGCGAATGGCCAGCCGCGCGGCTCCGCTGGTCGCACCTGCCGACGTCACCCGAATGCGGGCATCCAGGGCCACCACGCCGCGCTCGTCGGCAAACAGCGGATTGATATCCAGCTCGATGATCTCCGGGCGATCGACGATCAGTTGCGAAAGCTGGATCAGTGCCAGACAGATGGCGTCCAGGTCGGCCGCTGGCCGGTCCCGATAGCCCTTCAGCAACTGGTAGACCTGCGTCCGCATGATCAGATGATGGGCCAGGCTCATGTTCAGCGGGGGTAGGGCGACGGCCCGATCACCGATGATTTCCACCGCCGTTCCCCCGCGCCCGAAAAGGATCACCGGGCCGAAGATCGCGTCGGTGGTCATGCCGACGATCAGCTCATGGGCGCGCGGACGTTGGATCATCTTCTGAACTGTGAAGCCGCTGATCTGGGCCTGGGGGAAATTCTTGCTGATGCGGGCCAGCATCGTGCGTGCCGCCGAACGTACATCCTCCGGTGCTCGCAAGCCCAGCACCACCCCGCCCACGTCCGACTTGTGCGTGATGTCAGGCGAGAGGATTTTCAAGGCCACTGGGTAGCCGATCTCGTCGGCCAAGGTGGCGGCTTCCGCCGGCGTGCGGGCCACCCGTGTTTCCACCACCGGTATTCCGTAGGCCGCCAACACCTGCTTGGCTTCCGGCTCGGTCAACAACTCGCGGCCATCGGCCAGAGCGGTCTCGATGACGGCGCGCGCCGCGCCCGGCATCGGCGTGAAATCGGTGGCCGCCGAGGGGGGCACCTGCGACAGTATCTCCTGGTTCCGCCGGTACCGAACCATGTGCATGAAGGCACGCACCGCCTTCTCCGGCGTCTCGAAAGTGGGGACGTCGGCTTCGGCAAACACTTGGCGGGCGCGACTGGCTGCCTCGCCGCCCAGCCAACTGGTCAGTACCGGGATGCGCGCCTGCCGCACGATGTCCACGATGGCCCGGGCCGCGGCCACGGGCGGGGCGATGGCCTGCGGCGCATTGAGCACCAGAACAGCATCCACGCCCGGATCATCCAGCACGACGCGCAGCGCCTTGGCGTACGTTTCGGCGCTGGCATCCCCGATCATGTCGATCGGATTGGCATGCGACCAGGTACGCGGTAAGAGCGCGTCCAGGGCGCGCAACGTCTGCGGCGCGAGCTCGGCCAGTTGGCCTCCTTGCTCGATCAGCGCATCAGTCGCGATTACGCCCGGCCCGCCGCCATTGCTGAGAATCGCCAGCCGGTCCCCGCGCAGCGGCTGGGCGCGTGCCAAGGTTTCGACGGCATCGAACAACTCGTCCAAGTCGAAGACGCGCAGGATCCCGGCCCGGCGCAAGGCGGCATCATAGACATTGTCCGATCCGGCCAATGCTCCGGTGTGTGAGGCGGCCGCCCGCGCCCCTTCGGCGAACCGTCCGGCCTTGATGGCCAGCACTGGCTTGTTGCGCGATGCCGAACGGGCGGCCGACATGAACTTGCGCGCCTCGTCAGCACCAATCGACTCCATGTACAAGAGGATGGCGGTGGTCTCGGGGTCGCTGGCCAGGTAGTCCAGCGTGTCGCCGAAGTCCACATCCGCCGAATTCCCCAGGGAGATGAAGTACGAGAACCCGATACCGCGCGCCTTGGCCCAGTCGAGCGTCGCGGTGCAGAATCCGCCCGATTGCGACACGAAAGCCAGCGAGCCCGGCTCGATTCCAGTGTGCGCGAAGGTGGCGTTCAGGCCCAGCCCCGGCACCAGCAGCCCCACACAGTTCGGACCCAAGATGCGCAGCAGGTACGGTCGGGCGGCCGCCAGCATCTCCTCCTGGATCCGCTTGCCTTCCTCGTGCTGCTGCTCGGACATGCCGGCGGTTATCACTGCTGCCGCCCGCGCGCCGCGCTCCCCCAACTGCCGAATCAGGTCGGGGACCGTCTGCGGAGGCGTGCAGATGATGGCCAGGTCGGGCGTAATCGGCAGGCTGGCCACATCCGGGTAGGTCAGCACCCCGGCCACCGCCGGATACTTCGGATTCACCGGCATGATCGGACCGTCGAACCCGCCCCTTAGCAAGTTGCGCATCAGCACGCCGCCGATGCTCCCGGGCCGGTTGGACGCCCCTAGCACTGCCACCGAACTGGGTTTGAACAAGGCATCGAGATTACGGACGCTCATCGGTCCGGCTCCACTGGCCCAGCGCTGCGCTCTTGTGACCGCGTCAACTCCCCGGTCCCGGCTTGGAACCGCGCCTTCGCATCAAACGTCCAGGTACAGATCGTATTCGTACGGGTGCGGCCGCACCGCTACGGGGCGGGCTTCCTGCTCACGCTTCACCTCCACCCAGTTCCGCACGAAACTGGCACTGAACACGTCGCCCTTCAGCAAGAACTGGTGATCTTCCAGCAACGCATCGAGCGCGTCGAACAAGGCCCGCGGAACGGCAGGGATGCGGCTGCGGAATTCAGAACTCTGCTTGGCGATGTCGACGTCATACGGCCCCATGTTGTGGGCCGCCGGATCCAGCCTGCTCTGCACACCGTCCAGACCCGCCAACAGCATCGCCGCCAACGCCAGATACACGTTGCAGGTGAAGTCCGGCGGACGGTATTCGATGCGTTTGTCCTCCGGTCGCACGGCATACCGGGGCACGCGGATGGCCGCCGACCGATTCGCCAGCGAGAAGAACAGATTGACTGGGGCTTCGTACCCTTCCACCAAGCGCTTATACGAATTAGTGGAGGGGTTGGTCAGCCCGGTGAGCGCCCGTCCATGCTTCAGCAGCCCCGCCGTGTAGTGCAGCGCCAGATCACTCAACTGAGCGTAGTTCTGCCGCTTTTCATCGAAGAAGAGCGGCCGTCCACCCTTCGTCAGGCATTGGTGCACATGCATTCCGTTGCCGGCCTCGCCGAATACCGGCTTGGGCATAAAGGTGGCCAGCTTGCCACGCCGCCGCGCCACATTCTTGACCACGTACTTGACGATCATTGCCTGATCGGCGGCCCGCAGCAGCGGCTGAAGATTCACTTCGATCTCGCATTGCCCGGAAGCGCCCACCTCGTGATGGTGGTAGCGCACCGCAATCCCCATCTGCTCCAGCGTCGCCGCGATTTCGGAGCGCAGATCATGTAGGTGCTCGCTGGGCGGAACACGCATGTAACCGCCTTTGCGCCGGATCGGTGGCGCCAAGCCTTCCGGTTCGACCTCCGCCGACTTGATGTTCACGCTGCTGTGATACGGATCGTTTATAACCATGACGCGGTCGAACACATGAAACTCGAATTCCGGGCCCATCCAGGCTTCGTCGGCGATGCCGGTCGAGCGCATGTACGCCACTGCCCGCTCGGCGATGGTGCGCGGATCGTGAGGAAACGGTTCGTGCGTGTCGGCTGTCACCGTGTCACATAGGAAGCTCAGCGTCGGGTGCTCCCAGAACGGATCGATAAAGGCCGTTTCCGGCTGCGGCAGTGCATTGACGTCCCCGCTTTCAACCGTGCCGAAACCAGCTCCGGATGACCCGTCATAACCGACCCCCTCCTCGAAATGCTTCTGCGCAAATTGGCGCGCCGGAATGGTGACGTGCAACCACTGGCCGTTAAGCCCGGTGATCTTCAGGTCGACCATTTGTATCTGCTTGTCTCTAATATACTTGAGCGCTTCAGCACTGCTGGCGAACACGGGTTAAGCTCCTTCTGCTGGTGGTCTAATGCTACCGCGCCCCATCCTGCCGTGCACACTTCGTGCCAGGCCAAGGTCGCCGCCCCATTTGTACTTTACACCGATAGGGTTCTCTACTGCTGGCCGGACGCGCCGGCGTGAAGCTCGCTCCATCGTCGATCGCTCTTCCGCGAGTACCGTACCTCATAGATGTCGCTGCGTCTCCACAGCCGCAGAAGGGTGTGCCAGAGGATCGTCAAGTCGGTCCGCAAGCTGACTTTCTCGGTATATTGAACATCCCACTCGAGCTTGTCCTCGATGGTGGCGGCGGCACGCGCCTTGACCTGCGCCAGGCCGGTGAGCCCCGGCTTGACCCGCAAGCGTAAACGCTGACGTTCGTTCCATTCCGCCATTTGCTGAACATAGAGCGGTCGCGGTCCCACCAGAGACATGTCGCCGCGCAGTATGTTCACGAGCTGCGGAAGCTCATCCAAGCTCGTTTCCCGCAAGAATCGCCCAACGCGCGTCAATCTGGGATCGGTACCGGTTTGCGGCGAGTCTCCGTAAGGTTCGACGTCCGCACGCATGGTGCGAAACTTCAGCAAAATAAACGGCCGGCCGTGGCGCCCGGCTCGGGTTTGCCGGAAGATGGTCGGCCCGGGGCTGTCCCAGCGGATCAGCAGCGCTATGAGGCCCATCAGGGGCCCCAGGGCTACCAGAGCCACCAGGGACAGATACCGATCCAGCGCGTTCTTGACCCACTCGTATGAGTTGAGCATGACGGACGGACGTTCCATGTTCCTGTGTCGTCGCACTATACGCGTGAGCAGGCGGCGCGGGTAGCTCCTCGCCGGTGGACGTATTGCAACAGCGACCGGGTCGGCCGGCAGGTGTGCATGGCGCGTTCCTCTCCCTTCTTTCTTATTGACCGTCTGACCGCATTTCCGGATAATGGAGCGGTCGGGAAGCGACATCTTTTGCGGCAAATCCGTTGGCAAGGTGGCCGCACTAAGCAGTAGGGCTACCGGCCCACGATGTGTCTGGGATGGCGGACGGAGGCAAGGGGGAAGCGGCTCCGTCTTGTCTGCGCCTCCTCGGCGACAGCGTCGGTCCGGGCGTGTCCGGACCCGCCGAGGTGGGCAGGTGGCAGGTCCAGACCTACATGTCTGCGGCCGAATCGGAGGAGGACGTGCAATCATGAAGAACTTAGCTGTGTTTTGTATGGTTGTCCTCGCAACGGGCACAGTGCTCGCCCAGGCAACCCACGAACCCAGCGCCATCGCGGCGCAGAAGACTGTCCGCGACGCCGCGGTACAGCCCGCAGCCGTCATGAGAGCGGACGACGGCCCGGTGGCGCAGGAGCCGGTGTTCGCGGATTTCGGCGACGGACCGGAGGGTGGGGCACAGTGCCCGCAATTGTCATTCATCGTCGGGCAGGATCCCACCACTGGGGGCGGCACCTACTTCTTCGCCGACTTGGGCTATTGCGATCCGAACAACCCCAATCGTTGTCGGCGACACACTGCCGAGAGCTTCCCCCCCAAAATCGCCAGTGATCCATCGATCACTGAGCCGATCCGTTGCATCAGTTGGTATGGTTCGTACATCGACAGGAACAACAACGGGTGTGTCAAGCCGTCGCACAGCTTCCGCATCCGCTTCCTGAATGACAGCGGTCCACCGAACTATCAGCCGGTCATTGGTTCACCCGTCTACAGTTTTGACGTTGTTGCTAACGCGCGCGTGGTGGACACGATCACCTGGCAGGGTGGCGGCGCCAGCCTCAAGTACCTGTTCTGGGTGACGCTGCCCAGCCCGGTCAACATGGGTCGCGGCCACATCGACATTTTCAGTCCGGACACTGGCAACTGCTATCACCTGTTGGCCGCATCGACCGATGGCGGCGACTCCCGCGTTTGGCGCTGGTACGAGACCGACAACATCCTGGAGCTGCGCACGCAGAACGACATCGCGTACTGCGTGGGCAAGCTCCTGCCTGGGGCTTGCTGCAATGACTGGTCGGGCGTGTGCAGCGATAATTCCAACCACTTCAGTTGCCATTACGAGGCCAATCTGGGCATGACCCCGCCGGGTGGCCGCTTCACCACCGGCAATTGCCAGAGCCTCGACCCGCTGTGCGGTCAGATGCCGGGCGCCTGCTGCAAGGCCGACGAGACCTGTGTGCCGAACATGACGCGCACCGCTTGCGAGCAGATTCCGGGCGCTTACTGGCGTGGCCCGCAGACCACCTGCAACCAGTGCTGCTGGATCCCGGATTGCCCCAGCGGGGCCCATGTTGAACAAGAAGCCTGCGGCCAGAACACTAATGGCGGCTGCCTGGTCAGTCCGAACCGCTTCGAGACCATCCAGCTTCAGGGCACCGAGCCCAACTTGAGCCGCACGGTGTGCGGCACGCTGTGGGCGGACAACGGGTTGTTTGACGAAGACTGGTACGAGTTCACGGCCAACCAGCAGTTCCGGTTGACCATCCGGAACGTCAACACGCAGATTCCGATCCGCTGCACGCCGCACTTCAACGCCAATCATGGTCCGCCGACCTGTACCGATCTGTGGTATTACGTGGACACGCTGCATGATCCGTGCGTGGTGCGGCCGCCCTTCACGCCGCCGGTGTTCCCGCGTGGCACGTACTGGATGCACATTTCGCCGGAAGATGCCAATGGTCCGGTGAACAACTTCTATCCGTGCAACACGGCCAACGAGTACTACTTCGAGATTCTGGTCGAATACGTGACCTGCCCGAACCCGTGCAACCTGGGTGCGCCGCTGCACATGGAGAATGAGCCGAACTACTGCACTGGTGTGCAGCCGGAGCCGGACACCTTCAACAGCGGTTGCGACAAGACCCCGCCGGGGCCGTATCTGCCGATCACCGATGATGGTTATCTGTGGTGCGGCAAGTCCGGCTGGTACGAGGTTGTCAGTGGGCCGACCATCTGCCGCGGCGATTTGAATTGCAGCGGGGCGGTGGACTTCGGCGACATCAACCCGTTCGTGTTGCGGCTGTCGAACCCGGCCGGGTATCAGCAGCAGTATCCGAACTGCCCGAACGAGAACGGCGACATCAACGAGAACGGGACGGTGGGCTTCGATGACATCAACCCGTTTGTGAAGTTGCTGAGCAGCGGGCAGTTGCCGATACCGTGTCCGAGTGCTGATGACACGGAGCTGGTGCCGGATACCGACTGGTACCGGTTCACGATAACGGGCGGGCCCAAGACGGCCTCGATCTTCCTGTATGCGGAGTTCCCGGTGGCCTGGGAGCTGTACCAGGCTTCGGCGGGATGCAGTGCTCCGCCGCTGGAGCGTCACGATGTGGTGCCGTGCGAGGCGGCCAGTCTGAAGACCTTCTGCTTGCCGAACGGGACCTACTGGCTGCGGATCGTGCCGGAGGAAGGTGTCGAGTGCGGCAAGGAGTACGCGTTGGGTCTGGAGGAGTTCCTGGGCTGCACGTACTGTGCGGTGACCTGCCCGACGCCGAACGTGCCGGAAGCCGAGCCGTGCGGCCAGGACACCAACGGTGGCTGCAATGCGACGCCCAACGTGTTCGAGAACATCCAGTGCAATGCCAACATTTGCGCAACGACCTGGGCGGATGGTGGCCGGCGTGACACTGACTGGTTCAAGTTGGTGTTGACGGCTCCGCGGTATCTGGTCTTCACGGTGCACACTGAGGTGCCGGTGCTGACCGGGTTCATGGACACGGCCCAGGCGAATTGCAGCTATCTGTACGGGTACTGGGTGAACGTCGAGTCCTGCACGGCTGAGCCGGAGAGCTGGTACTTTGTGGATCAGGGTCAGCCGGTGCAGTTCGCGGCGGGCACGTACTGGTGGCTGGTGTTGCCGGATGATGGAGATCCGATCTGGTACAGCTATCCGTGCAACCGGCCGGCGCCGTTCGATCTGAACACGTACTGGTTCCAGATTGAGTGCCGGACCACGCCGCCGCAATAAGCGGTTGGTGGATTGCCGCTCCCGCTGCAAATGAGCGGGTAACGGTCGGCTGCTGGCCGACCGGCGGCTGAGGACGATACGACCGGCATCGCGGGCGAACCTCCCCGTGATGCCGGTCTCTGTTTT
>Ga0209101_1002044_pt1 | contig 13911 bp, 13 predicted proteins | sample ConPoolayeCmetaG_FD_185481 | JGI IMG/M metagenome (GOLD analysis project Ga0209101, IMG submission 185481) | Hot spring microbial mat communities from California, USA to study Microbial Dark Matter (Phase II) - Cone Pool mat layer C metaG... ... | reverse complement strand
GTCTAGCTGTTTCCATTCTTCTCACCCATGCTCTTCTTCCTGCGCATGACCGTGGCCTTCCCCCCCACCTGGCAAATCGTCCTGTGTTTCGCGCTCATAAGCGTAACCCTCCTGGCCATGGTGCGGCTGGTCGCGGCGATTTACCGCGTGGGCATCCTGATGTACGGCAAGAAACCCACGTTCAAGGAGATCGCCCGCTGGATGCGCGCCACCTGGCCCTGGGGCGCGTGGGTTTACACTCTCGTGGCCGCCGTGGTAGAGTCTCAAGCTGCGGCTGGCCCGTTCGTCTAGAGGTTAGGACGCCGGCCTCTCACGCCGGAAGCAGGGGTTCGATTCCCCTACGGGCCGCCAAGTCGATCCATCGCGTGCGGTGACACGGCACAACCCGGCTCACCAGTAACGGCGAGCGGCGGTCCCCGGTACAGCCTCGCCACGCCCCCCCCCAGCAGCCGCGGCCGGACGGGCAGCCGGCGGCCGCTTTGCGACGTTCAATGGTAGGCTTAGCGGCGGGAGTGAGCCAATGGCGTTCGATCTCATCAAGCTTTTAACCGACGTGTTTGCGCCCGAGGCGGGTGAGGTGGTGGTGGTGGCGTGCGATGAACCCACCGAAGCGGCGCCGGACACGCCCGCCTGGCAGGAGCGCCGGGCGATGGCCGAAGAGTGGCGGCGGGCTTTTGAAGCGTTGGGGCGTGGGCGCGGGTTTACGACGCACCCCCTGCTCACCTATCCGGCCACCGGCGCCAACAACGCCGAGCTTCCCTCCATCGGCCGCCTCGGGGACAGAGAAGTGGTCTTGGACGAAGTACTCATGTCTTCGACGCTCGCGGCGTTTCTTACCCAGTTCTCGGCCACCGCGCCGCTCGACGGGTACACCCGGCGCAAAGCGGATTTCCGCGCCGCTTCGCTGCCGGGCGTCGCCAAACGCATGGAGCAGAGCGCCCTGGCCGCCGACTACCGGGAGGTGGCGCGCCGCTGTCAGATCCTGCTGGGCATCCTCGACGGCGCCAGCGCCATCGAGGTGGAGTTCTCCAGCGGACACACCTGCCTGTTCGACGTACGCCACCGCAAAGCAGAGGCCGACGACGGCTTTCTCCCCCGCCACAAACAGGGAGATAGGGTCATCAATTTGCCCTCCGGGGAGGTGTTCATCGTGCCCTACGAGGGGGAGCTGCACGGCGACCCGTCGCGCAGCGCGGGCCGCATCCCCGTGGCCCAAGGTCGCGAGGTCTGCGTGCTCCAGGTGGAGGGCAACCGCATCACCAAGGTGGAAGGGTCCGGGGAGGAGGCGGCGCGCTTGCGCCGGCTGTTCGACGCCGACCCGGCGCGGGCCAACGTCGCCGAGGTGGCGTTCGGGTGCAACGAGTGGGCGCGGGTCACCGGGGTGGTGCTGGAAGACGAGAAGGCCGGCTTCCACTGGGCGTACGGGCGCTCGGAGCACCTGGGCGGTACGGTGGGCCCGTCCAAGTTTGTCTCTCCGGCTACCGTGCTGCATCAGGACATCGTCTACGCCAAGGGCCACCCCATCCAGGTGGCCCGCGCGGTGGTGGTGAAGGGGGGCAGTCGCACCACGGTGATGCGCAACGGCGCCTACGTGGTGTTTTGAGCTCGGGGTTTACCCGTCCACCGGGCGGCCGAAGAGGCGCACCCCGCCCACGATGATCACGACCCCTGCCGCCAGCGAGATCCAGGGGCTTAAGCCAAAGGCGGTGGGGATGTCGCCCACCGCCATGCCCACCACCCCCACCGCCAGGGCGTAGGGAAGTTGGGTGCGCACGTGGGCGATGTGGTCGCACCCCGAGGCCATGCTGGACATCACCGTGGTGTCGGAGATGGGCGAGCAGTGGTCTCCCCACACGCTGCCCGCCAGCACCGAGGAGATTGCCCCCAGCATGAGCACCCGGTAGTTGGGATCGGCGAACGACAGGCCGGTTTCGACCGCCAGCCCGTGGGCGATGGGCACCACCAGCGGCATGACGATGGCCATCGTCCCCCACGACGTACCGGTGGCGAACGACACCGCCGCCGAGACCAGAAAGACCAGCACGGGCAACCAGTGGGCCGAGAGAACGCTGCGCGTCACCCCCACCACGTACTCGGCGGTGTGCAGCTCGCTGCACACCGCACCGATGGACCAGGCGAGGGTAAGCACCACCATGGCCAGCAGCATGGACTTCAACCCTTCCACCAGCGCCGCCATAGTCTCCCGCACGGTGAGGATGCGTTGGGCTATGGCCAGTCCGGCCGCCATCACCACCCCTGCCAAGCTGGCCCACAGCAGCGCCTTGAAGGGATCCGCCGCAGCGAAGGCGGCGCGCACACCTTCAAGAAGCCCACCCCCGCCCCCGGTGCGGCCGGTCAGGTACAGCCCACCCACGGTCACCGCGATGACCGTGAGGATGGGCAGCACGGCGTTGGCGGCGCGCAGCGGTTTGCCGGCCGGCGGCAGCAAAAGCTGGCTCGAAAAGTCGGCCAGGGGGACCGCATCGGCGCCGAGCACCTCCCCACTCCGGCGCGCCCGTCGCTCGGCGGCCAGCATCGGCCCCAAATCCCGCCCGCTCACCGCCACGGCAAAGCCCAGTAGGAGCGCGAAAATCGGGTAGAAACGATAGGGGATGGTGGCGATAAAGGTGGTGTAGGCGTTGTACGGGGCGCCGATGTCGGCAAAGGCGGCGGCGATCAGCCCCACCTCGAAGCCGATCCAGGTGGTGAGCGGCACCAGGCTGGCCACCGGCGCGGCGGTGGAGTCCACGATGTACGCCAGCTTCTCCCGGGATACCCGGAGCCGGTCGGTCACCGGCCGCATGGTGGAGCCGACGATGAGGGTGTTGGCGTAATCGTCGAAGAAGACCAGCACCCCCATCAACCACGCCGAAAGCTGGCCACTGCGTGCCGTGGTGGCGTAACGCGACAGCGCTGCCACGATCCCCTGCGTACCCCCCGACCGGTTGATGACCCCCACCATTCCGCCCAGCAGGGTGGAAAAGATGATGATCGCCGCGTGATCTTTGTCTGCCAACGCGCCCAGGAGAAACTGGTCGATGCTGCGGGCGAAGGCGGCGGGCCCATGGCCGCCGGCCAGAATCAGCGCGCCGCTGAACACCCCCACAAACAGCGAGACGAGAACATCGCGAAAAATCAGGGCGAGGGCAATGGCCACCAGCGGGGGCAACACCGAGAGGATGCCAGGAATCACCAGGACCCGCGTGGTGGCGTGCCCCCCCTCGCCGCCCTCCACGCTCACCTCGTGCCAGCCCACCGACAGAGTTGGTGGCCGCAAGGTGAACTCGCTTCCCCCCGCCCCCACCTCCTGGCGTTGCACCGCCTCACCGTCCACCCGAAACACCAGCTCGGCGGGCAACGGTGCGCCGTCGGGTGTGACCTTCACCTTCACCCGAACTGGCCCGCCGCGGTGGGCGGCGCCGGCGGGCGAGACCTCCAAAGACGTGGCAGCGGCCGGGAGAGCTGCCCCAAGCGCCACCAGGGCGGCCAGGGGAAGGCAGCGCCGCATTACCTCGCGAGACTGGAGAGCGTGAGCTGCGCGAGGATCACCGCGATGGCCAGGGGGCACAGGTAGCGCACCAAGGCGCGGAACATCAGTTCGTTGAGGCGGGGTGCGCGGGCGAAGCCGATCTCCGCCAGGGCCGGCTCCACACCCCAGCGCCACCCCACGAAGATGGCCAGCAGCAGACCCCCCACGGTGAGGGAATACTTGGCAAAAATCGTATCCATCGCATCCAGGAACGACACGCCAACACCGGGCAGCGAGGTCAGCCACCCCACCGCCCCGTGTCCCAGCGCCGAGGGGATGCCGAGCACGAAGGCCAAGGTCCCGAGCACGAGAACGGCCCGCCGCCGCGTCCACCCCCGCTCATCGATGAGGTACGCCACCGGCACCTCAAGAAGCGAAATGGAGGAGGTGAGCGCGGCGATGAGCAAGAGCACGAAGAAACCGGCACCGAAGATCATCCCGCCGGGGATCTTGTCGAACACGTTGGGCAGCACCACGAAGATCAGCCCCGGCCCCTCCGCCGGGCTCAAGCCCGGGAAGGTGAACAAGGCGGGGAAGATGGCCAGGCCTGCGAGCAACGCAATGCCGGTATCGGCGCTCACCACCCACAGCGCCGAGGTGTGCAGATCTGCCCTCGCCGAGAGATACGAGCCGTAGGTGATCATGGCGCCCATCCCCAGCGAGAGGGAGAAGAACGCCTGCCCCATGGCCTCCATCACGGTGGCGAAGGTGACCTTGGAAAAGTCGGGCTTGAGGTAAAACTCCAGCCCTACCGACGCCCCCGGCAGCGTCACCGAGCGCAGCACGAGCAGCAGCAGAATGGCCAGCAATATCGGCATGAGCACCTTGGCCGCTCGTTCGATGCCCCCCTTCACGCCGCCCAGCACCACCACCATGGTGGCGGCCATAAACACGCCGTGCAGTGAAAGCGCCAGAGCCGGGTTGGAGATGAGGGAGGTAAACGCCTGCTTGACGTACTCTTCGGAAGAAATATTGGCGAAGGTTCCCCCCACATCATTGAGGAAGTAGCCAATGGTCCAGCCGGCGACCACGCTGTAGTACGACAGAATGCCGATCCCGGTGACCACCCCCAGACCCCCTACCCACCGCCAGAGCCCGCCGCCAGACAGAGCTGCAAAGGCCCCCACCGGGTTGCGCCGGGTGGCCCGGCCGATGGCCAGCTCGGCGAGCATGATGGGCAAGCCGATGAGCAGCACGCAGCCTAAGTAGATGAGCACGAAAGCAGCTCCCCCACTGCGGCCCACGGTGGTAGGAAAGCGCCAGATATTGCCCAGGCCGATGGCCGAACCCGCCGCCGCCAGAATGAACCCCACCCGCGACCCCCACAGCCCGCGCGGCGCACTCACCACCGTTCTCCTTGACCGACACCCGCTTCAACTCGCGCCGCGAAATGGGTCACAGCTGCCGCCGTCGCGCCGGAAGGTCTTCCAGTCACCTCCTCAGTATAGGCGATAACGCACCACGATGCGACGCTGCCCTTCCAGTGGTCCTCCCCGCCCCGCACACCGCCAACTAGCCGGTGCTGACCCACGGTCCACGCCCTTTGGCCGGTTGACCCCCCCTCGCCAACGTGGCACAGCCTCAGGTGTAAATCAGCGGGCGTTCGATTGTCTTGTGGTTCTTCCAGACGTAGGTGTAGAAAGGATACTTGAGCACCATATCGAAGCGCATCTCGATGTTGATATAGACGTTGCTCCGCGTCACCTTGAGATTCTCCGCTGACAGCGGGATCCGCAGCTTGTTGGCGCGCTCCAGGATCCGCTGGGCGATGACCTCGTCGGTCATGCCCGGCGTGGTGGCGCGGTCCGCCAGTTCGCCGGCGTAATCGGTCAGCTCCGCCACCGCCAACTTGGCCGGCACCGCCTTGATTCCAATGATTACCACGGCGGCGAAGATCACGATGGCGACGATGCAGCCAACGTTCCCTTCGCCCCTTTCACCTCGTCTGCGCATACGAACCTCCTCCTTGAAATCCTACCGCACCAAATCGAAGGTGCGCGACCAGCGGGTGCGGGTGAAGAAATGCACCACCACCGAAGCTATCTGCTTGACCCGGTCCCACCACCCCCGCCACTCGTGGGCGTTGGGCTCCGCTTCGTACGACCAGTAGATAAAGAGCGCCCGACCTTTCATGTAGTCCCGCGGCACCGGACCCCAAAAGCGGGAGTCGTAAGAGTTATCGCGGTTGTCGCCCATGCAGAAGACGTACCCTTGAGGCACGGTGTAGGGGCCGAAGTGGTCGCGGTTGCGTTGCGAGGGGTGCAGGAAGGGCGAGTCGGGGAAAACTTGGGGGTCCTTGAAGACGGCGCGGGAGCCGACCTCTGCTTTGCCGTCCACGGTCAGCCGTTTGGCCTCGATTTCCACTGACTGACCGCCCACCGCCACGGCCCGTTTAATAAAGTCCCGGCGCGGCTCCTGCGGATACTTAAACACCACCACATCGCCCGGTCTCACGTCCCGGTACGGCAGCAGGCGGTGCAGCGGCGTGTCCCAGTGCGGCGCGTAGATGAACTTGTTGACGAACAGGTGATCTCCGATGAGGAGGTTGTCCTCCATGGAGCCGGTGGGGATCTTGAACGCCTGCGCCACGAAGGTGCGGGCGAACAGCGTGAAGATCACCGCCACCAAAATGGCCTCGTAGTACTCTCGAAACAGTTTGCCCCGCTTCATGTCTCCACCTTGAGGACCGCCAGGAACGCATCCTGGGGGATGTCCACACGGCCCAGGCGCTTCAGCCTCTTCTTGCCTTCCTTCTGCCGCTCCAAAAGCTTGCGTTTGCGCGTAATGTCCCCGCCGTAACACTTGGCGATGACGTTCTTGCGCAGCGGCTTCACCGTCTCGCGGGCAATCACCCGGCTGTCAATGGCCGCCTGGATAACCACCTCGAAGAGCTGGCGGGGGATCATCTCCTTGAGCTTGGCGGCCAAGGTGCGGGCGCGGGGGTAGGCGGAGGCGCGGTGCACGATCAGCGCCAGAGCGTCCACCGGTTCCCCGTTGACGAGGATGTCCAGCTTCACCAGATCCGCCTCCTGGTACCCCGCGACGTGGTAGTCGAACGACGCGTAGCCGCGGGAGCAGGACTTCAACTTATCATAGAAGTCGAGCACCACTTCGGCGAGGGGCAGGCGGTACTCCAAAAGCACCCGCCCACCACCCAGGTGTTCGAACCTGGTCTGCTCGCCGCGCCTGCCTTCCACCAGCTTCAACACCGCCCCGAGGTACTCCTCCGGCGTGAGAATGGTGGCCACGATGATGGGTTCCTCGATGGCCTGGATGCGTCCGGGGTTGGGTAGCTGGGCGGGGTTCTCCACCTCCACCACGTCGCCGGTTTTGGTCAGCACCCGGTAGGCCACGTTGGGCGCCGTGGTGATCAGCTCCAGGTGAAACTCCCGCTCCAGCCTTTCCTGCACGATCTCCATGTGCAGCAACCCCAAGAAACCGCACCGGAATCCAAACCCCAGTGCCTGCGAGGTGTCGGCCTCGAAGGTGAAGGCGGAGTCGTTGAGAGCCAGCTTGGCGAGGGCGTCCCGCAGCTCTTCGAACTGCGCCGCGTCCACCGGGTACAGGCCGGCAAACACCATGGGCTTGGCCTCGCGAAAACCCGGCAGCAGGGTGTCGGCGGGGCGGCGGGCCTCCGTCAAGGTATCGCCGATGCGCACCTGGTGGATGTCCTTGATACCGGCGAAGAGAAACCCCACCTCCCCCGTCCCTAGCTCGTCTTGGGTCACCGCCCGCGGCGTCAACACCCCCACCGTTTCCACCTCGGCGTCCCACCCGGAGGCGAGAAAACGCACCCGCTCGCCCCGCCGCAGACGGCCGTCCACCACCCGCACCAGGCAGCGCACCCCCCGGTACGGGTCGTAGGAGGCGTCGAAAACCAGCGCCCGCAGTGGGGCATCCGCCCGTCCGCCCGGTGGAGGCACGCGGGTCACCAGCGCCTCCAAGACCTCCTCGACCCCCCAGCCGGTCTTGGCGGAAATCTCCAGGGCCTGACTGGCGTCCAGCCCCACCACCTGCTCGATCTGCTCTTTTACCCGCGCGGGGTCGGCCTGGGGGAGATCGATCTTGTTGAGCACCGGAATGATCTCCAGGCCCTGCTCGGCCGCCAGGTAGGCATTGGCGAGGGTCTGCGCCTCCACCCCTTGGGAGGCGTCCACCACCAGCAGCGCCCCCTCGCACGCCGCCAGCGAACGCGACACCTCGTAGGAAAAGTCCACGTGTCCGGGGGTGTCGATGAGGTTCAACAGATAACTCTGCCCGTCGCGAGCCGTGTACTTCAGCGACACCACATGGGCCTTGATGGTGATCCCTCTCTCCCGCTCCAAATCCATGGAGTCCAGTACCTGCTCCATCATTTCCCGCTGGGAGAGCGCGCCGGTGCGCTCCAGCAAGCGATCGGCCAACGTCGACTTGCCGTGGTCGATATGGGCGATGATGCAGAAGTTGCGGACTCGTTGTTGGCTCAAAACCTCACAACCCCCTGCTGCGCGCAGCGCGAACGGGTGATTTTATACGAGTTTCTAGCGCGCCGCAGGCGCCAAAAGCGGCGGAAATATGGGGCGGCCGCGGGGATCCGCGCCTCCTTTGAAAAAAGCGCGGGGATAGGCACGCAGGGCGAAGGGGTCGTCCAGCCGGCCCTCCAGGGCGCGCATCTGCCCAGCCCTGGCGATCATAGCGGCGTTATCGGTGGTCAGGGCGAGGGGAGGGAGAAGCACGGGAACACCGCTTTCCTCGCCGAGCGCCTGCACGCGGCGGCGCAGCTCGGCGTTGGCGGCCACCCCGCCCGACACCGCCCACACCTGCGGGCGGTGCCGCTCCAACAGCTCCGGCACCGGCGCCAGCAACCAGCTCACCACGGTGCGCCGAAACGAGGCGAGGAGGTCCAGGGCCGCCTGCGGCGGCTGGGCGGGGTCGGGCAGTGGCACGCACCCAAGCTCGGCGGCGGTGCGAATGGTGGCGGTCTTGAGCCCGGAGAAGGAGTAGTCGAGCGCCCCCTGGGGATCCTTGATGCGGGGGGGGCTGAAGGAGAAGGCGAGGGGGTCGCCGCGCTCGGCCAGGCGGTCGATGATCGGGCCACCGGGATAACCAAGTCCTAACGCTGCCGCCACTTTGTCGAACACCTCCCCGGCGGCATCGTCGCGGGTCCGATTGAGCGGGCGCACCCCGCCTGCCTCCATCAGAAAACAGCTGGTGTGCCCCCCCGAGACCACCAGCGTCACCACCCGCTCTGGCAACGGCGCCGCCGGCGCCCCATTCAAGCTGATAAACGGCGCCACCAGATGCCCCTCCAGGTGGTCGACGCCCACCAGCGGCAACCGCCGCGCCCAGGCGTAGGCCGAGGCAAAGCTGGTGCCCACCAGCAGCGCGCCGATCAGGCCGGGGCCGCGGGTGACCGCCACCAGCTCCACCTCGGCCAGTCCCACCCGCCGGTCCACCTCCTCCAGCAGCCGGGGGAGGACCTCCAGGTGTCGGCGCGACGCCAGCTCCGGCACCACCCCCAGGTAGGGAGCGTGGGCCGCCGCCTGGGAGGACACCAGGTTCACCGCCACCGCACCGTCCCGGCCCACGATGGCCACGGCGGTCTCGTCGCAGGAGGTCTCGATCCCCAAGGTGACCGGCGCTGCAGGCGCCGGGGCGAGCGGCGAGGGGGCGGTGATCACGCCACCTGCCGCACCGCGGCGGCGCTCACCGGGGAAGCCACGCCGCGCTCTGAAACGATGGCGTAAATCAGCTCGGGAGGGGTGACATCGAACGCCGGGTTGAACACCCCAGCGGCGCCAGGGCAGCTGCGGCAGCGGCGGAAGCGGCGCACTTCCTCGCCGCCGCGCTCCTCGATGGGGATCGCGGCCCCGCTGGGGCACTCCAAATCGAAGGTGGTGGTGGGTGCCGCCACCACCAAGGGCACCCCGTGCCGCGCCGCCAGCACCGCCAGCGGGTAGGTGCCCACCTTGTTGGCCACCGCCCCGTCGGCGGCGATGCGGTCGGCCCCGACCACAACGCCCTGGACCATCCCACGGGCCAGCAGCGTGGCGGCCGCGGAGTCGGCCAGCACGGTCACCGGGATACCATCTTCCAAAAGCTCCCAGGCGGTCAGCCGGGCGCCCTGCAACACCGGCCGCGCCTCGCAGGCGTACACGTGCACCAGCCGCCCCTGGGCGTGCAACGCCCGCACCACCCCCAGCGCCGTACCCACCCCGCCGGTGGCCAGCGCGCCGGCGTTGCAGTGGGTCAGCAGGGCGACGGGGTTGGGGAAGAGCGCCGCGCCGTGGGCGGCGATGGCCTCGCACGCCGCCGCGTCCGCCTCGTGCAGCGCCCGCGCGGCGGCCAGGGCAGCCGCCCCCCGCTCTCCGGCCGGTGACGCCTCGCAGGCCGCCAGCACCCGGTGCACCGCCGCCGCCAAGTTGGCGGCGGTGGGGCGCGCGGCGGCCAGGACGCGGGCCACCCGGCGCAGGTGCCGCACATCGTCGTTGCGCCGCGCCTCGGCGGCGAGGGCGTAGGCCGCCGCGAGGCCGATGGCCGGCGCCCCGCGCACCACCAAGGAGCGGATGGCGCGGCGGGCAGCCGCCGCACCGGCGATCTCCACCCATACGGTGCGGTCTGGCAACCGGCGCTGATCCAGCAGCTCCAAACCAGCCCGCCAGCGCAGCGGCGACACGCGGGTCATCGGCATGCCGACATGGTAGCCTCCCCCGGACCGCCTGGCGATAGGCGGGAACAAAAACGGCGCGGATATACTTGCCAGGCACGAAAGGAGGCGATCTATGCCCATCCGCATCGCCATCAACGGCTTTGGACGTATCGGCAGACTCATCTTCCGGCAGGGGTTCGGCGACCCCGACTTGCACTTCGTGGCCATCAACGACATCACCGACGCCCCCACTTTGGCGCACCTCTTAAAGTACGACTCCCTCCACCTGCGCTGGGACCGGTCGGTTGCCAGCGACGGCGAGGGTCTCGTGGTGGACGGGGTGCCGGTCAAGGTCACCGCCATTCCCGACCCGGCCAAGCTGCCTTGGAAGGAGCTGGGCATTGATTTGGTGCTGGAGTGCTCCGGTCGCTTCACCAAGGCCGAGCAGGCCAAGGCGCACCTGGAGGCGGGCGCCCGCCGGGTGGTCATCTCCGCCCCCGCCAAGGGCGTGGATCTCACGGTGGTGTTCGGGGTGAACCATACGGCCCTGGATCCCGCCAAGCACCTCATCGTCTCCAACGGCTCCTGCACCACCAACTGTCTCGCCCCGGTGGTGAAAGTCCTCAACGAGACCTTCGGCATCGAGCACGGCCTGCTCACCACCGTTCACGCCATGACCAACGACCAGCGCATCCTCGATTTGCCCCACAAGGACCTGCGCCGCGCCCGCGCCGCCGGCGTCTCCATGATCCCCACCTCCACCGGCGCCGCCCGCGCCATGGCGGAGGTCTTCCCCGAGCTCAAGGGCCGTCTGGACGGGCAGGCGGTGCGCGTACCCACCTTTGACGTGTCGCTGGTGGATTTCACCTTCACCGCGGGCACGAGCATCACCGCGGAAGCGATGAACGACGCCTTCCGCGCCGCCGCCGCCGGTCCCCTCAAGGGGATCCTGGAAGTTTGCGAGGAACCCCTGGTCTCCATCGACTTCCGCGGTACTACCGCCTCCTCCATCGTGGACGCCCTGGCCACCATGGCGATCGGCCAACGCATGGGCAAGGTGCTGTCCTGGTATGACAATGAGTACGCCTATGCGGCGCGCTGCGTAGACATCGCGCGGCTGTACCTGTCGGCTTGAGGGAGAGCCACGGCTATGAAACCGCTGCGCACCGTGGAGTCTCTGGAGGTTTCGGGCAAGCGCGTGCTACTGCGCTTGGACCTCAACGTGCCCCTCAAGGACGGGGCGGTGGTGGATGACACTCGGGTGCGCGAGGCGGCCCCCACCGTACGCCTCCTCGCCGAGCGGGGCGCCATCGTCATCGCCTGCTCCCACCTGGGCCGCGCCAAGGGCAAGCCCGATCCCGCCCTGTCGCTGGCGCCGGTGGCCCCGGTGCTCGGCCGGCACGCTGGCCGCCCGGTGGGGTTCGTGCCCGACGTGGCCGGAGAGGTGGCGATGGCGGCAGTGGCCGCCGCCCAGCCGGGCGATGTGCTGCTTTTAGAAAACCTACGCTTCGAACCCGGGGAAACCGCCAACGATCCCGAGTTCTGCGCCCGTCTGGCCCGCCTGGCCGAGGTGTACGTCAACGATGCGTTCGGCTCGGCGCATCGGGCGCACGCCTCCACCGCGGGGGTGGCCGAGATGTTTCCCGCTCGCGCCGCCGGCCCCCTCATGGCCCGCGAGCTGCACGCCCTGAGCGCCGTGCGGGACAACCCCGAGCGGCCGTTTGTGGCGGTGGTGGGCGGCGCCAAGATCTCCGGCAAGTTGGAAGCTCTCCAGGCGCTGGTGGAGCGAGCCGACACGCTGGCGCTGGTGGGGGGGATGGCCAACACGTTCCTGCTGGCCCAGGGCCACGAGATCGGCACCTCTTTGGTGGAACGCGACCTCCTCGATACCGCCCGGGACATCTTGGCACGCGCCGCCCAGCGGGGCGCTCGCGTGATCCTGCCCGAAGACGTGGTGGTGGCGCCCAATGTGGAGGCGTCCACCGGCCAAGTGGTGGCCGCTAGCCGCGTCCCCGCCGATGAGATGGTGCTCGATGTGGGGCCTGAGACCATCGACCGCATCACGGCGGTAGTGGCCGGCGCACGCACAGTGTTCTGGAACGGACCCGCTGGCGTCTTCGAGCGGCCCCCCTTTGCCGCCGGCACCCTGGCCATCGCTCGCGCGCTGGCGGCCAGTTCGGCGTTCACCGTAGTTGGTGGCGGCGAGAGCGTAGCCGCCGTGCAGCAGGCTGGGGTTGCCGATCGCCTCTCCCATGTTTCCACCGGTGGCGGCGCCTCCCTGGAGTTTTTGGGAGGTGCCACCTTACCGGGGGTGGCCGTGCTCCAGGAGGCGTGATGCTGCGGCGCCCGCTCATCGCTGGCAACTGGAAAATGCACGGCAGCACTGCCTGGACGCAGCAATACCTGGAAGAGTTGCTCCCCCGGGTGGCCACCGACGGACCGGAGGTGGTGGTCTGCCCCCCGTTCACGGCGCTGGCCGCGGCTGCTGTCATCGTCGTCGGTTCGCCGGTGGCGCTGGGGGCGCAGAACTGTCACTGGGAAGAAAAGGGGGCGTTCACCGGAGAAGTGTCGGCGGCGATGCTCGCTGAACTGGGGGTGCGTTGGGTCATTGTGGGGCACTCCGAGCGCCGCCAGTACTTTGGCGAAACCGACGAGACCGCCATCCGGCGCGCGGCCGCCGCACAGGAAGCCGGACTCAACGCAATTCTGTGCGTCGGGGAAACCCTCGCCCAACGTCAGGCCGGCGAGACTTTCGCGGTGCTCGAGGCGCAGACCCGCGATCTCGGACGCCTCGGCCCCGCCCGCCTGGCCATCGCCTACGAGCCGGTGTGGGCCATCGGCACGGGCCATACCGCCACCCCCGCCCAGGCGCAGGAGGCGCACGCCTTTCTGCGCCAGCGCGCCCGGCAGCACTTTGGCGCCGAGGCGGCCTCCCGCCTGCGCATCCTCTACGGCGGCAGCGTCAAGCCCGACAACGCCGCCGAGCTTCTCGTTCAGGGTGATGTGGATGGCGCCTTGGTGGGAGGCGCCAGCCTTGACGTTGCAGGGTTTTCGGCTATCATCCAAGCGGCTACCGGACAGCCATCGCTGGCCCGGTAGATAAGGAGCTGCCAACGTGTTCACCCTCCTGCTGATTCTCTATATCATTGTATGCATCTTCCTGATCCTGGTGGTCTTGCTCCAGCAGGGGAAGGGCTCCGACGTGGCGGCGGCGTTTGGTGGCGGGATGGCGCAGCAGTCCTTCGGCCCCCGCGGTACCACCACCTTGATGCACAAACTCACCACCGCCTCGTTCATCGTCTTCGTGACTCTGTGCATCGGCCTCTCGGTCGTCACCGCCAGGGGCAACAAGTCGGTGACCGCGCGCCTGAAGAGCGCCGCGCCGGCGACTACCCCGGCCCAAGGCGAAACTGCGGCCGCCCCCGCCACGGAAGGCGCCACCGCGCCCGCCGAGGCGCCCAGTCAGCAGCCGGCGGCACCCACGGCGCCGCAGTCGGAGGGAGCGCAGCCGTGAACCAGCTTCGTGCCGAAGTGGCGGAATTGGTAGACGCGCACGTTTGAGGGGCGTGTGGCGAAAGCCGTGCCGGTTCGAGTCCGGCCTTCGGCATAATTTCATCTCTTCGGGGGGTTTCGCCGGCCCCCCAGGCATCCTTATGCTGGGGGCTCCGCTTTCCACCCACCCTGCCTCCCTCGCTCCAGCCCCCAGGACCCCACGCTCCGGGGAGCGAAGCTCCCCGGAGCGTGGGGTCCTGGG
>Ga0209101_1002043_pt1 | contig 13913 bp, 15 predicted proteins | sample ConPoolayeCmetaG_FD_185481 | JGI IMG/M metagenome (GOLD analysis project Ga0209101, IMG submission 185481) | Hot spring microbial mat communities from California, USA to study Microbial Dark Matter (Phase II) - Cone Pool mat layer C metaG... ... | reverse complement strand
AAGGCGTTGCGTGAGGGGGCTGATGGCGTTCTGGTGATGGGTTGCCACCCAGGCCAATGCCACTATCAGGAGGGCAACTACAAGGCAATGCGCCGGATGGCCCTCCTGCGCCGGACGCTGGCGCAGCTTGGCGTCCACCCTGACCGCGTTCAACTGGCATGGGCATCCGCCGCTCAGGGCACGATCTTTGCTGAGACGGTCACCCAGATGACTGAGAGCATTGCTAAACTTGGCCCACTGGAGTGGCGGGACAACATCGAAGATGAGGCGCTACACACACCGCCCTTCCCTAAAATGGAAGCAGAGGAGGCCGTCCATGGCTAAACCCAAACTGGCGCTCTACTGGGCGTCCTCGTGTGGAGGGTGCGAGATCGCTGTTCTGGCGATCCACGAAAAAATCCTAGAGGTCGCTGAGGCATTCGACATCGTGCTCTGGCCGTGCGTGATGGACTTTAAGAAGTCCGACATTGAGGCCCTGGAGGACGGCGAGATCGACGTATGCCTGTTTAACGGGGCAATCCGTAACGACGAGAATCGTGAATGGGCGATGCTCCTTCGCCGGAAAAGCAAGGTCATGGTCGCCTACGGAAGCTGCTCTTCCGAGGGTTGCATGCCCGGCTTGGCCAACTTCTTCGACCGCGAACACATGCTGAAGTACATCTATGAAGACTCGCCCAGCGTTGATAACCCGCAGGGCGTGCGCCCCCAACATATCACGGTTGTTCCAGAGGGCGAGCTGGAGCTTCCCAACTTCTGGAACACAGTCCATTCGCTTGATCAGGTTGTCACGGTAGATTACTACCTGCCAGGCTGCCCGCCGGAGGCCAAGTGGACAGCGGCTGCCGTTGAAGCGATCCTCAGTGGCCAGCTCCCACCCCCCGGCTCGGTGATCGGCATGGACGTGACGGTATGTGATGAATGCCCGCGTGCTCGCCACGAGAAGAAGATCAAGCGCTTCTACCGGCCCTATGAGATCATACCCGACCCTGATCTGTGCTTGCTGGAGCAGGGGATCTTCTGTGCGGGCATCGCAACTCGCGCGGGCTGTGGGGCGCTGTGCCCGCAGGTTAACCGTGGCTGTGAGGGCTGCTACGGCCCTAATGAAGGGGTGATCGACGGTGGCGCGAAGCTGATCAGCGCCATTGCGTCGGTGATCGACGCCACCACGCCGGAAGAAATCGACGCAGTGCTCGACACGCTACCTGACCCGGCGGGATACTTCTACCGCTTCAGCCTGGCACACTCGCTGCTGCGGCGGGTGCGTTTGGAGCCGGAGAATGGCAACCGGATCGCTAAGCCCATTGACGAAACGCCGCGGCTGGACCCAGAGCTGGCTAAGTAGGAGGTAAATGATGAAGCAACGGATCACCATTGACCCAATCACCCGCCTGGAAGGCCATGGCAAGATCGAAATCTTCCTGGACGAAGCCGGCGACGTTGCCAACACGTACTTCCAGATCCCTGAACTGCGCGGCTTTGAGGTCTTCTCCCTGGGGCGGCCTGCTGAGGAAATGCCGCGCATCACCAACCGCATCTGCGGTGTGTGCCCAGAAGCCCATCACATGGCAGCAGCCAAAGCGCTCGATATGCTGTACCATGTCGATCCGCCACTGGCAGGCAAGCTGCTGCGCGAGTTGTTCTACATGGCTTTCTACTGCACCGACCACACCACGCACTTCTATGCGCTGGGCGGGCCGGACTTCGTTGTCGGGCCTGATGCCCCTGCTGCACAGCGCAATGTGCTGGGCGTGATAGCGAAGGTGGGCGTCGAGGCGGGCCTGAAGGTCATCAACACGCGCAAGACGAATCACGAGGTCATCAAGATCATCGGTGGCCGCGCGATTCATCCGGTCGCAGCTCTGCCCGGTGGCATGAGCAAAGCCATCAATGAGGAAGAGCGCCAGTATATCGAGCAAGTCGCGCGGGCCAACATCGAGTTTGCCCTGTGGTCGCTGGAAATCTTCGATCAGATCGTGCTGCGCAACAGCGCGTATGTGGACTTGATCGTCAGCGACACTTACACTCAGAAGATCTATTACATGGGATTGGTGGATGCCAACAACCATGTTAACTTCTACGATGGAATGGTGCGCGTTGTTGACCCGGATGGCGTTGAGTTTGTTAAATACGCGCCTCACGAATATACCGAGCACATCGCCGAGCATGTTGAACCCTACAGTTACCTAAAGTATCCCTATCTGCGGCGAGTGGGCTGGAAGGGTTTCGTGGATGGCAAGGACTCTGGGATGTATGCCTGTACGCCACTGAGCCGCCTAAATGCTGCCGACGGTATGGCAACTCCCCGCGCCCAAGAAGCCTACGAGAAGCTCTTCGCCACGCTCGGAGGAAAGCCGGTACACCACACTCTGGCAACTCACTGGGCTCGTCTGGTCGAGCTTCTATACGCTGCTGAGCATATGCTGGAGCTGGCGACTCATCCAGAGATCACCAGCCCGGACGTGCGTACGATCCCGACGGAGAAGCCTACTTGGGGAGTGGGCACTGTCGAGGCCCCGCGCGGCACGCTGACCCACCACTATGAGACCGATGAGAATGGCATCCTGACGCGGGTTAACCTGATTGTCGGCACGACGAATAACAATGCCCCCATCACTCTCAGCATCAAGAAGGCCGCCTCAGGGCTGATCAAGAAGGGGCAGGTTAACGATGGCATTCTGAACATGGTGGAGATGGCGTTCCGCAGCTACGATCCGTGCTTTAGTTGCGCTACGCACTCGCTGCCAGGGCAAATGCCACTGGAAGTTATTGTGCACGATGCAGAAGGCAAAATCATAGACCGCCGCGCACAATACGTCGATATCGAATAGGCAATCCTTCAGCCCAGCAGATTACCCAGCGTGGTCTGCTGGGCCTTTACACAGGGCGCTGTTCTCGCTCATGAAGACTCTGGTGATCGGGCTTGGGAATCCCATCTTGAGGGATGATGGCGTGGGCATCCATACAGCGCACGCTGTGAGAAGTGCACTGCCGCCCGAAGCGTGCGTGGATGTGATCGAAGCCTCGGTGGGAGGATTGGCTCTCATGGAGGCCATGATTGGCTACGAGCGTGTGGTGATCGTGGATGCCCTTTGGGCCTCGCAGGAGGAGACGGGACGTGTTTTTGAGTTTGACGTCAGGTCTCTACCGCAAACGCTGAATACGGCGAGCGCCCACGATGTTGATCTACCAACCGCACTTCGCGTGGGGCGACGCCTAGGCGCGGCCTTACCCTCCGACGAGAACATCTGGATTGTGGCAGTGACTGCCCACGATGTGCTGACATTTGACGAAAAGCCCACCCCCTCGGTAGCCGCTGCCATCCCAGAGGCTACTCAAAGGGTGCTGAGGCTGCTGGGTTATTCCGTGCCCGAGTTATCTGAGTCGATTGACTTCGCATGTGCTTGGAGGACATGATGATTTCTCCCGAGCTGTTGCGCCGCTTCCGGCTATTTGCTGGGCTTGATCCTGCATTGTTCAAAGACCTTGCCATGGCGGCAGAGGAAATCTCGGTGCGAAAGGGCGATTGGCTATATACTGAGGGGGAGAAAGCTGACGCACTGTATCTTGTCGCCTCTGGAACCGTCGATCTGACCATCAATCTCGATGCCAAAGGTACGCGCTATACTGAGTTGACGAGGCTCGTCGATGGCGAGGTTACAGGATGGTCGGCAGTGCTCGAACCCTATGTCTACACAATGGGGGCTGTCGCGGGGACGGACGGTAAGGTGATCCGGATCGATGGGGAATTCCTGCGCGAGTTCATGGCCAAGGCACCGCAAGTTGGCTACGTTATCATGACTCATCTGGCTCAGGTGATCAACCAGCGTTTAGCCGACCTGCGCGTCCGGTTTGTGAGTTTGACCGAGGCTTGAGCCGGCACGCCTCGGCTGTCCTGAAGCCGCGGGGCCTAGTCGCAGACCAGGCCCCGTGTGTTTTTGTTTGGCTTAGCAGATTCTGGGCAGAAGCTCCCCGGCGGGTAGATCGACCACACGCGAGCCACCTATCCCAGTACGCGCCACTACCAGGCCAGGATGGTCTGTCACCACCTGCCCAATACGCTCAGCAAATGTTCCGTTGGGGTGTGCACGCATCGCAGCTAATAAGGCATCTGATTCTGCCTCTGAAGCAATCGCCACCAATTTTCCCTCGTTCGCCACGTAGAGTGGGTCCAATCCCAACATCTCGCACGCAGACTGAACGGCGGGGTTGACAGGCACTTTGCGTTCATCGAACTCAATGCCAAGCTTAGACGCGACGGCAAGCTCATTGAGCACCGCGGCTAATCCACCCCGTGTGGCGTCCCGAAGGCAGTGGACGCCGGGGGATGCGGATAGCATGGCCTCCACCAGGCCATTGAGCGGTGCAGTATCGCTTTTGATCTGCGTCTCAAATGCCAGTCCTTCGCGCACGGACATAATGGCCATGCCATGGTCGCCCAGCGTACCACTGACGATCACCGAATCGCCGGGGCGTATGTGTGCTGGACCGATATCCACCCCCGGCGGAACCAGCCCAATCCCGCTGGTATTGATGTACAGCCCATCACCATGGCCCTTATTCACCACTTTGGTGTCACCAGCCACAAGCTGGACGCCTGCCACCTCACAAGCGCGGGCCGCCGACGCAGCGAGCTGGCCGAGGGTGTCCATTGACAGACCTTCTTCGAGAATGAACCCCGCGCTTAAAAAGAGGGGGCGCGCGCCTCGCATTGCCAGGTCGTTGACTGTGCCGTTGACAGCCAGCTCGCCAATATCCCCACCGGGGAAGATCAGCGGACTGACCACAAATGAGTCGGTAGTGAAGGCCAACCGGATAGGCGACTCGCCGTTAGTGGCAATCTCCAGCACAGTTGAATCGCCCATCTGTTCGAGCAGTGCGTTGGCGAACAACGGCGCGAAGAGGTGCTGAATCAGATCGGCCATCATTTTGCCACCACTGCCGTGCCCCATGACAATCGTCGGGTAAGTACGAAGCGGAAGGGGGCACGTCCAGCCGCTGAAATTGGGCCAGGTCTGGTTGCTCACGAGGTAATCTCAGGGTGGGTCAGGCTGGCGGAGTAACGGCCATACCGATAATAAGCGGCACAGGCTCCCTCGGAAGAGACCATCGTTGCGCCGAGAGGGGACTGGGGGGTGCACTGCCCGCCGAAGGCAGGGCACTGGAAGGGTTTCTTTATCCCTTGGAGCACTTGGCCGCTAATACATAGGCCCGACTCTCGAGTGTCGATGGCCTGAACTTCTGGGAAGCGTTGCTCAGCATCGTATTCCGCAAACTCATCACGCAAGCGATAGCCGCTCAAAGGGATGATGCCGATTCCACGCCAGGCGCGATCCGTGGGCTCAAACACACGGCTGATGATCGCCTGTGCGGGGCGATTCCCTGCATAGCTCACCGAGCGCTCGTAGGCATTCTCGACCTCTGCGCGACCCGCTTCGAGCTGTTTGACGCATCTCAAGATGCCCCGCACCATATCTACTGGCTCGAATCCCGTGACTACGATAGGGACACGGTATTTTTCTGCCAGGGGGCCATATTCCCAATAGCCCATCACCGTGCAGACATGCCCCGCAGCGAGGAAACCATCAACTCGAGCATCAGGGGATTCCATAATCCCGCAGATGGCGGGTGGGACAGTAACGTGAGACACCAGCATAGCGTAGTTCCTGATCCCCTGAGCCTTGGCTTGGACTACCGACATGGCATTGGCCGGAGCAGTGGTCTCAAATCCGATGGCAAAGAAGACAACGGTCTTGCTGGGGTTCTCTCGTGCAATCCGTAGTGCGTCAAGTGGAGAGTAGACAATCCGCACGTCACCACCAGCACCTCGCACGCTGAACAGGTCGCGCTCTGAGCCGGGCACGCGCAGCATGTCACCATATGACACGAAGATCACATCGGGGCGTGAGGCAAGCGCAATCGCTTTGTCAATCAACTCCAGTGGGGTAACGCAGACAGGACAGCCAGGGCCATGGATCAATTCGATCTGCGGCGGTAGAAGCTGATCCAGCCCACTCTTGAGGATGGCATGGGTCTGGCCTCCACAGACCTCCATGATCCGCCAGGGCTGGGTAATTGTCGCTGCGATCTCGCTCAGCAGGGCACGGGTAAGTACACCGTCCCGATACTCGTCAACGTGCTTCATTAGGACTGATCGCCTCTTGCTGCCGCACTGCTGCTACCTGCTGCTTCAGCCAGTCTGCCCAGGTCGCGATCCCCTCTCCGGTGCGGCAGGAGATAGGAAACGTCACCAGGCCAGGGTTCAGAATTTCCACTCCTCGGCGGAAATAGTCCATGTCAAAGTCCACGTAGGGAAGGAGGTCGATCTTGTTGATAACCAGCGCACTGACTCCTCGGTACATTCCAGGGTACTTGTATGGTTTGTCGTCACCCTCCGGCACGCTGGCGATTAACACATTAAGATGTGTTCCCAGGTTAAAATTGGCAGGGCATACGAGGTTGCCGACGTTCTCAACCAGGAGGAGGTCGATCTGGTCCAGGGGAAGTTGGGCGAGCGCCTCTTCCACCATCACGGCGTCGAGGTGGCAGCCGCCGCCGGTATTGATCTGGATGGCCGGGATTCCGGCAGCCTTTGCCTTATCTGCATCGATGCTGGATGCGAGATCGCCTTCGATCACACCCAGTCGCAGTTGGTCTTTCAGGAGGTTGAAAGTTGCCAGAATGACACTGGTCTTGCCTGCGCCTGGGGAAGCCATGATGTTGATCGCAAACACTCCAGCGGCATCCAGAGCTGCGCGATTCTGTGCGGCCAGTCTATCGTTCGCTGACAGGATATGCTCGACAACCAGAACACGCTGACTCATGCGAATGGCTCCTGGTCAAGCTCATTATTAGCCAGCATCTCCATCTCGGTGAGCATCCTCAGCGTTTCGCGCGCCTCTTCTTCGTCGATGCGGCTGATGGCAAAGCCAACATGAATGACCGTATACTCGCCGATCTGGATGTCAGGCACATATTCCAAGCAGACTTCCTTGATCGCGCCGCCGAAGTCGACGCGACCCATTTTCAGCCCCTCAGCTTCATAGATTTCGACTACCTTGCCGGGGATGCCAAGACACACGTTAATTGCCTCCGCATGGACAAGTTGCCTAGATGTAGTGTAACCGGTGGGCGAAGCGGGAACCAGTGCCGAATGTCATCAGGCAGCCCTTACCTATATATGAGCATTCTGGTCTGCTATCGCTCGATTTCGATGGCTTCCAGACGAAACTCTTCGCCGCGTATAATCTTGACCCTTGCGCCCGCACAGATGGGACAGGCAAGCTCACCGTGTTCCGGATGATAGGTGTGGCCACATTCGGTGCAGGATAGCTCAATAGGGATACGCTCAAAGTGCAACCGTGCGCCTTCGGCGGGTGTGCCTTGCGAGATCATATCCCAGTGGAACTGAAGTGAGTCATCTACAATCGAGGCTAGATCACCTATCAGGAGATACAGGTCTGTGATCCTTTTTGCCCCTGCCTGTTGGGCGTGGTGGAGGGCAATGTCGAGCAGATTTTGGGCGACTGAAAGCTCATGCAAGGTGGTTTCACCAGTTCATTGCCTGACCGCCTTACCGGATCGTATAGGGTTGGGTATGGTCTGTCAACCGCTATCCCCGGTTTCCGAAACGCCTGCCAGTTGGGTATCCTTTGGCATCTACGATAGAGTCAGCATGGGATTTCCTGTTTGAACGACTCGATGACCAGACTGCGATTATGCTCTCTCCATCAGGCACTCCCCTCAGCGAAAACATCGAACGGCGACGTATTCATGTCGATGGCGTAGTGCAGGGCGTAGGTTTCCGCCCCTTTATCTACAGCCTGGCCGTTCGCTATCAGCTTGCGGGGTGGGTTATGAACTCATCCTCAGGTGTCGATATTGAGGTGCAAGGCGCGGCGGCGAATCTGGAATCGTTCGAGCAAGCTATCCTGGCCGAGGCGCCTCGCTTAGCACGGATTGATCGGCTCCGATCCACACCCATCTCCCTTCGTGATGGCGCGACGGGGTTTGTCATTCGACACAGTGAGGATGACGAAGGAACCTCGCTCGTATCGCCTGATGTAGCGACCTGCCCGGACTGCTTGGCGGAGACGTTCGATCCATCAAACCGCCGCTATCGCTACCCGTTTACCAACTGCACTAACTGCGGGCCACGTTACACGATCATTCAGGGGTTGCCGTACGACCGCCCGATGACAACAATGAGTGGGTTTAAGATGTGCCCCGCCTGCCAAGCAGAGTATGATGACCCACTCAACCGACGATTCCACGCGCAGCCGAATGCCTGCCCAGTGTGCGGGCCTCAAGTCCGCCTGGTCGCCGACGATTCCACACTGGTCCGCCTGGCATCAATCGGTCTTCGAGATGACATGGAGCGTGTGGCCGCACTGCTCAAGGAAGGAGCTATTGTTGCCATTAAGGGGGTAGGAGGATTTCATCTGGTATGTGATGCCACTAACAGGGAGGCTGTGGCGCGGCTGCGCGAACGGAAAGCGCGGCCTGATAAGCCTTTTGCGGTGATGGTAGGTTCACTCGAAGAGGTAGCAGCGCATTGCGAGATCAGCGCGGATGAGGCAGCGCTCTTGAGCAACGTCTCAGCGCCCATTGTCCTGCTCTATCGCCATCCGGGGTCGGACATCGCTCCCAATGTCTCCCCGAACAACCCCATGTTGGGTATGATGCTGCCTTACACGCCCCTTCATCATATTCTACTCCATGATGTGGGACGTCCTCTAGTCATGACCAGCGGCAACCTCAGCGAGATGCCGGTCATTGCGGACAACGAAGAGGCTCAGGAGAAACTATCCCCCATCGTGGATGCCTTTCTCCTGCACAACCGTCCGATCCATATGCGTTGCGACGATGCAGTGTGGTGGGTGGATCGATTTGCTGGTGAGCAGGATGCCGCGCAGCAACCCCTTCGACGTGCGCGTGGGGATGCGCCCTACCCTGTGCGCCTCCCTTGGCGATCCGAGCAACCGATTCTTGCCGTCGGCGCAGAGATGAAGAACACATTGTGTTTGCTGAAGGATCAAGATGCATTCTTGAGCCAGCACATCGGGGAAATAAATACGCTAGAAGCGTTGGGCTATTTCCGGCAAGTGCTGAGTCACTTGAGTCGGCTGTTCAAAGTTTGGCCGCAGGTGATTGCCCACGATATGCACCCTGATTATCTGACCTCCCGATTGGCTCACGATCTTGCCATTGAACGCGATCTACCACGCATCGCGGTGCAGCACCATCACGCCCACGTTGCAGCGTGCTTAGCCGAACATGGTCGAACCGGGCCTGTGCTCGGCATTGCTTTTGATGGCACGGGATACGGCACAGATGGCGCGATCTGGGGCGGAGAGGTCCTAGTTGCTGGGCTTGATTCCTTCGAGCGGGTAGCCCACCTGGAGTATTTGCCGCTGCCCGGAGGCGAGGCAGCTATTAAACGACCCTATCGGATCGCGTGGGGCTATCTGCTATCCACGCTGGGGAACATTCCGGACCTCCCGACACTTCTCGATTTCCCCTCGCAAGAGCGCCGTATTGTCGAACAGCAGGTCGTGAAGCGAATCAACACGCCCCTGACCTCGAGCTGTGGCCGTCTTTTTGACGCCGTATCCGCTATTCTCGGCATATGTTCGGTGGCAACCTATGAGGCACAAGCTGCCATTGCCCTCGAACTGGCTGCTCGTGATGCTAATCTCGCCAGTGTAAGTGGTTATCCGTTTGAGATCACCGATTCAGGGGTGGTTCTTCTCAATGGGATAATGGCCGGGGTTGTTTCCGACCTGATGGCCGGACGCTCTGTGTCGGAGATCGCTGCCGCCTTCCACGAAACGGTTGCCCAGATCGTATTGGCAGCAGCTTGTTGGGCGCGAGAGCGCACTGGTCTCTCGACAGTGGTGCTCTCCGGCGGCGCGTTTCAGAATCGTCTGCTCCTCCGGTTGACTCGCGAGCGCCTGCGGTCATCGGGTTTTGAGGTCTTAACACACCAGCAAGTCCCGGCTAACGATGGAGGGCTTAGCTTGGGGCAAGCCGTGATCGCTGCTCGTATGATCGGCAACTGTTGAGCATTCTATACTTCCAGAGTCAATCCCTCTCGCCGGAGGTTGCGATGGCGCAGCAGGCTACATCGAAGGACCCCTTGCGAATCCTGGTTGTGGTTGCCCATGCGGATGATATTGAGTTTGGTGCCGCCGGAAGTGTTGCCCGGTGGGTGAAGGAAGGAGCGCAGGTGACATACTGTATTGTCACGGACAACGGCGCGGGGAGCAACGAACCAGGCGTACAGCGTGGCGAGCTGGTCAAGCAGCGTGAGGCTGAACAGTTAGCTGCGGCTGCATTGGTCGGGGTGGCAGACGTGCGTTTTTTGGGATATCCAGACGGTGAGCTTCAGCCGACTCTGGAGCTGCGGCGCGATCTCACGCGCTTGATCCGGCAGGTTCGCCCGCAACGGGTTGTCTGCCAAGACCCAACGGCCATCCTGATCGGGAGCTGGTACATCAATCACCCTGATCATCGAGCGGCAGGTGAAGCTACTCTTTATGCAGTTTTCCCCAGCGCTGGAACGCGACTGATCTTTGCCGATCTTCTGGACGAGGGGTTTGAGCCGCACGATGTGGAAGAACTCTACCTGATGCTCACCGCCCAGCCTGATACCTACATTGACATCTCAGACTTCATTGATCTGAAGATCGAGGCTCTGCTGTGCCATAAGTCCCAGGTCGGTCAGGAGGTTGAGCAAATGGTGCGCGAATGGGATGCTGAATCAGGCCGGAAGGCGGGGTGTGCCTACGCAGAGGAGTTCCGTGCTATGCGCTTTGAGAAACCTGGCCAATCAGTTCAGGGGTCTGAGCAACCTCAACATATTGAGCAGGCATATCCCAGTCCGGGACCGTGATCTTGTCGGTAGGGCACTGTTGGGCGCATCTTTGCCTTGCATGGCGAGGAGTGCGCTCGTGGCAGCGGCTACCTAGCGGGGACAGCCCTGCAAGTCCCACTCGTAATAGCCTTCCGTCAACTGAGCAGCCTGCCACTGATCGCCTATGCGCCAGACGACGAGCAAGTAAGGCAATTGACCGTTTTGAGTGGTCGCGTCCGTCGCAACGCAGTATAGTTCATCCGCCCCGCGCACGGCGGGGTTCCCTTCAACCATGTTGGTGATCGTTGCATCGGCAAACCCATCCGCTGCCATTCTCTCCAGGGCGGCAGCCTCCACAGGCGTACTTCTAGTCACATCTGTGGAGCAGGCGCTCAGCGCAAGCATAGCGAGAAACGCGGTAGTGAGAGCCAAGAAACACTGCTTCATCAAACGCTCCATCTGTGAGCTGGGATTGAATGGACAGACGCAATAGTATCACAGACTTTGTGAGGAAGGCGATCCTCACCCGTGAGAATCTGTGGGCCGTGCTGCTGGCAATCGCCATCATTCTTATCTTCACCTGCGCCACAATAGGCGTGCAGCCTCGTTTCGTGTATACAGGGTTCTAGGCGCACCGCATGGATGTGCTCCGCATTGCCGCCTGGGTAGTGGGTCTGGGAGCCTTTGGCGGGTTGATCGTTGCCAGCCACCGGCAGTCCAGTCGCGGCCTCCGTTTGGGTCTCACTCTGATATCATCCGCTCTGCTGATTTATGTGTTGACCGATCAGCCTGCCGCATTGCTACTATTTGGATTGAATATCGTCCTTGTGTTTGGAACTTGGCATATCGGTCGAACACCCTTCTGGTGGGGATGGATCGTTTTGCTCGTTGCTTTGCTCATCTTGAGCAAGTTGCCCGGGATACGGGGCACTGATACTTTTTCCGCTCATCCTGGGAGAATAAGTGCGGCTGCTTGGCTTGGGTTTTCCTATCTGGCTTTCCGACTCATTCATCTGACTGTAGAGGCTCACGCCGGGCGCCTTGCAGACGTTTCTCTTGAAGAGGCAATGATATATGCTCTCCACCCGGCAAGTCTGATCGCCGGGCCAATTGACCGCGTGCGAACCTCGATGATCTCTCAGCGCGAGGCGACATCCCTGACCGATGATCTTCACCAAGGTCTCTGGCGGATATTGGTCGGGACGTTCACGAAGTTCGTGATCGCTAACGCGCTGTATTCGTTCATTGCCGTACACGATATGGCCCAGAATCCCGATCAGCCGACCGGGATTGCATGGCTGTGGCTATTTGCTTATTCTTTCTACCTGTTGGCAGACTTCGCCGCCTATACCAACATCGCTATTGGTTTTGGGCGACTGGCCGGCTTACGGCTGCCGGAGAACTTCGACCGCCCCTATCTCTCGCCGTCCATTGCGCTCTTCTGGCAGCGATGGCACATCACCCTCTCTAACTGGGTGCGGGATTACATTTTCTTCCCCCTGGCTCGTGCCTTGCGCTCGAAAGCGGGCAATCGCTATCGTGTGCTGATCCAGTTGCTGTGCCACCTGGTAACGATGGGCGTTGTGGGGTTGTGGCATGGGCTTTCTACGGGGTTCTTGGTTTGGGGAATATGGCATGGCCTTGGATTATTTGTATATGGGCAGATTTCAGCGCGTGCACCTCGCCCGACCCCTGCTGGCATTTTCCCCACCCGTTTGCGCTCAGCGATTGGAATCGCACTAACGTATGGGTTTGTCACACTAGGTTGGGTGTTTTTCGCCGCCGACCTCCCTACCGCGATCAGAATAATAGCTCGCCTGTTTGGGTTGAACGGATGAAACTATCGCCATTTCCTGACTTAACAGCCTTCCTGCGAGTGCTTGCTAAGGCGCTGGCGATTGTGTTCGTTGCCAATTTCCTGCTGCTGTGGAGCGGATTCAACCCTGTTCGTGCCGTGATTATGCTCAATACCTGGGATATAGTAGGGCATGGTCGCGCACGGCTTGTCTATCCGAGCGACTTTGCAAACGGCCAGCTCCCTCTTGAAGCGTTGTTCGCTACGCACGCCATCAGCGTTCGGCCCAAGCCGGTTGATGAATATCGTGTTGTTCTGCTCGGTGAATCTGGCATCGCAGGTTGGGGATTACCTGACGAAGACACACTGGCCGAGCAATTGACTGCTCGAAGCATTCGGTTTGATGGCAAACGGCTGATCGCCTATAACCTCGCTTATCCTCAACCCAGCGTCGCTCGTGATGTTCTCATTCTCGATGCTGCTCTCGGCTACGATCCCAACCTTGTGATCTGGTTCGTCACCCCCGCCGCCCTGAATAACGCTGAGGAGGTGATCGGCGCAAACCGGGTGTTCTTTGATTTGAATCACTTACGCCTTGAGCGACTGATCGCTGAATACCCCACCCTTCTCCATGCCTGGTATGAGGGTCATCGAGCCGGCCTATTTACGCCCCAACCTAGCTGGCAACGGCTCATCGCACTGCGCGATCAGGATTTGCTCCCGATCTGGGCAAACGCGCTCTTCTACCCTTTCATCCCCCCCGATCTTGCCCAGTCCGACCGCCGATTGGGGGGCGAACCCGTTCCGGCGGAGGCACGCTATACAAACGATTCCCCCGGTTTCGAGCGCATGCCCAATGAGACCTGGAACTTCCTTCGAGTAGGCTGCCTACGCGCTCAAGTTGAGGGTGTGACTCTTCTATTGGTCAACGAGCCTATGTTGATCGGCATAGGCGGGCACAGCGATGTAAACTACAATGCTCACTACCAGCGCGCTCTGTACGACCGCTACAGAGAGGCATTGAATGTGTTTGCTGTTCATCATGACTTGTGGTACGTGGATCTATGGAACATCATCCCAGCGGCACGGTATACTGATACCCCGCTCCATGCTGATGCGGAGGGATACGCTATACTTGCTGCTGCTCTGGAGCGTACCCTATCCGAAGATCGGCAGGGAACCCGTTGCGATTAGGCACTCGCGCTTCCCCTCCATGCTGCTTCATGCTACTCCTGTTAGTTGGAGTGCTGTCAGCAGCGCTCGCCA
>Ga0209101_1002040_pt1 | contig 13921 bp, 10 predicted proteins | sample ConPoolayeCmetaG_FD_185481 | JGI IMG/M metagenome (GOLD analysis project Ga0209101, IMG submission 185481) | Hot spring microbial mat communities from California, USA to study Microbial Dark Matter (Phase II) - Cone Pool mat layer C metaG... ... | reverse complement strand
AGAGTCTCCACACTATGAAAATGCCAAACTCCAGGGCACGGGCAAGATGCCCGTGCTACGGAAAGCCCGCCGGCTGGTCGTAGCACGGGCGTCCTCGCCCGTGCCGAACGAGGCTCCGCCACGGCCAACGCAGAAACTGTCACGCGCCCGGGCGGGCGGGGGCGTAAGAGCGGTAAGAGCGGGTAAGAGCGTGCTTGACATGCCCGCCGGCACCCTATTAACTAATGGATGCGCCCGCCGCAAACGGCGGCGGCTGTCGCAGGTATTCCGGGAGGGCCGGCGGCGCATCGCGAGGGCAGTGGCCGGCCATAATCCAGGTCAACGGACTGGCGTCTGGCGCGGTAGTCGCTGCGCGGCGGTGTCCGTGTCCGTCGGCATTTGGAGGAAACGGTGTGATTTCCGTCTCCAGTTTGACAAAAGTCTACGGTCAGACCCTGGCCATCTCGAAGGTGAGCTTCGAGGTACCGGCCGGCCAGATCGTCGGCTTCCTGGGCCCCAACGGGGCCGGCAAGTCGACCACCCTGCGCATCCTGACCTGTTACATTCCCCCCACCAGCGGCACGGCCAGCATCGCCGGCCACGACATCTTCCATGAGTCCGAGCAGGTCCGCCAGAAGCTGGGGTACCTGCCGGAGAACTGCCCGCTGTATCCGGAGATGAAGGTCGAGGAGTACCTCGACTTCCGCGGACAACTGCGCCTCATGGATCGCCCGACCAGGCGCCGACGGATCGACTACGTGGTCGAGCGCTGCTGGCTCAGCACCGTCCGCCGCAGGACCATCTCGCATCTGTCCAAGGGGTTCCGCCAGCGCGTGGGTCTGGCCGACGCCCTGCTGCATAATCCGCCGGTGCTGATTCTCGACGAGCCTACGGTGGGGCTGGATCCGGCCCAGATCCGCGAGACGCGCAAGCTCATCCGCGAGCTGGGCGGCCAGCACACCATCATCCTCTCGACCCACATTCTGCCGGAGGTGGAGGCCGTCTGCGACCGCGCCATCGTGATCGCCGGCGGGCGCATCGTCGCCCAGGGCACTCCCGACGAGCTTCGCGCCAGCCGCCGCATGACCGCCCGCGTGCTGGTCGAGTGCCGGGCGCCGGCCAGGGAACTGGAGAGCGTGCTGGCGCGGGTCAGCGGCGTTAAGGAGGTGGAAATCCTCAACAACGGCGAACCCTCCGGCAGCTACGCCACGGCCGCCCTGCGGGCCAAGGACGGCTACGACGTCCGCGAGGAAGTGGCCCGGACCATCATCCAGAAGGGCTGGCCGCTGCGGGAGATCAGGTTGGAGCATGCGACGCTCGAGGAGTTCTTTGTGGAAGTGACTGCGAACCAGGCGATGGCCCAGGCGGAAGGGGGTGTGCAATGACGCGGGCCGCGGTGATCGCCCGGCGCGAGCTGGGCAGCTATTTCTATTCCCCGATCGCCTACGTGGCGATGACCCTGTTTCTGATTGCCACCGGCCTGGCTTTCGGGCGCGACTTTCGTCCCGGGCAGGTGGTGGCCATGCGCTCGCTGCTGGAGTGGATGGTGTTCTTCATGGTGGGCATCATTCCCATCCTGACCATGGGCCTGCTGGCCCAGGAGTGGAGCAGCGGAACGATCGAAACCCTCATGACCGCGCCCGTCGGCGAGACCGAGGTGGTATTGGGCAAGTTCCTCGGCTCGCTGGGGTTCTTTCTGGTGCTGCTGTGTCCGACGGTGCTCTACGCGGCCCTGATGGCGATCTACTCGACCCCGGGGTTCGATTTTGGCCCGGTGGTCTGCGGCTATCTCGGGATGGTGCTGGTGGGGGCGCTGTTCATCGCCATCGGGCTGTTCTGCTCGTCGCTGACGAGGCTGCAGATGGTGGCCGCCGTCGTGGCGGCGTCGGTGCTGACGCTGATCACGGTTGTGCCGTGGGTGGTGACCCAGCGGGCCACGCTCTCGCCCTTCTGGCGCGGGTTCATGGATCAGTTGGTCTTCCGGCGTTACGCCGACTTCAGCAAGGGCATGCTCGACACCGGACACGTGGTGTTTTTCCTGGCCATGACCGGCGTCTTTCTGTTCCTGACCGTGAAGGTGCTGGAGTCGCGGCGGTGGCGGTGATTGAGGCGGAAGGCACGAGCGGAAGCCGCAGATGATCACAGATACGCACAGATTGAGGAGCACGGGCGAGCCGCCCGTGCCACTGAGGACTCAGGACTCAGGACTCAGGAGTCGGCACTCAGGACTCCTCAGCAACTGCCAACTGGCAACCAACAACTGGCAACTGGCAACTCCTCCCGAGGCACTGCAATGAGCGAAAACAAACACGCCTGGCCGGTGGCCGAGACTCAGAAGCAACGCTGGCTGAAATACGGCGGCAACGTGGCATTGGCGTCGGCACTGGTGGTGGCGCTGGCGGTGGTGCTGACCTGGCTGGGACAGCGCCCCAATCTGTCGCTGCGCCTGGACACGACCGCGGGAAGGCTCTACAGCCTCAAGCCCCAGACCATCAACATCATCAAGAACAACGATCAGGAGATCACGCTGGTCAGCCTCTATACCAGGAACCGCCCGGTGGCGCCCGCTCTCGGCGACGCAGGCGACAGCGAGTTCGACTTCCGCACCCCGGTTAACGACCTGCTGGAGGAGTTCCGCCGCAAGGGACGCAACATCCAGGTGCGCCTGATCGACCCCATCGAGGAGGCGGGCAAGGTGCAGGACCTGATCCAGGACGTGATCAAGCGCTACTCCGCCGACATCGGTCGTTACAGCGAGGCGCTCGCGAAATTCGCGGATCTTCAGGCGGATCTCAGCACGCTGGCGCGGGAGGAAAGCGAGCGCCTCAAACAGACGGGCTACGCGGCGCTGCCCCGCCAGCAGGCGCAGGTGGCCGAGGCCTTCGACCGGATCGCCTCGGCGCTGGGGAGCATCCCGCGGGGGCTGGACCGCATCCGCGAGCAGGTGGACCAGCGGCTGGCCGAGAAGATCCCCGACTACGAGGACGCCGTCAGGATCATCCAGGATCTGCTGGGCCAGATCGCGCGCAACGCCGACGCCATGATCGAGTTCTTCGACGATGTCAAGGATGAAGCCGATCTGCCCCAACCGCTGAGGGAGTACGCGGCCGGTGCCGTCGAACGCGTGCGCCGGCTCAAGACGCTGGCCGACGAGTTCACCGCCAGGCTGAAGGAACTGGGGGAGCTGAAGCTGGATGACATCAAGCGCAGCCTTCAGCAGACCGACGCGATTCTGGTACTGGGTCCGCGGGAGCACCGGGTGATCTCGCGCGACAAGGTCTGGCTGACCGAGGACATCCGCAGCTTCAGCGCCGATGGCCGCGTCCGCCCGCGCTTTGCCGGCGAACAGCAGGTGACCAGCGCCATCCTGTCGCTGACGTCATATACCCGGCCACGTGCGGTGTTCGTGCGCGCCGGCGGTCAGCCGCTGACCGAGCCGGGCTTCCCGCCCTTTGTGCCGGGCGGACCGATGGCAATCGTGGGCGAGCGTCTGCGCGAATACAACTTCGAGGTCATGGAGAAGGATCTTTCGGGGAGCTGGGCCATGCAGTCGCGCATGCAGGGGATGCCCTCGGCAACGGAGCCCAGCGATGAGGAAATGAAGAACGCCGTCTGGGTCGTGCTCGATGCCCCCATGCGGCAGCAGATGGGACCCTCGCCGGCCATCGCCCAGCGGCTGGCCGAGCACCTCAAGGCGGGCGGCTCGGCGCTGGTGCTCAGCGGTCCCTCCGGCAACGGACTGGCCGAGGCCCTGGACGACTGGGGAATCACCATCCGGCCGGACGTCATCGCCGTGCACGAGCCGGTAGCGAGCACGGCCCCGCCTTCGGCCGATTTCATCGAGCAGGCCCAGCGCATCCCCCACATTTTCGTGCTCAACGAGTGGGGAGATCATCCTCTGGCCCGGCCGCTGCGTTCGCTGGAGGGTCTGTTGCTGCCGATCGTGCTGGTGCAGACGCAGCCGCGCGAGCAGGTGCGCTCCTGGCCGCTGGCACCAGTCCCCCAGACGCTGCCGGTGTGGGGCGAGACCGACATCAGGAGCCTGGAGCAGCGACCCCCGCGGCCCACGTTCGACCCGGCGGTCGACGTCCCGCCGCCTCTGTTCGGTGGAGCGGCCGCCGAACGCGAGGGGGGCGGGCGCGTGGTGGTCATCGGCTCATACCAGTTCGCCTTCGATGAGCTTCTGATGATTGCCGACGAGGCCATGCTGCGCCAGCGTGTGTTCGTGCGGCGGTTTCCCGCGAACCTGGAGCTGTTCATGAACAGCATGTTCTGGCTGGCCAGGATGGACACCATGATCGACATCAGCCCCGCCGCCATGGATGTCAGCCGCGTGCGGCAGATCAGCCCGGCGGCGCTGAACTTCTGGAGGATCGGGGTGATCCTGGTCGCTTTGCCCCTGGGCGTCATCGCCACCGGCGTGGTGGTGTACGTGCGCCGGCGCGACTGAGCAGACGCACAGCGCCGACCTGATTGCCAAACAGCGCGGGCACCCGGCCCGCATCCGACTGCCATGAACTTCAGAACCACTGCCATTCTCGTGATCGTCGTCGCCTTTCTGGCGGCCCTGGCCCTGCTGCTCTCGCGCCAGCCGACCCAGCCGCCGCGACCCGAGGACGCCCAGAAGCTGCTCAAACTCGCCGCCGCCGACGTGCAGCGGATCGTCATCGCTCCCGCCACCGGCCAGCGCATGGTCCTGGAGCGCACCGACGACGGGTGGCGGCTTGTGGAGCCGATCACGGCGACGGCCGCCAAGTGGACGGTCGACTCGCTGGCGCAGGCGCTGGTCGGCATCCGTTCGCGCGGCCAGGTGAACGAGAGCGGCGCGGTGACGGGCCTGAGCCCGCCGCGATTCGTGGTCGAACTACACCCCAAGGCGGGCGATGCGGTGACGCTTCACGTGGGCAACCGGCTGGGCGCAGGCGGCGGCCTCTATCTCCAGCTCGCCGGTCAGCGGCAGACGCACGTTGTCGAGGCCAGCCTTTACGAGCAGGTCAGCAAGCCTTGGAACCAGTTCCGCGAGCAGCGGCTGGTCTCCACGCTGCCCTCCGATATCCGCCAGATCGATATCGTCCGCGAGAGCGGCCGCCTGACGATGCACCGCGAGGGCGATGACTGGCAGATCACCGAGCCCCGGAAGATGCCCGGCGAGTCAACGGAAATCTCCAGCATCACCTCCGCCATCGCCTATCTGACCGCCCGCGAGTTCGTCAACGAGGATGAGCTGACGCCGCTGGGCGATCCCCGCGGCAACCCCCGCATCACCGTCAGCTTCAGCACCCAGCCCCCGGCCACGCAACCAGCCGCAACCCAGCCGGCCATGACGACGATCCGTTTCGGCGGCTATGACGGGCCCCTGAAGGAGAACATCTTCGTGGCGCTGTCCGACCCGCCGACTCTGGCCAAGGTGTCGGCCAGCTCCATCGACGCGTTCGAGAAAAAGCCCCTGGACCTGCGCGACCGGCGGATTGTGAACATCGACCCCTCCCAGGTAAGCCGCATTGCGATTACAACCGAAATCCCCGCGGCCACCCAGCCGACCACGCGACCGGCCAGCCGTCAGGAGCTGGTTATTGCCCGCAAGAAGGAGACAATCGAGGCTGCGTCGCGGCCTCCGGCCACACAGCCGGCTGCCCCGGCTGAGACCGCCGTGGCTACGGCCCCGGCCGCCGACGCGGCTACCCGGCCCGTCGTCGGCGCGACGGACACCACCCAACCCGCCACCGCCGCCGCCACCACGACCGCAGCCACACAACCCGTTCCGCCGCCGCTTCCGCCAACTGTCTGGCAACTGCTCTCCGCCGACGGCGCTGATGCCAGCCAGTCGCGCGTCGAAGCTTTGTTGAACCGCTTCCATCCGCTGCGGGTGGACCGCTATCTTGCAGAGCCGCCGACGATCGACCAGCCGGCTGCCATCTACACGGTGGTGATCAATACCGAAGCGGCAGGAGGCGCCCGATCGGCGCGGTATGAGCTGCGGCTGATCGACCCCGGCAACGCCCGCCCGCTCAGCGGCGAGCACGACGGGTTGTACTTCGAGACCGGCCGAAGCCTTATCGACTCGAGACCGGCGACTTTGCGAACAGAGTCGAGCCCGCGCCGGCCGAGCCGCGCACTTCCGGATCCGATTTGGACGGGGGCATGCCGATGGATTTTGGCCCGTGACCGCGCCTCTGGCCCATGCGCGGACGATGGTTAAACTGTCGGCCACGACGGAGGCGGCGCCGCAGGTGCGGCGCGGTTCCGTTTGTCCGGCAGGTGAATCATGGAATCGCTGCGTCCGGAATCCATTCCCAATCCCGCTGTCCGCCGTCTCAGCCTCTACCTGCGCGAGCTGGAGGCCTTCGCGCGTAAGGGGCGGCGAACCATCTCCAGCAAACAACTCGGCCAGAGCCTGGGGCTGACCGACGCCCAGGTGCGCAAGGACCTGGCGTACTTTGGACAGTTCGGACATCCCGGCATCGGCTATCGCGTCGATGACCTGATCGCGCAGGTGCGACGAATCCTCGGCACCGATCGCGTCTGGAACGTCCTGCTCGTGGGGGCGGGAAACCTGGGCCGGGCTCTGCTGGCCTACAGGGGTTTCGAGAAGAAGGGCTTTCGCATGGTCGCGGTCTTCGACAGCGATCCGGCCAAGATCGGCCGCAAGTGCGGACTTCTGACGACGCAGCCCATGAGCGAACTGGCGGCCACCATCCAGACCCAGGGCATTCGCCTGGGGATCATCGCCGTCCCCGCCGATCACGCGCAGGAGGTGGCCGATCAGTTGGTGGCCGCAGGCATCCGCGGGATTCTCAATTTCGCTCCGGTCTCGCTGAATGTGCCGCCGAGCGTGGGGCTGACGGCTGTGGACCTGGCCGTGCAGCTCGAGCAGCTTTCGTTCATCGTCAACTTCGCCAGCGGCGCTGTCGGCGGGACCTGAGACCGCTGCCGCCCATCAACACGCTCGCCCGCCGCGCATACTGCAATGCGACGGCAGATTGTCGGGCGGCGCGCCGTGCTGTTTGCCGGCCCGCCGCCATCTGGAGATCCCGATGCGCACCGCCGACCCACGTCCCCATCGCCCGCGAACATTCGCGCTGCTCTGGCCGGTACTCGCCCTGGTGGCGCTGACACTGAGCGGCTGGGCTGCCGCGGCCGCGCCCGCGCCGTCGGCCGATTCCTGGCCGACGCTCCATCGGGACAACCAGCGCAGCGGCTATACGCCCACCGTCATCCCCGGCCCATACGAACGCAAGTGGTTTCGCGATTTCCACGATGAGATGATCGCCTCGCGCGTAGAGGCCATCGTGGCCGAGGGCAAGGTCTTCGTCGGCACCTTCGCCGGCAACCTGCACGCGCTGAACGTCACCGATGGCGGCACCGCCTGGACGTTCAAGGCGGCCGGGCCCATTGGCCATTCGCCCGTCTACCACAATGGGCGCCTGTATGTCGGCTCCGAAGGCGAGCGCTTCGACCGCGGCTACGTGTACTGTGTCAGCGCCGCCGATGGCAGGGAAATCTGGCGCACAGCGGTCGGCGCCGGCGTGTGGGTCGCCCCCGCGTGCGACGGCCGGGCGATCTATTTCGGCGACCGCGGCGGGGCGTTCCACGCCGTGTCGATCGCTGATGGCAGGGTGCTCTGGTCCTACCAGACCGGCGCGATGATCCTCACGCCGGCCTCGATTTCCGAGGATGGCCGGCGGATCGTCTTCGCCTCGGAGGACATGCACGCCTATTGCGTCGATCCGTCCGGCAAGCTGCTGTGGAAGAGCGCCAAGCTGGGCGGTCTGTCGATGCGCGACTACGCCCCGACGATCTGGAAGGGGCTGGCGATCGTGCGCACCAATCCCGCGATCAGCTTCCACGATGCCCTGGGCATGCGCGGCAGCAAGGTGCTGGGCGAAACGCAGAAGGCCATCCCGCTCACGGACGAGGACCAGGTCATCCGCGACCAGTGGGGCACCTATGCGCTGAAGTACACCGAGCGCCGCATGGCGGCCGAGCGCAAGGCCATTTCCGAATACCTCGCGCGGCATCCCGAGGAGCGCACGTTCTTCGCATTGAATCTCGATGATGGCACCGAGCCATGGGTCGCGCCTGTGCCGTACAACGGCGGCCTGCACAATCCCGGCGCTCCGCCCACCTTCAACCCCGACACGGGCGAGCTTTATTTCTGGAGCGGATCGGCCCTGTCCAACTACTCCGCGGGCGTGCCCGGCGGCTGCCAGGTGCTCGGCAAGCTCGACCGTGAGAGCGGTCTGGTCGAGATCGTCTGGCACCGCAACCTTCAGAACGGCAGGGAATCGCTGGGGTGGGCCAGCGTCTTCGCGGCCCCGGCCGACGAGACGCAAGCTCTGTCGCTGATGGGCAACGTCATCCTCAACACGCACCAGGGCATTATCGGCGGGCTCAACCTGGAGACGCTGCGATGGCACCCGGCCATTTACAGCGCCCGCGATTCCTACGGCGGCATCTTCGGCGTGGCCTACAACCCGACGCCGCGCGGCATGGAGGGTGGTTTCTACGCCGGCACTTACGCCGGGCATAACGCCGGAAATCTGACGATGGTGCCCAACGAGTGGCATGGCCCGGCGCGCGGCGTCGTCGCCATCGGCGAGGGGCGGTTCTTCTGGGTCGTCGGATCGCAGGTTGTCTGCCTGGGCGGACCGAGCGCGGCGGCCACCGCCAGCGGCGGCACCAGCCCGCCGCCGGCGATCAGGCGGCGAACTCCGGGCGTGGCCGGCGGGGCCAACCTGGTCTTCAGCGTCTCGCCACCGCCCGACCCGGCGCTTCAGCCCCGGCCCCTTACCGTGGCCGATGTCAGAGCCATTGCCCAGACGCCCCCGGCCGCGCCAGGCGCACTGGCCGCCGAGTTGCGCCCGCGTCTGGACGCGGCCGTCATCGAGCTGATCGACGGCGGACCCTGGGCGCCCTTGGTCATCGAGCTGGGCATGCACAACGAGCGGCACTTCTGGCGCACCGCGGACACGATGCAGATCGTGGCACAGGCGCTGCCGCTGCTTTCGCCGGCGGTGCAGGCCAGGGCCAGGACGTATCTCGACGGCATGTTCGAGGCCGGCGCCCCGCTCTCGGCCGCCACGCATCCGGCCAGGAGCGCACTTCGCCGCGAACACTATGAGCTGGGCGATGGCGCGCTGCGGCGCACCGCCGAGGCCAACCCGACGTATTCGGCCGGAATCGCAGATCTGTATGCCCTCTGGGCCTACGCCCATTACGCCGGCGCGTGGGACAAGGTGGCCGCGCGGGCGGACCAGGTCCAGCAGGTTTTCGCCTCGGCCCGTCCGCCGGGCGCGCCGGCCCGTGGCGGCCGCGGAGGCGGCAGCGGTGCGGGTGAGTTGAACGAACACATCGCCGGCACAATCGCCTATATCCGCATCATGAATCACGTCGGCCGCGCGGCCGACGCACAGGCGGCCCTGGAGCGTCTGGCTGCTCTGGCCACGCAGCGGGTTCACCTGGAGCGCACCGACCGCCGCATCGTGGTCGGCGGGCATCGTGCCGACGTTCCCCGCTACAGCGGCCTGGTCCCCGAGATCGGCGCTCTGCTGGCGGCCCACGCCCGCGAGGAGCTGACGCGGAACGTGCGCGACATGATGATCGACCTGCCGGTGTGGTATCAGGCCTTCAGCGAGCGCCTGATCGGCGGGGAGAACTACACCTCGCCGCCAGTCCTGGCCCGCGGCCTGTTCGCGGCCGCCGCGTACGGCCTGAACGCCCCGGCCGCCGAGCTGGCGCGTTATCTGGATCAGCCCTGGTGCAAGGCCGACCTGTACTACATCGAGAAACTCACCGCCACGATGCGGGCGCCGTGAGGAACTGGATAGCGCATGAGAGCCACCTGCGGCACTCGTGGCACGTGTGTCCTCGCCGGCGCCAGTCGTGTCATACAGATCGCGGCGGGCGCGCGGACAGGGGCACAATCGCCTGAATCGCCTGAATCGCCCTTGCATCCCGCGCCCCTTTGTGCGATGTGTGTTGCCCACATGCTGCGGCGGATCACGCTCATCAACTACATGGCCCACGCCCACACGGTCATCGATCTGGCCGAGGGGCTGACGGTGCTGGTGGGGCCCAACAACTGCGGCAAGTCGGCCGTCGTTGAGGCCCTGCGCTCGTTGTGTTTCAACGAGGGCGGCGACTACATGGTCCGCCACGGCCAGCGCCTCTGCGAGGTCACCGTCGAGACCGACGACGGCCACGTGCTCACCTGGCGCCGCAAGGACAATCAGGTCAGCTACGTCGTCGACGGCAACGAGATGCATCGTCTGGGCAAGGGCGGCGTGCCCGAAGAGCTTCACCGCCTGCTGCGCCTGGGCGAGGTCGTCACCGCCTCCGGTGAGAGCTTCGACGTCCACTTCGGCATGCAGAAGGAGCCGATCTTTCTCCTGGGCCGCGCCGTTGAGCGGCGCGCCGCCGACTTCTTCTCGGCCTCCTCCGACGCCGAGAAGCTGATGGAGATGCAGAAGCTTCACAAGAAGAAGGTGCGCGACGCCCAGATCCGCCGCAAGGCCCTGGCCGAGGAACTGGCGCTGACGACCTCGCGCCTCGCCGCCCTCGCCCAGCTCGATCAGATCGAGCCGGCCATGGAGGCGGCCGAGCGCGAGCACGCTGCCATCATCAGCCAGGAGAGTCGACTCGAGGAGCTGGCCGAGTCGATCCAGTTGCTGCAGCGCATGATGGAACAGGCGCAGGCGCAGGCCGCGCGCTGCGAGGCGCTGCGGCGGCTGGCGCCGCCGCCGGAACTGGCCGACGAGTCGGCGGCGGCGTTGCTGCTGGAGCGTCTTGACCGCGCCACGCGCGACGTTGAGCGCGAACGGTCGCGCTGCGAACTGCTTGGACGTCTGCAGCCGCCTCCGCCTCAACACGAACTGACGGCGCTGGAGATGCTTGTGCGCGATATGACGCGCCTCCATCGCAACCTCGACACGTTGCGCAGGGGGGCCCAGGTCCTCTCGTCGCTGGCCGAGCCGCCCCAGCCCATTCCCACGGCCGCGCTGGAGCAGCTCATCGCCGCCTGGGACGCCACCCGCAAGTCAGCGGCCGCCCATGAGGCCGAGATCCGGAACATCGACGCCCAGCTCCGCGAGGTGGAGCAGGGCATTTTCCGGTGGGCCCGTTCCCATCCCACCTGTCCCGTTTGCGGCGCCCCTGTTGAGCCGCAACGTCTGCTGGAAAGGGGGCACGCGCATGTCTGAGAGCGCGCACCAGGGCCTGCTGTGCATCGGCGATCCACACCTGGCCAGCCGCGCCCCCGGCTTTCGCAAGGATGACTATCCGCGGACGATTCTGGGCAAGCTCCGCTGGGTGTTGACTTACGCCGAACAGAATCGGCTTGTGCCCGTCATCCTGGGCGACCTGTTCCATTTTCCACGCGACAACGCCAACTGGCTGCTGGTGCAGGTGCTGGAGCTGCTGAGCCGACCCGTGCTGGCGGTGGCCGGCAACCACGACTGCAGTACCGACACGCTGAGCGATGACGATACGCTTTGCGTGCTTTGCGCGGCCGGCAAGGTGCATCTGCTGGACCGCCAGGGCGAGTGGCGAGGCGCGATCAACGGAACGCGGGTGTGCATCGGCGGCACGAGCTGGGGCCGGACGCTGCCGCAGCGCTTCGAGAGGGGCGACGCCGAGCTGGTCGTCTGGGTCGCCCATCATGACGTGCGCTTCCCCGGCTACGAGGCAGCCGCTCGCATCGGCTGCTGCGAAATACCCGGCGTGGACGTGGTGGTCAACGGCCACATCCACCGTCCGATGGAGGATGTGGTCCGCGGGCGGACGACCTGGATCAACCCCGGGAACATCTCCCGCGTGCGCCGGGACGACAACACGCGCCAGCACGTGCCGGGGGCGCTGCGCATCGACATCGCCGCAGCCCAGTGGTCGAAGCGCATGGTGGAAATCCCCCACCTGCCGTTCGAGCAGGTCTTCCACCAGGACGTGGCACCGGCCGACGTGAGCCTCGATGATTCGCTGTTCATCCGCGGGCTGGCGCAACTGGAGTCGCGTAAGACGGCCGGCGGCGCCGGGCTGATGGCCTTTTTGAAGGAAAATGTGCGCCAGTTCCCCGAGGCCGTGGCTGCTGAGGTGCTGGCGCTGGCCAAGGAGGTTACTGATGGCGAGAGCGAACACGCCTGAGCCGGCGCAGGATATCGAGCAACTGCGCCGGCGGCACACCGAGCTGGACCGCCGCCGGGCCGCCGCCGAGGCGAACCTGAAGACGGCCAACGAGCAACTGGAGGCGCTGCGGAAGCAGGCGCGGCAGCAATATGGTACGGACAACCTGGAGGAGCTGCGGGCGCGGCTTGACGCCATGAAGAAGGAGAACGAGCGCAAGCGCCAGGAGTATCAGGCCCACCTGGAGCAGATCGAGGCCAGCCTGGCCGAGGTTGAGCGCCAGCATCAGGCCGCCCGCACGGACCGCCCATGAGCCGACTGGATGAGCAACTGGAGCTGCCGATCCCGCCGCCCTCGCCGGTGCCGGCGCGGCGCCGGCTTGAGCAGCTTCAGGGTTTGCGACAGGCCACACAGGAGCAGCACGAACAACGCGCCCGCGATCTGGCCCAGATCGATCAGTATCTGGGCATAGCCGACGCGGTGGAGGATGCCCTGGACAAGCTCAGCGAGGAACTGTTTGCCGGTCTGGTGAGGACCATCGAGGAGAAGCTGACGGTGGCGCTTCAGGAGGTGCTTGAACAGCCGATCGTGCTGAAGGTGCAGCGCCAGTTCAAGCGCGGCACGGCCACCATGAGCTTCCACATCCTGCGCGAGGGCCAGCCCGAAGACATCATGCGCGGGCAGGGTGGCTCGGTGGCCAACATCCTGTCTGTCGGGCTGCGCCTGTTTGCCCTGACGACGCTGGACAAGGCTCAGCACCGGCGGTTTCTGGTGCTGGATGAGCAGGACTGCTGGCTGCGGCCGGACCTGGTGCCCCGTCTGGTGAAGATCGTCCACGACGCGGGGAAAGCGCTGGGGTTTCAGGTGCTGATGATCAGCCATCACGACGTCAGCGCGTTCGAGCGCTATGCGGACAAGATCTATCGTTTCACTCCGATAGCCGACGGCGTGACCGTGAGCGAAGCCTACGCCGCCCCTGCGGCGGAGGACACGCTCGAACCCTCGCGGTTGTGAGTAGGGGGGCATGCCGGCCATTCCGCCGCCGAGATGCACAAGCCGTCTTACGCCCAGTCCCGGGCGTGTCAGGGCGCTGGCTTGCCCTGGTCGTTCATCAGGGGCGCGTGACACTTACTGCGTCGGATGGAGCCAGGATGGCCGTGGCACACGCTGAAGCGCGGACGCAAGCCAGCTGCCCGCAAAAGTCGGGGCACGGGCGAGGACGCCCGTGTTACGGTTGGTGGCGCTACGTCGTTCGGCACGGGCGAGACGCCCGTGCTACTACCAGCCGCCGGATTGTCCGTAGCACGCGTGCCACGTCGTGTGCCGGCGCGATCCCGGACCGCCGCTCGCAGAAACGGTCACGCGGTCGTTCATCAGCGCCTGCAGCGCTTCATCTCGTCAACGCGCCGGCCGTCCGTTAAGCTATCGCCTCATGATCTCTGCTCTGACTGGTGAGCTGCGCCGGGTGGATGAAGACCGCATCCATCTTCAGGCTGGGGCAATGCTCTACGAGCTGATGGTGCCGGCCGCCGACCTGGCCGAGCTTCGGTCCAGCGTGGGGCAGTCGCTGACGCTGTACACGATCTTCTATCTGGAGGGGGATGCGGCGCGCGGCAACCTGGAGCCGCGCCTGATCGGGTTCCTTCGCGAGGAGGACCGGCGCTTCTTCGACCGCTTCACGACCGTCAAAGGCATCGGGGTGCGCACGGCACTTAAGGCACTGACCGAACCGGTCGGCCGCATCGCCCAGGCCATCGAGGCCCGGGACACACGCTTCCTCATTGGACTCAAGGGCATCGGCAAACGGTCGGCCGAACTGATCGTG
>Ga0209101_1002035_pt1 | contig 13964 bp, 11 predicted proteins | sample ConPoolayeCmetaG_FD_185481 | JGI IMG/M metagenome (GOLD analysis project Ga0209101, IMG submission 185481) | Hot spring microbial mat communities from California, USA to study Microbial Dark Matter (Phase II) - Cone Pool mat layer C metaG... ... | reverse complement strand
AATCCAACCACGTTTCAATCCACGCCTTCCGGGAGGAAGGCGACCGCAATATTTAGTGACCAATGGGGCGTTGCTACTACATATAGTGTTGCGCATCACCGGGATGGATGCGGTGCGCGGGCTTTCGATCTGTCGTTGTCCACATATAAGGTTGTTAAGGTGCAGACCTGCCTGCGAACCTCCCGGCGTTTTGCTGTGCGCTTCGGGTTCGCAGCTCAGGTGATAAGCGTTCCCTCTAGATCCAGACCGGGGTTGACCCCTGTATGCCGTACCCGATTCCGCCATTCGTTCCCAAGATTGTAGTAGCGAATGCTATCGGCCTCCTTGTCAATGATCCGTTCCAGTCTGGCCTGTAACTGGCGCAACTGCGCCGCGTCAACCAGGCACTCGAAGACCGATTTCTGCACCCGCTGCCCATAGTCCTGACACGCTCTGGCAACCTTGTGCAGCCGCCGTTTCCCGGCCTCGCTTTCGGTGTTGACGTCGTAGGTGATCAGTACCATCATAGGTCCTCCTTGTGCGCTCAGTTCCAGAAGAAGGGTGGGTAGGCGTCCAGGTCGCCTCGCAAATGACGTGCCAGCAGCATGGCTTGCACGTGGGGGATGAGCCCGAATGGGATGCGCTCTTTGAGGTAGGGATGCACGATTTCGTCCCGCTTGCGCTCCTGCCAGGCGGTGATCACTGCCTTGCGCGTCTCGGGGTCCATGACCACGCCGCCGCTTTCCTTGGTCGTGAATCCGTTCGCGGTGATCTGTTTGCGGTTTACCAGCGACAGCGCCAGTCGATCGGCACATACTGGCCGTAGTTCTTCGATGAGATCGAGCGCCAGCGATGGCCGTCCGGGCCGGTCGCTGTGCAGGAAGCCAACGTAGGGGTCGAGACCAACGGTCTCTAGCGCCGAGACGGCCTCGTTGGTCAGCAGGGTGTACAGGAACGATAACAGTGCGTTCATGTTGTTGCGCGGGGGCCGGCGCGAGCGTTCCTCGAAGCGAAAGTCGTCTTGCTGGTGCAGGATCAAGTGGTCAAAAACGCCAAAGTACACGCTGGCGGCGTTGCCCTCGAAGGCCATCAGTGCCTCGGTCTCGCGGCACTCGCCGATGACTGTGAGCGTCGCTTTGAGCGCTGCCGAGGCTTTCCGCACCGCCTCGCCATCAATCAGCAGCCCGTGGTCGCGTAGCGCCCGCTCAAGGACTTTGCGGCTGTTATACACTTTCCCCAGCACGAATGAGGCGGCAATTGCCGCGCGGGTCTTCCCGTCCTCCGCGACCCGGTACTGCGTTTTGCGCAACAGGACGTTACCGCGGGTTTTGCCGCTCACCCGCGCCCGAAAACGCCCGTTCGCATCGAGGAACGTCAGGCCGATGTTGCGCTCCACACAGGCGCCCATAAGCGCCGGACTGACCCCCTGATAGTTGAAGCAGACGATGTCTTGCAGGTTGTGAAGCGGTAGCCGTTTTGATGTGTGTTCATCGGTCCTGATGACGATGGTTTCACCGTCCAGCGAGAGGTAGCTGTCGGGTGTGGTGATATAGAGAACATTATTCAGTCGTTTCATGGTTGCTCCGCGCGTGGCCATCTGAGGGGCTGCGCCCTCGAATACTGAGCCGTTTCCCTGTTGTTCGGACCGGCCTTGTCCCTCGAAACCTCTCCTATGGAGGAGCCATGACCCGGTAGCGCTATGCGCCGTCAATCTGTCGCCGAATGTAGGTGGTGGCGGCAACCGTTCTGGCCTGCATGTCGGGCAGGCAGATGTTAGCCAGCGAGCATGCGCGGCAAGCTTTGCTCACCTTGACCCGTGGGGTGTGCCCGCGAGCCATGTAGGCGTGCATCTCCGCGGCCGCCTCACGCACCAGGCGACGCAGCTCGTCGGTCAGTTCGACCGGCTCGCGACGATGGGTCCTGCCGTAGTACAGGAACCCGCGGGGAATGGCGATGGAGAGCATTTCTTCCAGGCACATCGCCTGCGCGCAAAGCTGCGCCTCGTCCACCGGCTCGCGCTTGGGACGTCCGCGCTTGTATTCGATGGGCGCCGGCAGGTAGCATCCCTGCCGTCCAGGCAACCGGACACCCTCCGGGCTGCGGGTGAACTCGACGACGTCACAGATGCCCGATATCCCCAGGGTGTACGATGCAACCGGGACGGATCGCGAGATGACCACATCGTGGCGCGTTTCGACAAAAAACGGATCATCCACGCGCTCGTGGAGCTGTTTGCCCTCCACGGTGAGGACGTTGTCCTGCCATTGCATCTCGATGTGGATCAAGGCCCACTGCCGTCGGCAGAACAGAAAGTGCTGCAGGCCCGATAGGGGCAGCAGTTCGTCGGGGGTGTATTCGTGGGGCATGGTTTACAACATTTCTCAGATACGTTGACCATCGTTCGCGTTTGCCGTACTGCTCCACCCTCCCGCAGGCTGTGAGCCGGGGGGCCAGGGCACGGTGAGGGTCCAGCGAAGCGTACTGTTCCACCCTCCCGCAGGCTCGCAGCCTGCGGGAGGGTCATCGTGCAACCTTGCCCAAAAGGTTCAACCTCTCTGAGAACTGCTCTAGCCCTACGGCACGGTCTGGGGGAACCTCTTGCCATCCTCGGAATCCTACAATTTAACCTCCAACTTTACCCCCTGCGGCATCTGCTCTTCATTAACCACCACATCATAGTCACCGAAACTACGCGGTGGATTGGCATCAGGTTTCCTGACGACTTTGATCCGCTCAAACAACTGATGCGCGGGAGCATTTCCCAGATCACTCGCGTGCTTGAACACGAATAACCTGCGTGTCGCCATCTTGCCTCGTGCTGCCGAACGATCGTGCTCGAACATGTTGATCAGCGCCTCCCAGAAGAGCGCCAGATCATCTTCTGAGAAGCCTGTTCCTTTGGTCGGATCATTCGCCAGTTTGGCGGAGATGTACCCCTCTGCGCGGTATAGAGCATAGGGCACAATGTGCTTGCGCCCGATGGTTCGTTCTTTTTCCGCTTCTTCTTCACGAGTAACCGTGAGACGGGTGATAGTAACTTCCTGCTGGACGATGGGATCGATACTGCGCGAAAAGTTGATCTGCACCGGACCGCGCACCTGACCGCAGTTATCACCGACCGTCAATACGGCTCCGAATGTGCGAATGTCATAGAAGTTCTGGCACATCCATGCGCGCGCTCGGTTGACGCCATCAGGCGAGGCTTTCTTTCCCGGTTCGAGACCCACAGCGGTATAGGCGTTCTTGTGGTTGGTGTTCAGAGGGACGCCTTCTTTGATGTAAATCCGGTATCCTTCTGCGTCGCCTTTGACCATCTCCACATAATTGCGAATTTTGCGCTTCAGGCAAACGTCGGTCACCAGACCATAGCCGGTTTCGGGGTCAATGCGCGGCATATTGCCCGCATCCGGGTCGCCGTTGGGATTGCCGTTCTCCACATCATAGAGCAGCACGAACTCATAGCGATTCTTGATGGCTTCAGTAGACATCGCATGCCTCCTTTCAGGGTTGGGGTGATGGGTTGTCAATCTTGCACAGGTTCAAGCGCGGCGGTCTCTTCAACGGTAGATCTGGCGTAGAGTGCGGCGCGCTGGTGATAGTAGCCCAGGACGAAAATACCCTGTTCATCGAGTGTCAGACGGGAAGGAAACGGCCTGGCGTCGAGCAAGCCGAGAAGATCCTGGATCTTGCGATCCAGCAAGCCGCCGTACTCGGCTTTCGCCAGATGGTGCTGCGATAAGCGCAAAAGGATAGGGAACACACTGGCCGGCGCGGCGCAGGCGGAGGTGAAGTAGCGATCTTTAATGGTGGCGTTGACGTCCCTGCCGATCGCTTCCATCTGCGCCTTTTCCAGCAGCGCGAAGAGCCGTCCTAAGACGTAAGCGGGATGCGTGTACGACTCGTTGAGTGCCATCGTGAGCGCCTCCTGGTAGGGATGCTGATCCTGGTGACGATATTTTCGCAACAGATGCGCCTTGATGTACGCGGCGCGAATGTAATTGACTTTGACGTTCCGCCTCCTACCCTCATCGTTGGTTTCGTCCGTGTCGTGGCGGATGCGGTTGATGATAGCGACGTACAGCCCTTCGGGATAAGGCGTGTCCATCAGGATGGAGCGCATGAATGCGCCACCCAGAAGCGACCAGGATGACTTGAGTTCTTCATCACGCTGCGTAACCTTTGGCGAAACGCACTCGGCAAGAATGCGGTACGGTGAAAGATAGTCAGGCTGATTGGCGCGCTCCTTTACGATGTTCAGATCGCTGTAGTGCCGCATAATCCGTTCAGCAAACACACCGAACGGCTCGGTGAGGAAGAAGCGCACTGCCAGGCGTGAGACATTGGGCGCCAGCCCCAGCACGTAGAAGCGCGTGCTGTCGTTCAGATTTTCGCGCAGCGCCTGCAAATCGAGTGGTTTGCTCTGCGCGATCTTTTCGGCCACAGCGCGCATCGCCTGTTCAGCGCTCTTGTCACGCCTGCGTTTTGTCTCAGAATCTTCGTTCGTATTTTCTGGCTGATGCTCAGGATTCAGCAGAGCAAAAAACGCACCAGCATAACGTCTGTCGGCGGTATCCGCCCAATAGACCACGGTTGTATCGCCGAAATAGATTTTGCGATTGGGATTCTGGTCAGACAGCAGATAGTTGAGCGCCTCGACATAGCCGGCAGCCACGGCCTGGCTGACCGGCGCATTCTCGCCCTGATCGCGCCCGTAGGAAGTAAACGCATCAAGGTTGAAACTTACCAGCGCAGCGCCCTTCGTCTGCGCGCCGCGCACCCCTTTGATGTCGCGGTGCAAACGGGCAATCGGTCCGGTCATTCCCGTCACCAGGCATTTCATCGTAGCAGCTTCCTGATCCAGTACGTGCTCTTCCCAGGCACGCCTGATTTCGGGATCATCGAGCGTGTTTTTTCCGTCAACGTAGAAAATCAGGTTGCGGCCTTCCAGCAACTTATTCCGATGTCTGGCGATGTAAGGATCGTCTTGAGCGGTTGTCGGGTCATAGGTTTGCAAAAACGTAATGATCGCGCGAGCCGCCTCGCTATTCACCCCGGATAGAATGGCAATATTGCGGTCACGGAAGGATTCGAAGCGCTTCCGGGCATAATCCGGATCTTTTGCTTCTTTCTCCGTCAGACCCAACACATAAGTCGCGTTGTCACACAGAACATTCGCTTCAATATTCACACTGCGTTTGGCCTGTTGCGGCACGTTCATCCGTCGCGGGCGTTCTACTGACTTTTTGCCCTGCTGCACGAGGTTGTATAACGGAATGATGTCTACCAGTCTCCCATCAAGTGACAAATTAAGCGCGTGACTGACCAGCGCCTTGCTATAACCTGGCTCAGCAATATCCACATCGGGATCTGCGCACAAGATTTTGTAGTAATTGTAGAGCGCCTGCAGAATCATCGCCGCACCTCCTTGCTGAGTTCATGCACATCAATGACGCCGTCGTGCATCAGGGCGTGGTAGAACACCGGCTGAATATCGCGCGGGTCGGAAAAATCCAGGTCGTAGAGCATCCATCCCAGGTCGCGCGTGCCCGTCAGCGGGCTGGGGGGGATGTCGCGACGGTCTTCAATAAGGCTCACTCTGGCGGGAAATTCGCGCGCTCCCAGGCAAGGCGCGTGGAAATGCTGCCCATTCCGCAGCCGGCGCAGGGCGATGTTGTAGTGCTTCTCCTCTGTATCTTCGGGACCTGCCTTGTCGGTCAGTTCGAAGTGAGCTTCAATCACATAATCTACGTTCTTCAAGACCATAGCTGCGCGCTGCTGGCGCTTCTCTGTTGCAGCGATGTAGAGCAGCTTATTTGCGCCTTTCATGACCTCCACAGCATTGCTTACCGATGCTTTCTCGCTCACCTCATTGCGGCGAATATTGGTGAACTCGATGTCGCGCAGAACGTGAATGGCATCTATCATCCAGCGAATTGCCGGCTTCCAGTGAATGGCCTCAATAATGCCGCGTGCGGCTGAGGGCGTGATAACGTCGTAACTGACACGCTCCACTTTCATCTCGGGACGGCTAAACAGCGCGTAAGGCCCCTGTACCCGAATGGCAATACCGTATCCCATACGTCGAACCTCCTTGTCTCAAGCGTTGACTAGAAGAACAATCCGTCTCCCCCGCTGTTATCAGGAATGAGCAGACCTCTATCGCCATCATAGTATGCCTGTACATCGTCCGGGTTGAGAACTGGATATGTGTCTTTAATCGTCACAATCACCCCCTTCGAGGAAAGTCTATCAAATTCGCTCTTGAACATTGAAACCATGTAAGACTGAAGATTTCGTAAGATAGGGAGTGGATATTCAGCATATTTCAACTCTTCAATCAGACACGATGCTCTAGCGTCGAATGGGATGATCACTGTTTCAGTTGGGGCTTCAATGATTTGGAAAGCATCTGCTGCCCGCTTGAAAGCGAATTTGCCGTCGTCGCTGCTGAAGTGCTCCATAATGCGTTTATAATCGAATGCCTGTTGCTCGTGTAGAGCATAGAGTTGCTCGAAGTATGCTTCGATGGCGGCAACGGATATTGGCGTTGCACTGTGGTTACGTAAGACCATACGAGTGACTTCGGCGGACTGTTGAACATACGCCGGCATTCGCCTCGCAAACTCGGAATCTGGTTCAAAAACGAACAATGTGCTCATACGGCGCTTCATCTCACGATTAACCCGCCCCGCTGCTTGATTGATGGAGTCCAGCCCCGTCAGAGCGCGATAGCCGACGGGGAAGTCCAGATCGATCCCGGCTTCCATGACAGTCGTTGCGACTACACGACATGGTTTTCCGTTTGACAATCGATCCTTGATTTCTTCGAGTTTTGCGCGGCGATGCGCCGGGCACATCAGGGTCGAAAGATGATAGTTCCCTTCGCCTTGCAAGCCAGTAAATAATCCACTGGCATGACGGCGCGTGTTGACGATGCACAACACCTGATCATGGTCGTTCATCTGTGTAACTAATTGTTCATCGGTAAGTGTGCCCGCATGCTTCACTTCCACTCGCTTATAGAAGGTGAACAGGTCTTGCGGATCGGGAGCGAGTTCTCTCATTTCTGTCCCTTTGGGCAGGAATCGCTCCAAAGGAGGTTGTGTAGCGGTACAGAACACTGCACTCGCTCCATAGTTGGTTACCAACTCCCACACAGCTGCCATTGCCGGACGCATATACTCACGTGGTAACATTTGTGCTTCATCGAAAATGATCACACTCCTGGCAATATTGTGCAGTTTACGACAACGTGACGGCTGGCTGGCAAACAGCGACTCAAAAAATTGCACATTGGTTGTAACTACGATGGGAATATCCCAGTTCTCCGCTGCCAGTTTGAGTTTTGCGAGTACGCTCGTGGTTCGGTCATCAGAATAGTCAGGCTGATTACTCTCCCAATCAAAGTTTGAGTGATGTTCCAGAACGTTATCTTCGCCGAAAATCTCTTTAAATACTCCGGCGTTTTGTTCAATGATGGTAGTAAATGGAATAACATAGATGATACGCTTGAGATTATGCGCAGCCGCATGGTGAATCGCAAATGCCATCGAAGCCAGCGTCTTTCCACCGCCTGTTGGAACGGTGAGCGAGAAGAATCCGGGTTTCTCGCGCTTTCCTTTTTCAATGCATGCTTCGAGAGTTGTGGTACGCGTGCGATTGATCTCGTCAGTAGGTTGTTTGAAGCGTTGCAAATAAACTTCCAACTTCTTGTGTAAGGTCGGCATGTCATCATGCTGACCACGTGGCCTGGCGCCCCGCATATAGGTTTCGGTCTCCTGAAAGTCAGCATCCACCAGCGCAGAAAAGATCATGCGCACCAGGAATGAAAATGAGAAACCTGGCTTGTCGCTGAGCGGCCGGAGATGCAACGTCTGTGGCAATGGCAGTTCCGATAGATCCAGTTCTTCCTTATATGCAGCATAGTTGGGAGGCGTTGTTTTCAGGCGCGCACAAACAGTGCTGCCTTCCAGATCGGTCTCGTTGCCATAGTCAGGCAACCCTGCGTGATGTCCCAAAATGGGGTACGCCAGTAAGCGCGCAAATGGTTCATGTGGTGTGCCTTTGAGTAGACTCCAAAGTTCTCTGGCGCCAGCAGTCGAATGATCCACACGTGGCCCACCTTCTAACCGTTTTTGAAACTCTTTGGAGTATTTGCCCAGATCGTGGATGAGCCCTACGATATATGCCAGTTCCGCTACATTGGCGTCTTTGCCAAACTCACGCGCCATTTCCGCCGTATTCCGCAGATGATCGATGAGTGGTTGCCAGTGCTCACGGTTCTCGCCATCGCGTCGATGAGCAAAGTAGGTGGTGTTGGAACCTGTTCCATTTCTGATCCCATACACCCTTGCCATCTTCCGCACCTCCGCTTCCAGCGTCCGGCGCAGTTCCTCCGGTCCCAGCACCTCCACATCGGCGCCCCAGCCGCGGATCCAGGGCAGCATCTCTTTCGGCTCGGCGATCCGCGCCCGCCACACCAGCGATCCGTCGGGTTGTGGCTCGCTGCGCTCGGAACGGTGCCAGCGCGTCTCCTGCACCCGCCGCGCCACACGCGGGCTGAACCGCAGCGTAACTTCCACCGGCTCGCCTTCCGAGGTCCAGATGCCCCATGCGTCGGCCAGATAGCTGCGCGGGTCAACCTCGTCGGGAATCCGATAGGCTTCCGTGGTTGGCTCCGCCCGGCGAATGCGCTCGATCTTGAAGGTGCGCAACTTCTCGACGCTCCATCCCCGCCCTTCCAGAAGTTGCGCCTTCCCGATGACGTGGGTCGTCTGCCCGATGGCGTATGGCTCGATGAAGTACGGGCTGAGCAGGTATTCCAGCACCTTCTCGCCGGTTTCGACCTGATGCCAGATGCGCACCTTGCGCTCGTTCGCCCAGGCTTCGGTCAGCCTCTCCAGCACGCTCAGATAGACCGGATCATCCCGTTGCGCCGAGTCGTCCATAACGTCTGCCGCCTGTACGACGTGCGTGCTGATCCGCTGCGCCCAACGCGCCATGGCGTGACCCAGTTTGCGCAGCGCGGCTGCCGCGTGCCGGTTCTGCCGATCCATCCGCGTGGCCAGCAGGCGCGCCGCCAGATGTACCGCCAGCGCCTCGTGCAGGTTCAAACGCACGTTGATCAGGTCGGCGCGCCGGTCAATTTTGAGCCGCCCATCTAGCTCCTCGTAGATGTGTTTGGGGGCATCTGCGAGATTGCGCAGAATGGTGGATCGGTCCACCCCCAGACGGCGCGCCAGTTCGGCCTGTGTCAATCCTTCGGGATGGGCAAGCAGCAACTGTTCAATCTGCAGGAGCCGTTCAGCTTTGTTGGCCGCTCGTTTCATACCGCTCTCCTGGTATCCTGTGACGTGATTCGGGATGACCCGGCCGTTTCCTCTCGCCGCGCGGAGCATGTCAGGATACGACGCAAGGGTTCTCCTGGCGGCGCCTGTTGCCGGCCTGTCATGCGCGGCTCAGCCGCTGGCCCGCGGAGGTCGTCTCTATGGCGACAGCGCCGGCGCGTTGCGATAGCCCTTTTCCCTCTTATAGCACACGGGTGTTGCAGGTAGTGCAACACCCGCGGCGCCGGGCCAGCTTTCTGCTCTATGGCGACAGCGCCGGCGCGTTGCGATAGCCCTTTTCCCTCTTATAGCACACGGGTGTTGCAGGTAGTGCAACACCCGCGGCGCCGGGCCAGCTTTCTGCGGTCAAATGAGGATGAAAGCATCGTTCACCCCGCCGTTCCCGTTGGCGGGCCGCGGAGAGGCGCAGTCTCCCCGCGGCGGCAGACTCCTGCCGGCTGCGCCGGAGCGCCCCCTGCCGCAGGCGGATCAGCGGGATTGCCGAGGGCCGCGCCCTTCGCGCCTCCCCCAAACGGTTCCGTGCCAGGCCGCGCAGCGAAACCATGCCTGACGACCTGCGCGCCGCATACCTGCATGCGATCAGGATATCGTCCCGGGGATGGATACTCCGCGACGAGGTCTTCGGCGCCACATACCCGTATGCGATCAAGAATCGTCTGCAAATCCTTGCGAGCGAAACCATGCCTGACGACATGCGCGCCGCCGCCCCGCTTCCGGCCTTCAGCATACCCGCTCACCATTACCGGCAGGTCAGATACCTGCCCCTCACCCCGGTGACGAGCGGCTGCTTCGCGGGGAGGGCGAAGCCTCCAGCAGTTCTCAGAGACGTTGACCATCGTTCGCGTTGGCGGTACTGCGCCACCCTCCCGCAAGCTCGCCGCCTGCGGGAGGGTTATCGCGCACCCTGCCCAGCCAGAAGGTTCAGCCTCGCTGCGACCTGCTCGAGGCACCGCCTCTCGCCTGTCCGCCGCGCAGATTGATGGTCACAGCGCCCCCGCGCTGCGACCTGCTCGAGGCACCGCCTCCCGCCGCGCCGCGCCACTCTGTTCCCCGCAGGCCGCGGCCGGCGGGGGCAAGCTCGCTGCCCGCCTGCATACATTGTGCCATACTGATGGTTCACAAATGCGCCCATGAGCGCCGTAGTCCGCGCGCCGGGGACCACAAACACGGCGCCCCTCGGACGAGGGGCGCCGCGCCGGTGCGAGTCTGGTTCCTGCTTGCCTCTACCCCGATGACTCCGCCGGGGTGGCCGGGTCGATCAGCCCCGCGGCCCACGCCACCACCCGGCGCGCCAGGGTCAGGGTCTGCTGATACTCGGCGTCGGTGACCGGTTCGCCAAAGCCTGGATAGCGTGACTCCCAGGCGAACCGCGTCAGGTCAGCGGCGTCCCAGATCGACTCAGGCACCGCCATACCGGCGCGCTCGAGGCCGTAGAGCAACTCATCAAGATCGTGCGTGTACCGAAAGATCTGGCCCCGCGCCCGATAGACGGCCTTGATGGCTTTCTCAGCAGCCTGCTGGGCGTGAAAACAGAGTTGTTCGTAGACGGCCCCTTCGGGCAGCGGCGCCTGCGCCATAGCCAGGTCGCGCCGGGCATACGCCAGCCATTCGCCTGCGGAACCGGGAATGGGGCGCTCAGGTTGCACGATAGATTTCCTTTCCTTCAGCCAGGGCAGGATAGATCACCAGGGAGGGCTCGTGAGCGAAGCGGGCGACATCGCTTTCGGTCACAACTATCACATCCTTCGGCGCCCCCAGGCGGCGGAGCGCCCGATAGATCTGCCGCGCCGTCTCGCGACGGTGCGCGTTGTCGGGCATGATGACGAGCACGTCCAGGTCGCTGTCCTGGTGCATCTGGCCACGCGCCGCCGAGCCGAACAGGATGATGCGTTTCGGCTGCACGGCCGCGACGATCCGCCGCACCAGGTCTTCGAGGATCGGTTCCAGGGCCGGGTTGAGTTCAGGCATCGGTGGCCTCGTTGTTCTGTAAGTTTTCACATGTTTCGTAACGTGAACATACGCCCTCGACAAGGGGTATGGGGAAACCGGGTTCCCCCACGCCCCCGCCCCCGGGAGGGTGAGGGCGCAGCCCGCCCGCAGGAGGGTCTGCTCTAACAGAGGGCGCAGCCCTCCCACGCTCGCCCACGGGCAGGGGGTGGGGAAACCCGGTTTCCCCACCTCCCTCCTCGGAGGGACCATGGGCACGGTAGCCGTCGCTGCCGCGGGGCGGCACACCGCCCGACGCCAGCGGGGGAATGGGGGAACCAGGTTCCCCCATGGGCACGGTAGCCGTCGCTGCCGCGGGGCGGCACACCGCCCGACGCGAGCGGGGGAATGGGGGAAGCAGGTTCCCCCATGGGCACGGTAGCCGTCGCTGCCGCGGGGCGGCACACCGCCCGACGCGAGCGGGGGAATGGGGGAACCAGGTTCCCCCCGATGTTCCCGTCAGGACTATCGAAACTCAGGACCTATGGTACAATTGCGCTGCAACTTCCGCGGGAAGTATAACGTCTAAGAGCCTGGCGCCGGTGGGCTCATCCGCGATCAACGGCGATCGTGACACTCTCGGCAGCGAGGGTTCCGCGCGCTGCGCAAGACGGAGGTTACTGGAGGGTCGTTGAAGCATGGACCAGTCTATCATCGCCGATCTGCTTGCCCATCCTCGTGTGAGTGAAACGCGCCAGCATCTTCATCATAGTGTTCCGAAGTTCGATCATCTGCTCCGCGTCGCCCGCTACTCCTACCTGCTCGCCCCCTGGATGGGCGCCGACCGGCGCACGGCCGTGCGCGCCGCCGTGCTGCACGACCTGGACTCGCGCCTCGGCACCCTGACCACCCACGGGGCGATTGCCGCCCGTGTCGCCGCCGAGATGGGCGAGCCGGAGGCTGTCTCCGAGGCTATTGTGAGCCACATGTACCCCTTTGGCCCCCGCCCCACCACCCGCGAGGGCTGGGTGCTGGTGGTGGCCGATAAGATGGCCTCGTTGAGCGACCTGTCGGCGTTTGTGGGTGGGTTGTTCACGGGGCGCAGCCTGCGCATCCGCAGTGAATTGTGCGCCAGCGATCCGTTCTACCGGAGCCGGATGGCCCGCCGTCGCCGTCGCCGCCTGATCGCGCGCCTCTGGCGCAGCCGGGGCCGCGAAGCGCTGACGCCCTGATGTGAACATAGGCCATCCATGGGAGGGTCTGGGAGGGCGCAGCCCTCCCAGGAACAACCTTTTTTCATCCTGGATGCGAAACCCACCTTATCCCCGCTGCTCGAGCGCCTCGCGCAACGCGGCCAGCGGCAGCCCGTCAAGCACGCTCTCGCTGCTGCCCGCCAGGCTGCTCCAGCGCAGCAGCGCCTCCCCGCCCAGGCGGTAACGTCGTCCCAGGTTTCCCAGCAGCCAGCGCAGGGCCTGCACCTGCATGTCGGTGCTGCCGGCAGGCTGCGCCGGCCATCCCGCCGGGCGCTCCAGGGCGATCCCGATGCTGATCGCGTCCACGTTCAGGCGCCGGCCGTTGAGATCCACAACGCCCGCGTGCCGCGCGGCCTGGCTCTCCTCCACCACCTGGTATATGCCCCCCGCAATGCCGACGACATAGTGGGTCGCGAACCGCGCCCCCGGTTCGGTCATCCGCGCCAGGGTCGCGGCGACCGGCCCGGCAAGCGCGTGCAGCACGATCACCTGCACCCGTTGCCCGTCGCGCGGTCCTTGCGCCGGCGAGGGCGGCGTAAAGGGTACGATGCGGAACCCGTCGGTCAAAGGCGGGGCATGATCGCCGGGTATCACCAGCGGCGCCGCCGGTGTGGCATCGGCGCTGGTTGTCGGGGCGGCGCCCAGCGGCCCCGCCGTGGTCTGCGAGACGCTGCCCGGCGGCGACGCTCCCTGGAGGGCTGCCAGATCGCGCAGGCGGCGCACCTGGCTCCAGTTTGGCACCGGGTTGAACAGGGTGTCAAGGGCGTAGACCTGCAGCGCGAATGGCGTCCCTTCGATGTCGAGCTGGCGCGAACCGCACAGGGGCGAACCGATGCCGAAGCCGCGGGCAAGCTGGTGAAAGGCCCAGTCGGGGCGATAGGTCGTGCCCGCCTTGCGGTAGGTCGCCGCAAGCAAGGCTTCGCGCAGCCGCAGCGTCGGCCCGTCGGCGGCCCGTGCCAGGTGGCTGAGCAGCCGGACATCGGCGTAGTTCGAGGTGGGGCTGTACAGCGTATCAACGGCAAAGACCTGGTAGGCCCAGTCGCGCCCGTCCACGTTGAGGATCGCGCTCGTGCCGATCGGCGGCCCGAGACGGTTGATGACCGCGAACTGGTGGAAGGCCCAGTCGGGACGGAAGGGGGAACCGCCCGCCCGGTAGGTGCGTTCGAGCAACTCGCGCCCCAGGCCGGCGGGTGGAATGCTCCCCCCCAGGAGCGCGGAGAGGGTCTGCACATCGCCCCAGTTCGGCACCTCGGCGAAGAGCGTGTCACGGGCAAAGGGCTGGTAGTTGATGCGCTTGCCGGCGATCGTTTCCGTCACGCCTGGACCCATGGGCATGCCCAGGCCGTGCTGCACGGCGTGCTGGTGAAAGGCCCAGGCCGGGTTGTAGCCCTGCGAAGCGGCCCTGCACCGGTAGCTCTGGTCGAGGAGGGCTTCGAGCAGGCGCTCATCGGAGGGGCGG
>Ga0209101_1002034_pt1 | contig 13965 bp, 15 predicted proteins | sample ConPoolayeCmetaG_FD_185481 | JGI IMG/M metagenome (GOLD analysis project Ga0209101, IMG submission 185481) | Hot spring microbial mat communities from California, USA to study Microbial Dark Matter (Phase II) - Cone Pool mat layer C metaG... ... | reverse complement strand
CGACTGCCGTACCCCCGAGTACGACACCCCGCCGCGCGCCCAAACCACTCATCGTCGCGCATCGCGGCGGTGCGGCACTCGCCCCCGAAAACACACTCGGCGCGTTCGCGCACGCGCTCCAACTCGGCGCGGATATGCTCGAGTGCGACGTGCATCTCAGCAAAGACGGGCACGTTATCGTGATGCACGATGCCGAAGTGTCGCGCACGACGAACGGCAGAGGTTACATCAGCGATCTGACGCTGGCAGAACTCAAGCAACTCAACGCGGCGGCAAAATTTTCCGGCGGTTATGCCGCGCAAACGATTCCCACGCTCGGCGAGTTACTCGATTTGGTGAAAGGCAAAACCGTCATTCAAGTCGAAATCAAGGTGAACGCCAGAGGACAACGCTATCCCGGTATCGAACGCCTGGTGGTGGACTTGATTCAAGCACGCGGAATGGTAAGCGATGTCATCATCATCTCGTTCGATTTTCCGACGCTTAAAGAAATCAAACAGATCGAACCGCGACTGAAAACCGGCGCGCTCGTGCGCGCCGACTGGTTTAGCGCGCGCGGCAACAACGTCGAACGCATCGTTCAAGAGGCGCTCGACGCTACCGGCGCGGACTATTTTATGCCCACGTACGTGCCGGTGACCGAAGCGCTGGTGCAAGCGGTACACGCGCGCGGCATCAAGATCGGTGTATGGACAGTGAATAACACTTTTGATATGACGCGACTCGCGCAGTGGGGTGTGGATGCCATCACCACGGATCGCCCCGATGAACTCAAACGCGTGCTGGGAAGATAACGCATGAACGCGCGCGACGACATTGCCACACGCCTGCAGGAAATTTATCAGCGCCTCGACGCGCACTTTGGACCACAACACTGGTGGCCCCACAGTTCCGGCGGCGCGTTCGAAATCATCGTCGGCGCGATTCTGACGCAGAATACCGCGTGGACCAACGTCGAGCGCGCGCTGGCAAACCTGCGGCGCGCGCGCTTGCTCACTCCCAGAGCGTTGCACCGCGCGCCCACCGCGCGCCTCGCGCGACTGATTCGTCCCGCCGGGTATTTCAATCTCAAAGCGAAAAAACTCAAAGCGTTCACACACTTTTTGTTCACGGCGCATCATGGCAAATTAGAACACCTGTTCTGTCTCGATACTGCACGTCTCCGCGCGGAACTTTTGGACGTGTATGGCATCGGACCCGAAACGGCGGATTCGATCATCCTCTACGCCGCGCATCAGCCGATCTTTGTGGTGGATGCGTACACGCGGCGGATTATGGCGCGTCTTGGGCTCGCGCGCGAAAATGCCGCGTATGATGAATTGCAAACTCTGTTTATGAGCCATCTGCCGCGCGATGAAAAAATGTTCAACCAGTATCACGCCCTGTTCGTCGCGCTGGGAAAAAACGTCTGCCGCAAACGCGCACCGCGTTGTGACGAATGTCCCCTGCAAGAATTGTGCCCTACTGCGGATGACCGCCGACGGACGACCGCCGACAAATTTTAGATTGCCGATTGCCGATTTTCGATTGCCGATTCAAATCGCAAATCAAAAATCGCAAATCGAAAATCATTTGTCCTTCGTCCTTCGTCATTCGTCACTGTCACCTTTGGCTCATTGGCACATTGGCTCATTGGCTCATTCGTCCTTCGTCCTTCGTCATTCGTCATTCTCAAGGAGTTCACTATGTTTTCCAACCCACCACTTCACCCCTGGCTCAAACAACTCTACGTGAGTTTTGTGCCGGGGATCACCAGTCCAGCGCTGGAAGAGGCAGTGGCGCGTCTTCTGGAGACATTTCGCCATTTGAATCATACCGTCCAACCTCAACCCGATGAGCACACCGATCTCATCCTCACCACCGCGCCTTTTGCGCAACCGCTCAGTTGGCATGAGGCAGTCCTCTTCACCGCGCGTCCGCGCTTTCGCCTCAAACACACGCCCACGATTGTCACGCTCTTGTACGCGCGCCCGGTGGAATTCCAGCGCTGGCTCGATCACTTTGACGCAGCGCTGCGCAAAAATCCGCTCGACCCCGCCGATTTCACTTTTCCGGGTCTGGCACCCACCGCGTACCGTACGCTCATCGAGCAAAGTCAACGCGGCGGCGCGATCCTCGCGCTCGAGCGAATGCTCCAGGCGCAAAGCAAAAGTATTCGCATCGTGTTGTTCGTCGGCGAGGACAAACCCGACTGCGCTTACCTCTTCGATCTCGTCGGCGCGCATCCGCGCATTCCCAACGCGAACGCCAACGCGTTTTACACCAACATCGTCTTGCGCCTTGTCACCGCGCTGAGCACCACGGAGGTGACCCAGCACGAGGTAGTGGACGCGCCGATTCCGTACGCCACATGGCGCGCGTTGACCACACCCGCCGCGATGCTCACCGCCGCGCGCGAGTTGGATCGCCGCGACTTTTTTACGCCGACCGTGCAAATCGCGGAACTGGTCAGTGTCCCTGCCGTCCACGATTCGGTCGCGCGGCAGTACAGCGAAGGATGCTTTGCCACGTGGGAGCCGCAACTCGATGCGTTGATTGCCACGGTGACCGGCAGCGCGCGCCCTGTCAACAAAGGTCACATCAACGAGGACGACCTCACGGTGATTGTCGGTGTGCGTCCCGATGGCAAAGGTGCGCGCGTGCGTCACGTCGAAGGCAAACGCAACGATCCGCCCTCCTCCGAATCAGTCGAAATGATCTGGCTCGACGAGTTGCTGCCGCGCGTGACAATCGAGTGGCAGGGCAAACGCTGACAGGTGCCGGTCACGCGCTCGAAACTGCACGGTCATCGCGGCGTTGCCACCTTTCATCCCGACTTTGTAGAGTATGTTGCAATGGACGCGCCCTATCACCACTTTCCTGTCTCGTGTGCGACAGATGCGCAAGCGCGCGGCATTCGCGAGACCTTTGCGCGAGCGCGCGCCCTCAACGATCCCGCCGACGCGCGCCGGGTGGTCTTCACGCTGCTGCCCGGTCACGGCGTCGTGATTGTCGAAAAATGGCAAACTGATAAACAACCCTTCCAGACCATCTGGGAGTACATTGACGCGGGCTATCTGCACATTGACTCGCATGTGCCGCAGGGACCGATTACCTTTGTACCCCAGAGCGATGGCAAAATGCACCTGCAGGAGATCTAACGATGCGCGCGCTCTACGTCGAAAAAAATATTCCACGCGCGTTACTCACCAAAGCGCTTGCACCGCACTGGCACGATTTTGTGTGGACGCCGTTCTCGGTTACGCGAATGGAGGACCTGGCGCGCGTGCCGTTGCCCGGTCCGCGCTGGGTGCGCGTGCGCAACGAACTTTGCGGCATCTGCGCGTCCGATCTTTCGCTCCTCTTCGTCAAAGCCGATCCTTCGATTGCGCCAGCAGCGTTGCCGGCGAACGAACGCTTTTATCTGGGGCACGAAGTCGTCAGCACGGTGATTCAAGTGGGCGAAGGCGTGACGCGTTTTCGCGTGGGCGATCGCGTGTTGATGGACACACACTTTGCTGGCGCCAACTGCGCCACCCTGGAGATCACTCCGCCGTGTCGCTACTGCGCCGAGGAGGACTATCACTTTTGCGAAAACAAATCCGCGCCCGGACCGCGCGGCGTGGGCGGCGGCTTTGGCGAAGGATACATCACGCATCAAGCCGCCGTGTACCCATGTCCCCCCGATCTTTCCGATGACGCCGCCGTGCTGACCGAACCCCTCTCGATTGCGATGCACGCGGTTATGCGCTTTCCGCCGCAACCCGGCGAGCGCGTGCTGGTCGTCGGCGCGGGCATCATCGGTTTGCTCGTCACGATGGTGGTGCGTGCACTCGTGCCATCGTGCGAGGTGACGGTGCTGGCGCGCTATGCCCATCAAGCCGAAATGGCAGAGCGCGCTGGCGCGCAGCGGGTGCTACGCGGGCGTCCCACCTATCAGACCATCGCGCAGGTGACCGGCGGCAAGTACTTTTCCGCCCTCCTCAACAAAGGCGTGGTCATCGGCGGGTTCGAGCGCGTGTACGATTGTGTGGCAACCGCCGAGACAGTGAACGACGCGCTCCGCTGGACGCGCGCGGGCGGTACGGTGGTGCTACTCGGCGCGCATATGGCGCCGATGCCGCGCGTGGACTTGACGCCGATTTGGTACCACCACATCAATCTGGTGGGGAGTTACGGACACGGGATGAACACGTGGAATGGGGTACGCAAGCACACGTACGAGTGGGTATTCGAGTACTGGCGCGCGGGCAAACTCCCGACCGATGGGTTGATCACGCATCGCTTTCCGCTCAGCGAGTATCGGCGCGCGATTGCCGTAGCAAGCGACAAAAAGTCGTCGCGCGCGATCAAGGTGGTGCTGGAAAACAAATGAGAGCACCCAGCGTGCTCTCATCGAAAATTTTATGTAAATGTTTCACGTGAAACATACACCACAAGCGTATCTTTTTGTGTTGCGCCTCTGCGCGCTTGTAGCACATCATCCTGAAAGATAACTAAATGTTGTGTTCGATGTGTTAATGGACACCAAAATATGGGCTGGTTGAACACAAGCCGATGGTTGACACCTCAAGGCGCGAAAATTCGGGTACACAAGACGATTTTCCACACCTATCCACAGGTTTTACACAAGCCCGGCGTCCTTTCGGGCGATGCCACCCACACCACGCATCTCTTCGCGCACGCGCGCATACAATTCTTCGGCGCGCAATTGCTTGAGCGTGTAGCACGGTCCGCCGAGATGATCTGCTAGTTCCTGCGCCAGACCGCGATCAAACGCCTCGTGCTCGGTGTTGATGACCACCGTACGAATATCCATCTTTTTGATCATCTCCGCCACGCGCAACGCCTCCTCCTGCGGCGGCATCTGACTCATCGAAACATTCCCCGCGCCGTCCGTCACCACAATCATCAGCGGCATCACCTCGCGATCCTTGATGCGCTCGCGAATCAAAACCTGATGCGCCAGCAACAAGCCGGCGCTCAACGGCGTCTTGCCGCCCACCGGCAAATCCTTGAGCGCTTCTTCCGCCAGATCCACCGATGTTGTAGGCGGCAACACCAGACGCGCCTCCTCTTTTTGAAAGACCACTAGACCGACGCGATCGCGCTTTTGGTACGCATCAATCAACAACGACATAATTGCGCCTTTGGTCGCCACCATGCGTTCCGCGGCTGCCATTGACCACGAGGCATCCACCACGAACAAAATCAAATTTGCGGCGCGTCGCACGCGCACTTTTTCGCGCAAATCCTGCGGCTCGATGGCTAGTGCCACGTCCTTGTGCTCGCGATGGATCTGGTGGGGCGCCGCCTGGCGCAACGTTGCATCAAAAGCCAGATCGGAGGGTTTGTCCCGCGCGAGGCGCGCGGTGATGTAACGCCCGCGCTTGCGTTCCGTACGCGTGCGCGAACGCTTGCCCGCGATCTGGCGCGGCAATTTATCGAGAGGAGTTTGCAGACGTTGGGGGCGAAACGTCTTGCCCACGCTGGGGATCAAATCGGCGGGGCGCGCTGCCGGCTTGCCCGGCTCGTGCCCCGTGCTCTGGGGAGTCTGTTCCGTAGGTGGTGGCGCTTGCTCCGCCGTCTGGTCAGCCGCTAGGCCGGCTTTTTTTTTACTTCGTGCCGCGCTTCGCTCTGTAACGGAGTCGCCGCGCTCTGTCGGGAGGCTTCCAGGCGTTTTTCGAGATGCTCGAATTGCAATTCGACTTCGTGAATCGCCTTGCGCTTGAGCCGGTGCGGCAAAGCCAGTTCTGCTGCCAGCAAAATGTCTTCCTCGTTGATCGCTGTGCGTCCCATCCACGCGGCATGGGCGCGCGCGGCTTTGAGAATCACCAGATCGGAACGATGCCCGTCCACTTCCAGGCCCGCCGAAAGTTCAGCAATGGCATACAAATCGGCTTGCGTGTGTGTGACCGAGCGCAACATCTTGCGCGCCATCTCGATTTCGCGCGATAACTTTTCTTCCGCGGTGCACCACTCCTGGCAAAATCCCACCGGGTCGGTTTCAAACGCCAGCCGGCGCTCGATAATCTCGACGCGCGCGTCCGCGTCAGCAATCCCTTTGATTTCGACGGACAAGCCAAAGCGATCCAAAAGTTGCGGGCGCAGTTCGCCTTCTTCGGGGTTCATCGTGCCGACCAGCACGAATTGCGCGGGGTGTTGAAACGAAATCCCCTCGCGCTCGACGACATTCACCCCCATCGCGGCAGAATCGAGCAACAGGTCAACCACGTGGTCATCGAGGAGATTCACCTCGTCCACGTACAAGATGCCCCGATTCGCGGCAGCGAGAACGCCCGGCTCAAAACGCTTTTCACCTTTTTTGATTGCCTGCTCGATGTCCAGCGTACCAACAACGCGGTCTTCGGTCGCGCTGACCGGCAAATCCACCAGGCGCACTTTGCGGCGCGCGACCGGCAACTCTTCGCCGCGCGCGACGCGCTCGCGGCAGAAATCGCACAAACGATCTGGTTCGTACGGATTACAACTAAAGGGACAATCGGCGACGACGTTGATTTCGGGGAGTAGCGCTGCCAGCGCGCGCACCGCCGTAGATTTCGCGGTGCCGCGCTCGCCGCGAATCAACACCCCGCCGATGAGCGGATTGATCGCGTTCAGCACGAGCGCGCGCTTCATCTTATCTTGATTGACGATTGCTGTAAATGGAAAAATGGGTCCTGACATTGATTTCTCTCGAATGATAGGTGATACAAAGTGCAAATCTTTTCTGCCATCGGAAGGTTACGTGCTCGTTGTTGCACCATCTTTGTATGGGCGAAAAATCTTTCACCCCTACGGGACAACCCCTCTCATCCCCCTACCCCCTGCTCTCCCCGCGTGGCGGGGAGAGCAGGGGGAGATGGGAGACAGAGTGTGGTTGGGCGGCGCAGCCGCCCAACCACACTCCCATTCCCGCGTAGAGCGATGGCAACCCCATCCACAGGTTAATCTGTTCGCTGTAAGAGGTCAAAGATACGTCGGTCACGCTCATGACGCGTGACATTCGCAAGGTTGCTCAAGGCTGTCACCCTGGCAACTAAAAGCCCCCCTTTCTCTGCAAGAACAGTGGGCTTGGACTGAATCCGTAGACGCATGCCACCCCTGCTCCCCTTTTTCGACGACTAAGGTCATCCCTGGCGCCAAATGCAGTTGCTCGTGCAGAGTAGCAGGGATAACAATGCGCCCCAATTCATCTACTGAAACTTGTATGACGCGATTCATCTGTTATCCTCAAGTTGGATACTTTCGTCCAATGGGTATGCCAGGTGAAGGTCAGGCAAACCTGTACGCGGACAACCAAACCAGCAACCACCGGTATTATACGCCGATTAACGCGCGATGCAAACGCGGCAATCTTCGCGTTAACGAACAGTAACCGTTCAGCCCGCTCTGTCATTGCGAGCGATTTCTGCGAAGCAATCCCCAACGTTGCCCACCGCAGATCGTAACGCGGAGATTGCTTCGTCGCAAAAAACGCTCCTCGCAATGACACCTGAACGGTTACAACGAACATTATGCCAAGTAACCATGCAAAAGTTTTTTCCGATTGGTGAGGGGCGAAAGATTTTTCGCCTCAACAGGATAATTACTCAGCCGCCCTATCCATCGCGAAATAGCCCCACCCCCTCCCTACGCCGCAGAGCGGCGTGGGGAGGGGGGAAACAAGGGAATAGGGATGTGGGCGGGCGGCTGCGCCGCCCGCCCACACCCCTCCTTCCATCTCCCCTATCCCCGCTTTGCGGGGAGAGCAGGGGGCAGGGGGATGAGAGGGGTTATTCCGCAAGGGGCGAAAAATTTTTCGCCCGTACAACGATGGCGAAACAACGAGCACCGTAACCTTCCGATGGCGGAAAAGACTTTTTATTAGCCTTCAGCCGCGCTCACACGATGCGAACGCGCTGGCGCGGAAGACGCCGTCCTTTCCACGTGGCTCTGCCCGTGACAGTTAACACGAGCGAACGCCAGGCGATAAAGACAAGCAAGGCAAAGTGAACGGGATAGAGAAAAATCAGATACAACGGAAAACGCAAGCGCACGAGCGTGATGCCCCACAGGGTCAACATTTCTAAGACGGTTAAGAGGGCTATGTTCACATCGAACAGCGAGCGCGCAATGCCACCTAACCACAATCCAATCACCACAGGCGGTTCCCACACGAGTAACGTTATCCACGTCCAGACAAAGATGTACGGTAACAGCCGAAATTCAAACACGGCAAACAGATTCTTACTGAAACCTTCTACGGCACTTGCCAGACCATCATACATTCGACACGTCACATAGTCGCCCGCATCAACGACGCGCCAGCGCAACCCAGATGCTTTGATGCGACGCCCCAGGGCAATGTCGTCTATCGGACTGGAACGTACGGCAGAATGACCGCCAATCGTTTGATAGGCAGTGCGCCGAAAAAGCATCCACTGACCGTTGGTCAGCGAGAGGATCGGCAAAGGAAGACGGTGCGCCAGCACTAGCGGCAAGAAAACAAAAAAGCACCAAAAGATAGTCGGCACCGTCAATCGCTCTCCCCAGGTGGACATTCTCTGGTAGAGAAAGCCGGTCATCAAATCGGCTTGTTCAGCCAGCAAAGCCGCCACGCCCGCGTGCAAGGCGCGCGGATGGTGAAGAGTATCCGCATCGGTAAAGAGTAACAATTCACCTGTGGCAACTTGAGCCAATTGATGACACGCCCAGGACTTGCCTGACCATCCCTCGGGCAAAGGAGCACCGGAAAAAATCTGGAGGCGTTGGTCAGTCTGTGCTAGACGGGCAAGGATCCGACTGGTCTCATCCGTCGAGCCATCATCCAACACCAGCACCTGGAAGTGGGGATAATCTTGTGCCAGCAACGAGCGCAGACAATCGGCAATAACGGCTTGCTCGTTACGTACGGGGACCAGAATCGAAACAGTCGGCAAGTGTCGGGGAACAGTGCGACTACTCAATCGCCGCAAAGTCAATCCATTGCTGAAGGCAATCAGGAGCAGGAGCGCCAGAAAGACTACAAGGCCCCATTGATGTTCCAGCCAAAAAGTGCTCAATGCTGCCCCTCACAAGAAGGAACAAGATTATCAGAACAAATGTTCCAACCACACACGCGGGCGGGGAGGCGTACGCAAGGAGAAACGATGCTTCCAGAGGATGATCGCGAAATTCGCGAGCCACACAATCACGAGGGACAGAGTGCCCCAGAGAAGCAGATAAATCAAGAGGACGCTCATCCCAAAGACGACCGACCACGCATCGGTCGCGTTCAGAGCCACCGCCAGCGTCAAAGCGATTCCCAGCACCGTCGGTGCCTCCCAGAGGGTCAGCCCACTCCACACGCCCATCGTCACCGCCACCGCCTTGCCACCGCGAAATCGCAGAAAGGGTGAAAAGGCATGACCCACAATCGGCGCAATGGCAATTGGTACGATTCCCCAGTCATTTATTCCGATTCCATATCGCGCAACCGCCACAGGCACCGCACCTTTCAAATAGTCAAGGAGCACAGCCGTCAAGCCGATGCGCCATCCCGCCGCACGCCAGGCGTTCACAGCGCCGGGATTACCATCGCCATAACGACGAATCTCCTTGTGAGCAAAATAGTATCCCAGCCAGACCGAGAAAGGTATTGAGCCGCTGAGAAAAGCGATCAGCGCCCCCAGAGTTATCGTCAGGGAAAATACGTGCTCCATATCCACAAGAGGTTTGACTAGAGAAATCGAAACAACCACTCGGGAGTCAACTGAAAGAAGATCGCGTTCAAGCGTTGAAAATTATCGGTCACCAGCAACAGCCCCATTGCTAACAAGAGTGTGCCACTGGCAAGTTCGATATAACGCAGGTGTGGTTTCAAACGTTTGAACCATTGCATCGCACTGCCCCAGGCAAAGGCAGTGAGCACGAACGGCGCGCCCAAGCCCGCCGCGTACACCAGCAACAAAGCCGTGCCCTGCCATACGGTTGCCTCTTGCGTCGCCAGCGCGATCACACCAGCCAGCGTCGGTCCAACACACGGCGTCCAGCCTGCCGCGAACGCCATTCCGGTCAAAAGCGAGGTGAAATACCCCACGCGACGATGGCGCACCTCGACGCGCGCTTCGCGATACAGCAGAGGGATGCGCACAATCCCCGTAAAGTGTATCCCAAAGATGATGAGTAGCACACCCCCGATACGCGCCAGATCGGTTTTGGTAAAAATCACGGTCAGCACCGCCAGTGCGCTCCACAGCATCACGAAAATCACCGTAAACCCAGCGACAAAGGCAAGCGCGTGCGCGACCAGCGTACGCCGCGACGCCACCAGCCCCTGGGGAGTTATCGCCGCGCCGCTCAAGTAGCCGAGGTACACCGGCACCAGCGGTAACACACACGGCGAGAGAAAAGAGAGCACTCCTGCTATCAAAGCCAACAAAACCGACATTGTTCCCTCTAGCGAATGAGTTTGATGATTTTTTCGTCCAGATGGGCATCCTCGAGCGGACCACCGATGATGATCTCGCGGATGATGCCTTGCCGATCAATGAACACGCTGGTGGGCAAACCACGCACGTTGTAGGCGCGCGTCACGCGCTCGTCGCGATCACGCACAATCGGAAAATTCACGAGCGTGTTCGTCATAAACGTGCGTATGCCAGCGTCGGAATTGGGGTCTTGCGTATTGACACCGATAATGACCAGACCATCTCTTTGATACTGCCGATATTTACGCACCAGCGCGGGAAATTCGGCGCGACACGGTCCACACCACGTTGCCCAGAAATTGACCAGCACGACCTGACCCACCAGTTGACTCAGCACGATGCGCTCGCCCGTCATCGTCGGCAAATCAATTTCCGGCGCCAGCGCGCCCACGCGCGCAAACGCGGGGCGCCCGCTCCCATCGCGCGGCACATCTCCGAACATACTTTCCAGAGACAGTGGAATTTGATTACACGCGCCCAAGATGAGCAAGAGGACGCCCGTAAAAACAGCGATACTAATTGCAGTTGTTCGATTCATTCTTCCACCACATACTCGAACACCCAGAATGCGACAACTAGAAACAACACATCGTAGAGTATCAGGATGTTGAACCACAAAGCGACGTGGGAAAAATCGAGTGACTGTAAAGCGCCGCCCGTCAATTTCACAGCAGCCATCAGTAACGGAATCGAAACAGGAAACAGTAAAATGGGTAGCATCACCTCACGCATCTTGGTACTCGCCGCGATGGCAGAAAGGACTGTGCCCACAGCGGCAAATCCCAGCGTGCCCAGAACGATGTACGGCACAAGCGGGAACCACGGCAAGGCAAGGTTGTTGAGAATCGCAAACAGAGGCAAGATGACGGCTTGCATCGTGGTAATGAAGATGAAATTGCTCATCATCTTGCCGAGAAAAATAGCACCGCGATCCACCGGCGCAAGCAAGATGCCGTCCAGACTGCCCTTGTCTTTTTCGGTGGCAAAGGAACGTCCCAGTCCCAGAATCCCGCTAAAGGTAAAGGCAACCCACAACACCCCTGCCCCCACAACGTTCAAGTCCACCTCTTGCAACTCAAGCGCAAAGTTGAAAATGACTAAAACAATGAGCGCAAACACAATCATTGCGCTCAGGTTTTCTTTGGTGCGTCGTTCCGCCCACAGGTCTTTACGAACAATCGCGAGCACTTGCTGGACAAATCTCATCCCTGCATCTCCAGCACGCGCGTGTAGATAGTCATAAACCCTGCCCGATCGTGCCACACAGCGCGCGGTATGTCGTGCATCAACCGCCCGGCGTTGAGGATGAGAGCACGATCACAGCGCGCCAGCGCCCGTTCCACATCGTGCGCCGAAAACAACACGACACCACCCTCCTGTTTAATCTCCCCAAGGATCTGGTCGAGTGTGTCTGCCGCGTTCTGATCCAAACCGGTGTAGGGTTCATCCAGCAGCAGGATGCGCGGGGCGTGCAACAACGCCCGCGCGAGCGTCACGCGTTGTTGCAATCCACGCGAGAGTGTCCGGGTCACATCGTTCAGACGCGCTTCGATACCCAATCGTGTCGCGATGACGCGGATTCTCCGGGCTGGCTGTGGCACCGCGTACAGACGCGCGTAAAAGTCCAGATTTTCGGCAACCGTCAGATCGTCGTACAATAAGGTTTGATGCCCCACAAAACCAAGCCGCGCGCGCGCGACGTTCGGATGTTCCAGCGCCGCCACATTGTCTATCTGCACGCGCCCGCTGTTCGGACGCGTCAGCAAGGCAAGGAGGCGCAGCAGCGTGGTCTTGCCCGCGCCATTCGGTCCCGCCAGCAAAACGATTTCGCCGGGCGTCAGGCAAAAGGTCACATTACGTAGTGCCCAGCGCGCTCCAAACATTTTGCTTACATTCTCGACGGCAAGCAGTAGCTTAATCACGTAGCATTTCTCTCACCTGATTTTTGAGCGCCGCGCGCCTGGACTTGTATTCCATCTCGCTGATTTCGCCGGCTTCAAATGCATCATCGAGCGCGGCGATTTGTTGCAACAGTTTCGTGCGCTCATCGTGCTCTTCTTCGTCCAGAGCCTCCGCGTCTTCCTCGCTGCGTTGGCGATGTCGGCGTACGAGTGGATAGGCAATCAAAGTCGCAGCGACACCCGCCGCGAGCGCGAGCAAGACGATGGTGAGCATCGAGTTATCACTAAACGGCACCAGGGATGTGGTCGGGCTCGCGCTAGCACTCGCCGGCAGTCTATCCAGGCTGGCTCTGACCGTTGTGCCCGCGGCGAGTTTCTCGGCGGCAACAACGATGAGTTTGGGCGCGCCCGGCGTACCCTCCATCGGATTGGGGGCAGGCGCGAGTTGCTGGCTGTGAATCGTCGCGCCCACATCTACCAGATACACCGCCAGACGCCCCACATCATTGAACAAGGGCAAACTGAATTCGTATCTGGGGGCGGTGTACGGTACCGCATACTCGAAAAAGATTTGATCCTTGCCTGGACCAATCGGCAAGGTGTACGTGAGCACGCCATCGCCGCGCAGAGTCGTTGCATCCACCGTTTGATCATCGAACTGGATATCAATCGCTCTAGCAAGAATCGGCACGCGCAACGTATGGGGATGAGGAACATTAGCACGATTCACATAGACGCGATCGCTGGTGTTCTCCAGCACAACCACTTGTTGAATCACCAGCCAGGGCGCTTTAACATCCATAATCAGATACGTTTCCAGAATCCGAACCACATCGGGATTTTCAGTAGATTCGTACACCGAGAGTACCGTCGAGAGCAAAGGCGTATCCGTCGTGAACGCGAGGATCTGGGAATAGTAATCCACATCCGAGTAACGCGTCGTCAACAGATAACGTGTCGTCGTCGTCGTATCAAGGTTGGTAAAGACAAAACGACCACTGGCATCAGTTTGTGTCGTCTGAGTCACGATACTCGTGGCGCCTTGCGCCAGCGACAGCAGCGTGACCGTGAGATTTGCCGTGCTGCCGGGAGGCGCATCACTGGTCGCGTTGATCACCGTCCCTTCGATTCGACCTGACGCGCTGGTTTGCGCCGTGGCGTGCGACACAGGGAACAACAAAAACGCAATCGCTGCCAGAGCCAGCGCGAGCAAGAACAAACACAGTTGTTTCATACGCGAAAGATTGAACATAGGTTTCCTTTTGGGCTTTCCTGAATCCAAAATAACGAACGCGCCAAACCCACAGCATCTGGCGCAAACAGGTTCCAGCGTCAGAACACTTGCGAGTATATCACCCCTCGTCTGATTCGTCAATACACCTTTTTGCCGCCCAGACAATTTAAGATAATTTCCTGCCCCCGAATAAATGGATTTTAAGAAGATAAATTGGTAATGCCTTGCCTATACTTGGGAACAACCCCTCATCCCCTTCCCCTGCTCTCCCCGCACAGCGGGGGAGAGGGGAAGATAGGAGGCGGGGAGTGGGCGGGCAGCGCAGCTGCCCGCCCACTCTCCCATTTCCTCCATTCCCCAGTTCCCCCTCCCCACGCCGCCAAGCGGCTTGGGGAGGGGG
>Ga0209101_1002033_pt1 | contig 13966 bp, 12 predicted proteins | sample ConPoolayeCmetaG_FD_185481 | JGI IMG/M metagenome (GOLD analysis project Ga0209101, IMG submission 185481) | Hot spring microbial mat communities from California, USA to study Microbial Dark Matter (Phase II) - Cone Pool mat layer C metaG... ... | reverse complement strand
CAGGTAATCCCGGCTCAACGAGACGACGATTATGACGAACCTTTCCATCCACATGCCGACATTGACGAGGATGGCCACGAGAACCATCCGCCACGGCGAGGTGCGCCACTTCTTGAACCAGAACAACTGGGGCGCCGCCACGTTGCAGAAGACCATGGTCCAATAGCACCAAGCGTAGGGTCCCACGGCCCGATTCACGGCGTTGAACCACTCGTACTGGTTGCCGCTGTACCACGCCGCGAAGACCTCCAGGGCGTAGGCGTAGCCCACCATGCAGCCCGTGCCGAGGATGAACTTGTTCATGTTTTCCAGGTGGCGAACGGTGATGAGGTCCTTGAGTCCGAAGTAGGCTCGGGCGGGGACCATGAGGGTGACCACCATGGCGAAGCCGCTGAAGATCGCCCCGGCCACGAAATAGGGCGGGAACAGGGTGGTGTGCCAGCCGGGCAACTGGGCCACGGCGAAATCCGTGCTGACCACGGAGTGGACGGACAGGACCAACGGCGTCGAGAGGGCGGCCAAAAGCAGGTACGCCCGCTCGTAACGGTGCCACTGTCGGGCCGAGCCGCGCCATCCCAGGGCGAAAAGACCGTAAAGGAACTTCCGCACCGTGCCCGACGCCCGATCCCGAAGCGTGGCCAGATCGGGAATCATCCCCAAATACCAGAACAACAGCGACACCGTGGCGTAGGTGCTGACCGCCACCACGTCCCAGACCAATGGGCTGCGGAAGTTGGGCCAGAGGGCCATCTGGTTGGGATAGGGAAAGAGCCAGTATTCCACCCACACGCGGCCCACGTGCAGCGCCGGAAACAGGCCGGCGCACATCACCGCGAAGATCGTCATCGCCTCGGCGGCCCGATTGATGCTGGTGCGCCACTTCTGCCGGAAAAGGAACAAGATGGCCGAGATCAAGGTGCCGGCGTGGCCAATCCCGATCCAGAAGACGAAGTTCACGATATCGAAGGCCCAGGCCACGGGGACATTGTTGCCCCAAACGCCAATGCCCGTGGACACCAGATAAACCACCAGCAGGAAAAACACGCCCGTCCAGGCCGAGGCGATCGCGAAGCCGACGTACCATCCCAGCGGCGGGCGAGGCCGCTCCGCCACGCGGCAGACCGTCTCCGTGATCGACGCGAAATCCTGACCCGGCGCCGTCAACGGCGCGCGGACGGTGGGATCGTCGGTCGTGTTGTCAAAGGCTGGCAGGGCAACGGAACTCATGCTCGGCTTCCAACGTCCACTTCCAAAAGCGACGGCGATCCTTGTCTTCCGCGACCGGTGGCCGCCGGTCCCATCCTCGACCAAGGCCCACCTTACGCCTCGAACCCAAGGCTTTCCACCTCCGGATTGGGGTTCCTCACCACGGCCAGGTAGCTGGTCCGCGGTTTCACGTTCAATTCGGCAAGGATCTCGTAGGCCCGAGGGGCCTGCCGCAGTTGGGCCACGCGGCTGGGCCGTCCTTGCTCGTCCTTGTAATTCAGGTCCCCAAACACGATCGCTTGGGTCGGGCAGACCTGTTGGCAGGCGGTCTGGATCGCGCCGTCGGGGATCGGCGCGCGGCGATTCTTGGCGTCGATCTTGGCCGCCTGGATGCGTTGCACGCAAAACGTGCATTTTTCCATCACCCCGCGGCTTCGGACCGTGACCTCGGGATTGAGGACCATTTTGCGGACCTCGTTCTCGGGGTCTTCGAGGTCCTTGCGATAGTTGAAGAAGTTGAAGCGGCGGACCTTGTACGGGCAGTTGTTCGAGCAGTATCGCGTGCCCACGCAGCGATTGTAAACCATGTCGTTGAGTCCCTCGCGGCTATGCACGGTGGCGGCGACGGGACAAACCTGTTCGCAGGGGGCGTTCTCGCACTGCTGGCAGAGGATCACCTGATGGGCGGCCCGAGGGTTGGCCGCGTCCCCGCGATAATAGCGGTCCACGCGGAGCCAATGCATCTCGCGGCCGCGGAGCACGCGCTCCTTGCCCACCACCGGTATGTTGTTCTCGGCCTGGCAGGCCACCACGCAGGCGCTGCACCCGATGCACTTCGACAAGTCGATGGTCATCCCCCAGCGGCGGCCCTCGTAGGGGAATTCCCGCCAAAGGGATTCCAGCGGCGGCAGGTGCTGGACGTGCCGGGCGAATTGCGGGTCTTGTTTCGATTTCTCGCGATACTCTTCCCAAGTGAACTCGCGGACCAGGTCGCCCACCCGCTGGCCCCTCGCCCGCATCCCCACCACGTCGATCGCCGAATGGTCTTGCGTGGTCGCCAGAGGATATTTCCTTCCGGTCGCGGCAATCGCCGCGCCCGGGGCAAAGCCCATCGCCTGACTGGTCCGCAGCGGGTAGACATTGACGCCGACCACGGGACTGCCGCCCTCGACGTCGCCGCCGACCTTGCCCGCGGCCGTCCGACCGTAGCCCAAGGCCACCGCCGCCGATTGGGTCGCCTGGCCAGGCATAACAAAGACGGGCAGCGTCGCCTCCCGCCCGCCCACGGTCAACTTCACCACCTCGCCGTGCTCGACGCCGAGGACCGCGGCCGAGGCCGGGCTGATCAACAAGGCGTTGTCCCAGGTCAACTTGGTCATCGCGTCCGGCATCTCTTGGAGCCAGCCGTTGTTGGCGAAGCGGCCGTCAAAGACCGAGGCATCGGGACAGAAGACAAGCTCCCAGGACGTGGTTGCCGACGAGGGCCTTGGACCGGGGTCGGCCGGCGGGGTCTGGCGGGCGAGTTTCGGCGCGATCCGCGGCCAGGCGGAATCCGGCAAAACCCCGCTCTCCAAAGCCGCGTCCCAACGCGATTCCCAGCCTGCCCCAACCATCCGTTGGAACTGCGCGCGGACCAGTTCGCGAGGATCGGCCGCCGGTTCGCCGTCGAGCATGGCCAGCAATTCGATCGCCGTGCGCGTATCGTGCAAAGGCGCGATCAGCGGTTGCACGAGGCTGTACGTGCCGTCCCAGGCCCGAGCATCGCCCCACGATTCCAGGTAATGGCTCCGCGGCAAAAGCCACGTGCATCGGCGCGACGTCTCGTTGTCGTACAGGCTCCAATGGACCCTTGCCGGGACTTTTTCCAGGAGATCGGGGAACCGGAAGTCGGCCGGGGCGTCGTACACGGGATTTCCGCCCAGGATCAACAACAAACGCACCTTGCCGGCCGACATCGCGTCGCAGAGGGCCTTCATGGCCTCGACGTGCGGCGGACGATCAGGCTCGGGATCGGCGGTGTACCAGACCGCCGTGCCCCAATTGCCCAAGGCGGCGTTGATTTCATGAACCAAGGCGTGGACCTCGGGCGGTTGGCGCGGACCGGCCACCACCGCCGTGTTGGCGCCGTTGGCCTTGAGGTCCTTGGCGATTGCCCGAACCATGGCCAAAGGATCGGGCGCCTTGCTCGTCGCCTCGGGCGGCGCTTGGGCGGAATCCACCGCGCCAGTCCGGGCCCCAGACGCATTCCCCGACCCGACCACCTCGGCATGGAGCGCCTTGGCGAACCACCCGATCTCGCCACACCGCAGCGGTAACCGGTGATCGGCCACGCTGCCGGTGATGGTGAAACACGGCTCGACGACGTAGAGCCGGTTCATGGGTCCGGCGGCTGGGTCGCGTCGCGTGCTGAACTCCCGCGCGTAGCGCACGGCGGCCGGATGATCGCCCAAAAGGTCCGCGTCCAGGCACACCAGGACGTTGGCCTTGTCCAGGGCCAGGTGCGTGCGCACCGCCTGACCGAAGGCCAAGCGGGCGCCCTCGCGTTCGTTGTCGCGAGAGAGCGGCTCATACTCGCACCAAACCGCCCGGGGAAACCGCTTCAACAAGCGATCCCGCAGGCCATGCAGCGTCGGCGAACTCGAGGCCTCGCTGAGAATCGCCAGGCCTTCTCCTCCCGACTGGGCCAATTCGTCGAGCTGGGGCCGAATCCATTCGATGAATCGAGGCCAGGTCTGGGCCATAGGCTCGCCGCCCGACCGATCGACGACCCACTGGCTTCGATCCGGATCGTACAGTTCGAGGATCGAGGCCTGGCTCCAGGCGTCCGTCGCCCCCAGGCTGAAGGGATGTTTCGGGTTGCCTTCGATCTTGATCGGCCGGCCATCGATGGAAGTGACCCAAAGGCCGATGGCCGAGCCGGCCAAATCGCGGGCGGTGGCGAAGCGTTGGAACTGACCGGGCAGGCGGTTGGGCGGCTGCGTGGTCAACGGAAGGAATTCATCCTTTTTCCAGCGGCAGCCGTTCACCCCGGCCAACACGAGCGAGGCGCCCATCAGTTGCAGCCAGCGGCGCCGTGAAACGCCGGTGGGGTCCTCGGTGGCGGGAAATTCGGCCTCGGCCAAAACGCGGAACTCCGGCGCATCGGCGAGTTCCGCCAGGCTTCGCCAATACGTGCGACTCGACCCGTGCTCCCCGCCGTCTCTCCCGGTTTCGCGTGGTTCTCCAGACGCGGGCGCGCGCTCGCCGCTTTCCGAAAAGGGCCTTGCTGGATCTGGTTCTAGCGATGGCATGTGCTGCAATCGGTCGAAGGATTGATGTTGTTCTGCTTGCGGAGCTTGGCCCCAAGCGATGGATCGTCGCCGGGCGTCCAGTCCATCCGCGTGATGTAGGCCTGGGGGCGCAAGTGTGGTTCAGGATTGCGATGGCATTCCAGGCACCAGCCCATGCTCAATCGCTCCACCTGCCTTACCCGCTCCATCCGATCCACGCGACCGTGGCACGACACGCACCCCACGCCCCGCGAAACATGGGCGCTGTGGTCGAAGTAGGCGTAATCGGGCAGGTCGTGGACGCGGATCCAGGCGATCGGCTGACCGCTCGCCGCGGCTTCCTTGAGCGGCAAGATCTTTGCGCTCTGGGCGGCGATCTGGTTGTGGCAGTTCAGGCACGTCTGGGTAGGCGGCACCAGGGCGTGCGCCGAAGTCTCCACGTTGGTGTGGCAATATCGGCAATCGATCCCCAATTCGCCGGCGTGAAGCGCGTGGCTATACGGCACCGGCTGCGCCGGCTCATAGCCCACGTCCGTCGTGCGCGGCGAGCCGCCGTAGTACAGGAGGGCGACGAGATAAGCCGGCGCCAAGGCGAGCAAAGCGCCCGCCAGTGGCCGGGCCCGGTCAATCCATGGGGGGAATGGATACGAGTCTCTCATCGGCGAGGGCGCGCAGATCCTCTTCGCGGTTGGTGGTCCGAATCGCCCGACTGGGCCCGTTCAGGTTTGGTCGGTCTTCGGCTCGCAGCCGCGATTCCTCCCCGCCCCCACCGCGTCCGCCAAAAGCCGGAAGACTTGAAGTTTTATTCTAACAAGGGAACTTCGATCGGGAAGTAGCTCGAAGCGAAGGGCTTGGACGAGGCGGGAGATATTCACGCCATCCAGGACCTCCCTATTGCCTGCGGGCATCACTATCCATATTCTGGACAACCGTTTGCGGCAACGCTCCGCCTGGGCGGGGGCGCGCGATTTTCGCATGATTGCTTGCGAAAAACAAACGGCCCTCGATGTCCCATCGTGGCAAGCATCCGTCCGCATGACGCCACCGCCGGCGGGCCGGTTTTGGCCTCTGCCCCAACTCTACTTATCGAGATCCTTATGCCAGTCCAATTCAGCCCATTTGTCCAGAACGTGACCGTCGAAACCGCCTTCAACGTCCTGGCCAAGGCCAGGCAACTGGCCGCGGCGGGCAAGGAGGTCGTCGAATTGGAGATCGGCGACAGCCCCTTCCCCAGCACGGCCTCGGCCAAGGCCGCGGGCATCGAGGCAATCCGCCGCGATCAAACGCACTACTGTCCCTCGGCAGGGTTGCCCGAGTTTCGTCAGGCGGCTTCGGACTACGTCAATCGGGAGTACGGGCTGGCCACGACGGCGGCGAATATCGTGGTCGGGCCAGGAGCCAAGGTTTTCGAGATGTTCTTTTGCGAGGTTTTCCTGGACGCGGGCGACGGGGTGTTGGTCTTCAGTCCCTACTTTCCCACGTACCTTCCGAACATCGCGCGGCGGGGGGCCAGAATCCGCCTTTCCCACCTGCGTCAGGATCAAGAATTTCGCCCCAACGTCGAGGACGTGGCCCGGTTCCTGGCCGAAGACCCCCGCCCCAAGGCCATCTTCCTCAACAGCCCGCATAATCCGACCGGCGGCGTGGCGACCAAGCAAGACCTCGAGGCCATTGCCGCGTTGGTCCGCGGCCGCGACGTGGCGGTGTTCAGCGATGAGCCGTACGACCGCATGGTGTGGCGTGGGCGCCACCACACGATTGCCGCCGAAGCGGGCATGATCGACCAGTGCGTGGCGGTTTACACGCTGAGCAAATCGTACTCGATGAGTGGATGGCGGCTGGGCTTTGCGGTGACGAGTCCCGCAATCGCCGAGATGATCGCCAAGCTGATCAACACGACGTTTTCCTGCACCCCGCCCTTGGTCCAGCACGCGGGCATCGCCGCGCTGGAGCGCGACGACGAGGAAAGTCGCCACTCCATGCGTCTGTTTCGCGAAAAGGTGGAAATCCTCGTCCACGGCCTGAATCGAATCGAGGGCGTCCACTGCCTGGACCCCGGTGGGACCTTCTACGTCTTCCCCTCGTTTGCCCCGATCTGCAACCGACTGGGGATTACCTCGCATGGGCTGGCCATGTATTTGCTGGAGGGCGCCGACGACCAGTTGGGCGTGGCCTGTTTGGGGGGCGAATGCTTCGGAGACGCCGGCGGTGGGTTCCTGCGGTTCAGTTGCGCCGAGCCGAACGACCGGCTGCACAAGGCGATCGACTTCCTGCCGATGGCGCTATCGCGATCCGACCGACTTAAACGATTCCTGGAGCGGTACCCACAGTTCCGGCTGGTTGCACCCTACAACCCCACCTAGAAGATGGTTTATCTCCCTACCCCAGTATGACCATCCCGGTCAAGGTGGCATACACAACTTTCGGTTGTGTCTTAACAACCTCTTTTGATGATACGGGTTCAATTCTGACCTCCCGGCGCGCGATAATCGGGCAAGACGTACACTGCTGGAGCCCTGGGAAGAGTTGGGGCGGTGGGCCGGGGCGGCCATTGCAGTCATAAGGGGAACAGTCGGAAAACGGGACTGTGATGGCCCGCTGCGGCCTGAACTTGCGACCTTCTGTTGAGCGCCCCTTTTCGGGACCTTGGGCATGAGCCGCGCGATGTTGTACGCTCTGCGCGGCCAAAAAGGAGTGCTTCTCGCTCAAAAAAGTTCTCCTTTCAATGCGTGCGGAGTATATACTCCGCACGGCCGAATATGAGTCCTTCCTATTTCGAGAAACGTCTCATTTCAACGCCTGTGCAGCATAAAGGCCCGTTGACGGGCCTTGTCCGCCTTAGGCGGTCTAAAGGCCCGGCGTTTCACGCCGGGTCGCGGTGTCGATCCCATGGCGAACCTTAAGCCCCGTTTAGGGGGCTTCTCGCTGCCTTCGTGATTTGCGGGCGGGACGCACGCGCTCCGGGATTTGCGGGCGGCGTTCAGGCCTCTTCCCCTTTGGAGCGCGGGCATCTTGCCCGCATTTGTCGTTGCGGGCGAGACGCCCGCGCTCCGGGATTTGCGGGCGGGGCACCCGCGCTCCGTGTTTTGCCCCAGCGAGAAGGCCCGTGAACGGGCCTCGTGCCGTGGCGTTGGTCCACGGATACCCGGCATGAATGCCGGGCCGAAGACCGCCTACGGCGGCCAACGCCCGCAGGCGGGCGTCTTCGCACAACCTCTTGCCGGCGATCCTCACGCTATTTTCCGCGCGGCCGAGAATGAGTCCTTTTCGCCCGAAAAACATGTCGTCTCAATCCGTGCGGAGTGTAACCTCCGACCTTCTTCGTGCTTGTGCCCACGGAGGGAGCCTCGCGTTGGGTTGTGGCCCCCGCCATCCGCTTGGCCATGCGGCCGAAGATCCATCCCGGTTGCACCGATCGTGGAGGATTTGTCCTTGCCCCAGGGGGGACGTAGGGCCGGGAATTGAACAGGGAAACTTTCGTGGTTATAGTGAAGTTGTGGCGCAGGGAAGAGCGCCGGGGCCTTATCTCATTTCACGCGGCAAGACGGATCTCGAGTGCAAATCCTACTGACGAACGACGACGGAATCTACGCTCCCGGTTTGGCGGCCATGTATGGGGAGTTGTGTGAACTGGGCGATGTGTGCGTGGTCGCCCCGGCCACCGAACAAAGCGGGGTGGGACACGCGATCACCTACCTCACTCCCCTGATTGTGAAGGAGGTTTGGGCAAACGACCAGCGTTGGGGTTGGGCAGTCGAGGGCAGCCCAGCCGATTGCGTGCGGATCGCCATCGCGGAATTGTGTCCCACGCGGCCCAACCTGGTCGTCAGCGGGATCAACAGCGGGTTGAACGCGGGAATCAACGTCCTGTATTCCGGCACGGTCGCCGCGGCGATCGAGGGGGCGTTTTTCGGGATCACCAGTGTGGCGGTTTCCCTGGAATTCAACGAGCACGCGCGGTTCGACAAGGCGGCCGCGGTCGCTCGGGACTTGATTGCCCAAATCCTCGAACAACCGCACGTCGGCCCCCAGTTGTACAACATCAACATCCCCACGGCGGCCCTGGCCGGCAAGCCGGAGGTCCGCGCCGTGCCCATGGATGTGACGCACTATGGAGACCAATTTGAGCGGCGGATCGATCCCTGGGGAAGGCCGTATTATTGGGCCACGGGCGAACCGCCGCCGCGCCTCGGCCAGCAACAGACCGACCTGACGGCGCTGAAGCAGGGGGTCATCACGGTGACGCCCCTCGACTACAACATGACAAGGCACGATTTGCTCGCGCAAATGCAGGGCTGGGACCTTGGTTTGAAGGCGGCGCGGACCGCCGAAAACCGCGACCAACGCGACCGCAAGGCCGTCCTACCGCGCCGCCCCGTGGTTCGAACGCCTCAAAGAACGGAAGAGAAGAATTGACTCACGAAGAGCATTGACTCGATCAACCGGGGAAAGATTGGGATGTGGCGGCTTGACCATGTTCCGCAAGTGGCGGGCAGGCGACGGTGGACCGCCAGGCACTCGGGGTGGGAAAGGAGATTCTGCGATGCGAGCCATGATCGTTTTGGGAGTTTTGGGAATCGGAGTGATTTTGGGCTGCGGCTATGAACCGGCCCCACCGCCCGCGGCGCCGGCCAATCCGCAAGCCGCCGCCTCGCCCGCGCCAAAACCGGCCACGGCGCCGGCCCAGCCGGCGCCGCCGACTCAGTCGGGCATGACAACCAACATGGCGGCGGCGTCGGCGGCGGCGGGGGTTGCGCCGATGGATTTGATGGGCGGGCCGCAAGGGGTTCAGCCCGCCAAACCCGCCCAACCGACGCCCGCGCCAGGCCCCAATCTCGAAAAGGCCCAGGCCGGCGTCGGACAGCAAGGTCGCGACTACGGCGGGGGCGCGATCATGGCCCCCATCACGGTGCCCGTTCGCACCTACTTCCAGGCCAGGGATCGAATTACCTTCGACATCCAGATCGCCGACGCGATGCGATTGTACAAGGCCACCAACGGCTCCGCTCCCAAATCTCATGAGGAGTTCATGGAGAAGATCATCAAGGAAAACCAGATCAAATTGCCGGCGCTGCCTCCGGGCGACCGGTATGTCTATATTCCGGAACAGGAACAGTTGTGCGTGGAACACACGCAGCGACAATGATTCGAAGAGGTGGGCTCCGATGAGGCGGCGTTGGCTTCTGGCCTTGGCCTTGGTGGCGATCGGTCCCCGTCTGGCGTTAGGGGCTGAAAGCTGGATTTTCCGAGCGTCTTATTTCACCCACGACCCTGCGACGGGCAGCCGGGTCACGCGGTTTGCCGCCGAAAAAACGGCCTACGTCCGCACCGATCCGATGTTTCAGGAAAGCGTCTACCGACACAGCCGCAGCGGTTTTGAGGTCGGCGGAACGTACGATTTCGTTCACACGGTGCAAACCTGGGGACAAGGCGAGTCCATCCGGCCTTATGGCGAATGGCTCTTCCCTTACCGCGCCGGGGCCACGCCGTACGGACCGTGGGGCAATCCCCAAGGGCCTTGGACCACGCCCTTCGGGGCGTGGAGCAATCCATATGGCCTGGGCCGCCTGCCCAGCCCGCCCTGGTTCCCTTGGCGGCCCATCCCCTATCCGGCCCAGCCTCTCGCGCAGTGATTTGAGCCAATGCCCGAGGCCCCTCGCGTAGCGCGCCGAAGGCGGCAATGGCTTTGCGAACCCAACGTCACTTGTGGCTGACCGCCTTCCATCCGCCGTCACGCTGCTTCTCGAAACGAATCTGCCAGCTCACCGCTGGTCCACCCAGCGCAGCGTGGGTCAACGAGGCCGTTAAGGTAGCGGTGTCGCCTTCCACCACGGGGCCTTGTTTGATCTCCTTGAGGGCCATCGCCATGTTGTTCCGTTCCAGATACTCGGCGATGGCTTTCTTGAATGGCTCGGGATCGGGCCGGGAATCTTGGCGACCACAGCCGGCCGCCGCGGCCCCCAATAGCGCAGCCATCAGAATCAGCTCCATCACCGCGTCCTGAGAATGCCTATTCATGCCATGTCCCGTTTCGCCCCACTCAATCAAGGCGTATCATAATGCCCGGCGCATCCGCCGCGAATCCCCGCCTTGCCTGAAGTGACCGCTCAACGCCGTGGGAAGCGGTTGCACGGCACGGGAAACAATTCTCCTTTTGAGAGCGTGGCCATGAGAGGTCCACTGCGAGTCTTGCTGCTTGGATTCGGTAAACGGCCTGGGGTCGTGGAGGAGGCCGAACGGCTTCGGCCCATGGTCGAACATTATGCCGAGATCGTTGCGGCCGACTTTACTGGCCAGGCCGACCTCCTCGACCTCGACGCCGACCTGGCGATCGTCCTCGGAGGCGACGGTTCGATTCTACGCGCTGTCCACCAGATGGGCCAACGGCAATTGCCGGTCCTAGCAGTCAATTTAGGGCGACTGGGATTTCTGGCTGATCTCTCCCCCACGGAACTCCCTGATATCCTCCGCCAAATTGCCTCCGAAGGGCTGGAAAACCGTGTCATCGAGCACCTGATGTTCCGCTGTCGGGTTTATCGCAACGGAGACCTCCTGGCTGATGAACTGGCCTTGAATGAAGTCGCCATTCAAACCGGACCGGCGCTGACGATGGTCGACATCGATCTTTACATTGACTCAGAATGGGTAACCACTTATAGTGGCGACGGTCTGATATTAAGCACCCCGGTCGGGTCCACGGCGCACAGCCTGTCGGCGGGGGGACCTATCTTACGCAAGGACTTGCACGCCTTGGTGATTTGCCCAATCAACCCGCACACGCTGACCAATCGACCGGTGGTCGACTCTGCCGACCGGGTCTACGAACTGGTCCTTTCGCGTGGCGAACAGGGGACGGCGGCAGTGGCCGACGGCCGGGCATTATGCGGCCTGGAACTCCAGGATCGCGTCCGAGTGGAAAAGGCGGGGGTCCGCTTCAAGCTGGTCGCACCCCCCCAACATAGCTATTACCGGACGTTGAGGGAAAAACTCGGTTGGGGGGGGAAGTTTTCGCGCGGGACTGGTTCCGAGGTTTCGGGCCGCCCTTGACGGGAAGCCACTTGGCCCTTGCCCAGCTTCCGCCGATCGCGTCTCTGCCCCCAGGGAAAGCGGAGCAAGAAAGGAATCGTTTATGACGCGTGCAATTGGGAACGGGGCGGCTGGTTTCATCGTCTTGGCAATCCTGGCCGCCTCGGCGGTTGCGGATTCGCCAGACAAAGCGACCGCGGCCAAACCGCCGGCCAAGTACACCCTTCGCTATCGCTTCCAGCCCGGGGAAACCATCCGATGGAAAGTGGTTCACCGGGCCAGGGTCGATGCGTCGGTTTCCGGGACCAGCCAGACAAGCGAGACCGTCAGCAGTTCGGTCAAGGTCTGGAAAATCAAGGAAGTCAAGGCCGACGGCGCCGCCACGTTCGAACAATCGGTCGAAAACGTCGATATGTGGCAGAAACTCAGCGGCCGGATGGAGGTCCGTTACAACAGCCAGACCGACAAGACGCCTCCGGTCGGGTTCGAGAACGTGGCCAGGTCGATTGGAGTCCCCTTGTTCCGAACGACGATCGACCCATTGGGCAAGGTCCTGCGGCGGGAAGATTTGGTGGCCAAGCCCGCCGTGCAACACGACGGATTGATTACCATTCCCTTGCCCGAATCCCCCGTCGCCGTCGGCGAATCATGGTCTTACCCCTGCGATATCGAAATCCCCCTGGAAGGCGGCCGCATCAAGACGATCAAGTCTCGCCAATCCTTCACGCTGGAGGAGGTGAAGGACGCGGTAGCCACGATTCGGGTGGCGACGCAGATTCTCACCCCGGTGAGTGATCCGGCGATTGAGGCCCAACTGATGCAGCGGGACTCGTCGGGCACGGTCCGTTTCCACATCGAGCAAGGCCGGGTGGTGGGGCAGCAGATGGATACGGACAAACGGGTGGTGGGATTTCGGGGTCAGGCCAGCAGCCTCCATTATCAAACCCGCTTCACGGAGGAATTGCTCGCCCAGACCCCGGCCGCTGATTCCGTCGTCCCCGCCGGCGCGGAGGCGGGTCCCGCCCGCCCGACCGCGGCTCGCACCACGTCGGCCGCCAGCCCGCAAAAGTCGGCCAAGTGACCGCGAAAAGCAGCAAGAACATCGGCCGCCGGTACACTCGTTAGCGGAGGCTTGTGTCGAGCGGGGTGACGTGCTTGGCGGTGAGGAGTTCCGCGTTCTGCTCGGCGAAATACTCCCGCACGCCGCTGATGCCTACCTGGCGCCCCAGATACGACTGGACGTTCACGCCCGGGGCGGGTCTTACGTAGGCCCTCACGTTTCCTTGCTCATCGAGCAGCGCGTATCGCGGCGTGCCGAACCGCGCCGACTGCACGCGACTGAGGCGTCCCACGCCGTCGAACCGATCGAGGTCGGCCCGGGTCAACTCCCGGCCCGTCTCCCATCGGCCCACGCTCGCCGCGCCGCGGCGACCGGCCCCGCCCTGTCCATCCAAGGCCGAGGCCAGGGCGCGGCGCTTGACGTCCTCTGCCTGGGCGATGCGCTGGACCAGCATCCGCGCCTGGGCGCGGTCCACCGCGGTTTCGGCCTGTTCCAAGATGGCTCGGGCGCGTCGGCCCAGTGCCTCGCAGTCCCAGTTGGTAGGCTCCTGGGCAAGCAAGAGCGACAATTCCGAATTGATCTCGTCCAGTTCCTTTTGGATCTCTTGCGAGGTCCTTGGTCGGCTTGCGGGCGGGGGTTGCGAGGGCAACTGCGAAGATGAGCCAACAGCGGCGACAGCCGCCCCCGGATTCGACGATGGCGACGCCGCCGATGCGTTCCAGCCCGATTTCGTTTCGGTGGTTGAGATTCCCGACTCGTTCGGCTTGCCAGATTCCGAGGCTGGGGCGGCGTTCTTGGCAGACTGCGATTTCGGGACCGATGGAAGGCTCAGATCGACTTCGCTCCCATGGACCCAGCGAAATTCTCCCGAGGGCGGGGCGATCTTGACCCATGCCGCCTCAGAAGGGCTTGCACTACGCGGCTGATAAGGAAGCAATTCCAAGAGTTCGCCCCGGGTGACGCGAACCTGAACCACGTCGCGACGGTCGCTCAGCTCCGTCCCCACTCGAACTGCGACCCTCTCCCCGGTTACCTCCGCCACCCCGTCGCCGACCTGTTTGACGTAACGGCGACCGATCCAACTAAAGCTTCCCGCCGGTGGCCGAATGGCGTACCACCCGCCGGGGTCGTGTCGGTAGACCTCGACCTCCGCTCCGGCGTTCAGTTTTCCAGTGGGATAGTAACTCTCACCAGGTCCGCTGCGGACGTAGGTTTCGTTGGCCGCGATGTAAGCCTTGTAGGGAAAGGCTTGTTGCGCGGCGATCGAACCGCCTTGTATCGCGACCGTCACGGCAAGCATCGCGAGTCGCAGGGCCATCGCAGTCCCGCCTTGTGAAAGATACTCCAACCAGGTGGCTCGGAGCTTTATAAAAATAAGAAAACGACAGACCGCAGGCTTGTACCG
>Ga0209101_1002032_pt1 | contig 13983 bp, 10 predicted proteins | sample ConPoolayeCmetaG_FD_185481 | JGI IMG/M metagenome (GOLD analysis project Ga0209101, IMG submission 185481) | Hot spring microbial mat communities from California, USA to study Microbial Dark Matter (Phase II) - Cone Pool mat layer C metaG... ... | reverse complement strand
ATCGTTGAGAAGCATGGCGGAGCCATACCCCCCGCCAAACGCGACCTGCTGGCCCTGCCTGGCATTGGCCCCTACACCGCCGGGGCCATCCTCAGTATCGCATACGGGCAGGACGAGCCGGTAGTAGATGGCAACATCATTCGGGTTTTGTGTCGGGCTTTCGACGTAACCGAAGACCCGTCCAGGCCCTTAGTCCGCCGCTTCCTGTGGCAACTGGCCGGAGACCTGTTGCCGCGCGGACGGGCAGGGGATTTCAACCAGGCCCTGATGGACCTGGGAGCGAGCATCTGCACGCCCCGCTCGCCCCAATGCGGCTCTTGCCCCTGGCGGGGCTTTTGTCGCGCTTATCGGCAGGGCAATCAGGACGAGCGGCCACTACGGCCGGCGCGTCGCCTAAAACCACACTATGACATCGCGGTCGGCGTCATTGAAAAAGATGGTTGCGTCTTGATTGCCAGGCGGCCGGCCAAAGGTTTGCTCGGCGGTTTGTGGGAGTTCCCCGGCGGGAAAATAGAAGCAGGCGAGACAGCCGAGCAAGCGTTAAGCCGCGAGGTTTGGGAAGAGTTGGGCATTGAGGTGACGGCAGCGAATCCGTTCATGGTAGTTGAACATGCCTACACGCACTTCAAGGTGACGCTGCATGTCATGCGCTGCCGCTATCGGGCGGGAACGCCACAGTGCCGGGCCTGCGATGACTGGCGTTGGGAACAGACCGACAAACTCGGCCACTATGCGTTCCCAGCCGCGAATCAGAGAATTATCGCCGCTTTGCAAGCCGATAGGGGCGCTATCGGCACGAACCAAACGGAGCAGTCTCCCCCGCCCAGCTAAATGCTCTGGGCTTTCTTGTGCAGATCAAGCGTGCGGGCCAGGATGTCTTCCTGTTCCCGGCTTTCGAGTTTCTTCTTGCGCCGTTCGGCACGCTGCCCGGCAGCCTCACTGTCAGCCTTTTGCCGACCAGCGAGCGCCGCCTTCAAAGCGAGCTCCATGGCAGTAGGCGCCGATTCTTCCTCTTGTTCAGCCGATTCGGCGGGTTCGGGTTCGGCCGGCGGAAGCTCTGTCTTGATGCTCAGATCAACCTGTTTGGAGCGACGGTCAACTTTGATAATGCGCGCTTCGATCTCCTGGCCGACAGAAACAATGTCGCCCGGGTTTCTGACATACTCGTTGGACATCTCGCGCACGTGCAAGAGGGCCTCTCGCCCGGTATCAATGTCTACAAACGCGCCGTATGGGACGATGCGCGTCACAACGCCCCTGATGGTCATATCAGGCTTCAAAGTCTTAATGTCAACCGATGCAGGTTTGCGCATGGTCAGACTGATGCGATTCTTCTCGCGGTCCAACGCCCTGATCCAAACGGTGACTTGCTGGCCTTCGGACAGCACGTCTGAGACTTTGTTGACCCGTCCGCCGCCCAGTTCGGAGACATGCACCAGGCCATCCCGTCCCACGCCGATGTCCACAAACGCACCGAAATCCGTCACCCGCGTCACCGTGCCCTGCAGCTCTTGTCCCAGCGCCAGTTTCTTGATGACTTTCTTCGGGGCCTGCGGTTCGGAAACGGCCGGACTCGTCCCCTGATCCCCACGAGGCGCTGTCGAAGCCGGGGCTTCTTGGGGAACCGTGACAGGCCCTTGAGTTTCATCCAATGAACGTGCTACACCTTCTGTCAATTCCACTTTTATCACCAGCCTCCAGTAGGTTCGTACACCGCTTTTTAACCGGTGTGCGCATTATACCCTAGAGCTCACTTGCTGTCAAAACGCTGCCAGCCCGGCCGGGATTTGTTTTGACGCGCGGTTTTTTCTATGCTATAATTAAAAATGTAAGGTAAGGCTAATTATTTTGGCAACGAATTTTGATTCTCTTTAACGATATGGAGAATTCCTTCCTGTGTCAACGGACAATGGGCCAATTCCACTAGACAGCCTGCCGGTAGGGCGTCAGGCAACCATTGAAGCGGTCAGTGGTGGGCACGGTTTGGTCAATCGGCTGGCGACGCTGGGCTTCATACCAGGTCAACGGGTAGACATGGTGCAGAATTTCGGCGTTGGGCCGCTGATCGTCAACGTACAGAATACGCGCATCGCGCTGGGGCGCGGGGAGGCGCGGAAGATTTTGGTGAGAGAAGGATAGGCGAGAACATGCCGATTTCAACTGTCGTCGTCAAAACGGAGACATCGGCGAGGTTAGATGCGACCCCTGTGCCTGAGGTTGGGCGTACAATCACGGTCGCTTTGGCTGGTCAGCCCAACGTGGGCAAGACCACCGTATTCAACATGATGACCGGCCTGAACCAGCACGTTGGCAATTGGCCCGGCAAGACTGTGGAGCGGAAAGAGGGGACTTTTGTCTTCAACGGCAACCGCTATCGTCTGGTGGACTTGCCGGGCACGTACAGCTTGTCGGCCAACTCGCCAGAGGAAATCATCGCGCGCGATTTCATCATCACCGAGCGCCCCGACGTAGTCGTCGCCATCATCAACGCCGCATCGCTGGAGCGTACGCTGTATCTGGTGGCCGAATTGCTGCCCTTGCCTGCGCCGGTGGTCATCGGCCTGAACATGGTAGACGTGGCCGAGCAGGAGCACCTGGAGGTCAATCCGGAGGTGTTGGAGGCAGCCATCCGCGTTCCGGTAGTGCCGATGATTGCCTCAAAGAATAAGGGAGTGCGCGAATTGTTCCAGGCGGTGGATGATCTGGTCCGCAGCCGCGAAGGCTATCGTCCCAACCTGCCGGAAATCCGCGCCGACCACAGGGCCGTACTGGCCGAGTTGGAGAGCCTGATCGAGGGGTTCGTCCCATCGCCCTATCCGCGCGATTGGGTCGCCCTGAAATTGTTCGAGGGCGACCAGGTGATTACCGACATGATGCGACAGAGCCTGCCATCGGATAGATGGGCGGCGGTGCACGACATTCTGCTGGCCCATGATGACGGCATGATGGCCGTGGCCAGCGGCCGCTATGAGTGGATTGGGCGCATGACGCGCGCAGCGATGAAACATCCCGCCGTCGGCCAGATTGGCCTGACGGAGCGGTTAGACCGGATACTGGCCCACCCGGTCTGGGGGCTCGGAGTGTTGCTCCTGGTGTTGGGTGCGTTGTTTTGGCTGACCTACACGCTGGCCGCGCCGATACAGGCATGGCTCGAATATTGGCTCGGCCAATTGGGCGAATCCCTGGCAGCCATGTTGGCCAGCGCGCCGCCCTGGCTGCAAAGCCTGGTCGTGGATGGGGTGTTGGGGGGAGCGGGCACGGTCATCACTTTTGTCCCGATCCTCGTCGTCTTCTTTGCGGCCATGGGGTTCTTAGAAGATACGGGCTACATGGCTCGCGCTGCCTATGTGATGGACCGGTTTATGCACCTGATGGGCCTGCACGGGCGGAGCTTCATGCCGTTGTTTCTGGGCTTCGGCTGCAATGTTCCAGCCGTGATGGGCACGCGGGTCATTGATTCGCACCGCGCCCGCCTGCTGACCATCATGTTGGCGCCGCTCGTGCCTTGCAGCGCACGGATGGGCGTCCTGGCTTTCCTGGCGCCGGCCTTTTTCGGACAGGCTGCCGCGTTCGTTTCCTGGGGTTTGGTCGCCCTGTCTCTGCTGACGCTGGCCGTTGTCGGCATCGTGATCAACCATTGGGTGCTGCGGGGAGAGCGCGTGGCCTTCATCATGGAGCTGCCCCTGTATCATTTGCCCAACAAACGCACCATTGGCCTGCTGGTCTGGCAGAATACGCTGGCTTTTCTACAGAGAGCCGCCACCGTAATCGTAGCGGCTTCCGTACTGATCTGGGCCCTGTCATATTTCCCCGGCCCAGACATCCAGCACAGCTACGTCGCCGCGATCGGCCAAATGTTGGAACCCATCGGTCGCCTGGCCGGCTTGAACTGGCAGCTCATGGTCGCTCTGCTGGCCAGCATCGCCGCTAAAGAGAACGCCATCGCTACTTTGAGCGTACTTTACGGCGCCGGCGGCGCGGAAAGCCTGGCGCCCATGATCGCCCGGTCCGTGCCGGCCGCCAGCGCCATGGCCTACCTGGTCGTCCAGATGCTGTTTGTGCCCTGCATCGCCACGGTGGCTGTCGTCCGTCAGGAAGCGGGGTGGAAATGGGCTTTGCTCAACCTGGCTTTCCTGTTCATTATCTCGCTGGTCGTGGGCGGGCTGGTATACGCCGTCGCTTCGTGGGTATGAAGGTGTTATGTGCCCTGGATGTTACATAAACAATTTGACATTTAATATCAAATATGGTAAAAGTAATACATGTAATAAGTTGAGTTCTAAATGGATTACAAACCCCGGTGGATTCGCTTCGCCGGGGTCTTTGTTAGGAGGAATATGAAAAATATGGCCAATGCGCTGAAGATTATTCCCCTGGGCGGTCTGGGGGAAATAGGCAAGAACATGATGGCCATTGAGTATGGCAAGAATATTTTGGTAATCGACGCCGGGGTGATGTTTCCCGAAAACGACATGCTGGGTATTGACCTGGTCATTCCGGACTTCGGTTACCTGCTGGACAAAAGGGACTGGGTTCGCGGGATAGTCATCACCCACGGCCACGAAGACCACACGGGCGCTTTGCCCTATCTGTTGAAGGACGTGAAAGCGCCCATCTACGCCAGCCGCTTGACCCGTGGCCTGATCGAGGTCAAACTCAAACGAAGCAAACTTCTGGACGGGACCGAGTTTCACACGATTCAGGCTGGCGATCAGGTTGATATTGGCCCTTTTGCGGTGGAATTCTTTCAGGTCAACCACAGCATCCCGGATGGCCTGGGGCTTTCCGTTCGCACGCCGGCTGGCCTGATCGTCCACTCTGGCGATTTCAAGTTTGACCACGCGCCGGTCAGCGGAGTCACGACCGACTTTTCCAGGCTGGCCCGGCTGGGCGGCGAGGGCGTGCTGGCCCTGTTGGCCGACAGCACGAACACCGAATCGCCCGGTTTTACACCGTCGGAGAAAGTGATCGAGAAGGCTTTCGACGAAGTGTTCGACGAGGCGCCGGGGCGGGTTATCGTCGCCACTTTCGCCTCGCTGATCTCGCGCATCCAGCAAGTCATCAACTGTGCGGTTCGCCACCAGCGTCGTGTGGCTGTTGTCGGTCGCAGTATGCAGGACAATGTGCGCATCGCCCAGGACCTGGGCTACATGAATATTCCGGCTGGTACCATCATTAAAGTCGGAGAATTGGAAAGATATAAACCCCACGAGATCGCGATCCTGGCGACCGGCAGCCAGGGAGAACCCAGCTCGGCTTTGGCCCGTATGTCGCGTGGCGAGAGCATCGGCGGCAAGAGCATACAAATCATACCGGGCGATACGGTCATTATCTCCTCTGACCCCATCCCTGGCAATGAGGAGCTGGTCAACCGCATCATCAACCGGCTGTTCCAACGGGGGGCAAACGTGGTGTATAGTGAGATCGCCAGGGTTCATGTCTCGGGGCATGCCAGTCAGGAGGAACAGAAATTGCTGTTGGACCTGATCAAGCCGCGGTATTTCATTCCAATTCACGGCGAGCTGCGCCAGTTGCACCAACATGCGCGCCTGGCCCGTGAGATGGGCATTCCGGCCGAGCGTATTTTCGTGGTGGAGAACGGGCAAGTCATCGAATTTGAAAACGGCGTCGGACGTGTCGGCGAACGGATACCCGGCGGATACGTCTTCGTTGACGGCGCCGGGGTAGGCGACATCGGCCCGGCTGTATTGCGAGACCGCGATGCACTGGCGCGCGATGGATTTGTGGTCGCGGTGGTACGCGCCAACCTGAAAACCGGCGAAATCGTCGAGGAACCAGAGCTGATCTCGCGCGGTTTTGTGTACTGCAAAGCCGCTGAGGAGCTTCTCCAGACAGCCTGCCAGCACCTGGCGGACGAACTCGGGCAGGCCATACGGGCCGATGGTGGCCTGTCTCGTGAGCAGGCAGCCGCCATGGTCGAGAGCACCCTGGCCAGGTTCTTCCGCGATGAAATCAAACGCCATCCGATGATTATTCCAGTGGTTGTGGAGGCATAGACAATACCATGAGTTCTGTGGGAATTATCGCCAACCCAGCATCAGGCAAAGACATCCGTCGTCTGGTGGCCTTGGGCTCTGTTTTTGGCAATCAGGAAAAGGTAAACATCGTCAGGCGCATTCTTGTCGGCCTGGACCGCTGTGGCGTAGACCATATCTACTTCATGCCCGATGTGTTTGGCATCGCCTGGCACGCGGTGGATGGCCTGGGCCGCGCCAATAAACACATTGCCGACCGGGTGACCATTTTGGAGATGCGCATTGACAATGAAGCCGCCGACTCTACGAGAGCGGCGACGATGATGCGCGAGCTGGGCGTGTCATGTTTTGTCACGCTGGGGGGAGATGGGACCAATCGCGTGGTAGCCAAAGGCTCCGGCGAAGTGCCTATCGTCCCTGTCTCGACCGGCACGAACAACGTGTTGCCTTACATGATGGAAGGCACCATTGCCGGCCTGGCCGCCGGCTTTGTCGCCGTACACCCTGAAGCGAAACAGCAAGTGGCCTATCGGAGCAAACGCCTCGACGTATACAAGAATGGCGAGCTGGTAGATGCGGCGCTGGTTGATGTGGCTGTCGTGCACGGGACGACCAATGTCGGCGCCAGAGCGGTTTGGGAACCTGAGATGCTGCGCCAGGTTGTGGTCACGCGCGCCCAACCCGAAACGACCGGCATGTCTGCCTTGGTCGGCTTCTACCGGCCGGTCTCACACCAGGCGCCGGAAGGCATGTCTGTTTGGCTGAACCCGGCCGCTGACTTGCAGGTCACTGCGCCTTTGGCTCCCGGCGTCATCGTCACGGTGGGCATCGAAAAGGCCCAGCAGCTTAAAATCGGCGAGGTGGTATCGGTCGGCACTGGCCCGGGTATCCTGGCACTGGATGGCGAACGTGAAGTGCCGCTTGGCGCGGCCGATGCGGCCGAAGTGCGGCTCTCCGCCGAGGGGCCGTGGGTCGTTGATGTACACCGGGCATTGAGCTATGCGGTCAAGATCGGCGCATTTTCGCGAGACGGCGACCATCGTTGATTCGGGGTTTTCAACCGGGCAAAAGTGTGCTATAATATGAGCACAAATGTTCTAAAAGGCGGAGAGAAGAGAACGGCGTGACCAGACGGCGTGCTTCACCCAGGTCAAAGAAACAACCGCTTCGTTTTACCTACTGGCGAGAGGTCACAGGCATCGGCTTGCTGGCCTTGGCGGCTGTGACCATATTGAGCATCTTGCCCACCGACCATGGCGCGTTGACGGCACAGTGGATGTCGTTTCTGCGGGTCAGTGTCGGCTGGGGGTTATACCTCGTTCCGTTCATCCTGGGCGCCATAGGCATCGCCTTGATATTGGAAGCATTCGGCGCTGACCTGGAAATTCAGTTTGGCAAATTGAGTGCTCTGGGCATCCTGTTCTTGTTGTTTTTGGCACTGCTCAGCTTGCTTTCCACAGCCAACCACATGACCTCTGGTTCAACCTGGGAATATGTAAGACCAGGAGCGGGCGGCTACGTGGGCGACCTGCTCAGGTCAATCCTGGTGGCTGGCATGGGCGCAGTGGGAGCCTATGTTTTGATTTTCATGCTGGCACTGGTCTGCATCACCGTTCTGATGGAGCTCTCGCCAACCGAGATAGCCGCTGCTGCCGCGAAAAGTTGGCGGGCAGTTATGGATTGGTATCGTATCCGGTTTCGCCTAGCAGCGAACAACGGAGCGTCCTATTCCTCGCCCGAACCTGCTCCGGCTCAGCGATCAACGCCGCCGTCACCCGCCCCGCCTGCTGACCTGAAAATTGTACCGGCGCCACCTCCCCCCATCGCTGAAGTACCTCCGGCCAAAGGCCCGACTGCGCCGGCTGCGCCTGGCAAGGTTGCCCTCTTGCCGCGCATCATCGGCGGCGAACGAGTTGGTCAACCGTGGGAACTGCCGCGGCTGGAAGAGATATTCGAGATTTCCACCGAACGAGAGATCAGCCAGACCGAAATCCGTACCCGCGTCAGGATCATCGAGGACACTTTAGCCAGCTTTGGGGTGCCCGCACGGGTGGTCGAGGTCAACCAGGGGCCGGCGGTCACCCAATTTGGCGTCGAACCGGGCTTTGTCGAGCAGAAGCTCAGCTCCGGCAAAGTGAAACGTTCCAAAGTCAAGGTGAGCAAGATCAGCGCACTGGCCAATGACCTGGCGTTGGCGTTGGCTGCTTCACCCGTGCGGATTGAGGCGCCGGTGCCAGGGCGTGGCATCGTGGGCATCGAAGTGCCCAACATGGAGACTTCGTTGGTCACACTGCGTTCGGTCATGGAGACCGAGGCCTTTCAAAACATTAAGTCGAACCTGGCTCTTGCCCTGGGACAGGATGTGTCCGGCCAACCAGCTGTGGCCGATCTGGCGGCCATGCCCCATCTGCTGATCGCCGGCGCGACAGGCTCCGGCAAAAGCGTGTGCATCAACGCCATTGTGGCCTGTCTGCTGTGCCGCAACACTCCGGACGACCTGCGGCTGATCATGATTGACCCCAAAATGGTGGAATTGAGTGGGTACAACGGCATCCCTCATCTTTACGATCGGGTTGTCGTCGAGCTCGAACGGGTGGTAGAGGTGTTGAAATGGACGACCCAAGAGATGGACCGCCGTTACCGCCTGTTCTCCAAAGCCGGCGCACGCAACCTGGAGTCGTACAACGCCAGTGCTCCCGCCCGGGGCGAGTCTGTTTTGCCCACGATCGTGGTGATCATTGACGAGCTGGCAGACTTAATGATGATTGCTCCTGAAGAGGTGGAACGCCACATTTGCCGTATCGCCCAGATGGCCAGGGCAACCGGCATTCACCTGGTCATCGCGACCCAACGTCCCAGTGTCGACGTTATCACCGGCCTGATCAAGGCCAACTTTCCAGCACGCATTTCCTTTGCCGTGTCATCCCAGGTTGATTCGCGGGTCATCTTAGACACAGCCGGCGCGGAGAGATTGTTGGGCCGTGGAGACATGCTGTTCATGAGGCCCGACTCGAGCAAGCTGGCCCGCCTGCAAGGCTGCTTCGTTTCCGATGCCGAAATCAACCGGCTGGTTCGCTATTGGAAACGGGCTCGGACGCTGGGTCAGCCTGAGCCGCTGCGAGATGACGAGGCACATGAGCCATTGCAACAGCCGCTCTGGCCAGACCTTATCGCCCAGGAGAAAAGCGCCGCTGGCGAAGATCCACTCCTTAATCAGGCCATTGAAATCGTGCGGCAACACGAGCGGGCGTCCACTTCTCTTCTCCAGAGGAAGCTGCGTGTAGGATATACACGCGCCGCGCGCCTGATTGATATGCTGGAAGAACGCAACATTGTCGGCCCCGACCCCGGCGGCGGACGATCGCGCGAAGTGCTGATTGACGCTGCTAACGCATCGCATCCTCCTGTTGAGCCGTAGCGCTGTCACTTTGGCCGAGAGTGTGATACAGACATCTTTACAAAATTTGAAGAAGTTATGCTATAATTATGGATGGCGAACAGCCTTTTACATGCTGATTGCTTAGCTTCATGTGCCTGTGCCCATCACAGCCCACTGGCTTGGCTGGTCAGAATGTATGGAGTATAAGCAGGCTGGAGAAATGACTTGATGGATAACAGTCTATTTACTGTAAAATTCTGGGGCGTGAGGGGGAGTTATCCCGTCCCTGGTTTTTCTTCTCTGCTGTTTGGGGGCAACACGGCCTGCGTCGAGGTTCGGGCAGGCGGCCACCTGATCATCCTGGATGCCGGAACGGGCATTATCGGCTTAGGGCGGGAGTTAGTCCGAAAAAACGAGGCCACCAGCGCTACGATACTGTTCTCACATACCCATCACGACCATACCCAGGGCTTTCCGTTTTTTGCTCCGGCGGACCGGGAAAACGCCGTGTTGTACATGTTTGGGCCGCGCGACTTCGGAGACTCTTTGGAAGAATCAATCGCCAGGGCGATGCTGACGCCTACGTTCCCGGTTGCCCTGAGTGATCTGAAGTCTCTGCGTCTGATCAGCAACTTCACAGACGAATCTCAGGTCGTCATCATGGATCAGGACCATGAATGCCGGCTGGAGAACGTCCATCGCATCGGCCTCAATATCCCTGACCATGCTGTTCAGATCCACATGCTGAGAAGCCACGACCACCCAAGCGGGGTGAACATCTATCGCATCTCCTGGCGCGGCAAGAAACTAATCTACGCTACAGACACGGAGAGCCGCCCAGGCGGCGACTCGCGGCTTGTGGCCTTCGCCCGTTCCGCTGACCTGCTGATTCACGACGCACAATACACCGACGACGAATATGTGCTGACATCCTGGACCAAAGAGGGATGGGGGCACAGCACGCACAGCATGGCCCTGGCTGCAAGCAGACAGGCGAACGTCAAACGGCTGGCTTTTTTCCACCACGACCCGCTTCATTCTGACGAGCAGCTTTTGAAGATCGAGAAGATGGCCCAGCAGGAATTCCCCAATGCTTTTATGGCTCAAGAGGGAATGACGGTGGTGCTCTGAAGCGTCTAACCGTCCGGCGTAATCACGACGGTTGGGAGGAGCGGCGTAGGCGGTTCAGGCTCCGGCATGACTGTCAACAGAAAACCAACCGCCATGCTGATAACCACCAAAATGCTGATAATCCACACCACGATTTGAGAGAGGCTTCTAGACTGTGTGGGGCGTCTCTTCGCCATGTTTTGCTCCTGACTTACACAGTAATTACCCCGGCCGCGCCGCCAGCCACCACGGGCACCAGTGTAATCTGGTCGCCCGCGCGCAGCACGTAATTCTCCTGCACCAGCTTGCGGGCCTGTACGCCGTTGACCAGGATGTGCATCCCCCCGTTGGGCAGAGGGGATTTGGCCCGAAGGTGAATTTGTTCCAGCAGTTCAGGCAGTGCGTCTTGCAATCGCGGTGTCAACGTCATGGTCATCGTCTGCGCCTCGAAATAGCTGGATAGCCAGCCGGACAAGGAAACACGCACGGACACACTCTCGGCAGGTTCCATAATTCACTCCCGCTAATCTTTACTCGCTCATGGATGTCAGCCAACATTATAGCACAGACCAGCCAAACCGGCGAATCAACCGGCGGCCGGGGTGTATCCAGAATTTTAGGCGAGTTAGCAGAAGCCTCAATCGCGTCATGCTGAGCGCAGCGAAGCATCTCATTTCACGATGCACAACGAGATTCTTCGCTTCGCTCAGAATGACGGCCAGCCCGATTCGGCGGCTATCGAAAACGGCGTAAGCATCTGCTCCCTTAAATTTCGGATGCACCCAATCAAACCGGCGGCCGGGGTGCTCAGAGAAACCAACGAACAGACTTAGGCAATAGATGAGACTTGACGAAAGCCGACGACCGGAAGATTGCTCTTCCGGTCGTCGGCCACTTTTTTACCCGCTTACATTTGCTTTTTGTTGGAGACCCAATATAATCTACCTGCCAGTTTTACCAACGGTGTTGATGTTTCTGTTTCAGGGTAAGCGTAGAAAATGACCAAGCAAGCGGTGCTGATGGTGGGGCACGGCAGCAAAGTCCCGCAAGCAATAGCGCAGTTCCACGAATTCGCAGACGCACTGGCCGATAGAATCGGTCAACGTGTCGAGCGGTGTTTCCTGGAGCTGGCCGACCCGGACATGGCGACCGGCATCGCCGACGCCGTGCGCTTAGTGGGACAAGGCGGCGAGGTGATCGTGTTGCCCCTCTTCCTCGGCGGAGCAGCCCATCAAAAGAACGATGTCGCTTCCGCCATCCAATGGGCGCGACACGAATTCCCCGGCGTCACTTTTCACTATGCTGCCCCGCTGGGATTCCATGCCAGGCTGGTCGAGCTGCTGGACTTGCGCGTGCGCGAACGTATGCAGTCACTGCCGGATGCGCTGCCAGCCGCGGAAACGGGCGTGCTGGTGGTGGGGCGAGGCAGCAGCGACCCCAACGCCAACGGCGACGTTGCCAAACTGGCTCACATGCTGTTTGAGCAACGCCCATACCTCACGGTGGAATACGCCTTTCAGGCCGTAGCCCGCCCCAGCCCAGATGAAGGCGTGCGACGCTGCCATGCTTTAGGCGCAAAACAGATTGTGGTTGCGCCGTTCGCTCTGTTCACCGGCCAGGTCGTAGAGGACATCCGCCGGGTCACGGCCCGCGCTGGAGAATCCTGCGGGGTATTGGTGCTCCAGGCCCACTATCTGGACAAGCATCCGCTGCTGCTGGACGTGGCGGAACAACGTCTGCGCGAGGCGATCGAGGGAGCCGCGGCGATGAACTGCGACCTGTGCAAGTATCGGTTTCCGATGGCCGGCTACGAGCATCACGTCGGCCTGCCTCAGACTACCCATCACCTGCACGGCGGTTCAACCCACGCCGATGACGACCATTAGCCCAATGACGAACCTGAAGACGGTTCGGACGATTAAGCAGAGCAGCGCCACGAGGCAAAAATCCGTGAAGACAAATGACGAACGCGACGGTATGGTGTATTTTGTAGGCGCAGGCCCAGGCGACCCGGAGCTCATCACGCTCAAAGCGCAGAAGCTCATCGCCCGGGCCGACGTTATCATTTACGCGGGTTCGTTGGTCAATCCAGCCATTCTCGCCTACGCCCGGCCTGAAGCTGAACGTTACGACAGCGCGCAGATGAACCTTGAAGAGCAGGCAGCAGTGATGCGCGATGCGGCCAGGCGCGGCCAGACAGTCGTCCGCCTGCACACCGGCGACCCGTCCATCTACGGTGCGATTCTGGAGCAAATACGGGAGCTGGAGAAACCCGGCATACCCTATGCCGTTGTGCCGGGGGTCAGTTCGGCGTTTGCTGCGGCTGCGGCGTTGGGTATCGAGTTCACTGTGCCAGGCGATACTCAGACGGTAATCTTTTCAAGGCTCGGCGGCCGTACCGCCGTTCCGGAAGCAGAGGCGCTGTCGTCGTTGGCCGCCCATCACGCCAGCATGGTTATCTTCTTGAGCGCGGGCATGGTATCGCGCGTGGTGGATGAACTGTACGCGGCAGGCTACACTCCCGACACACCCGTCGCAGTGGTCTATCGCGCCAGTTGGCCGGACGAACTGGTGCTGAAGGGGACGCTGGCCGACATTGCCGAACAGGTCGAAAAAGCCGAAGTCACACACCATGCCCTGATCGTCGTCAGCCCGGCTTTACGCAGGCGGGAAGACAGCTCTCGCTCACACTTGTATGGCGCCGCGCTGACCGCGCCGCAGCGACAATCTACCACAGCCATCATCGCACTGACGCGGGGCGGGGCACAGACGGGCCGTCGCCTCCATGCACTGCTGCCGGAGTCGGTGCTGTACATACCGGAACGTTTCGCCAGGGACAGCGCGGCGGCTCACGAATCCCAACTCGAGCCCCATACACTGCCCTACACCGTATCCGTTCGACAGGTTTTACAATCCGCTTTTCAGGAACACAGCGCCCTGGTGTGCATCATGTCCGCCGGCATCGTCGTGCGCGAGCTGGCCCCTCTCCTACGCGGCAAACACGCCGACCCGGCCGTCGTTGTCCTGGATGAACAAGGCAGGTATGCCATCAGCCTGCTGGGTGGGCATCAAGGCGGTGCAAACGCGCTGGCCCGCCGCGTGGCGGATCTGCTCGGTGGCGAGCCGGTGCTCACCACCTCGAGCGACGTACAGGGGCTACCGGCCCTTGACCTGCTGGGACAGGCCGAAGGTTGGCGACTGGAGCGCGCAGATCAGATGACTGAGGTCATGGCCGCGCTGGTCAACGGCGAGCTGGTGGGCGTCTTCCAGGACGCTGGACAAGAGGATTGGTGGCCTAAGCCCGCACCAGCCAACCTTGTGAGATTCAGCTCGCTCGATGAGCTGGTGGAGGCGGCGCCCGCGGCGGCCTTGCTCATCACCTGGCGGTTACCACCGACTGCCATCTTACAGGCTGTGCCGCGCTCGGTGGTGTACCACCCGCCGTGTTTGGCGGTGGGGGTCGGCTGTAACCGGGGCACGTCGGCGTCAGAAATAGAG
>Ga0209101_1002031_pt1 | contig 13983 bp, 15 predicted proteins | sample ConPoolayeCmetaG_FD_185481 | JGI IMG/M metagenome (GOLD analysis project Ga0209101, IMG submission 185481) | Hot spring microbial mat communities from California, USA to study Microbial Dark Matter (Phase II) - Cone Pool mat layer C metaG... ... | reverse complement strand
GCCCAGCTCCGGGCGGGCGCCAAGGCCATCCTCGTGGCCGAGCCGGCGGGCAGCGCGGCCTACATCTCGCCCAACCAGCTCGACGCCGGCTCCGGTATTTTTGATCGCTGCGTCATCGCTCCCAACCGAAGTCTCAAGGCCCTGCTGGATCAGTTCGGCGCTGACCTGTTCTACCACTGCTGTGGCGAGCTGACCGACCACATGATCCGCCGCATCTGCACCCTGGAGCCGGCCATTCTCAGCCTGGGCAGCTCGCGCAAGCTGTGGGAAGTCGCACCGCTCGTCCCCAAAACAATCGTCCTCTTCGGCAACCTGCCAACCAAGAAGTTCTATTCCGACCAGGCCATCACCGTCGAGCAGGTCCGCCAGCTCTCGGAGGAACTCGTCCAGCGCATGCGCGAGGCGGGCCACCCCTTTATCCTCGGCAGCGAGTGCGACGTGCTGGCGGTCGACGGGTGCGAGGAAACGATCAAACGCAAGATCGATGCGATGCTGATGTGCGGGGAGATGAGCCAACAACTGACCACCGGACCAATGACCCAACCACGGACCACGGACAACTGACCACCGACACACGACTCGACGCAGCGCTGGCCGCTGCCGATCACCTGCCAGGATCGCGACATCCTGCCGCGCCGGCGCGCCTCACCGGCCGCCTTCTCCCAGCCTATACTCAACCACTTCGCCCGGAGGCGGTATCAGCGCAGGAGTTCGCAACGCTGATGGATCCATCTCGACTCGACATCCGTCCCTCGCCCCACCCCATCCGCATCCCCGGCTCGGCCGTACCCGTGCTGTTCGGCAGCGGCTGCATCGACCTCGTGGGGGAGCAGGTTCTGGCCATGGGACGAACCCGCGTGCTGCTGGTGACCGACCCGGGCATCCGCGCCGCCGGGCACGCCGAGCGTGCGGTGCGCTCCCTTTACCGCGTGCGCGCGCGTGCGGCGGACACTCACGATGCGCGCCACGGCCGCGGCATCGTCGTCCGCATCTTCGACGACGTTCATGAGAACCCCACCACCGAACACGTCGAGCAGGCTCTGCGCCTGGCGCGGCAGTTCAACCCTGACATCATCATCGGGCTGGGTGGTGGCTCATCGCTGGACACCGCCAAAGGCGTCAACTTCCTCTACACCAACGGCGGACGCATGCAGGACTACTGGGGCACCGACAAGGCGGCGCGGCCGATGCTGCCGATGATCGCCATCCCGACCACGGCCGGCACGGGTTCGGAAGCGCAGTCTTATGCGCTGATCTCCGACGCCCAGACTCACGTGAAGATGGCCTGCGGCGACCGCAAGGCTCTGCCGGCGCTGGCGGTGCTGGACCCGGACCTGACCGCCACCCAGCCGCGCAACGTGGCCGCCGCCACCGGCATCGACGCCATCGCACACGCCGTGGAGACCGCCGGCTGCACGCGGCGGACGGCACAGTCGCTGCGGCTGTCGGTGGAAGCCTGGCGGCTGCTCTCAGGCAGCTTCGCCGCGGCACTGCACGACCCCCAGGACGCCTCCGCCCGGCAGAACATGCTGCTGGGTGCCCATCTGGCCGGCTGCGCCATCGAAAACTCCATGCTCGGCGCCGCCCACGCCACGGCCAACCCCCTCACCGCGCGCTACGGCATTACCCACGGCGTCGCGGTGGGCCTCATGCTGCCCCATGTCGTGCGCTTCAATGGGGCCGGCGGAATGCAGCCCTATTCCGAGCTGCTGCCCGATGCCGAGGAGCTGGCCGAGCGCCTGGAGCAGTTTCTGGAGACAGCCCAACTGCCGCGGCGGCTGCGGCAGCTCCAGGTCGACCGCGATGCGCTGGGCGAACTGGCCGAGCAGGCCGCGCGGCAGTGGACGGCGACGTTCAATCCGCGAAAGGTGGGCATTGACGAGCTGCTGGCGATTTACCAGAGCGCCTGGTGAGTGTTCCAGGCCGCCTTGCGCCCTATAATGCGAGGCTCAATGTCCCGAAAGGAGTGCAATGCCGTTCACCCGTGAGAAGGCCCTGGATGCCCTGCGCAGGGTCATCGACCCCGAGCTGCACCGCGACATCGTGGCCCTGAACATGGTCAAGGAGGTGCGCGTCGACGATGGACGCGTCTTCGTCAACGTCGAGCTGACCACGCCGGCCTGCCCGCTGAAAGAGACCATCCGCCGCGACGTGGAAAACGCGCTGCGCGCGGCCGGCGCCGCCGACGTCCAGATCGAGCTTTCCGCCCAGACGCGCGGGCCGGCGCAGCCTCGCGGCGACCTGCTCCCGCAGGTGCGCAATGTCATCGCGGTGGGTGCCGGCAAGGGCGGCGTCGGCAAGTCCACCGTCGCCGTCAATCTCGCTGTCGGCCTGGCGCACCACGGGGCCGCCGTGGGTCTCATGGACGGCGACATCTACGGCCCGTCGATGCCCACCATGCTCGGCATCAAGGGCATGGTACCGCGCGTCGAGGGGTCGCGCATCATTCCCTTCTTCGTCCACGGCATCCACGCCGTCACCATCGGCTGCCTCGTCGAGGAGGACAAGCCGCTCATCTGGCGCGGCCCCATGGCCCACAGCGCCTTCAAGCAGCTCTTCGCCGACAATACCAAATGGCCGGAGCTGGACTACCTCATCGTCGACCTGCCGCCGGGAACGGGCGACGTGCCGCTGACCCTCTGCCAGCTCCTGCCACTCACGGGCGCCGTCGTCGTGGCCACGCCGCAGCAGGTGGCGCTGGACGATGCCATCCGCGCCGTGCGCATGTTCCAGCAGCTCAACGCCCCGGTGCTCGGCATCATCGAAAACATGAGCTACTTCGTGGCGCCCGACGGCACCGAGCATGACATCTTCGGCCGCGGCGGCGCTCAGAAGCTCGCCCAGGAACTGGGCGTGCCCTACCTGGGCGACATCCCCATGTTCCCCGAGCTTCGCGCCAACAGCGACGCCGGCAAGCCCCTGGCCAACTTCGAGGGCAGCCCCAAGCTGGCCGAGTCGCTCCAGCGGATCGTCCAGAACCTGGCCGCGCAGGTCAGCCTGCGCAACCTCCAGGCGAAGGCGCCCGAACTGAACGTGCTCTGAGTGTTCAGTCGCGTCCCGCGCCCACCGCCGCCTCCGCCCTCTCCTCCGCCGGCGCGTCGACTTCGTCGGCCAGCCTCCGCTGCGTGGGATCGGCCACGCCCTTCGGCCACATGTGGAAGCCCCCGCTCTGACCGATCTCGCGCATGCGCCACACGCCCCAGATCCACTGGCCGTCGTTCTCGTTGCGGCCGTCGTACTGCACCGTGTGCGCGCCCAGATACTGTTTGATGAGCATCACCCGGCCCGTCTTCAGGTCATAGCGTCCGTCGAAGCGGAACTCGCCGACGCAGTCAACCCCGCCCCCGTTCACCCTGCCCTGGGCAAACCGCAGCCACAGGTCGCGCATCCACTGGCGGCCCACCAGCGGCCGCTGGAGCCAGAACCCGACCCACGGTCCGGAGGGAAAGCGCTCGTCGGTCTCGGTTTTCGGTTGCGACTGCCGCGAGTCGTGTTGATCTTCATCGTAACCCATCGGTTGACTCCGGAGGTCGCTGCGACTGCGCGCTGCGGCGCAGACTGCCGAAAAACTCTAGCGCCCGGCGACGCGCCTGGCCATGGTCCACCATCGGCGCCGGGTAGTCCCCCGGGATGCGGCACCGCGCTGTCCGCTGGGCATCTGCGCTCATCAGGTGCGGCTCGTGGATGAACTCAACCGGCACCCGCGCCAGCTCCGGACACCATCGCCTCACGAACGCGCCGTCCGGGTCGAACCGCCGCGCCTGCGCCACGGGATTGAAGATGCGAAACCACGGCTGGGCATCCGTGCCGCAGCCGGCCGACCATTGCCAGTTTCCGTTGTTCTGCGCCGTCTCGCCGTCGATGAGATTCCGCATGAAATAACGCTCACCCAGGCGGTAGTCCAGCAGCAGGTCCCTGGTGAGGAACATGGCCACGATCATGCGCAGCCGGTTGTGCATCCAGCCGGTGGCGTTGAGCTGGCGCATGGCGGCGTCGACGATGGGGACACCGCTGGTGCCCCGCCACCATCTCTCGAACGCCCGCTCGTCGCTGGGGAACTTCAGCCGATGCCAGATAGCCTTGAAGGGCTCGTGCTCGACGCGGGGGAAGTTGAACAGGATCTGCTGGAAGAACTCGCGCCAGATCAGCTCCGCCAGCCAGCCGTCCACCCCTTCGCGAAACGCCGCGCCCCCTTCGCGCCGTGCCTCCAACGCGGCCGCGATGCACTGTCGGGGCGAAATCGTGCCGTGCCGCAGGTGGGGGCTCAGGCGGCTGGTGCCATCAACGATCGCCGGCAGGTTGCGCATCTGTGCGTATCGCCGGATCGGTCCGGCGCAGAACTGCCGCAGCATCCTCCGCGCCGCCTGTTCGCCAGCGTCGATCTCGAATGTCTGAGCGACGCTGAAGCCCAGGTCCGCGGCCTGGGGCAGGTCGATGCTGCGCAGCGTCCTGAGCGCGGCCGGAAAGCGCAGTCGCGGCCGCGGCGCCACGCGCAGTCCGCCGTCCGCGGCGATCTCGTCGAAGCGCTTCTGCCACGCCCGGCGGTAGGGGCCGAAAACGGTGAAGGGCCGGCCGGAGGACTCGGCGAGCACCTCGCGCTCCTCGAAGATCACCTGGTCCTTGAACGCGCGGACGGCGATGCCGTCGCGCTGCAGCAGGCGCTGGACGCAGGCGTCGCGCTCGATCGCGCCGGGCGCGTAGTCCTTGTTGAAATACACCGCCGAGGCATGGCCCGCACGAGCCAGCTCCAGCAGCTCCTCGGCAGGCCGGCCATGCCGCAGGACCAGATCGCCGCCGGCTCTGCGCAGACTGTCGCGCAGTTCCGCGAGGCACTGAAGCATGAACTGGACGATGGGCCCGCCGGTGTCGGGGTGGCGCAGGATGTCATCGTCGAAGATGAACACGGGAATGATCCCGTCGGGCGCATCGCCGGCTGCATGCCACAGCGCCGTGTTGTCGTAGAGGCGAAAGTCGCGCCGGAACCAGTGGATAATGGGCATCGCGCACCTCGATAACCGCTGAAGCCCCGGCGCCTATTTGCGCAGCTCGTACAGCAGATGCCCCAGTTCGGGCAGGATCAGCCTGGTCATGGCCAGCTCCACGGCCGCCGTCGAGCCGGGCATGGCGAACAGGGGCTTGCCGCCGGCGATGCCGGCTTCGGCGCGGGACATCATGGCGCCGGGGCCGATCTGGGCGAAGCTGAGCATGCGGAACAGCTCGCCGAAGCCGCTCAGGTGCGTCTGGATGTGCCTCATGACGACGGACATCGTCTGATCGCGCTTGGAGATGCCCGTGCCGCCATTGGTCAGGATCGCATCCACGGCCGTGTCGCTTTCCAGGTCGTTGAGCAGCGCATCCAGCGCGCCCGGATCGTCGGGGATCAGACAGTAGACGGCGACCGAATGCCCGGCCGCCACGAGCAGTTCCCGAATGCGGGCGCCGCTGCGGTCGGTGGCCTCGGTGCGCGAGTCGCTCAGCGTCACCACGGCGCAGCGCGCCTTGATTTGGGCCGCGGCCTGCTTGTGTTGCTCGTGGGCCATGGCGGTCGTCGGATCCTCAGGGGCCCGCGCTCGCCGGCGCCGGCGCCGGCTCCTGCCGCACGGCCACCAGTCGGCCCTGGCGCCTTTCGATGCGATAGGAGCTGGGGCCGGGCCACAGATACACATCCACGCGATCGGGATCGTCGCGCCGATACGCCAGCAGTTCCTCAATCGTCGGGTTGCCCGCGTAGACGCGCAGAACCGCATGAACCTGATCGGCGAAACGCCCGGTCTGCGGGCCGATCACCACCGTCGATCGCGGCGCGACGAGCCTGCCCCACTGGCGGTCGGCCAGGGGCGGCGCATGCAGGGCGATGTCCGCCGGCGCCTGCCAGCCATCCTCCAGCGGCGGTCCGCTCTTGATCAGACCGGCGCTGAGCGGCTGGTCGGTGGCATTGATGACCTGAACCTGGTAGGTTCGCTGCGGCAGGCCGCAGCCCGACACGAGAAAGATCATCGCAAGCAGCAGGGGCCTGAGACTCATGCGCAGCATCCTAGCGGCCCGCCCGCCATGGGCAAAGTGGCGGTCGGGTTGTCCGTGCTCACCATGAGGCGATAAACCGAACCACTGACAGTCTGTGGGGCAGAGCCTATAATTGGCCCCAAGGTCCAGTTTTGCCGAGGAGCCGCATTGTCCGAGCGATACTTTCAGCACTCCTACTCCAACGGTCTGACACTCCTGGGGGAGAAGATGCCCGGCATGCAGTCGGCGGCCATGACGCTGCTGGTGCCCGCGGGCGCGGCCAGTGATCCGCCGGAGGCCAGCGGCGCCGGGGCCGTGCTCAGTGACCTGCTCTTCCGCGGCGCCGGTCCGCGCGACAGCCGTCAGCTTACCGATTACCTGGACAGCCTGGGGCTTCAACGCTCCAGCAACGTCGGCGTGCATCACATGCGCTTCAGTTGTGCGGCCGTAGCCGACAAGGTGGTCGAGGCCCTGGGTGCGTACGCCGACGTGGTGCGCCGCCCGCACCTGCCCGAGGATGGCTTTCGGGCGGCCCGTGAGCTGGCACTGGCGGCGCTGGCGGGACTGGAGGATGAGCCGCGTCAGAAGGTGATGGTGCTGCTGCGCGAGCGGCATTTTCCCTGGCCGCTGGGCCGCAACACCATGGGCAGGAAACAGGAACTGGAGAATCTCACGCTCGAATGCTGTCGCGCACACTTCGGCCGGATGTTCCAGCCGCGGGGGACCATTCTGGCGGTGGCGGGGAACATCGACTTTGCGCGCCTGCGCGACGAGGTGGAGCGGCATTTTGGCGACTGGACGGGGCAGGAGCCTGCGGCGCTGGAGCTGCGACCGCCCCCCGGCCGCTTCCATCACGAGCAGCACGCCAGCGAACAGACGCACATCGGCCTGGCGTATCCGAGCATCGAGGAGACGCACCCCGACTACTATGCCATGCGGCTGGCGGTGGAGGCCCTGGGCGGCGGCATGAGCGCCCGCCTCTTCACCGAAATCCGCGAGAAACGGGCCCTGGTATACAACGTCTGGGCCGGCTACAGCAGCCTCAAGGGCTACGGCAGCATCATGGGATACGCCGGCACGAGCAACGACCGGGCCCAGGCGACGCTCGACACGTTCATCGTGGAACTGCACCGGCTCGCCGAGGGCATCGCGGCCGATGAGCTGGAGCGCGCCCGCATCGGGCTCAAGGCCAGCACGATCATGCAGGGCGAGTCCACCAGCGCCCGCGCCGGAGCCATCGCCCACGACTTTTTCATGCGCGGGCGAATCCGTACCCTCGACGAGATCAAGAACGCCATCGACGCGGTAAGCCTGGATCAGGTCAACGATTACCTGCGGCGCAATCGCCCGGGCGAGATGACCATCGTGACCGTCGGGCCGACTCCGCTGAGGATGGGAGGGTAATACTCGATCTGCGATTTGCGACCTGAAATCCAGGATCACCGATTTGCGTTTTCATCTCTGCCACCCCATGCCCCTGACTTTTCAACATCAGCAGCTTGCCAACGGCCTGGACGTGATCGCCGAGGCCAACGCCGATGCGCATTCCATCGCCATCGGCATGTTCGTGAACACCGGCTCGCGCGACGAGGAGCCGGCCATCAACGGCGTCTCGCATTTCCTTGAACACATGATGTTCAAAGGCTCGGAAAAATACACCTGGCAGGACGTCAACCGCATCTTCGACGAGATGGGGGCGCGCTACAACGCCTTCACATCGCAGGAGATGACCGCCTACTACGCCAACGTGCTTCCCGAGTTCACCCAGCGGGCCACGGAACACCTGGCCCACCTGCTGCGCCCGGCCATACGCCAGGAGGACTTCGACACCGAGAAGAAGGTCATCCTCGAAGAAATCGCCATGTACCTGGACGATCCCGGCCACCGCGTCTACGAGCAGGCCATGGCCGAGCATTTCGGCGAGCACCCGCTCAGCCAGAGCGTGCTGGGAGCGGCCCAGCGCATACGCGAGCTGACCCGCCAGCAGATGCAGGAGTATTTCGCGCGCCGCTACGGACCGGGCAACATGGCGGTGGTGGCCACCGGTCGCGTCGATTTTCCCGCATTCGTGGAGCTGGTGGAGCGCTACTGCGGCCGGTGGCCGCGCGTGGATGCGCCGCGGCGGTATCCCCAGCCGGCCTACGCGCCGCGCCGCAAGTCGCTGAGCGATCCGAAGCTCAACCGGCACTACATCATGGGCTTCACCCCCGGTCCCAGTGCCCAGGACGAACGGCGCTTCGCGGCGCGGGTACTGTCGGACGTCATCGGCGACTCCGAGGGCAGCCGCTTTTACTGGGCGCTGGTGGACAAGGCGATCGCCGAGGATGCCGACTTCGGATTCTACCCCCACGACCGCTGCGGCAGCTACTACCTCTCGCTGACCACCGATCCGGATCGCGCCCATGAGGCGATGCAGATCGCCCTGAGCGAACTGGAAAAGGTCAAGAGCGACCTGAACGACGACGAGGTCGAGCGGGCCAAGAACAAGATCGCCTCCAGCATCGTCCTTCAGGGCGAAATACCGCTGGGACGCATGCGGGCCATCGGCGGCCAGTGGCTCTACAACCGCGAGTACCGCTCCCTGGAGCAGGACATGGCCACCCTGCGCGCCATCACGCCCCAGTCGCTGCGCGACCTGATGCGGGAGTTCCCCTTCGAGCCTATGACCATCGTGGAGCTGGGACCGGGCAAGGCATAATCCCGTGAAAGCGCAGACATCGGCGCGTACAATGTCGGTGGCCAGGCGTAACCGTCCGGAGAAGCCCCATCACTGTGTGGCTCGCGTCATCCACGACTGCCCGTTCGGCCGGAAGCACTATGCCGGTCTCAGGCCACCCCCAGCACCTGGGCCACCGTCTGGCCGATCGCGGCGGGGCTTTCGGCGACGGCGATGCCGGCGTCGCGCAGGGCCGCGATCTTGGTTTCCGCCGAGCCTTCGCCGCCGGAGATGATCGCTCCGGCATGGCCCATGCGCCGCCCGGGCGGTGCCGTGCGCCCGGCGATGAAGGCCACCACGGGCTTCTTGACGTACTGCCTGATGAACTCGGCCGCCTTCTCCTCGTCGGAGCCGCCGATCTCACCGATCAGGATGATCGCATCGGTCTCCGCGTCGCGGTTGAACAGATCCAGCAGGTCGATAAAGTTCAGCCCCTTCACCGGGTCGCCGCCAATCCCGACGCAGGTCGTCTGACCGATGCCTCGCGTCGTACACTGCCACACTGCTTCGTAGGTGAGGGTTCCGCTGCGCGAGATGAGGCCGATCTTCTTCCCGGTTGGCGCCTGCCGCGCCGGCAGGTGAATGTAGCCGGGCATGATGCCGATCTTGCACTCGCCCGGGGTGATGATGCCCGGGCAGTTGGGGCCGATCAGCACGCTCTTGGGCTTGTCGCGCAGGAAGGCCTTGACCTTCACCATGTCCAGCACGGGAATGCCCTCGGTAATGGCCACGATCACCTTCAGCCCGGCGTCGGCCGCCTCCATGATGGCGTCGGCGGCGAAAGGCGCAGGGACGAAAATCATGGTGGCCGTGGCGCCGGTGGCCTCCACCGCCTGCTGAACGGTGTCGAAGATCGGCAGCCCGTTGGCGTCCTTCTGGCCGCCCTTGCCGGGGGTGGTTCCGCCCACAATGCGGGTTCCGTAGTCCAGACAGCCTTTGGTGTGAAAGGCCCCGGCCGAGCCGGTGATTCCCTGGCAGATCACCCTGGTGCGCTTGCTGACGAGAATGCTCATGGTTGGGTTCGTCCTGCGAGCCGGAGCGCCGCTCCGGGTGCGGGCGGACTGTATAGCGGCAACGCAGCTCAGGCAAGACTCGTCCACGCGGGCCGTCTATGTGCGGGTTGGGAGGCGGCATCTCGCCTGCGGGTCCCGCGCGGCCTGTGGCCTCAGTTGTCCCCGACCACCGTCACCGTCATTTCATCGCTGGCCGTCGACTCGCCGTCGTCCACGGTCACCCCAAGCACGTAGACGCCCGGCGCCGAGAACGTGACCGGGGTCTTGAGCAAGTTCTGATCCGCGCGGGTCACCGACACATCGTCCACATAGATGAACTTGCCGGCGCCGGCGCCGCCGTAGTTGCCGACACCCCACATCAGGAAGGCCGGGTTGGAGTCGCTGCCGAGCATGTTGATCCCCTTGAGCGCGTAGACGCGACGCCCGTCGAGCCACACGATCAGCTCGCCATCGCTGCGCCCCGCCTTCATATATGCCGTGAGGTTGAACCACCGCCCCTTGGGCAGTTCAACGTTCTGCGGCGACCGCACGATCCGCCTGCCGTGATAGTCGTGTACCACAATCGCGTCCCTGCTCCTGTCGCCGATTGCCTCCTTGACGGCCACGATGTACGTCGGGTCCCACGGATCGGCCCGCTCCTTCCACTGAAAGATGTTCACATACTGGCCGTCGTTGCCGTTGACCAGATAGTCTTCCGGCCAGAAGTACCACGCCGAGAAGTAGGCCTCGCGGTAGTCAAAGCGCCAGCGCAGGAGCTTGGCGTCGATCCCGCGGCCGGGGAGGTTGTGCGCCTTCCAACTGTACTTGCCGGAGCGCGGCTTTTCCTCGCTGACGTACGACGAACCGGTGTGGTTGCCCCCACCGCCCTCGAGCCACTGCGAGACATCGCCGGTCTCGAAGCTGTCGGAAAACTGGGCGCTGGCGAAGCGCGCCTCGCCGGGACCGCTGAGCTTGAACCAGAACGCGCGCAGTCCCTGCGGCGGTGCGCCCTCGACGGTCGCCTCGAGCTGTGCCGCGGCCCCCGGGGCGATCTTCCGATCGCCCCCGGCGCGGACGGCCAGTTGCCGATTCTGCGCCTCGGCGGTCAGCGTTGAAGCAATGAGCAACAGAACTGCCAGCCACCATCTCATGTGCATCTCTCCACTGCCTTTCTGCGCCCGTTGAGACGCCCCGCGGCCGCCGCCAGAACACTCCGCGGCAGCAGGCGCGAGGCCAACACCACCATCTTGTTCAACAGACCGGGAACGACCAGCGGTCGGCCGCGCATCATGCCCCTGTAGCCGGCGCGGGCCACGGCCTGGGCCGACATGACGCCCGCGCGCAGCAGCGGAGCTTCGGCGATGCCCGCTCGCCTGTGGAACTCCGTGCGCGTCGGCCCGGGACACAGCGCCGTCACCGTGACGCCTGTGCCCCTCAGCTCCTGCGCCAGGCTCAGCGTGTGCGACAGCACATACGCCTTGCTGGCGTAATAGGTGCTCATCCAGGGACCGGGCACGAACGCGGCCGTGGAGGCCACATTCATGATCCGGCCGTGCCCGCGCTGGATCATTCCCGGCAGGAACAGCCGGCTCAGGTGCGTGAGCGAAAGCACGTTCACCTGCAGCAGCTCCAGCTCACCCCTGACGTCGATCTGGGCAAAAGCCCCATGGTTGCCGAATCCCGCGTTGTTGATCAGGATGTCGAGCGGCCCAAGGGCGCCGGCCGCCTGAAATACACGCGGCGGGGTGGCCGGGTCGGCCAGGTCGGCCGCGATTACAAGCGACTCGGTGCCGAATCGCTGGCGACATTCCTCGGCCAGCTCCTGCAGCCGCTGCTCATTGCGCGCCAGCAGCACGAGGCGATGCCCGTCGGCCGCCAGCAGCAGCGCCAGTTCGCGGCCGATGCCGCTGGATGCGCCGCTGACCAGGGCGTTGCCGGGTTTGGAGCCGTGCGCGACCATCGACGACTCAGCGTAACGAAGCGCCCTTGTGGCGTCCACCGACGGCCGCAAACGCTTGCATGGCGGCGCCCGGCGGGTACATCTGTCGATCATGCTCGATCGCTCGCACCTGCTCACCGAACAGCCCCTGCCCGAATCGGCGCAACTCGATCGGCTTTCGATTGAACAGGCCGTCGAGCTTCTGCACCAGCAGGACCAGCTCGCCGTGGCGGCGGTGGGCCGGCAGCGCGACGCCATCGTGCGCGCCATCGAGATGGTGGTCGACCGTCTGGCAGCCGGCGGACGCCTTCTCTATGTCGGCGCGGGCACCAGCGGACGCCTGGGCGTGCTCGATGCCGCCGAGTGTCCGCCCACCTTCCGCACCGATCCGCAAATGGTCCAGGGAATCATCGCCGGCGGCAAGCCGGCCATGTTCCAGGCGCAGGAGGGCGCCGAGGACTCGGCCGAGGCCGGAGCAGCCGCCATGGACGAGAGGAGCGTGAATGCGCGCGATGTGGTTATGGGCATCGCGGCCGGAGGAACAACGCCCTTCGTTCGCGGGGCTTTGCAGCGCGCCCGCGCGCTCGGCGCCCGGACGATCTTCCTCTGCTGCGTTCAGAAGACCGCCGGCGAGCCGGAGGTGGATGTAGTCATCCGGCCGCTGGTGGGACCGGAGATCATCACCGGCTCGACGCGCCTGAAGGCGGGAACTGCCACCAAGCTCGTGCTCAACGCCATCAGCACCATCGCCATGGTGCGTCTGGGCAAGGTCTACGGCAACCTGATGGTGGACCTGCGCGCCAGCAATCAGAAACTGCGCGACCGCGCGGAGCGCATCGTGGCCGCCGTCACCGGCGTGAGCCGCGAGCAGGCCGCTGACTGGCTCGGGCGCGCCGGGGGACACGTGAAGACGGCCATCGTCATGTGCATGCGCGGGATGACGCTCCAGCAGGCGCAGGAGGCGCTGGATCGCTGCGGCGGAAGACTGCGCGACGTGCTGGAGGGTTGAATCAATCAAGCCCCTTCACGGAGGCGTGGGCGGCCACGATCTATCGGGAGTTGACGAACGAACCCCCAGCCTGGCCCCCGGAGTACCGGAGGGCCTGTTCGATTCAGACCGAGCCTGCCGCGCCCCCGGCCCTGAGCGGCACCGACGCGGCGCACCGGGCTGGGACCACAGATGGGCGCGCCACAAGCCCAGGCGCCATTACATCCCGCCCGGCGCGCGTTACAATCTGGCGGCCTCGTCAGCGAAGGCTTCTGGCAGGCGCTGGACACCATCGCCCGCTCGGTCCTGGGTGTGGGCCTGGCCGACATCGCCAATGCTCTGCCCCGATGAACGCCATGGTTCTCAGAAAGTGCCCAAGCTGCAAGAACGTCGTCTCCATGGACTCCTACTGCTGCCCTCGCTGCGGCAAGAGTTTCACCGCCGCGCGCGTGCGAAGAATCGTCTTCTGGCTGGCGGCGCTCGCCGCTGTCGTGTGGTTCACGCGGCACTACTGGATGGCTTGGATCGGCTGATGAGGGCCCGGCTGCCCCGGACTGCCCCACCGCCCTCCGCCCTCCCCCGGTGTCTGTTGCCGGAGGAGGGATGCGGAACCGCCCGGAGAGCCTGAGGCGCGGCTCGTCGGCGCCGGCAGCGTCGTGCCTCCATGCCTTCCTCCCCCTCCGTCGCTTCGTCGCTTCGTCGCTCCGTCGCTTCGTCGCTTCCTTCTTCGCGCCTCCGCGCCCGCCCCGCTACCTCACACGCGGATCGCCCAAGCCGTTCCAATAGCCGTTATCGACCTGGCCGTCGCCATCGAAGTCGTCCAGCTCCTTGAGGGTCATGGACGCGGCGTGGCCGTCGCAGAACAGGACATTGACTCGGCCGCGGTTGCGTGGGGCGGGGGTGGCGCGATGAGCGGGATCGCCGTCGTCGCCGCCGGTGTAACCATACTGGCCGGGGCCGGGAATGGCGCTGCTTCGGCGGCTGCCGCGGGAGCCCAGTTCGAGGGACATGAGGGGCGGGTCGACGACGTAGACGCCCTCGGCGGTGAAGGCGCTGGTGCCGTTGCGCGAGCCGTTGGTGTCGGCCACGGCGACGGTCAGCGAGGGAACGAGGATTTGCGTGTTGCGGGCATGAAAGGGCGCCACGCCGCCGGGCGTGCGCGAGTTGCCCAGGTACTGGTAGTTGTAGCCGTAGCCGCCAAAGTACTGGGTGACGCCGGGGATGGGCTGGCCGGTGTTCTGATCGACGGTGTGCGCGAAGGGCTTGTTCATGCGCGGCTCATCGCCCTCGGGCAGCAGCGGACTGCGGTAGACCTTGGTGTCCTGCATGTAGGGGTAGATGTAGT
>Ga0209101_1002028_pt1 | contig 14003 bp, 7 predicted proteins | sample ConPoolayeCmetaG_FD_185481 | JGI IMG/M metagenome (GOLD analysis project Ga0209101, IMG submission 185481) | Hot spring microbial mat communities from California, USA to study Microbial Dark Matter (Phase II) - Cone Pool mat layer C metaG... ... | reverse complement strand
CGTCCCCGTGCCCGCGTTGTTCTCGTTGTCCTCGGTGGTGATGTAGGTACCGCAACTGCCCCCACCCCCGCCACCACTCTCGGCGGTCAAGGTGACGTTGTCCACGTACGCCCCTTCGGCGCGGGACTCGTCGTCATTGGAGATGTAAAAGAAGGCGAACCACACCGAACCCTGCCCGGCGAGATTGCCCAAGGTCCCCCAGCTGGTGATGTCTCGGCTCACCCGCTCGAAGCCTGAGGTGTTGGTCGTGACGTTCCATCCTGTGAAGTTGGTGCCGTTGGTGGAAGCCCCAAAGAAGACGTAGTCACCGCTGCCCGTCTGCTGCCACAGGTCGAAGGCGAAACTGCCGGCGTTGTACGTCGACAGGTTGATGGGACCCACGATCGCCCACGTGGTCATGTTCTTGGGCACGGTGCCGCCGTCGGGCGGCGCCGCGGAGCCGCTCTTGGCGCACCAGATGCTGTACGCACCGCCGGCCTTGCGATAGGTGGAGCGCCCCCACTTGGCATCGGCCTTGCCCGAGTTGATTCCCACCTGCCACCCGGCGGATGGCCACGCGCTCTCAAAGGTCTCGTTCAGGAGTGTCGTCGAAGTCGCCCCAGCCTCGCCGAAGGTCAAACGCTGATGCCCAGCCAACGCACCGAACGGCACCGGTCCGCCGCCGGCGTCGAGCATCCCCGGGGGAAGCACCATCTCAGCGGGCTCGAGAGTCCACTCCTGCAGTGGGGGAATTGGCGGGTCGCAGAGCACGTCGCCCCTCGCCCCGGTCCCATTGGCCGCGACGCCGCACGGTGAAAGGTCCTCGTTCCCGGGCGGGCTCACGGCCGCGGCCGCCACGCTTCCGCCCAGCGCCGTGAAGAAAGCCAGAAAGATGCAACGAGCCACGGGTTTTGCCATCGTGCCCTCCCTGCGGGATCTCCCCCAAGACCCCCGTCCCCCGGGGGTCGACCCCGCACTCCTTTGGGTAGCGGGCTGCAAACCTATCCGATTATCGGTGACGCTACTCCGACACCCGAATAGATTTCTCCACTCCACAACAACCTATAGCTCGCCTCACGAGAAAATGCAAGTATTTCAACAACCGTCAATCTTATGTGTTCTTGCCTCGTATCTGTCCTTTTAAAAAACTCGCGCCCCGGCTTCCCGGGGCGCAAAGCCAATGTGACAGTGCGGTTTTCGTCAGTCGGACCCCAGATCGTCGGCCTTGATGGCCTGCGCCGCCAGGTCTTCCAACATCTTAGTGGTGACGGACTTGGGTCGCTCGATGGGGTAGCCCAGGGCGCGGTCCCAGGTGATGTTGCTGAGCACCCCGATGGCCCGGCCAATACCGAACAGCACCGTGTAGAAGTCCCACTCGGTGAGGCCGTAGTACCACTGGATGACACCCGATTGGGCATCCACGTTGGGCCACGGGTTCTTGGTCTTCCCGTGCTTGGTCAGGACGCCCGGCGCGACCTGGTAGATGGTTTCGATGAGCTTGAACAAGGGGTAGTCGGGGAGGTTCTTCAGGCAAAACTCGCGCTGCGCCAGATAGCGCGGGTCGGTCTTGCGCAGCACCGCGTGGCCGTACCCCGGAATCACCTGGCCGGCGTTGAGGGTGTCCCAAAGAGCCTTTTCCACCAACTCCGGGGTTGGCTCCTGGCCGCCCAGCTTCTCCTGGAACTTCATCATCCAGCGCAGCACCTCCTGGTTGGCAAGACCGTGCAGGGGGCCCGCCAGACCGTTGATGCCGGCCGACAAGGAGTAATAGGCGTCCGACAGAGCCGAAGCCACCAGGTGCGTGGTATGCGCCGAGACGTTACCCGACTCGTGGTCCGAGTGGAGGATGAAGTACATGCGCGCCACATCGTCGTAGGGCTTGCCGAAGCCCATCTGGTGCGCGAAGTTGCCGCCGAAGTCGAGGTCCGGGTGGGAAGCGATGTGCACGTCGGACTTGTACTTCATCCTGTAAATGTAGGCGGCCAACACCGGCAGCTTGGGTAGGAGGTTGAGCACGTCCTCCAGCATGGGCTCCCAGTAGTCGGTCTTCTTCATCCCTTCGTTGTACTTCTTGACGAATACCGACTCCCGCTGCATCGCCAGGATGCCCGCGGAAAACATGGTCATGGGGTGGGTATCGGTGGGCATGGCACGCAGCACGTCGATGACGTACTGGGGCAGGGCGCGGCGCTTCTTGAACTCCTCCACCACCTCGAGGGTCTCCTCCATGGTCGGCACCTCGCCGGTGAGGAGGAACCAGAAGAACCCTTCGACGTAGGGATACTCGCACCCAGGAACTTTGGGCAGGCACTCGAAGGTCTCCGGAATGGTCTTGCCGCGGAATCGAATCCCCTCGAAGGGATCCAGGTAGGAGATGTCGGTGACCAGGCAACGCACCCCGCGGGCGCCGCCGATGGCCTGGGCGATGGTCACCTCGCCCAGCTTGACATCTCCGTGCTCCTTGAGAAGCTTGGCAGTGCGCGGCCGATGCTCCTCAATCTTTTGGATCAGCTTCTCCTTCAGTTTCGACATTCACTCCCTCCTTCTGCCGCCGTGCCGGTCGCTGCCGGGTTCCCTGCGGCTGGTCGCATGGACAGCTGTGGGTGAACCGTCATTCACAAAGTAGAACATACGCGCCCCGTACAGGAATTGCAACACCCCCCAGGCCCCCTGGACTCTTTCCCGCTGGTGTCAGCCGCGCAGCCTCGTCGAGGGGTTGAGCCTGAACGGCGTCAAGACGGTTTCCTCGTAGGCATTCACGCTCTCGAACATGGGGAAACGCCCCCCTTCGATCCCCTCTCGCCCGGCCACCACCCGCGCCCCCGAGGCGCTCACGATCCCCGCCAGCAACTGGCGCAAGGCGTTCAAGGGGGACAGGTCGGGCCGACCCACCACCTGCCGCGGGTCGAAGTGCGAACTCACCAGCCGCAGCACCCGCACCCCGCCTCGCTCGGCGGTAATCAGGTCGATGAGCAGGTACGGTTTGCCTTCTCCGGTGATACCCGCCGCCGCCAGTGCCGCGACCGAGGAAAATGCGGCCAACTCGGTCCCGGTATCGCCGCCGCGCAGTAGCAATCCGTCCTCGTTACGTGCCTCGGGAATCACCACCTCGATCTCGAACACCGGCGGTTCCTCGCCGGCGCCTTGAGCGAAGTCAGGCTCTTCTCTGGCCAGCGACGGCTCGTCCGCGGGCGTGGGTGGCGGGGCAGCAAGCGGCTCAGCCCGCACGCCGAGGGCCTCCAGCCGGCGCGCCGCTTTGTCTCCCAGCGCCTCGGCTGAAGGATCGCCGATGAGGGTACGCAAGATCTCGATCTCCGCCTCCGGATTCGCCGCCGCCACCCCTGCGGCCAGGCGCCAGCGCGACCTCGCCGACCCCGAGGCATCCGCGTGGCGGCGAAGCTCTCGCCAGTGTTCGAGGGCAAGTTGGTACTCGCCGCTGCGCAGCTCGTGGTCGATGACCGCCTGTATATGCCGGACTCCCTCACCGCCCCGCTTCTCGTTGACGTAGGTCTGCCACAGGGCCAGGTGGATATCTGGGTTGCGCGGCTCGTCGGCCAGCGCGCGGCCCAAGGCCTCGCGCGCCGCCTCCAGTTCGCCGCGCACCAGCAAAGCCATACCCTCCTCCAGCGCCGGGTGCTGCTGTACGGAGAGCTCCTTCTCAATCGCCGGGTTGACGACCTTTTCTTCCACGCCAAGACGCTTGATGACGAGAGCCGCTACCGCCCCGGCCAGGAATCCGCCGGCGTGCGCGGCGTACGCCACCCCCGACCCTTCAGTCACCAAAGAGGCGTAGAACAGCTGCTGGAGCAACCACAACCCCAACATGAACCACGCGGGAGCGGTGAAGGTCCCGCCGCGGATCAGGAAGAGCACGTAGAAGAAACGAATCCTGGTGCGCGCAAAGCGCACCATGAATGCTCCCATGGCCGCGGCGATTGCACCCGACGCCCCTACCACGGGCACTTGCGAGGCGGGGAAAATGGCGATGTGCACCAGGCTGGCGATGACGCCGCCGCCCAGGTAGAGAGCGGCGAACAGCGGTCGACCATAAACGTCCTCCACCGCTGGCCCCGACAGGAAGAAAATGAACATGTTGGAAAGGAGGTGCAGCCAACCGGCGTGCATGAACATGCAGGTGATGAAGGCGAGCAGGGTGGGGTGAGCAGGGATCAAACCCCAGGAAAAGAACGGGTGTTCATCTCGAGTCGCGAAGGCCTCCTGCGCCAGCCGGTTGAGTTCGCCCTGCTGGTGCTCCCGTTCCTCCGCGTCCTTCGGGGCGGCCTGTTGAAACGCCTCCCGAAGCCTTTTTACTTGCTCTTGCTCGCGGGGCGAGAGGCTCTCGCGCAGTAACGCCGGAGGGATCTGCAGATACGGATGCTTCCTCCAATACTCGAAGACACGCTCAAGTTGGCGAATCGCGCGCCTCTCGATACTGGCGGCCTTCAGGCCCACCCCCAGGAAGAGGACGACGTTGAGGGCAATGAGGGTGATGGTCACCCACGGCAGCCGGCGCACCGTGGCCTGCTCGTGGCCGGTGGGTATGAGGATGAACATGTCGTACCCCTTCCCGAGAACGCGCCGTAATCATAGCCTGCCGTGGCGGCGTGGGCGCGTCCGCCAGCAACTAATCGATACCAGCGAGGTGCTCCAAGTTGAGGAGCTCCCCCAGCTCATCCTCGGGCATTAGGCCTAGTTGCCGAGCCACCGCCATCACAGACTCGCCGCGTTGTTGCGCCTCCCTGGCCACCCTCGCCGCGGCCTCGTAGCCCAGCCGGGCGGCCAGGGCGGTGGCCAGCGCCGGGCTGGCCGCCGCCAGCGCCCGCGCCCGCGCCGTGTCCACCTCGAGACCAGCCAGGCAGCGCTGCGCCAGGGCGTTGGCGGCCCCGGCGAGGAGCCGGCACATGGTATCTAGGTTCCACGCCAGCAATGGATTGGCGTGGGAGAGGTCGAGCTGGTGGAGGGTGGCGGACAGGCGGCAGGCGGTGGCCAACCCCTCCACCTGGATCGCCACCTGGGCCACCGCTTCGGGGATCACCGGGTTGACCTTGCCCGGCATGAGGGAGGAGCCCGGCTGGACGGCCGGCAAGCGCAGCTCGCCAAGTCCCCCAAACGGGCCGCTGGCACGCAGCCGTAGATCGTTGGCCACCGCCAGGAGAACGCGCCCCACCGCCGCCAGGTCGTCGGCGAAGCCAATGCCGGCCTCCTGGGCCTGGATGCCGGCGGCACCGTGAGCCAAGGTCACTGGAAACCCCGACGAGACCCGCAGCAGCTCGATGGCCCGTGGCGGCACCCGCGCGTCGCAACCCGCGCCGCTGCCCACCGCGGTGCCGCCTAAAGGCAACTCCAACAGCCGCGGCAGGCTGCCGTCCACCCTGCCCATGGCCTGGGCCAGGCGGGCCGCCCACCCCTCGAAGACGCGGCCGTACGTGGTGGGCACAGCATCGTTAAGGTGGGTTCTGCCCAGGGTGACGGTGAGACGATGGCGATGGGCGAGGTTGGCCAGATGCGATAAAGCCAGAGCCAGGGCCGGCCTGGCCTCCCGCTGCCACGCCACGGCGGCGGCGAGCCGCAACGCCGCGGGCACGACATCGTTGGAGGACTGACCCAAATTGACGTGGTCGTTGGGGTGAACCGGGTGGTGCGCGGCGGGATCCCCTCCCAGCCGGCGGTTGGCCAGATGGGCCACCACCTCGTTCACATTCATGTTGGAGGAGGTACCCGAACCGGTCTGGAACACGTCCACGGGGAACTGTTCCTGCCACTCCCCTCTGGCCACCTCTTCGGCGGCTGCGACGATGGCGTCGGCCAGGGAATGCGGCAGCAGCCCCAGCTCCCCGTGGGCGCGGGCGTAGGCCGCCTTGATGTTGGCGAGAGCCGCCAGAAAGCGCCCCGGCATGCGCCACCCGGAGATGGGGAAGTTGACCACCGCCCGGGCTGTCTGTGCCCCGTAGAGAGCCTCTGACGGCACCCGCATCTCGCCGAGGGTGTCCGACTCCACCCGGAAGGCCCCGGAATCGCCCATGGCATCTCCCTCCCAGCTCCCGCTGACGGAGCTCCCCGCGGATTGTTACAGCGTTTGCCCGAAGAGCACGGCGTTGGCCAACAGCAGCATGCTGGCGCGGGGCAACCCGCGCACCGCGGGATCCTCAGCGAACGCCACCACCGTGCCGCGGCCGTGCTTCTGGACCATCAGGTACGCCTTGCCGGGCAGTTGCTCCCGCGACGCCGCCAACACGAACCCCGACTGCACCAGCTCGTCCTTACCGCCGAATAGGCCCACGTTGATCCCCTTGTCCAGCTTGAGGGGGGTGAAGATGCGGCGGGAGTTTACCAGCACGTCCAGCCGCCCCTCGGGAAACCCAGCGGCCAAGAGGTGTTCGGTGTCGAGGAGAACCCGCAGGATGGCCCCCGGCACCGCGGGCGGGTCTTCCTCGGCCGGCTTTACGGCCTCCCCATAGGGATCGATGCGTCCCGCGGCTGGTGCCGGCTGAGAAGTCTTCTCGGCCCCCTGCTCCTTCGTCCCCCCCCGCTTCTCCAGCGAGGAGGCCAACAGGTTCACGTTTTCACCGGTGAGCCAGGCCGCCGCGTTCCCCACGGCGATCAGCACACCCCCTTCCCGCACCCAGGACGAGACCTTGGCGGCCCCCGCCGGCCCGAGGATTTCGGCGTAGCGCCCACGCTCCCAGCTGTCGGGCAGCAGCAGAACGTCGAAATCGGCCAACCGCGCCTGCGCCAGGGAGCGCCCGCGCAGCGTTGTCACCGGGCATCCCAGAAATCGCTCCAGGGCAAAGCGCAGATGCCCCGCTGACAGCGGCGAAGTGGGCTCGTCCCACAGCACAGCCACCGACGGAAGGCGCAAACGGCGTACTCGGTTGGAGCCCAAGTCCAAGCCGGAGTCGGCAAAGGACCGATCCACTCCCACGAACTCCACTCCCGTGGTGGCCACGATGGGCATGAGTCGGGCCACGAGATCGTCCGGGTTTGCCGCACGCCTGATGACTAGCGAACCCATGGGGAATGAGCGGCCCTCAATCACGAACTCCTTTTCTGCTGTTCCAACCTTGATCCCCTCCCGCAGCAGCGCCACCAGCGCGGCCGCCGTGGCGGGACCTTCCCAGCGCGCCACGAAAGCGACGCGGCCGGCCCCGGTGATGCGTCCCGGCGGAAGTTCCCCGCCGCGCACCACTTCCAGCGCCGCGCCGGCCGGCAGCTCCACCCCGCCACGCACGGCAACGCCCCACAGGAGGGGCAGCGACCACGCCGTAAAGTCGTAAATCTCATCACCGAGGCGTTTGGCATCCCGACGCTCCTGCTCCGCCTCAAATTCCGCCCCCATGCTGTGATGACGTTCCAGCAGCGTCGCTGCCAACCGTCCGAGAGGTTGAGCAGCCGGCACCACGTAGGCCCCCGCCGGCAACCCTTTCGCCCCGGACAGCACCCGCTGCACTTCGATCCCTTGACGAACCAATAGATCCGCCAGGGCTGCAGCCCGTTGCGGGTCGGAACCGGCCTCGATCACCCAGCCCCGCCGCCCTCCCTCCCGGACGACCTGGCGGCGATAATCCGCCCACGCCTTGAGCAGGCGCTGGCGAGAAGTGGCGCTGGTGGCCACGGTGACGTAGGAAGCCACCAGCTGGTGGGCCACGGTGTCGCGGTAGTGCAGCAGCGAACCGTCCTCCAAGCGCACCCGCAAGCCACGGCTGGAGGCCTGCTCGAAGGTCATTCCCACCGCTCCGGTGAACAACGGCCAGCTTTCGCCATACCCAGGGTAAAAGGCGTCGAACAACTCCCTGGTCCAGTAGCGCCAGCCGCGAGCGTCAAACTGTTCTCCGATGGCCCGACCGAACACCTCCCACAGCGCCGCCTGGCCGTTGGCAATGAGCGGGTGATGGGGCTTTGCGGGAGGCGCGAAGAAGTACCCCTGCTCGGAACCCATCTCGTGCAGGTCGGCCACCACCTGGGGCAACCACTGCAGCATCGCCGTCACGCGGCCTGCCGACTCCGGGTGGGTGAGCACGATCCAGTCACGGTTCAAATCGAACAGGTCGTGGGAAAACCGCCCCCCCGGCCAGGGTTGCACGCGCTCGCCGGCCAGGGGGTGGGGATCGGGCTCGAGGCCCCGGGCCTGACGGTTGGAGGTCACAAAGCGAGCCCGGCCGTCGGGGTTCTGCATCACGTCGATAATCACCACCACCTGCTTTAGGAGGTCATGCGCCGCGGGGGTGCGGGCCGCGAGCAGGTGGTACGCCAGGGCCAGCCCCGCGTCGGTGCCCGAGGGCTCATCGCCGTGCACCGAGCAGGCGAACCAGACCACCGCAGGAAGGGTGTTGGCCAGCTGAGCGGCGCGCGCCTCCGAGCCGCGCCGGGGGTCCCCCAGTTCGGCCAGGTGCGCCCGGATCTCGTCGATGCGCGCCTGATTACCCTCGGAACTTACCACTAGCAGGACCAGCGGCCACCCTTGCAGGGAGCGGCCGTACTCCACCAGGCGGGTGCGCTCCGGCGCTGCCGCGGCCAGGGCACGAGCGTAGGCCAGGGCCTGATCGGGATCAGTGATTTCTTCACCCCAGTCGAACCCCACCACACTCTCCAGGGTGGGAAGGCTGGGGTCGTAATTGCTCGGCCCCAACGCGGCGAGCACCCCTCCCGCGGCGGGCAGTGCCACCCACAGGATCAACACGGCACTCAGGATTGCACGTATCACCGACCACCTCCGCTGCTGCCGAGGTGCATTGTAGGCCCACCGGCCGCCGCTGCCACCCTTGCGCACCCCGGGGTTCGACCCTTGACCTGGGCTGCGGGCGGGAGTTAGCGTGCAGTGACAAGACCGCCCGGCTTCGGGTGGAGGGGGAGAAGGCCGGTGAAGAAGCGTTTGAGCGTTCCATCGTCGCTCTTTTTTGTCGCTTTTTCCGCCACCGCCGGGGCGCTCCCGCCAGCGCTGGACAGTCGCCAAGGGGAAGCCGGCCAGGCTCAACGGGCCCTAGTGGTGATCGAACTGGAGGATGAACCCGCCGTTGAGACTTGGACCCGTCCGGGTCGGTTTCAACCGGGCGCTGCCTTTGAAGTTCACGCCACTCGAGTGCTCGAGACTCGCCAGCACCTGGCGGCCATGGAGAGCCAGCAGGACGCGGTGGTGGCCGCCCTCGCCGAGCTCGACCAGGCCACCTCGGTGCTCTACCGCCTGCAGAGGGTTTTCAACGGCCTCGCCGTGGAGGTGCCGGAGGGTCTCGTGGCGTCCCTCAAGGCTCTCCCTGGCGTGAAGGAAGTCCACCCCTTGCCCCTGCTCTCGCCGGGGATGGTGAGCACCGCACCGCTCATTGGCGCCCCCCAGGTGTGGAGCAGCAACCTCACCGGACAGGGGGTGCGGATCGGCATCATCGACACCGGCGTAGATTACCTCCACAAGGCGTTCGGGGGCCCTGGCACCTACACCGGCCACGCCTTCGACGACCACAACGTGCCTTGGACCACCAAGGTGGTGGGGGGGTGGGACTTCGTGGGGGACGACTACAACGGCAGCAACGCCCCGCGGCCCGACGGCGACCCCATGGACTGTAACGGCCACGGCACCCACGTGGCGGGCATCGCCGCCGGCTATGGCGTGACCGCCACCGGCGAGACGTACGGCGGCCCCTGGGGTGCCGGCACCGATCTCAACGCCCTGGCCATTGGGCCGGGTGTGGCTCCGCAGGCGCAGATCTGGGCCCTCAAAGTTTTCGGCTGCACCGGTTCCACCGGTTTTGCCCCGGCGGCTTTGGAGTGGGCGCTGGATCCCAACCAGGATGGCGATTTTTCCGACCGGTTGGACGTGGTCAACCTTTCCCTCGGCTCTTCCTTCGGCGCCGGCGGCGGGGTCTATGATACCATCGCGAACAACGCCGCCCGCGCCGGAATGATCATCGTCGCCTCGGCGGGCAACTCCGGCGACATCCACTTCATTACCGGTAGCCCGGCGGCCGCCGACCGGGTGATCTCCGTCGCCAACTCGGTGGACAACACTTCCTTTATGTCCGACGTGGAGATCTCGGGGCCGCCGTCGGTGGCCGGCCGCTACCCTGCCACCGAGGCCAGCTTCGGCCCGAACATGGCCCGGGAGGGGGCGCGCAGCGGGCCCCTAGCCTATTCAGCCAGCAACCCCAAAGGGTGTGGCGCTTACTCTGGGTCCGCCGCCGCCGCGGTAAACGGCGGCATCGCCCTCGTCGATCGCGGCGACTGCACCTTCGCCAGCAAGGTCCGCAACGCCCAAAACGCCGGTGCCAAAGGGGTGCTGGTGGTTAACAACGTGGCCGGCGACCCCATCGTCATGGGGGCCAGCGACGCCGACGCCCAGGGCATCACCATCCCCTCCATGATGATCGCCCTGGCCGATGGCGACCGGCTCAAGGCGTCGCTCGGCACAGGTAGCGTCAACGCCACCCTCTCTGCGGCGCGCCGGGGGCAGGTGCGGCTCACCTCCCCAGAGGCCACGGATACCATGGCGGTCTCCTCTTCCCGCGGCCCCCGCCTGGGGGACCTCGCCCTCAAACCCGACCTCACCGCGCCGGGCACCACGATCTTTGCTCCCGAAGCCCGTTCCGGGTGGGCTGGGCGCTCCTTATCGGGAACCTCCATGGCCGCCCCCCACGTGGCCGGCGCCATGGCCCTGCTGCGCCAGCTTCACCCCTCCTGGAGTGTGGAGGAGCTCAAGGCCCTGGTCATGAACACGGCCACCCCGGACGTGTGGGTAAACCCCGGCCAGAGCGGCCCCCGCCACGGCGCCGCGCGGGCAGGGGCGGGGCGGCTGGATGTGGCCGCCGCCGCGCAGGGGGAGATCCTGGCCTATCTCGAGTCGGCGTCGACCCCGGGGCGTGTGGGGATCTCCTTCGCCTCTCCGGAGGTGGTGGTCCGCCACCACGACCGGCGCACCGTGCGGGTGGTCAACAAGGGCGCGACGCCGGTGCAGCTCGCCGTACGCTACGAGGCCACCGTGGACCAGCCCGGGGTGGAGATCGAACCGTTGCCCACCACGTTGCAGCTGGCCGCCAACGCCTCCGCCACCCTGGAGGTGGTGCTCACCGCTGAGGCTGCCGCCATGGCCCACCAGCGGGGCGCCGACCTCTCCCCGACCCAAGGCGGCGTCGCGCGCGCTTGGCTGCCCGAAGAGTCGGGCCATATGATCTTCACACCCGATGGCGGGGCTGAGGTGCGGCTGCCGGTGTACGCGGCGCCCCGCCGCCGGGCGACTCTCTTGGCCCGCCAGGCCGCCCTGGCCCCGCCCGTGGGCACCAGCACCGTGTCCCTGGAGCTCGCGGGTCAGGACCTGGCTGGCGGTGGCCACCCCGATGCCGCCGTCACCGCCCTGGAGTGGCAGTACCAGGCCCCGGGGGGCGGCGAGATTTGGGCAGGCATCGCCACCGACTACCCCGACCGACCCGTAGCCCAGGCCTTGGTGGCCTTCGGCGTCGCCCTACCCAGCCTGTGGGTCACCCCCCACCTGGCCTCCGTGAGCGTTGACATTGACACCGACGGGGATTCCCGCGCCGACTGGACCCTCAAGGCCACCGATGCAGCGCGGGCGCAAAACAGCAGCAACACCCCGGTGGATGTGTTCGTCAGCCAGCTGTGTCGCGCCGGCACCACCACCTGCGCCGCCACTTTCCCCCTCAACGGGGCCGCAGCCGATCAGCGGGATACAGCGCCCTTCCTCACTGACGTCATGGTGCTTTACGCCCGCGTCGCCGACCTGCAGTTGAGCGCGGGGAGCACCATCCGCTACCGCTGGCGCGCCGATAGCGTCACCTCCCCCTGGCTGTCCTACGACCTGGCTCGCCCCGGCGTGCGGCCGGAAGGGGGGGCGGGACCCCTCGGGTTCTTGGTCAACGCCCGGCGAGGAACGCAGCTTGACGTCCTCGTGGACACCGCGCGCCTGGCCGCCCACGGCTCCCACGGCATCCTCCTCCTCCACCACCACAACCTGGCGGGTTGGCGGGCGCAAGCCATCCCCCTGGCTCCCGGCGGCTGCGCCTTGTCCTGCGACGTCACGGCGCCCCAGAAGGCCGCCACCGGCCGCGAGGTGGCCTTCACCGCCGCCGTGGACGCCGCCGGCTGTGCCACGGCGCCGGAGCTCACCTGGCGGCTGGGCGACGGCTCGCCCAGCAAGAGTGGCACGGCGATCCGGCACACCTTCTCAGCGCCCGGCGCGTACCGCTGGGAGCTTTCGGCGGCGGCGGGCGCGGTGCAGTGCCGGCGCACCGGCGTACTGGCGGTCCTCGACGAGCTGTCGCGCTCCCCTCGCCCGGTCCTGCGCTCGCCCCGCTGACCGCAGGCACGCTCGCCCATCTGGGCGGGGTGGCCTGAAACCTACGGATCCGCCTGTTGCGGCTACCGCGGCAGCCCCGTCAGGCCTTTCGCGGCCAACGGCTCGCTCCCCAATTTACCCCTTCTTCTTGCCGCCGAACAGCTTGGAGAAGGGGTTCTCCTCTCCCTGTTGGCCCTCCTGGCCGCCCATGGGTAAAAGCTGCGTCTCGGTGTAATTCACCGGGATCTCAAACGTGCTCTCGGGCACGGTGACCGCTTGCAGCGTCGTCACTTCCATGGTGACCGTGGTGGTCTCGGTGCGCCCCTTCTTGGTGTCCGTCGTGGTGGTGGTGATGATCATCTTCAGGGGAACGCCGTTGATCTTGCCCATCTCCATCTTCATGAGTTTGTCGAACCCCTCGTCACCCGTGGACGGGGGCTCGTTGCGCAGCCAGACGTGAAACCCCCGGGCCGCCAGCTCCGGGGTGGCCCACACCTCCTGCACCTGTTCCGTCTTGTTTTCGCTCTTGAACCCCATGATACTCATGGACATGGTGTAGGTGGTGCGGTACTTGACGTAGGTCGTGGGCAGGCCAAGGAGCGCTGGCCCCGGCTTCTCCTCGAGCTTCTCGACGGTGGGGTTGGTGATCTTCATGTTGACCATCTTCATGGCCCCACCGGCAATCTGCATCATTCCTCGCATGTCGAAGAGCGCGTATGTCTTTTCTTTCGGGTTGACGAAGTAGACCGTTTCCCCGCCGTCCCTCGACACCAAATAGCCGCCCTCCTGGAGCAAAGGGTTGCCAATCTGCACAAGTTCAATCTTGGCGTTGTTACCCTCCACCCACCCCTTTACCATGGCACGCTGAGCATCCGCCCCCTTGCCACCCTGGGTCGAGGTCTTCGACTCGTAATAAAACCCGGCAACAGCCGACGTCACACTCAGAACGCCAACGAACAGCGCCACTAGGATCCGTTTCATGGCTCGCTCCTCCCTTCGTTTTTAGCCTTCACCGCCGCCCAGGCGAGGGACGCCGTGCCAATCGGCCTGGCCTTGCCTGAGCGTGAGCCTGGGAACGCTACACCCCAACGAGACGCCGCACCTCGGGAACCCGCGCCTTCACCCGCTCCTCCACGAACCCCACCAGGGTCATGGTGGCCATCGGGCACCCGCCGCACGCCCCCAGCAGGCGCACCCGCACCTCGCCGTCCACTACCTCCACCAGCTCCACGTCCCCGCCGTCCATCTGTAACGCCGGCCGCACCTCTTGCAATGCCTCTCGTACCCTTTCGGTCAGACTGGTTGCCTGCACGATGATAGCTCCCTTTCTCCACCCCGAGGGTCGGTGGACGATAGCACAACAACCCTGGGCGGTGGAGGGATTCCCACCGGCAGCTGTCCACTTTGCTATGGTTGTGAAGTGAACCTGAGTGCGCCTCTTTTCGTTGGTCCCGGGTGATGGACGAGGCGAGTCTAAACGACGTGGTCGCACGCTGTCGCGCCGGGGATCAGCAGGCCTGGGAGGAACTGGTGAACGCCACCGCCAACGACATCTACCGCCTGGCGGTGTCCTTTGCCCGCACCCGCGGCGAAGCGGAGGACCTCACCCAGGAGGTCTACCTAAAGATCTGGCAGAACCTGCACCGCTTTGAGGCAGGGTCGTCGTTCCGCGCCTGGGCGTATCGCGTGGCGCGCAACCTGTTCGTGGACGCCTACCGGCGGTCTCGGCGGGAGCGGCGGGCCACCTGGG
>Ga0209101_1002025_pt1 | contig 14032 bp, 7 predicted proteins | sample ConPoolayeCmetaG_FD_185481 | JGI IMG/M metagenome (GOLD analysis project Ga0209101, IMG submission 185481) | Hot spring microbial mat communities from California, USA to study Microbial Dark Matter (Phase II) - Cone Pool mat layer C metaG... ... | reverse complement strand
TCGGCGCCCTCGGCGACTTCGGGCGGGGCATTGATGGCCTTGGCCGCGGCGGTCTCGCGCTGGGGAACCGCCGAGTCGCCTTCTCGTTTCCACCCGGCCGGGAAAGCGGCGGCGGGCTGCGTGTCCCCGTCCTCGAAGCCGGGATTGCGCAGCAGGTTCCGATGCGCCACGCACACCGGCGTCGCGCCCGCCCCGCCGTCGCCAGGGGCGACCTCGATCGCCTGGACAAACGCCTCGCCGGCAATTCCCGCCTTGGGATCGCCGCCGGTGAAGCGGAAGTCGATCACGCCGTTGCGCGGCTCGATGTCGTTGAACACCAGGTCCACCGCTCGATTCGGCCCGCCCGCCGTGGCCATGACGTCCATCTTCTTGACCACTTCCCGGCCGTTGATCGCCAGCGTGATGCAATTGCGGTTGGTGTCCAGCCCGCGCGAGGCGGCGAATTTCAGCCGCGCGTGATACTTGCCAGGCCCGACGGTCACGTTGACGATGAACTCCTTGGCGTGGACGCCGTAACGATAGAGTTCGGGATCGGAAGTGCCGGTAATGGCAAAGCGTGGGATTGCATCAAGCTCCGGGGTTGCAACCCCGGGGCTTTTTGGCGCCGCGTCGGCGATCGCAGAAGCGCCAACCGGCGTGGTCCACCACGTGCTTGCGACGCTATCGGCCCCGGCCCCGAGGCGCACGACAAACTCCGCTGCCGGCCGCCACAGGTTGCCCGCCGAGTCCTTGATGTCCTCGCGGCCGGTGTAGCCGAACACCATCCGCTGCGCATCGGTCGGCCCGCCGCCTTCGCCAAAGCCGCTCCCGCCGGTCGCTCCCGACCATTCCACGCCGCCGAGATAGACCTTCGTGCCCGCCGAAACCGGGTTCTTCTTTCCCAAGACGACGATCTTGAGCGTGTGTTTCGTGTTGGGCAGGCCGTTGCGATAGTAAAGCGTGCCTCGGCGGGAACTGGGATTCCAACAGTCGATCCCCACCAGTTGCTTGACGCCGTCGAGATAGACCTCGGCCAATCCGCCGTCCGGGCCGGTATTGCCGAGCACGCGGACCTGGTTGCCCACGAACTCCACCGTCGCCGCCGCGCCCGACTCCTGGCTGACGCGATAGGGACCATCTTCCGTCCAATTCCCTTCAAGCGGAAGCAGCCTCGCCCGCGGCTGGCCCGGGGCCGGCGCGGCGATCACCCTCGAATCCTCCGCCAGCACCGGCATGTTAATGGCGAGCCGGCGGATGCCATCGTGGCGGATTTTGAGAATCGCGTCGCCGTTGCCCAGCGGTTTTACCGTATAGCCGTTCTGTTCCAGACCGTCTCGTTTGGGAAGCGGCTGACCGGCATCGCGGGCCAACACGGCCTCAGGCTCGGCTTTCACCCGCAGCGTGGTGATCGTGCCCGCCGGGGCGTCGAACGTCGCGTACTCAATCACACGGTCGCAATACGCCACGTCACTGACCACCGCCGTGCTGTTGACGATGTGGTTCTCTCGCGCCGGGGCGAATTCCTCCGGCATCCAGGCGATCGTGGCCAAAAGGTGCTTCAGTGCCATCGGGTGGGCGATCTTGAACCAGCCGTTGTTCACGACGAAGCCGCCGTCGATGTTGTCTTCGGAGACGCCGGTCTCGTGGCCGTCGTAGGTGGCGAGGATTTGCATTCGCCGGGCGAGTTCGCGTGCCCAGGGGCTTTGGGCCTCGACGCCATATTGGGCGAAGGCGACCGCCACTTCCATCGGCCCGTACCAGAGCGAGCGGCCGCAGCAAGTGCTCGACTCGGGAAAGGCCCACGCGCCGCTATAGACTTCGCCCCCGGAGTTGGGATCGACGCTCGTGTGGTTCAGGAAAAGCGTGAGGATGTTGCGCACGTCGTTGCGCCAGTTGGGAAAGGCGTCCTTGTTGTCGATCAGGTATCGGGCGGCGAACTCGGTGACGTTTTCGGCCTGCACCGGGTCGTTCCAGTCCCAGTAATTGCGGCCCCAAGTGTCGTTCACGGTCCAGGCCGGCAGGAGCACGTCACGCAGGTACGCCCGGGCCGCGTCCCGGGCCTGGACGATCTCGTTGTCCTTGCCGGTGTGGCCCAGGCGGATCAACTCGTCAAAGAAATAGGCCAAGAAGACCACGCCGCCGGTCTGCTGGACGTCTTTCCACGGAGCGGATTCGGGATTGGCGTAGCGCCCCCAGGGGGCCGCGCCCGGCGCGCGGTTGCGCTTGGCGGCCATCAGGTCGCCCCAATGCTTGGCGGCCTCGAACCACCGCTTGTTGCCGGTGATCTGGTACGCCCGCAACAGCGGCAAGCCCACCTCGGCCACGATATCGAGCTGGATCATCCCCTTGGGATCGCATTTGCCGTAAGGCTTGCCCTTGATCGGCACGCTGATCAGAAAATTGGGCCAGGGATGGTCGGCCGGCGTGCAGCAGTGGTCCAGCAGGGCGTCGGCCTGGAGGGTCATGATCGCAATCGCGGCCGGGTCGCCGCTATAGCGGTAATAATCGACCATGGCCGAAAGAACGTACGCAGCTCGCTGGCCCAGGTCGCCGTTGTCCCAATCATTGATCGGGATGGGCGTGATCTTCCCATCCGGTTCGATCTTCCAGTGGCCGTTGTAAACGTAGTGCGGCGCCGCGCTCGGGGCGGCCGGCGGCTCGACCCAGGGATACCGTTTGAGCGTCTCGGCCGCAATCCGCAGGCGGAAATCGAGCTGGCCGTTCTGGCCCGTGTACCAGGGGGCGATCACACCGTGCTTGTCGTGAACGGCTTCCCGAGCGTAGTAACGTTTCTGGATCGTTGCCGCCGCGCCAGACGATGCCAGGAAAAAACCGCTTAAGCTTGAGGCACAACTAACGAACGCCGAAAGCAAGACCGGCAAAGACGACGCGCGTTGCAAGGATGTGAAAGCCATAAAAAGCTCCTCCCTCAAGGCCGCAAGGCTAGATTGTGCCGAGCCGGGGCTGCCGCGTCAACCTTCCCGCGCTTCGGTCGCTTTCGGCTTCCGTCCGGGCGAAGGCGCAGCCGTTACCGCATCAGCATCCCGCCGCTGACGTCCACGGTGGCGCCGGTCATGTAGCTTGCCCGATCCGACGCAAGGAACACCACCACGTCGGCGATTTCGGAGGTATCGCCGATGCGTCCGAGCGGGATGCGGGCGAGGTATTTTTCGCGATTCGCCTCGAGGGCCTTCGCGGTCATGTCGGTGAGCATCATGCCGGGGGCGACGGCGTTGACGGCGATGCCATGGCGAGCGACTTCCCGGGCCATCGACACCGTCAAGGAGACGATTCCGCCCTTGCTCGCGTCGTAGGGGGCGTGGCCGGTGGTCGAACCGCGGAAGGCCGCCTGGCTCGAGACATTGACGATTCGACCCGGACGACCAGCGGCCACGAGCTGCCGCACCATCTCGCGCGAGCAAAGGAACGTGCCGGTGAGGTTCACCTCGATGGTTCGAGTCCAGTCGGCGATGCTCAGGTCCTTGACGTCGCAGGTAGGACACAAGGCGGCGTTGTTGACGAGGATGTCCAACCGGCCGAAGCGATCGAGGATCGCGCGGAACATTTTTTGAACCTCGGCTTCGCTGCTCACATCGGCCCGAACGGCGAAGGCGTCGACGCGGTATTTCTGGCGAATTTCCTCGACCAGGGCCTCGGCTTGGTCGAGATGGGCGTGGGCGTTCACCGCGACCCGGGCGCCTTCCGCGGCGAAGCCCAACGAAATCGCCCTGCCCAGGCCAACCGCCCCGCCCGTGACCAGCGCGACTCGATCCGCGAGATGTAAGTCCATGGCTTGCGTGAAAAGCGTTGCCGCCCGATCCACCGCGGGTCAGACGCAAGCGTCCGCGCCGCGACGATTCCGCCACCTCCGATCGCTACGCCAGCATCTTGCGAAACTCGGCGAACAGGTAGTGGCTATCGTGAGGTCCGGCCGAGGCCTCGGGATGGTACTGAACGCTGAACGCCGGGAACTTTCGGTGACGCATGCCTTCGATCGTGTTGTCGTTGAGGTTGATGTGGGTCACTTCGAGGTCGTCGGGCAGTGAATTGGGATCGACGGCGAAGCCGTGGTTCTGGCACGTGATTTCCACGCGGCCGGTTTGATGATTCAGCACCGGCTGATTCGCTCCCCGGTGGCCAAACTTCAGCTTGAACGTCTTCGCGCCACAGGCCAGGGCCAGCAGTTGGTGCCCGAGGCAAATCCCGAAAATCGGCTTCTTGCCCAGCACGCCGCGAATCGTCTCTTGGGCGTAATGGAGAGGCTCGGGGTCGCCGGGGCCGTTGGAGAGAAAGACGCCGTCGGGTCGCAAGGCCAGGACCTGGTCCGCACTGGCCGTGCCCGGCAGGATCGTCACGCGGCAGCCCAGGTCGAACAGGTGCCGGGCGATGTTCCATTTCAGGCCGTAGTCCAAAGCCACGACGTGCGGGGCGTTGGCCGGAACGTTGCGGCGAGGGATGGCCCCCCCCAAGCGCGTCCAACGGCTCAAAGGCTCGTTCCAGTCGAGCGGCCGCTCAGGGAGGACTTCGCGCACCAGATCGCGGCCCACCAGGCCGGGACTGGCCTGGGCCTTGGCGACCAGGCTGGCGTGGTCCAGCTCGATCGTGGATAGGACGCCCTTCATGGCGCCGTGAATCCGCAGCCGACGGACCAAGGCCCGCGTGTCAATCCCCTCCATGGCCACGATCCCGTGGCGGCAAAGATAAGCGTCCAATTCCTCCTCGGCCCGGAAATTGCTCACCCGGCGGCTCCGTTCCCGCACGATGAACCCCGCCAGGTGCGGCTTCCAGCTTTCCACATCCTCTTGATTGACGCCGTAATTGCCGATTTGCGGATAGGTCATGGCGACGATCTGGCCGCGATAACTGGGATCGGTGAGGATCTCCTGGTACCCGGTCATCGACGTGTTGAAACAGACCTCGCCTTCTACCTCGCCCTCGGCGCCAAAAGCCGTTCCGGTGAATACGGTCCCGTCTTCCAGGGCAAGCTTTGCGGTTTTCATCATGCGGCCAATTCTCTTGTGGACCCCTAAAGTCGCTCGGCACTCAAGCCCGATAGCTTTGTTACGGCTGTGGGTCTTCGAATCGGGCGAGCTTTGGTTCGCCTCGTTCGAACAGCCAAATCGAGGGCTTCTGCCCCGGCGAGCAGAAGCCCTCTTTGTTTGCGCACGCGTTTTCTTCCTCGGCGGCCGGCCCCGTGAGCCTCGGCACGGGCTAACGCAAGGTGGTCTTGCCCGCGAACAAAAATCTTTCCTGCCCGCGGACGGAATAAAAAGTCTTCCGAAGGATCGAACCGTTCACGGGTCCTGTCCTCACTTTCGCGGCGCAGGAGCGCGAAGATGGAACTTCCCCGCTCGGGAGGGTTCGTCATTTACCCGGGGAGGACACTTCTTCCCGGACGGCATGAGCAGCTCGGGTTCCACCGAGGCAACGCCCGATCTGGCGAACCGCTTGACGGAGCCGGTTCTCGTTTTCCACCAGCGCCAGACGAACATACCCCTCGCCGGAAGGTCCGAAGGCAGCCCCGGGACTAGCCACCACATCGGCTTCTTCCAGCAACTTCATGGCGAAATCGAACGAGCCCATCGCCGACCAAGGCTCGGGAATCTTGGCCCAAACGAACATGGTGGCCTTTGGGCGGACGACGGGCCATCCGACACGTTCCAGCCCATCGCAGAGGACGTCACGTCTGTTTTGATAAACTTTGGCCTGGGCCTCGACCGCGGCGTCGCCATGGCGCAAGGCCATGATCGCCGCAATCTGGATTGCCTGGAACATGCCGTAATCGTAATACGTTTTGATGGTGGCCAAGGCCCGGACGATTTCGGCATTGCCCGTGCAAAATCCCACCCGCCAACCGGCCATGTTGTAGCCCTTGCTCATGGTCGTCATTTCGACCCCTACGTCCATGGCACCGGGCGCGGCAAGGAAACTGGGGGTTTTGTAACCATCGAAGGTCACGTCGGCATAGGCCAGGTCGCTGACGACCATGAAACCATAACGTTTCGCCAGCTTGACTACTTCCACATAAAACTCGGGGCCGACGACGGCCGTCGAGGGATTATGGGGAAAATTGACAATCAGCAGTTTTGGCCTTGGGTACAAATGTTGACAGGTATAGGCAACATTACGGAGAAATTTCTCGGTATCGGCTACGTCGAGCGCGATATGGTTCCCCCCAGCCAGGGCTACGGCGAAAAGATGGGGAGGATACGATGGACTGGGAATTACCGCCGTGTCCCCTGGCCCAAGCAACGCGAGGCATAGGTGGCTAAACCCCTCTTTTGATCCCAAACACACCACCACTTCTCGCTCAGGGTCCAAACGCACGCCGTAGTGCTTAAAATAACGGCTCGCCACCTCGCGGCGGAGGTTCAGCAACCCGAGTGAGTCGCTGTAGCCGTGGTTTCGCGGATCGCGAGCGGCCTCGGCCAGCTTCTCGATGATGAAATCCTCCGGGGGGTCGCTGGGATTACCCATGCCAAGGTCGATGACGTCATCCCCACGACGCCGCTTCTCATACTTCAACTTGTTGATCCGGGCGAACAAATATGGGGGTATCCGCTTGATGCGATCCGCCACCTCGATGGAGAACGGCCTTCCCCGTTGGACTGGTTCACCGACTCTTTGGTGATCGTCGCTCATAAATCGTGCCTCATCGCGTCTCTTGAATCATGAAGGATAGGGGCGAGCGTGTAAAGATGTCCGCGCCGTCAACCCGGTTTTTCAAGTGCACGCTTTGCCGTGCTATCGGTTGATTTTAGGGCACGACTACCGTAGCATCGGGCAATTGGCGTTGGGAAATTGGCCGTGCCCGCTGTCCAACACTTTTCGATCGGTTAGAGTCTCTGGGGGTGACGTCGGTTAGAATCTCCCGGGGCGACAGTGAACTGTGTTGACGCGATTGGGGGAACGGTTGAGTCGTTCGGCGCTTGGTTGGGCCGTTGGCGACTGCCCAAGCCAGCGTGCTCGAACCGTCCAAGCCGTGCCGGCGTTTGGCAAATGGGGAATTAACCAATACTAGGGGTGGGGGCCGGAAGCCCATGTTCCTAGGCATCGATCTCGGCACGACTAATATCAAAGCCATTCTCGTGGATCGCTCGGGCATGGTGGTTGCACGAGGCTCCGCGCCCGTCACCCGGCGATGCACTCCAGACGGAGGAGTTGAGCAGGACATCGAGGAAATCTGGCAAGCGGCGTGCGCGGCTATTCGCCAGGCCGTTCAAGCCAACACATCCGACAGCGGCGTCGAGGCCGTTGGCGTGTCGAGCCAAGGCGGCGCGCTGCAACTGCTTGACGGCGGCCTGAAGCCCCTCGGCCCGGTCATCAGTTGGATGGACGGCCGAGGAGGCCCCTTCGATCGGTCGTTGGTCGAGGAGCTGGGCGAGGAGTTTTTCATCGAGCACGTAGGCTGCCGGAGATGCTTGATTACGCCCGGGCAGATCCTTCGCCTCCGGCGCCAGGCGCCGGACCGGATGGAACAAGCCGCGGCGATTGGTTATGTGGGCGATGTCATTGTCGGCCGCCTGTGCCGACGCCGGGCCCACGATGCCACCTCGCTTTCCATCGCCTTTCTTTACCATCCGTCGTTGGGCCGCGCGGACCCGGTGTTGTTGCGGAAGCTAGGGCTTCGCGAAGAAATGCTGCCGGAGCTGCTGCCCGCCAATCGGCCGGCAGGTTTCCTGACGGCCGAAGCGGCCAAGGCCACGGGGTTGCCCGAAGGCATTCCCGTTTCACCGGCGGTGCATGATCAGTACGCTGCCTCGTTGGGCGTGGGGGCCATTCGCGAGGGGGATGTGTCGCTTGGGACGGGCACCGCCTGGGCCATGATTGCTCTTGCCGGTCAGCTTCCTCGGCCGGTGACGCCCCTGGCCATCGTGTGCCCCCACCTGATTCCCGGACTGTTTGGGCAAATGCTCTCGATGGTCAATGGCGGCTCGGCGGTGGAGTGGGTCGCCCGCATCATCGGCCGGACACCTTCCCACACCGAACTGGACGGCCTGATGGAGTCCGTTCCCGCCGGTTGCGACGGGCTGGTGTTTTGGCCGCGGCTGGTGTGCCTGGGCGGGGGGAGCGACATGGCGAACGATCGCCAGGCGGGTTCAAGACAGGGCCGAACCGAGCCTTCCGGGATGTCCGAAACGACGCGGCTCGGCTTGGAACAACGGCCAACCGGGGGCCGCATCCACGGGATCACTCTGGCGCACGGGCCGGAACATTTGTTGAGGGCCGCCGTCGAAGGGCTGGCGTGCGAACTGGCAAGACACTTCCTTGCGCTAGCCGTCGCTGGTCAACCGGTCCACCGCGTGCTGCTCAGCGGCGGCGCGGCCTCCAGCCGCGTGACCCCCCAAATCATCGCCGACGTGACGGACCGGCCCGTCGCCGCCATGACCGAACCGGCGGTCAGCGCCTTGGGCGCAGCCATCCTCGCGCGGGCCATGGTCGAGCCGCACCGCGAACTGGGGGAACTCGTTGAGGGACTCGCGCCCAGTAAAGTGAATTTTTCGCCCGGCAGGGATTCGCCCGCTTACCGACGACTGTTGGAGCGATTTCTCGAAGAAACGCCGTGAGGGAACGTTCCGCCCAACGCTCGCCTGGTGCTATGTCAAAACCGGAACATGCCCGCGGACGATGGAATTGTTCCCGTTTTGGGGCATGACCTCCATTGGGAACACTGTCTCCGTTTGCAGATACTTCACTGATGCCTAAAGAAATGGTTTCCGATGGCCGACCAAACCACCTCTTCCCAGTCTCCCCCGTCCATTCCTCTTCACCATGTTTGGCGCTACACGGAGGTGGACCGCGCGTTTTGGCGCGAGCACCTCGAGGCGTGGGTGCCCGAGCACATTTTCGACGCCCACACGCACGTCAACGAACCGCGATTTCGTCTGGCGGAGATGACCGACGAGATGCGGCGTCAATACTGGGTCAATGAGGTATTGGAGCCGATTGGGGCCGCCGAGGCCGACCGCTGTCACCAGATCGTTTTTCCCGGGCGGCAAGTCTCCTGCTTGGCGTTTGGCATCCCCTTTCTCGATTACGATTTGGAGGCGAGCAACGCGAGCCTTCAGCAAGAGTGTGTCCGCCGCGGTTGGCATCGGCTGGCCGTGGTCCGGCCGCAGTGGAGCGCGGAAACGCTGTCTGGTGAGTTGGACTTGCCGAACACCCTGGGCGTGAAAGTCTATTACTCGCTCATCAGTCACGACCCGACGACGCGCGACAAGCACCTGGAAGCGAGCATTTTTGATTTCCTGCCGCACCATCAATTGGAACTCCTCGACCGGCGAGGCGCCTGGGTAACGCTACATGTGCCGAAAGCCGGACGGCTTGCGCATCCGGACAACGTGGCCGAGGTTCGACGAATCCGTCGCGAGTATCCCAACGTGGTCCTTGTCATTGCCCACTTGGGTCGCTGCTACACGCTGCCGCACGCCCTAGCGGCGTTTCCCGCGCTGGCCGACGACGAGGGCCTGTACTTCGACATCTCCGCCGTCCTTCATCCGGAGGTCCTCGCGCTGGCCATCCGCACGTTCGGCCCGGGACGGATTCTCTATGGGACCGACAACCCCATTCTTTACATGCGGGGACGGCAGGAGTGGCGGGGCGACCGTTACATTTACCACACCAACTATCCGTTCCATTTCAACCGCGACCGCGAACCGCCCGAGGTCGAGGCCCGCTACACGCTGGCGATGTACGAGGCCCTTCGGGCGCTTAAGGAAGCGTGCGCGGCGTGTCGGCTGGCGCGATCGGAAATGGAAGCAATCCTCTACGGCAATGCCCGGTCGCTCGTCGAGCGGGTCCGGAAGAGCATTGAACTTAGCCGGACGTGATCGTGACCGCGCCTATTTTCCCGCGGCGGCCTCATGTTGCCCGAGGTCCTCGGGCGAGAGGGCGCGGCTGAAGATCGCCGCCTCGTCCAGTTTGCCCTCCAGTCTTGTCGATGCGTCGCCCCCGCCATCGCCGAAGAGCACGTATTTGGCTGCGGGATCGCACGGGGCGACCGAATCGGCGGCGATCTCCGGCTCCTTGTGAAAATTGAGATGGACGTTGATGCGATGGGCGTCCCGCACGTAAAGGACGTGGTTCCACGTTCGAACGGGAATGACGGTCTTTCCCGAAATCCCCTGCTGGCGCGCTCCATTGGGCAAGACGACCAACTTGCCTGGGGATGCGGCCGTGCCGCCGATCGCCAGGCAATCGCCCACAGAAGCCTCCTCGCCTTCCCGGGTTCGCGAGAAGAGGACTCCGGTGACGGGCCGGAGATCCAGCGGCAGCCCGTTCCAGAACCAGAACTCGACGCTATACGCGCTGCCGAGATTCGGGACGGCGACCTTCAAGCGTCCGCCCGCGAAATGGGCGGCGCGATTGGTTCGCCCCGCGGCGGCCATTCCTTGACGGGCGACACCGTCGAGGTAGAAGGCCACCCCGCCTTCGTACACGCCGTGGCAGTCGTGGCCCGAGATGTCCGCCGCCCGGGGGCCACCGAATTCATCGAGCCGAAAATAGGCCTCCGGTCGCGACTGGAGCACGGCGGCTTGATACGCCCCGCCAGGCGGAAGCAGCGGCCGACGCGGCTTGCCGGCGACCTGCTCCAGGAGTTGAAGCACCGCTTCGACGATCTTCGGCTCGGCCTGGACTTCCAGGGCGGCGGTTCGGGCGGGCCAGGTGGTGTAGCCCCCCAGCGCGTGCTGTTCCGGCGGCGGGATGTAGCCCTCCGCGCCGTTGGCCAGTTCGATGTTGAACGTGGGGACCAGCGGGCTTTGGGCCTTGATCTTCAAGCCCGTGATGCCGAACACCTCGGCCGGCATGGCCGCGATGCCCACGTCGCCGACCCGCAGGGCCTGGAGAACCAACTCGCGTTGAGGTTCGGCGTGCAAGGCCATTTGTTCACGGGCGTACACCTCGGGGATGCTGGCGGGCCGGTCGCGGTCTTTCATGTTCTCGATGGTCCGCCGGGCCCAGGCAAGGCGATTTTCGTCGGGGACGCGTCGGGCGAGCGTCAGCGTGCATTGAGCGGCCGCCAGCGGCGCCCCATCGCGGTAGCGAACGTTCTGGTACGCCTGCCACGCGATTTCGGCTACCTGCGCGGCATAAGCGTCGATGGCGATGTGTTTCTGCGGTTGGCTGTAGTCCATCCAGTGCAGATCGCCCGAGGTTCCCTGAGAAAGCATGGCGACAAACGAGGCGTTCGCCTCGCCGCCGACGCGGCGGGCCAGCTCGGCGCAGAAGCGGCCAAAATAGTCGGCCGAAACCGGCGCCGCGCCGAAATAGTGCATCGAGTAGTTGGCCAACAGGGCCAGCGGCCGCCCGTCGGGCGTCTGAATCGCCAACACGGTCAAGTCGGGGTCTTTCGGCCCGGCCGGCCCAAGGTAGTCGGGATTCTGGTAGCCCGGATGCATCATCGCCCGAACCGTCCGGTCGCCGAACGGGTCCTCGCCGATCCGATCCGGCCGCTTGATCCAGCGACGGCAATGCGTGTGTTCCGGGGCCTGGGCCACCGCCCAACCGATCTTCGCGGGCGCAAGCCGCGCCACCGCACGCTCGATCGCTTCCACGATCCCCGCGGCAAGGACCGGTGGATAGCGGTCGTCGGCGGGCGTGCCCAACGCGCCCATCACGGACGGAGCTGAATGGGTGTGGGTCGCGCAGATGAGCATCCGCTCCGTGGCGATGCCCGTTGACCCCGCCGCCCGACGTTTCACTTCATCGATCCACTCCCTCGCCATCATCAGCGTATCGACCACCGCGATCACGATTTTCGTCTCGCCATCGTCGAGCGCCAGGGCGCGGGCGAACAGCGGGTCGTGGACGCGATCCGCGCGCTGGGCGAGGAACCCACCGCTCACCCATGCTGGAAACTGCTTGGGACTGACCTCGACCGCGGCCGCCCCCGCTCGAAACGTCTTCCCGCCGGTCGCCGCTTCGGATGCCGCCAAGTGGCGGGATGTCGCCATTCCCAAGAAGAGAACCAACACGCCAAGCATCGCCCCTCGACCAGAACTCACCCAGCCAGCTTGCGACCCGCAATACAAGTCTGGCATGGCTCTGCAACGCATCGCCGCGGCCGTCTTCGAATCCATGGGCATGGCTACCGCCTCCGCTGAATGTCCCAATCAAAAGTGCATCCGAGATTCCATTGGAACTTTGCCCAGCGAGAAAGGCAATGGGAGGGCGCGGACTTCGAGCGACGGGCAACCGCTCACAAAACGGGGGACTGGCTCGTCTTTTCCGCTCGAAACGGTCGGAAAAGCGTGCCTGTCCCTCTGCGTCCTCAGGGAGGGCAGTCTCCGGAAATGGTTACCGCGACGGCGCGCGCTGGATGGATCGCGTCCCGCGGCCTTCAAGGAGAACGAGCGCGGTTTGCCCTGCGTCCTCGGCCTCGCACTCGCCCGAAATCGGCGGCTTCTTCCTTTTCAGGCTCGGTGCCGAAGTCGAGAAGGACGAGCCTGCTGTGCCGCACAAGTCGGCCTTCGGCGTCGCGTTCCTCGGTGTCGTGGCAGATCACCCCGCCCGGCACTTTCACCGAGGTATACGCCCTGGTGACCGTCGAACCATTCGGCGTGGTCGAAACGGCCTCGACCCAGGCCGCGCGCCGAACCTGCGGGACGATGGCGCATGGGCGGTCCAACGAGAGGACGCGAAAGGAATGTTGCTCAAGAACCTTCCCGTCCGGCGCGGTGGTCTTGCTCTCGCGCAGCAAAACGTAGGGCGGCAAGAATCGGGAGTAATAGGTCCGCGTGATCGTCTTGCCGTTGGGGCCGTCGATCTCGGCTTCCTCCACGCGACAGGGGATTTTTTGGCCTTCGATTTCGACGTGGCTTGCGCCCACGTTGCGAATGACCGGCTTGCCCTCAGCCCAATCCCCGCGCAGACCCTGGCGGACTCGCTTTGGCTCGGCGGACAGCCGCTTGCCGGCGATCTCGACAATCGACTCGACGCGCAGGGTCACCCCGTCGTCGTCGGCATCTTCCAGACTGGTCTTCGTCTCCGTAATGCTGGTGCTGGTCACCTGGCCGGTGGCGTCGAGCGTCTCGGTCACTACCCGGTAGCGCTTCCACGCGCCCCGATGGTTATGAAAACGTCCCCAGGGATGCAAATCCTTGGTCACCCCCTCCTCTTCCGCGCAGTGTGCCCCAGGCGAAATCAGGATTAATCCTAGGCACACAATCGGGCTGAGTCGAAGCCAGGATCGCATGCTAAAAATCTCTTCGAGCCACTCCAGCAGCGGCGACCGATCAACTAACCCCTCGCCCCGTGCCAAACGAATCTTTACTCAAACGTCGAGCTGTCAGCCTTCGTGGTACAGGCTTCCCAGTACTGAACAAGCCACATTCCAAAAGCCCGTGCCCCAGCTAAAAACGCGACGGCTCTTCCCGTTCTGTGTCCGAACGCCGTAAGAACCCAAGACTAACAACGATTATACTCTGGGCGATCGGTGGTTCAATGCCCCAGATGCCATCTTGGTCGGGTATGCAACCACCCTGAAGTGTGTAATACAACGAGGATTGGCGGTGTAATTGGCTTTCAAGCTACGTTTTTGCGGCGGCTCGTGCCGCTGAACGCCGATTGAACAAAGCGATCGATCGGGTTGCGATGAAGATTCGCCAAGTGGGGGGCAGGTGGTTACGACGGGATAAGCGAATCTTCAGGCTTACCGCCCCCCAACTTGTCGAAACCTTGTGAACTACGCGACGAACTCCGTCATGCCCCTCTATGCAGGCGCAAACCACGAGGCCTTATACTCCGCACGCGTTGAGATGACATGTTTTTCAGGCGAAAAGGAATCATTCTCGGCTGCGCGAAAAATAGCGCGAGGATCGCCGGCAGGAGGTTGTGCGAAGACGCCCGCCCGCGGGCGTTTGCCGCCGCAGGCGGTCTTCGGCCCGGCATTCATGCCGGGTATCCGTGGACCAACGCCACGGCGCGAGGCCCGTTGACGGGCCTTCTCGCTGGGACGGCTTTGAGCCGATTCCGTTGGCGGAGCCGCTCGAACGGGTCGCGGAGGGTGAGGAAACGGCCGGAACGCCGCCCGCAACGCCCGCCATGACCAATG
>Ga0209101_1002024_pt1 | contig 14042 bp, 15 predicted proteins | sample ConPoolayeCmetaG_FD_185481 | JGI IMG/M metagenome (GOLD analysis project Ga0209101, IMG submission 185481) | Hot spring microbial mat communities from California, USA to study Microbial Dark Matter (Phase II) - Cone Pool mat layer C metaG... ... | reverse complement strand
GCCCGGGCCGTGCAGATGTTCGTGAAGGACTGCGCGTTCGAGGAGTATCTGGCCGACTTGATGCTTCGCAGCGCGGTGGAACGTCAGCTTGAGATCCTTGGAGAAGCCGCACGACGCGTTTCGAAGTCATTCCAGGATGCGCATTCCGAGATTCCCTGGCGGCCGATACAGGCCCAGCGACACGTTCTGGCGCACGAGTACGGCGAGATCAAGCACGAGCGGATTTGGCGGGTGGCCACAGTACATGTCCCGGAGCTGATCAAACAGCTTGCCGCTCTCGTTCCCGAACCGCCCCCCGGTTCCGGAACCTGAGCTTATCACCCAGGGCCAGCGCACACTAAGTGTGTTTACCCGTAAGGATTTGCATCAGGAAGTCAACACTCCAGCCGGCCATGCGACGCTTCATGATGTTGCTTTCCTTGCCTGGATGCTGCTTGATCAGGCTCAGGGTGAAGCGACGCAGCCAGGAGAGGTTTTGCGTGAACGTCCGATGACGAACCCGGCTTTCGTCTTCGCGGTACGTCATGTCCAGGGACCAGTGCAGGGTGTTTTCAATGGCCCAATGGCTCCTGACCGCGTTGGCGAACTGCTTGCCACTGCGCCGCAGGCTGCTCAGGTAGTAACGCGTATCGGACTTCTGGACGCCCTTGTCTGTGTAGATCCGCACGGCAGCGCCGATGGTCTTCAGCCCTTCCCACTCCGAACGCCCGTGAAGCCAACGGGGAGCAGCCATCTGATAGTACTGGCGTTCTTCCACGCGTCCATGTCCTTCCTCCGCCTCGACGTAATGGCTGACCGGACCGTCCGCGGAGCCGGTTCGGATCAAGTCGTCCATCACCAGTCGCACGTCCTCGAAGAGCTTGCCCTGGTTCCCCTTCAGGGCCAACACGTAGTCGCCCCCACCCTGGACAATCTGCGCGGCGATATTCTTCTGGCATCCTGCGGCGTCGATCGTGACCACCGCGTCCTCCACGTCGATCATCTCCAGCAACTGCGGGATGGCGGTGATCTCGTTGGATTTCTCCTCGGTCGCCACCTGTCCCAAGGTGATACCGTGATCCGACGCCCAGGCGCTGACGATGTGCATCGCCCCTAAGCTGTTCCGCGTGTCGTGCGATCGACGCAACGTCTTGCCGTCGATGGCCACGTGTCGCTGGCCACCCGCTTCGTCGTCGGCCGACAGGCGTAAGGACTCCAGCCAGCGTTGGAAGCATTCCTGGAACACCGCACGATTCAGCAGCCCCAGGACTCGCCGAAAGGTGTCCTTACCGGGGATGCCATGGGGCAAGGCCAAGTGCTTCTTGAGCCAGTCTTCATGGAGCTTTGCCCAATTGGCAATCGCCGTCGGACCATCCGCATTCGCAATCACGGCGCAGATGGCAATCACGATCACGTCTCCCAGGCGATGGAGCCGATTGACCTGGGACCGAGGGTCCGGCAGATCATCGAAGAATCTAAGGACATTCACCGCATCCTGTTCACCGATTGTCAGCATGGAGATCCTCTCGTGCAGAGACTCGTGACTCAACACGATCGATTCTCCCATAAAGCTCCTTACCGCGCCAGCCCATTTTACCCAGAGTGCGCGCTGGCCCTGGCTTATCACCGGTTGCGCTTGATCTTACCCGACCGGCAGGGACAAAAACGCATACCCTTGTTCGAATCTGCGCGCGTTTTTCTCAAGCCGGTCAAGATTTGCGACACCTCGAGCCGGCGTCCGGTAGGTTAACAGCATAGAGCCACGTGAACGGCCTTTCTGCAAGCGTCGGGTGCCGGGATCGCCCACGCCGGCGTCATTTTCTTCGGGAGTGCCCCCCATGACAGACTGCGCTCGGACTGCGCGCTGCGGGCCGGAGGATCGATTGGGCCAACTCGCCCCCATCCTCGCCGCTGGGCTGCTCCGGCTGGAAAGCCGGGCTGTCTTGGCCACCAACGAATCCCGCGAGAATCTTCCAAAAAAATCGCCTGAGGGCCTTGAGCTTTCCCACCCAACAAGGCTCAGTGTGCGTTGCGGTTAACGGTTTTTCAGACCCGGACCAGGAGCCCAGCGCATGAACCTGAACGTCGAGAAGGAACTCGCCGCACTGCGGCGGATGTCGGTCGGCCAATTGCGCCAGCGCTACGCCGAGGTGTTCGGCGAGCCGACCCGCAGCCGGCACAAGCAGTGGCTCATCAAGCGCATCCTCTGGCGGATGCAGGGAAGCGATCAGATAGCTATAATCTTGCTGTCTCGAACGATTGGCGAATGACGCGCTGTGCTTCGAGTAACTCGGCTTGATTGCTGATCCGAAGCTCCACATCACCTGTGCCCCAATGGCCTAGGTGGCTAACATCGCGGGCAAATGCTGGCGGCGATTCAATGTCCCTAAACCTTAGCGCAACCCAGACCCTCAACCCACCCTGGAGCACGCAAACGCTGCAAAAGGGTCGGCCCGAATATTCGTAATTGACGGTTTTCGCCAGGTAACGCCGCGTGACAACAGAAGGCTCCAGAGACATACAAAACGCGTCGATCGCCCGATAGAGAGATACGGCCTCTTGGGGCCTCCCGGAGATATGACAAGCCTCATCGTACGGGCTTTTGCCTCGTTTTGCCTTGCGTGTCTTCCACCCATGTTTGGCCGCAACTGACTGATCCATCTGTGGCGCGTGGGCAACCTCCGACGTCAAACTGGCAGGTCCGCCGGGGACTTGGAACCACTGTCCGACAATGCGTGCGAGGCTGTCCTTGATGCGAGCCAGAGACAGCGTATCGTCTTCCGTGGCGTCACGCACCAGCTTGAGCAACCTGTTGGGCGGATTGAGCATCAGGCATTGCAACGCCTTGCGTACCTTCCCGTCAGTGAACGTCTGTTCGCCCAAGGCGTCGAGGCTTCCCCGAGCCATCTCCTCGCGCGAGAATCGCCACATTTGCCGGGCGAGTTGCTCAACGCTCATTGCCTCAGGAACGTCTGGATCAATATTGACTTCAAACATCAGCTTCTCTGGGGCGGGGCACTTCTCCACGCTCCGGTAGACCCGCCACAAAATCCCGTTAGTCAGAATACACCAGACAATGCCATTGTTGGCGGCGTACCCGACTACCTGAGTAATCGCCTTCACGTCCTGCAAGGGATCATCGAGGGCTTTGGCCTCCACCAACAGCACCGGGTTTCTGTTGAGCTTCAACGCGTAGTCCACGGACTTGCCATCGACCGTCGGGTACTCCAATTCCGCCTCCTCCGGGTCGCGCACGTCCCAGCCAAGCGCTTCGAGCAGCGGATCGATGATTATTGTCCTGGTTGGAATCTCCTTGAGCCCCTGCTTGCGCAGCCCAGATAGCTTCTGCCGTATTGCCAGAATTGCCTGAATGAGCCTTTCCATGTACGACCCTTTTGCTTCTGCGCCCCCAAGTTATCATGTTGGGCCCCCTAATCAGGATAAGGGTGGGCCAGCGAGTGATCAACATGATCTTACGGGAGGCGTAAACGGAATGGCCGAACGGTGGCTCTTATCGCGAGGATACATGGTGGCACAGGAGGTTGCCGCGCATGAAGCCTATTCCCAGGTTTTGGCGAGCGCTTGAGGAAACGGCCGGGGAGGCTGCCTGGGCCGAATGGAAACTCCGGCTCGGCGACGACCTCCCGATGGCGCTGCCCATGCTCTGCGCGGCGGATCGGTTCGTCGAGTCGCTGCCCGACGTCCGCGATCCATATCGCTGGTCTCGCGTCGTGCAGAACGGCTCGGAGGACTTCGTGGGGATACCGGAAGATGGAGGACCATCGATTGCGCTTCGCCGCGAAGATGTTCTGGTCTATCGTATCGACCATCGCAAGCTGGCCCCGCGGCCGCGCGTCGTCCGCGCGGTCAGGCTGGTCCAACTCGGGCCCACGCGCCCCGAACCGGCTGCCGTCGGGCACCCTTGGAAGCGTGCAGAGGTCGCGCTGGTCGAGACGCTGGCGACCATCGGTACGGGCGTGATCGAGACGATCAAGGTCCACGACGGCCTGCCGGTGGCCTTGGAAATCCGCCAGCAGGTGTAACCGCTTTCTCTACGTAACCCCATTCGATTCCAAACAACCGACCGACCGCACGAGCGGAGGCGTTGTGGGAGTAGCCCAGCAAGTGGCGATCCGCGCACGTTTCCGCTCGTGCTGCCTTCTTGCCGGCGCTTGGCGACCGCCCGCACGCCCTCCTCGGCGGTCCGAGGAGATTTCGCAAATGGTTACCAAGCACGACCTGGATTGTTTCGACCAGTTCACGTCCCGTTGCATTCGCGCCAAGGTTCGGCAGCTCCTCGGCGTGGCCGGCTTCACCGAGTCGGACCGCCCGGACTTGATCCAGGAGTTCGTCCTCGACCTGCTCGAGCGCCGCAAGCGCTTCGATCCCCGCTCCGGAACCTGGGAGGCCTTCGTGGTCGTGGTGTGCGAGAACTGCCTGGCCACGATCCTGGAGCGTCGGCAGGCGGAGATGCGCTGGCCCGAGCGCGAAGCAGGGGCGCTCGACCGACCCATCCGAGACGCGGAGGGGTGCCGCACGGAGTTCGGCGAAACCCTTCCCGATACCCACCCGGGCAAGCGGACGGGACATTACCCGCTGTCGGCCCAAGAGACCTCCGATCTGGTCCAGGACGTTGCCGCCGTGCTCGAACCGCTGCCCGACCACCTGCGGGAGATCTGCCGCCGGCTGATGGCCGGCGAGTCGAAGGCGTCGATCGCTCGGGAGCTGGGCATGTCGCGGTCCGCCCTGTACGGCCTGCTGAAGGACATCCGCGAACGATTCGAGCAGTCGGACTTGCGGGATTATTCGGCGTGATTTCCGACAGTCGGGGCGGCCGACCGGTAGGTCTATTAGTAGGCACCGCGCCGGTTGCGACCTCCGGCCGGCCCGCACGGCTGTATGCCACGGACGGCTCCTACGGCCGGCGCGTCGGGCCGCATGGTTCCACTGCATGACCTACCCTCGGACGAAAATGAAAGGCATCGCATGAGCGCGATCGTCGATCCGATCCTCCGGGAATCAGCCGGAGTCTACCACGCCAAGGCCTCGGACTATCTGACCAGCCACCAGCTTGCCGACTTTCGGCGCTGCCCGCTTCTGTACCGCAAGAAGAAGCTGGGGCTAGTGGAGGACGAGGACCGGCCGGCGTACCTGGTCGGCCGGGCGCTACACACGTTGGTGCTCGAAGGCCGCGATGCTTTCGAAGCGCAGTACGCCGTCGGCGGGCCGGTCAATCCCAAGACCGGGGAACTCTACGGCTCCAGCACCAAGGCCTTTGCCCAGTGGGCGGCCCAGCAGGGCAAGCCCGTGCTCACCATGCAGCAGTGTGAACTTGTCGAGCGCATGGCCGAAGCGGTGCGCGGACACGGCTTGGCCAGGAACCTGCTGCCGCTCTTGGACCGGCTGGTCAACGCAGGCGTGGCCGTGCTGCTATTGGCCCATGCCGCGCGCCGATCGATCACCACGATCGACGGCATCGAGCTAGAGAAGAGCGCCCCGGAAATCCACCCTGACCTGGCCAACACGACAATCGAGTGGTCGGACTTCGTCGGGGCGATTTGCCTGGTAGGTCCAACGGTCTGCGCTTCGGGGGCCGCGCAGCGGTCGGCTCGAAGTGTATACTGGCCGCGACGAGTTCCAGGAACGGCGTACACCCTTCTAGAAGCTCCAGCAACTGTTCAACTGTGATCTCGCAATCGCGGAGAATCTTAGACATCAAGCCTGGTCCAATTGTCTCGCCGCGATGAATGGGTATAACGGTACACCGTCCATCGGAATGGCGTAGAAACTGATGACTCCCTTTGACGCGTACCACTTCGAAGCCAGCTTTGCGCAGGGCCGCGAGAAGTTCTTGACCCTTGACGCGCGGCAGTTTCGTCATGCTTCAACCCAGACGCGCTGAATCCCTATGAATTCCTGAGGTGAAATTCTCTCGCCTTCGACTTCCAGGCACAACTCGATTGCCTCGCGAACTCGCCTCATCAGGGTATCCAAGGATTTGGCTTGAGTATGGCAACCGCGTAATTCAGGAACACTGGCTATATAGTAACCTTCCGAATCGCGTTCAATGATAACGCTAAACTCTCTTGGCATCTGTCTTCACTCCATTCTGCTAGTTGGCTGGTAGCCTCGAAGGGTTGCATCCAACGACCAAGCTCAGCAGCGGCGGCCGCTCCCGAACCGTTGAACTCCAGGAAACCGCCATCGCGGCCGCAGTCTGCTGCAGCGCTTTGTTCGGCAACACCTACAGCTTGCTTGCGATCTTCAGCCCTTTCTCCACGACCTTCCGATAGGCATCGTTCCCGTCGTAATGGAACTCTGAGTGCAGTGGCTCGTGATAAAGCAAAGATTCAATGGGCAGCTCGAAGTGTTTGTCCCAATCAAGGTAATCGCCAATGTAGCGATCCCTGACGACTTTGGGAGATTCGACGCCCAACTTAAGTTTGCCGTGGTCATCGATGTAGGCTTCGTTGACACGCAGCACGTCTACAATGGTTTCCTTGCCACGAGTGTAAACGGCAAGCATGTAGCCAACCTCATCAGCGAAGCGATTCCATCGGTCCTCTTCGTCAATTACTTTGCTTCCGAACTTCCTTTCGCGGACTTTGCGCTTCACCCGCTCGCGCTGCTCTGCAAGCGCCGGATTCCTTCGTTCAGCGTCCGCGATGGCTGCCGATAATTCTGCCTTGCTCATCGTCGGCGGTACATCAATGCCGATTTTGGCAGCATAGCGGCGCTGCTTTTCTGTCGGTAGATCGGGGGGCGCACGTTTTTTAGCGTCGCAGGGGCGGTGCCGCACCGCGCGTGCGCCAAACACTAGCATCAGCACAGCGATCGCGCCGAGAACGCCAGCCACGACGCGCCCGGTCGCGTCTTTACTCACGAAGTAGCCGAATAGAGCGAAGAGTCCCAACAATGCCCCTATAGCGACGCACAGGAGACCGAACAGATAAACCAAGGTTCGCATTAAATTATTAGTCCGCCGAACTTGCCCTGTATCAGGAATTCCGGCTTCCTGATTGTATGTCCGTACGCTCGACGCCGCAAGTGGGGGGCGGCGTGTTTGATGGCGGGGGAATCTGGAAAGGTAGAAAGCGAAGCAACTACTTGTGACAAAAGGAGGCAAGATCGTCCTGTCCGCATGGAACCTTCTCGAAGGCTGGCCGCGGACAATCGCCCTTCGCTCATTTTCCTGGTGATTGTGCCGACGCGAGATAATCATGCACAGCCGTTATCGAAGGCTTGGCAAGGGCGGTTTTACAGGTTCCTCGTCGAGAAGGGGCACCGCAACGGCAAAGCGCGAGCCAAGAAGTATCCTGAGTGCCATGCGGTCGTGGCCGCCGGTTACGCCCGCTGCCCGGAGTGCGGCTAACAGTTCCCGCCGCCTGATCGCCAGAAACACGATGCCCGGGCAAGCACCTTCGGCGTGCTCTCAGGCCAGGTCAACGACACCGAATACGAAGTGTTCGACGTGCGGTACAGCGTCCACACCAAGCGGGACGCCCCGCCGGACGCTCCCAAGACCATGCGTGTGGAATACCGCATCGGCCAGTTCACCTCGGTCTCCGAATGGGTCTGCTTCGAGCATGGCGGCTATGCCCGCTGGAAGGCCGAACAGTGATGGCGACGTCGCTCGCCCGACCCGGTGCCCGACACAGCCGAGCGGGCCGTGGAGATCGCGGAAGGGGGCGGCGTGGCGTGGACCGAAAAGATCGTCGTCCGCACGGTGGCCGGCGAGAAGTACGACCGCATCGTGGGCTACACGTTCGGGCCGATGCCGGAGCCGGTGCCCATCGAGGAGGCGGCAGGCGACTTGGCAGATATTCCATTCTGAGGAGCGACGGCATGAACGAGCCTGAGGTTGAATCGCTTGGCGAAGCGGTCATGTTGCCGCAAGAAGGCTTGGCGCGGTTTGCCACCGGGGCGGTGCGCGGCACGGACGCCGACGGCCAGCGGTGGGACTTGATCACGCCCATCGGCCTGCGGCGCCTGGCCGAGACCTGCGCCGAAGGGGCCCGCAACTACAGCCAGCAAACTACAGCCAGCAAACTACAGACAGCAAACTACAGCCGGCAAACGACAGCCAGCAAAGTACAGGCAGCAAACTACGGCCAGCAAAATACGGCCAGCAAACCACGGCGAGCAAACTACAGGCAGCAAACTACAGGCAGCAAACTAAGGCGAGCACAACTGGCAGAAGGGCATCCCGGACAGCGTGATGCGTGGGTCACACAATTCGGGAGATTTACGGGTGCCTGCCGGGTTACGCGAGCGAAGACCACCTGGCCCACGCCGCGTGGAACATCCTGGGCGTCTGCCACTTCGAGGAAGCGCTGCCCGAGATGATCGACATTCCGGCACGGAAGCAGGAAGGGTAACGATCAGCACAAAAGGCGAAGCCGGGCTTTTTCTGTGCGCATCATTGCCCGGCAATGAACTCTTGTCGGGCGAGCTGGCCGATCTGCTCGTACTGTAGTTGCCAGCCTGTTTCAGTGCGTCTTGCATAGCGCCCACGACATCGCGCGACGGTGGCGTTCCTCCCTTCCACATAAAGGAACCCAGCTTTTTCGCAGCGAGGATGTTCTGCTTCGGTCCCTGCGAAGCCAAGGAAGCTTGGGGCACGCTGGGCGGCTACTCGGCGTACTCGGCGAATTCATCGAGCACGCTGTCGGTCGTGTGCGACAAGTACTCCAGCTTGAGGATTTCTTCGACGCTGCCATACGATAGGTAGGTGCAGCGCTCCAATAACGGCGCACCTTCCAGCAAGGAGAATACGGGCCGAGTGATTTCCCGCAATACCTTTTCGCGGCGTGCATCTGGGGCGACGATATGCAGGGATACATTGATGTTGGGAAGCAACGCGCACAAGTCGGCCATGCGCAGTAGTCCCGAGTAGACTGCCGTTGCGTGTTCAACCTCGAAAGCACGACGAATCGCTCGACCTTTAAGCCACAGCACATCGATACGCTGGATCGTATCCAACGTGGTCTGGTCGTAGTTGAGCGGCAACCTTTCCAAGAGAACCTCTGGCTGCGGCGACCAATGTTCCAACACACGAGAGCGATCGGCCGCCGGAATCCATATCGTATAGCCCATTGCCTCCCCAATTTCACACAAGGCCGCTTGTATTCGCACCGATTCTCGATCCGCCAGTACAGGATCCGCTTTTGCCTCGTCTTCGGTTCGATCGTCGGGCACGCTGACCGGCACCGACCGGTCCGCCCGTTCGACGCGCCGCTTCAGGGCGCGTTCGTATTCGGCCCGGTCCACGGGAAACATCCGCGGTTCGCGCTGTTGGCTCTCGAGCAAGGAACACAAAAACTCCCCATCTTCGTGCGCAATACGTTGAAGACTGCGACGCAATGGCCCGCTCCATGGATCCCCGGGCGGCACACCACGGGTGAAGCTGAGGCGAGAGTAGACATCAGGCTCATGGATTGGAATAGCTTGGTCCACGGGAAGACATACCTTGGTGTTTACCCTAAAACAGATTCTGAACGGATCATTGCCCGGACGCAGAGATGTCGGTTCCTCATAAGGACCCTCTAATACCTCAAGAACCCCGAACCAGCGGGAAAGATAGATCATATAGCAAAGCAGCCTATCGCCGGGACGGACCCTGCGAGCCATCTGCCGCTGCGATTCACGAGAACGGGAAACAGTGCGATCCGAGCAGAGAAACTTCTCATACGTTGCTGGTGTATACAGGTCGGTCCAATAGTTCATGGCGATACCCCGTAATGCTCAAGAATGACAAACTGGCTGTTAGTACGACAGCGCTAAGTTACGATAAAACAACAGTATCTTGGGGTGAAAGCACCAACAGCATAACAACTGGTAGTTGCGAAACGGCAACTTAGCGCTGTCGTATTAGCTCGAGCAGCCTTCCCAGATAACTCTTTTTCGCCAACTCGTACAATGGCATTGGCGGCTTTTGCCGGCAATCCTCACGTCACAGAAGCACCAGCATGTAGGACACCCGCGACGGCCCAACGCTGGTAGCATGCTTCCCGACATCACGCAGAGCCTGTGCGATCCCGACGAGGTGCCCGAACCACCCGACGAGCCGGTGAACCAGCCGGGAGAGCCGTGGATTCTCGGAAACCACCGATTGCTCTGTGGCGATGCGGGAAAGGCCGAGGACGTGGACCGGCTGCTGGCCGGCAACCCGGTGCACTTGGTTAACACCGACCCACCGTACAACGTGCGGGTGGAACCTCGCTCGAACAACGCCATCGCTGCCGGCCTGAGTTCCTTCACCAACGAGCCGGCAGCCAAGAAGCTGCGCGCCGGTCAGAGGAACGCGGCCTTCGACATCGCGCGTGCCAAGACGGAGGTCGGTCCTCTGCACCACCAGCGTTTCGACGTGGAGCGCCATCCGGAGAAGGCCCAGGCCACGCACGGCAAGCTGCGGCCGAACCACCCCTCGGGCGATGCCCACCGGCCGCTGTCCTCACTCGAACCCTCTCCCACCGTGAGAGGGCGGGGTGAGGGTAGTAGCCGAAGAGGAGTTCAACCGGCTGCTGCACGCCTGTTTCGGCCAGATGGCCCGCGTGCTCTTGCCCCGACAGCGCGTTACATCTGTGATCGCGCTGCCCTATCCAGCGGCAAGAGCCTCAGGGCGATTGATAATGCTGCAACAAGAATTCAATGTACTTCTCCTGTTGCTCGGCGTCTTGCAATTGGTAAAGGCTTTCAACTCCACGGCCGGCGAAATACGCGCCGGCATAGCCGCCGCCGAAGCCTCCTCCAATGGCACCAATGGTTCCACCAATACCGGCACCGATAGCCGTACCAGCAGGACCAAATAGGGATCCTATTCCTGCGCCAACTGCGGCGCCAAATTTCCCACCGGCCCAGGCACCGGCGGCGCCGCCAGCTATACTACCGGCCAACATGGCCTGCCCTTGCCAAAACTGGCGCTCAGTCAAGTAGCCGCTCAGGTACTGCCCGACCAAAAACCCCTCAGCCAAGACGATTGCTGCGGTCCCCACGCGCCCGCCCCATTTCGTCAAAGAGACGAGCCGGGGGCTCTTTGCGAGCGTTGGTATTTGCCGGGTAAGCTGAGCTGCACCCGCCGTGAAAAACCCACCACCGGCCAACAAAGTCGATCCATGCTCGCCTAACCGCAACCAATCGCCGTGCGTGCCTTCAAAGCTGGAAAGGTCAGCTTCGAGCTGGCGTAGGGCTTGATACGCCAAATAGGCTCCCATGCCGGCTTTCATACTACCGGCCACGGCGGTGAATCTGGCCCGTATGAATAGCTCTTTATTCAAGTCATTTGCGAAATTCTTAAAACTGCGGTCTCCGGGCCTCAAATTTGTGTTTCCCGTTCGTAGCCTTTCTTCCACTCTGATTCCGTGACGCTCGGCGAACGCCCGGACTTCCGGCAGTACGTTCTGGCGGTTGGCCCACACCTGGATTTCACCAGTCCGACGAGCATCTTCCGCCATCTTCAAGATTTGACGTTTGATTTTTTTCAGATTCGCTCTCTGCGAAGCGGGGGTCATATTCTTGACCTCCATGCGCACTTGCAAACCGGTCGGCCGATGGCGGAACACGATGTCGGCATCGGTTCTCCGGCGTGAGGTGTTACGCGGTTGGTTCAGTCCAACTACATCGAACCGACTATCGTTTTGTATGCTCATTGCGTACCGTAAGGTGCGTGCGGTCCCCTTTACTACGTTCGGATTGTCAGAGGCGAGAAGAGGGACCGTCTTGTCAAGGCCCGGCGTAGTAGGCGACAAGTTGAACTCCCCAGGCGCGAAATTCCTGAACATTCGCATCAGCATGGGCCGGCCGGAATAACGACCTTGAGCCACGGTTTCCCGATAGAGGCCCAGGAGTTGTTCGTTTGTCGATACCTGAGAGAGGCTTTGGTAGAACTGCGTCTTGATTGCGGGATACCGAGGCAAGGGAGGCGAAGCAACGGACGTTTGTGCATAAAGGTCGGCGCCAAGCGATGCCAGCATCAGAACGACCAATAGTGTCCTTCCTGAATTCATTCGAGGCCCCTCACTTTCATAGCTCATGGATTGGAAGCGGCAATCTCTTCGACTGTCTTCTTCCGCACAATAGCGGACTGCTGGGCCACGTATAGCTGGTCTTCCCGCCCCTCAAGCTTTTGCCAGCCCTTGGAAAACGCTTGGTGATAGAGCTGGGCCACCGGAGGGTCCAGCAAGTGGGGCTGGATTGGAAGCAAGAACTTGACCATTCCATCCCTGGTAGTGCGGTATGCAACTTCTTTGTCTATGCTGTTTTTCCAGCCGATACGTTGCCAAGCTGCATCGTAGATTTCCTTCCGCTTCTCCGCGGTCAACATTGCCCCGTTCATGCCGGATAGATCGACCCCGAGTTTCTCCTGGAAAAGTTCCTTTAATGAGGGAAAAATCTGGAAGCCTATCCATTCCTCGTCTTCAGTGGCATCCCGGAATTTTCGCAGCTCGGAGTCAATCCAGCTTAACGTCTGATCGTAGTACCATCCATTGGGACTGTCAAACTTGCGAATTTGTTCGAGCGCCCAGGCTTGGTAGCGACGGAGTTTTTCCGCGTAGTGCTCCTGTTGCTTTGAAGCAAGCGAGACCAATTCTTTGTCGCATTGAGTCAAAAGGGTCTTGGCCTTGTCAAGAACCTCCTTCGGCGCGGCGTCTTCAAGCTCCAAGTCAACTATCAGGCGCAGCAAGCCTTCCTGAGTCGTTAACAGGGAAACTTGCCGAGCACGATCATCGCCCCAGGAACGCGTCTTGGTCAAGTTTCTTTCAAAAGTCTCGATGCGTTCCCGTCCAATCTCTCCGAGAACCTTTTCGCGCAGTTTCGGAAGGATGGCAGCGATCTCTGTTTCTCCTCGATACTCCTCTAGGCTGCTGTAGGCGGCGCTCGCATCTTCCTTGCCCTCCAAAGCGCGGTTTGCTCGATCGACTAATTGCTTGACCTGAAAGTTACGAACCTGCGGCTCGAGTTGTTTCAATCGAGTTTCCAGTTCCTTCCGAATTTCCGGGAAATGGCCTCCCGGTTCCCGTTCCAAAAGTTCCTGGATTGTCGATTCCGCTTCGTCAAGTTGCTCGGGGCTAGCCTTCGCGTGAGTGCGAAGAACCCATAGGGCCTCAACACCCCAGTTGAGCCGAGCAAGTTGCGGCAAATTTCTCTCGACAGCAGCCGGCGAAAGCGTTTGCACGATTTCGTCCAGCTCCTGGCGCATTTTCTCCGCGGCCGCCTGGTCTTGCGGCCATTCCTTGGGATTGTTCAGGACACTTTCCAGGTCCTTAAGCTTCTGGTCTGTTTCAAACGGAATATTTTGGCGAAGGTCTAACTCCCCTTCAATTCGCTTGAGCGCCACTTGCAGTTCATCCACCTGTTTGGCCGTGGCCATGTTGTTCAGGAGACTTTCCAGGTCCTTGAACTTCTGATCAGTTTCACGCGGAATCTTTTGACGAAGGTCGAATAACTCCTCTTCCATTCGCTTGAGCGCCATTTGCAGTTCATCCACCTGTTTGGCCGTGGCCACCGACTCTTTGGACGAGCTACAGGCGGTAAGCGTTGTTCCTGCCAAGAATAAGGCGGCGAGGGCCGCGAAGACGACCCAGAGGGACTTCGCCGAGCGGAAGAAAATCGTCATGGTTGCGTCTCCGGTCCACGGAAAGCTGCGCGACACAGGCCCGAACGGTCGATTAGACCGACCAAGACCGGTCGACCTGCTAAGGCGCCGGGCATGTTATTTCGGCGCGCCGGTACACCTGTTACGGCGGTCCGATCGGTCTATTCCAGTCCGTTTCCCGTAACACTTTCCATCTAACAACCACCCAAAAGCTGTGTCAAGTGACCGGGCGAGCTGCGCATTTTGTTGGCCTTAATAACCGGTTTGTCTGTTCATGCGTACATCACACATGAGCCATGAACGCGAAAAAACATCAAGCGGATTTTTGGCCTGCTGGGCCAGATTTTTCGGAATACTTTTCGGGCCAGGCGTAGCACCGCCTCACGCTTGTGGCCGGCTTGGGAGTAAGGCTTTCGGCCGGCCGGAAGACGGGGGCTGGCGCCGGGCGGGGGCGTTGCCGGGCCAGGGC